>Ga0315339_1000057_pt1 | contig 192722 bp, 165 predicted proteins | sample ASW17metaG_FD_204514 | JGI IMG/M metagenome (GOLD analysis project Ga0315339, IMG submission 204514) | Ammonia-oxidizing marine archaeal communities from Pacific Ocean, United States - ASW #17 | ecosystem: Environmental > Aquatic > Marine > Oceanic | place: USA: California | collected 2016-12-05
GCATTAAACTCCCTCTCGTCCACGCACTCACTGGAGAACCCAATACCCAAGAAGCCAACCGCAATAACTATCGGTGTCGCGTATCGAACTGCCGTCGCTGGAATGTGTGAAAGAGTGAAATACCGGTTTCCCGCTCCATCGCCTCATTGATGTGGATTTCCAGCTCATCCCGACGCTCCAGCTGCCCTTGGAGAGCGTAAGCTGGTCACGTGAGTCCCTGGTTGCACGTCAGTATCGCCGGCCTCATGGCCCTGGCTAGTACCACTATCATCGAGACGCAATCTGACCGAATGAATCTGACGGTCGAGGCTGGTCCAGCGCTCGGTGAGTTGGCTGATCGCGTCAGGCACATCGATCGGGAATCGCTTGCCGATCGACTCGCCCAGGCAGGGCTTGATATGCCGGCGCAAGTGCGTATCGTGCTGATACCCGAAGGCGACCCGCGGGCCCGTGCCACGCCCCGCTGGATCGTTGGCATGGCCTTCGGGCGCCACAACATCGCAGTCTTTCCCGAACGTGTTGGACCCTATCCGTACGAATCACTCGAAGCGGTCGTCTCGCACGAAGTGGTGCACCTCGCTCTTGCCGCCCAGGCAAACGCACCACTCCCGCGCTGGTTCCACGAGGGCGTGGCCACATCAGTCGAGCAGGGGTGGGGCGTTTCTAACCAGGCACGGCTCGTTTTCGCAACAATCGGCAATCCAGTGCTCGCCGATCTTAGCCGCTTATTTCAGTCCGCATCGGAACGGGAAACCATCAGCGCATATCTCCTTGCCGCGGCTCTGGTGTCAGACCTCCGAGAGCGACATGGGATGGATTCCCCAGGCCTCATCGTCGATCGTGTTGCACGCGGTACGCCATTCGCACGCGCGTTCCTACTGCAGACCCAGGAGACACCAGAACAGGTAGCTACCCGAGCATGGGCTCGGTACCGCCGGTGGACAAGCTGGATTCCGATCATCACCAGTGTCTCTTCGCTCTGGATAGGCATCATGGTGCTGGCGTGTCTAGCCTTCTTGGTCACGCTTCGCAGGAGGGCACAGCGCAGGCAGCGATGGGACGAATGGGACGACGACATCTGATGCACCATTCGGGACCGGAAGGCACCCACATGCCTCGTACTGAATCACAGATAATTCTGGTATAACTCGACCCGTGCGACCGTTCGTTCGAGGCGACATCGATGGCTTTTTCGGTCTCGCGCTCGACAATCTTGTCCAGTTACTGCTCATCGACAGCCTCTGCCGCTTCGTGCTCGGCCTGTCTCCGGAAATTATTTATCAGCGGATACTCCCCGGTGCCGCGATCTCGCTACTTGTCGGCAACCTGTTCTACGCGAAACAAGCGCTGCGTCTCGCCGCACAGACCGGCCGCGTCGACGTGTGTGCTCTGCCCTACGGGATCAACACGATCTCGCTCTTCGGGCATGTGTTCCTCGTCATGCTACCCGCCAAGCTCGCCGCGGAAGCGGCGGGCCATCCCGATCCCGCCAGCGTGGCCTGGCAGGCGGGACTGCTTGCCTGCCTTGGCTCCGGCCTGATCGAGATCGGCGGCTCCTTCGTCGCCGAGCGTGTGCGTAAGGCCACGCCGAGAGCAGCCCTCCTCGCCACGCTGGCCGGGATTGCGCTCACGTTTATCTCGCTAGGGTTTCTTTTTAGAACCTTCGCCCGGCCGATCGTGGGCTTCACGACCCTCGGCATCATCCTCGTGACTTACTTCGGCAGAGTGCACTTCCGGGGACGACTCCCTGGCGGTTTGGTGGCGGTGCTGCTCGGCACCGCGCTCGGCTGGATGACTGGTATCGCTCCAATAGGCGAAATCACCGAGCAGGCGAGCCTCCGGCTGCCAATTCCAGTCATCGGCGAAATTGTGAGTGCCCTGCGAGAGGGCCTGCTCCTGCCCTACATCTCAATCATCCTGCCGATGGGTATCTTCAACGTCATCGGGTCGCTCCAAAACATCGAATCGGCGGAAGCGGCGGGAGACACTTATGCCACGCGCCCCTCTCTGCTAGTCAACGGGGCCGGAACCGTGGCAGCCGCGGCGTTCGGATCGCCATTTCCCACGACGATCTATATCGGGCACCCGGGATGGAAAGCACTCGGGGCGCGCGCCGGCTACTCCACACTGAATGGCGCTTTTGTCACAATCGTTTGTCTCACGGGCACGCTTGCACACATCTCCTGGGCGGTACCTATCGACGCGGGCATGGCGATCGTGCTCTGGATCGGCATCATCATTACCGCACAGGCGTTCCAAGCCACCCCGCGCGCGCATGCGCCGGCGGTGGTGATCGGCTTACTCCCTGGAGTGGCGGCCTGGGGCACGCTGATGGCGAAAAACGGACTGCGCGCGGCCGGTGTTGGTACGCCCACCGGCCCACCATTCTCCGAGAGCCTGATCGACGCATTTCGGGGTTCTGATACCTGGATCCACGGCGCGTTTGCCCTAGAACAGGGCTTCATCTTCAGCGCCATGATCCTCGCCGCGGGGACTACGTTCATCATCCAACGGCAGTTCAGGACGGCCGCGCTATGGTTCTTTTCCGGAGCGGCCCTGTCGCTCATGGGGCTCATGCATTCGTATCAGTGGACAGCGAGCGACACCGTGATGTCTCTTACACCTGCCTGGCCGTGGGCCGTCGGATACACCGTCGTGGGTCTGTTTCTCCTCGCCACACCATGGCTGACTGTCGACAACACCGACGCCTGAAGGACCCGGCTCATCCCACACCAGCTGACGCTGGGCACAATCGGCTGATGCTTCGGTAGTACAGTCAAATGTGAAACGGAGGTGACCGTGTCTACTCTGAGGGTATCTGCTCGAAAGCCGTCTCGTTGGAGTCCGACTCGCTGGATCCTGATCACGGTTGTTGCGGTCGCCAGCTTCTCCATCGACGCACAGTGGTGATTACGTTGGGGATGACAAATGTTCCTATCTTTGGGATGTGATGATGCCTAGCAAGCTGACACGACGCTCGTTTGTGACCGGTGCCGCACTCGGGTCGGCGGCACTACTGACCCGACCGCTGACCAACCTCGGACAGGCCGCCCAGAGCGGCTCCGCTGAGTTCACGTTCACCCAGTTTCACAACCAGACCGCAGACAGTTTTCTACATAGGCGTATCACTGACATGTGGGCAACGATCGCAAGCGAGACCAACGGACGAATTGAGGCGCGGGTATTTCCTCTTAACAATAGAGTGGCAGGTAGCGATCCAGCCGCACTCAAGATGCTCGTCGCTGGCGAAATACAGTTCTTCACGCTCATGGGCGGTGTCATGAGCCAGGTCGTGCCCGCAGGTGACGTGCAGCAAGTGCCGTTCGCCTTTTCGTCAGCGGCCCACGCACATGAAGCGATGGATGGTGCCCTCGGAACCTACATCCGTGAAGAAATGGCCAGCAAGGGTATCCACGGGTTTCCGGTAGGCGCTTTCGACAACGGTATGCGCCACGTCACCGCCGTCACTCGCCCGGTCGCAGTGCCTTCCGATCTGCGGGGCATGAAAATGCGGGTGCCAGCAGGACTCTTGTTTAATGACATGTTCCGCACGCTGGGCGCCGAACCAGTCACGATCAACAGCATCGACATTCGCGCCGCATTAGAAGATGGCAGAGCCGACGCACAGGAAAACCCGCTGGCACTCGTCGATTCGTTCAGACTCTACGACGTCGTGAAATACATAAGCATGACCGGCCATATGTGGTCGGGTTTCAATCAAATGGCGCATCTGCCCACGTGGCAACGTCTCCCGACTGACCTTCAGCAAATCATCGAGCGGAACGTAGCTCGCGCAGTGCGCCTCCAGCGACAAGATCAGGCAGACGCCAACGGCCGCCTTCGCGCGGAACTCACCACACGCGGTCTGGTGTTTAACGACGTCGATCAGGCGCCGTTCCGTGGAGCGTTGACCGGCTTCTACAGAAGGTGGAAGGACAAACTGGGTGCACGGTGCTGGTCGCTATTGGAAGACGCGATCGGAAGCTCGCTCGCGTAACCACCCTCACCTCCGCGGACCGGTCGCCGTGTAGCGACCGAGTACGAGGTTGTCGAGCCTGATGTTCCTGGTCCAGAGAAACTCGGCGTCGCCGAAAAGCTCCGTGTACCCCGTGTACGCCCGTTGGCCAGTCACCCTTGCGGGTGGCCACACAATCGCCTGCGGCCAGCTGCTATCATCGAACCCCGGCTCCGCCCAGTCGGAAGGTACTGGAAAGTGCAGCGCCTGACAGCTCCCAGGATCGTTCTGCGCGCACTGAGGGCGCGTAGCTTGAGAGCAGAAACTCGAATCGCGGCCACTCTCGGTTCGAACACAACTCGGATCATCAAGCGGTGAAATGTAGAAGGTCTCAGCGCGCCAGTCACCGTGGGTGCCATTGCCGTCACTGAAGTAGGCGATGAACCCACCGTCGCCCACGTTGAAGCTGTCGTACTCCAGTCCAACGCCAACGTGCGTTGCCCAATCTACTCCCATCACCGCATATGCCATCGGATAGCTCGCCTTGAACCGCACCACATTGGAATTGAATGGCGTCATCCCGATCGGATCGCGTCCGACGAACTGACCATTCACGTACAGCTCGAAATAATTGTCCCCAAAAATGAACCCGGTGATCTCCACCCCATCCTCGTCAATGACGACTGTCTCTAGTTGCGAGAGGTAGTCAGGGTTATCGCCAAGACCGGTACAGTTATTGAAGACGTCCACAGCCGCTGGACCGTCATGAACCGGGCCCGGGACTGCGATCCGCTGCCCGTCCGCCGAAGTAACGAAGCCAACGTCGGCTGCATTGAAGTTATTCCCACCTTGCGCCTCTTGGACCAGGCCTGAAGTACATCCCGGCGTCGCGCCAGGCATAAGTTCCGAGGCAAATCCAGTTGTAACAACCCCGAAATCATCCGCGTCACCTGAATCAGCACCCCCAATGAACAGTTCCTCCGAAGCAGGCGCTGGCGGCGGTGCCGTGCACCCTGTGCTTCCCCACGCGCTAGCAAGTCCTAGAACCATTCCAAAGCCCAAAAATACAGCGCGCATCGCCCCTCCCCTGGTTCTTCGCTACTTCCCTAATGGTCATCACCAGATGCCATTCTCATGTCTCCCATCGCCTCGACCTGTTCGGCCAACGTCCGCAAATTGTCGGAGATCTGCTGCGGACAGTTGGCCTGGTAATCGAATATGACGATGGTGGCGCTACCGTCGGCGGCAATCGCTTGATGACCCACGCTGTAAACGGCTTGTTCCATGGTCAGACTGCTGCCACCCAGGCGGCTGATGCGGCAGCCGACATGGACGGTGTCCGGATAATGCAGCTGCAGCCGGTAGTTGCAGTTAACCGCAGCCAAAATCGAAGCGGCGCCCTCAGCCCTGAGCAACGCTTCCATGCCACTCCGCTCCAGGTAGGCGATCCGCGCCGACTCGAACCACCGAATAGGCACGGTGTTATTGACGTGTCCGAAAGCGTCCTGGTCGCCCCAGAGAATCGGCAGCTCAATCGTGATGGAAAAGTCCGGCAGCAAGCGATTCGGTGAGGGTGAAGCAGTCATCGGGAGTTGCAAGTTTGGTCTGGTCTGGTCACGGTCGGCCGCACTCTCAAGCGTGGCGCCCTATCATTGCGAACCTCCAAGCCGACCGCAACATGCACCTCGTGAAGCGAGGTATGGTGCCGGAGGTGGGAGTTGAACCCACACGACCTTGCGGTCACCGGATTTTGAGTCCGGCGCGTCTGCCAGTTTCACCACTCCGGCATATCGTTGAGTGAGTGGTACTTATTGATTCTACCGTAGCGCGTGTATCGTCAGATTTTGAAAGGCCATTCTCGAGTTCGCCAACGATCCCTTTAAAACTCAAATGTATCCGGATTGCCTCGTGGCAACACCCACGTCAGCGTCACTGTTCCTATTTGTGCCAGGCAGTCAGGGAACCTGCGTCGTCAATTCCTGATCCTTGGGGGCAATCAGAGTTGCGATCGCTTGCACGGTGACGTCACCGTTGTTGATGCCCTCGTGAATCATGCCTGGCTCTGAGGTGAACGTGGCGCCAGGACCGTGGCTCGCTCTTTCCCTGCCCTCGTGGTCGAACGTCATCGTCCCTTCCAGAATGTGCACGATGAGCAAGCCCGCGTGCGTGTGTCGGCCTTCGCGAGCGCCGACGGGAAGCTCGACGCCAATCTCAACGACTTCATAGTTCGCCATCGGGAGATCTTGCCGAAGCAGTATGGTCCGAACGACCTCGGGCTCCTGCGCGGCCAACGAAAAAGACCAAGAACCCTGTGACAATATCCCTACGGCCAGAATCAGAACCACGCAACGAATCGAGTACTTCAGCATCATTCCCCCCAAATGTTCGCGTGCCAATATTGACTACAGGATCGCTCTTCACTACCCGCGATCGCCGCCCCACAGTGTCTCATGATTGGACCGGGCATGACCCAACTCCCGCGTCCGGCTGCTAAACTTGGTAGCCATGCACGACAAGTTGACTGTAATCGGCGCAATCGAAGACTTCGAGCAGCTGCTTGAGTCCTCCAGCGCACGGCCGTTGCTACTTTTCAAATACAGCTCCACCTGCGGCATCAGCGCCCAGGCGCTCGACGAGCTAGTTGCCTACCTGAACAAGCGCCCGGCTGAGGCGACCTACGGCATCGTCACAGTCCAAACTCATCGAAACGTGTCGAACGCAATTGCGCGCACACTTGACGTTCGACACGAAACACCACAAATGCTACTGATTCGTGATGCACGCGTGGTGTGGAGCGCATCGCACTATCAGATAACTTCCGAAGCCGTGGAAGGCGCATTAAAAGCAGCGCCAAGCTAAGTCCTAGACGTGGCCGCCAGTCGTCCCCAACCGACCCAGAAGTAACGAAAATGCTATCGGCGGCGGAAGTCAGATGGCAGTTCAGCACACCGCGGCGCCCTCGCCAATGATGACGAGACCGATTGCGATCTCCTTCGCACTGCCAGCAACCTAGTCAACCGCGAGGTCCGTTGTCCGCTCGCTCTCGCTCATCGAGACAGCCCCAGTCTGGGTGACAGTCGTTTCGCTACTCAGGTCTCGCATTCTCTCGACCAGGCATCACGACGACCTGAGCCACCTCATGTCGTGCGTCCTGGCAGGCGTCACCCTTCTCCGCAATGGTACCAACGACCCGGCCCAGAAAATCTCGCGTAGTGTCCACCTGACACCCGCACGGGAGCGTCTCACGGCTAGCGTCGGTCATGGGTCAACACGGTATCATTGAGCGGAGTCATGGAAGCGCTCAGATTACACCGAACGATCGGCGTGCGCGTCGGCCACTTACAAATCGGCGGAGGAGCACCAATCGCCATCCAGTCGATGACAATGACCGACACGGTGGACGCGGCCGCCACCGCGCAACAGTGCATCGAGCTGGCAGAGGCCGGATCGGAACTGGTCCGAATCACGGTCAACGTACCAGAGGCGGCAGCCGCGGTCCCCGAGATCAAGCGCCGGATGCTCAATGCTGGCTGCCGCGCACCGCTCATCGGTGACTTCCACTACAACGGCCATCAACTACTCACTCGCTATCCTGACTGTGCGGCTGCGCTGGATAAATACCGTATCAATCCAGGCAACGTAGGTACAGGCACGCGGCGCGATGAACGCTTTACCACCATCTGTCAGGTCGCCGTCGATAACGACAAGCCTGTCCGCATCGGCGTCAATGGTGGATCGCTCAACCAGGACCTCGTCACCAGCAAGATGCAGGAGAACACCGACCGCACGCTGGGCCGCACGTCGGAAGAGATTCTCAATGAATGCATGGTGATCTCGGCTATCGAGTCGACTGCACTCGCGCTTGAGGCAGGGCTGCGTAACGACCAGATCATCATCTCCTGTAAGGTTTCGCGCCCTTGCGACTTGATTGCGATCTATCGCGATCTCGCGAGCAAGACAGCACAGCCACTGCATCTAGGCCTCACGGAGGCTGGAATGGGCATGAAGGGGATGGTCTGGTCATCTGCGGCGATGGGCATCCTGCTTAATGAGGGTATCGGCGACACAATTCGTGTTTCGCTCACGCCGAAACCAGGTGGCGATCGGCGCGAGGAGGTCTATGCCGCATGCGAAGTTCTGCAGGCGCTTGGCCTACGGTCGTTCTCTCCCAGCGTTACCGCGTGCCCCGGCTGTGGAAGAACGACCAGTGCAACCTTCCAGGAACTGGCCGAGCGCACGCAAGAATACATCCGCAAGCGCATGCCTGCCTGGAAACGGCAGCACGACGGCGTCGAAACACTGACCCTAGCGGTGATGGGATGTGTTGTGAACGGCCCTGGCGAGTCAAAAGCCGCCAATATTGGCATCAGTCTGCCCGGTACCGGCGAAGCCCCGAACTGCCCCGTTTACGTAAACGGCGAACACTTCACGACAATGCGGGGCAACTACGACGAACTTGCCGAGGGCTTCAGAAATCTGATCGAAAACTACGTCGCCTCGCACTATCCCACTCGCCCCAAGCAATAGCGCCGCGCTGGAGAGCAGCAGCGACCTGACTACCCGTCCGAGTGGAGAGGGTCGAGAGAATCAAGGGTGGCTCGGGCCAAGGTTGAGGTACCATCACGACATGAGTGAAGGCACACCCAAATCCCCAGACGCGGCGCGTACCGTAAAGTGCGTGAAGTTTCAAAAAGACCTGCCGGGCCTTGCTAATCCACCTTGGCCAGGTGAACTCGGTCAGCGTGTTTTCGATCAGGTGTCTAAGGACGCATGGAAGCTCTGGGAAGAGCGCATGAAGATGATTCTCAACGAGTACCGCTTGATGCCATGGCAAAAAGAGGCTCAGGAACTCATCGCGAAGCAAATGGAAGACTTCTTCTTCGGAGAGGGTGCCGCACTCCCACCAGGCTACGTGCCCGAGCAGACGAAGTAATAGCCTCGTCAGCTGTTATTCTCCTTTGCGCTTCACTTCTATACCGCTGCATCGTAAGACCAGCTGCCAAAGAGAAGACGCGACATCTCAGACGCAAACCGTAATCAGCTTAAGAAAGAAACGAGCTCGGATGTCCGCATCTAGATTCAGCGCCAGGCAAGCTGAACCGGCTCGAGGGAGGGCGTGCTCATGCCTCGTCACCAATAGCCGAAAACAAGTGGGAGACAGCGCACCGGTGTTACGCAGTTAACGCCACTTCTCGGTCGATCACAAAGTGCAATCGCGAGTGGGCCGCACGCAGTGCCAGATCAACGGCGGTGGGCGTTGTGGCGCGCCCGAAAATGAAACCCAAATAACTCTTTCCCTCCGGCAGCGGGACGAGGGTAGTATCGGGCTTTGCCGTGATCCAAACATCTTCGATGCTCGGCACGCTTTTGGCATCGTCGACACCGTCGACGCTCCGGTAGACACCTCGCTTCGGAATCGGGATCATCATCACACCAGAAGCAGCATCTTCACGCACATAGGACGTCACGTACTCGCCGAGCGCGTGCCGCAGCAATACCTCTTCTAACGACACCATCGAGCCTGCGCCGCCAGGAGCCTTCATTTCGGTAGATCGAAAACGCAGCGCTCGTGAACAGAGGCCTCCGATCGGCCTGGCTGCAACTTCGAGTACATAGACCTTTCCGCCAGAGACGCGACACTCGACGTGCACTGGACCATGCTCTAGCCCTAGCGCCGCGCACGCTGACTCGACCGCCTCGCCTATTTGTCGCTGCAGCTCCTGCGACGCCAGTGACGGCATTCGATAAATCGTCTCTTCGAAGAAAGGACCGTCAAGCGGGTCGGGCTTGTCGCAAATAGCTAGCAATTGCAACTTCCCGCGGGTCAGTAGGCCCTCGATGGCGTACTCAGCGCCAGGAATGAAACCTTCCACAAGCACCAGCCCGTGTGCCTGATCCCCCTCGATACGCACGTCCCGGGCCTCCAGCAATCGTTGTAAGCGCTCAAGGGCCGTCACCAGCTCCCCGGAGTTGTCGACCCGCATGACACCTCGGCTACCCGACAGAGCCAGCGGCTTGATAACGGCCGGGTACTCCACTCTGAGCGACGTACGCCCTGCATCCCCCTTAATCGGCATGGAGTCGAACCAAGGGGTTGGCAGTCCAGCCGCCCAAAGCGCCTGACGGGTCGCTAATTTGTTACGGCAGGCCCCCGCAGCGGCCGGAGAATGACCCGGAATACCGAACGCGCCAGCCAGATGCGCCGCCAGCACAGCCGGGCGATCCCCCACCGCGACAATCCCGTCCGGAGCGGTGTCCCCACACGCCGCCACCACGGCGCTCACAGAACGTGCCTCGTCCTGAAAACGCACGGGAATCGCCTCGTCCCACCAAGGGTCTTCGAGTTGATCACAACGATCACTAGCAAACATCAGACGTACGCCGATCGACTCAGCCGCCTCACCAAATGATCGAATCTGATAGCCAGTGGTTGTAGCCAACAGCAGTACGCGTTTCACAGACTCTCCATCGGTTCGGCGCAGCAGTACCACGGCTCGCTGACAAACGGAACCGGCTTGCCTCGCGCAGGCCGGTTGGATCTTAGGGGTAGTCCGGCATGCTCGCGAGCAAGCGCCGAGATCGCCGCGAAGACTTCCGCCCGCAGCGCCCCTGAGTTTCCCCCGACCAGCTGCATGACTTCGAGCTGCAATACGTCAACGGCTGGATCACAGTGACGCCATGGCCACGTCAACGACGCAGGATCAAAGGGCGCCACCGCCACGCGAATGTCTGACAACTCCAGCAACGGTGATCCAGAAGTAACGAGCAACCTAATCGCCAGCTGAATTGGCGCAACCTGCTCGACGAGGTCCAAGTCCTCCAGCACATCCAGGAGCTCAACGTAACCTGCCAAAGTCGTCCATGGCGTGAACGGCACGAAGGTGGGCATCAACGTGACGCCAGCATCCCGGCATAATCCAGCAACCTTGATGAAATCAGCACGGGTGTGCCCTTTCACTAAGTGGCCAAGCACAACATCGTCAATCGCCTCCACGGCGCTAGTAATAAACAGGCACCCGGTGTCGCGTAGTATGGGCACTACATCCGCGTGCGAGAGTAGATGCTCGATCTTGATCGTAACGTCATACGAAATATCCGGCCATTCCCCATGAAAACGCTCCACCAGACGGCGTGCGTGTGTGGGTCCATTGAGAAAGTCCGGATCAGCAAACGAGATGTGCTGTGCTCCGGCGGCAACCTGGCCTCGCACGTCCTCCATGACGACATCTAGTGGTACGACGCGAAACTGCCCTTGGTATACGGGGACGATCGGACAATGTCGACACAGATGCTTACAACCCCGCGTGGCGTCTGAACTCCCCATGATGCGCCGGCTACCGTCTGGCATGTGTAGTGACGCGTACTGCTCCAGTGCTGGAAGTCCTGCACGGTCGGGTTTGATGAAGCGCAGTTTGGTCGGAGCGAGACCCGTGCGGTTGAGTGTTGATAATTGTGACTCTCCCGTCGAAATCGTGAAACTTTCCACTTTCGGGCTAATGAGACCGACCAACTCCGCTTCGGCCTCTGGCCCGATGATCTCCGTCACACCTCGTTCCCGCAACCATCCTGCATTTAGCGGCGCATACAGACCATAGGCGGACAACCGAGCTAACGGGTTAACTCGTCGCGTCCGCTCAATCAGCGGCGCGGCCAGCCTGGTAGCGGTGTGCATTGGCAAATAGAACGCGATAAGGCTCGCTGCCTCGATCTGCTGGTCATTGAGTTCGACGCGTGATGTGTCAACACATTCGACTTCCGCCCCCGCCGCTCTGAGCCAAGCGGCGGGCGACGCCAGTCCGAACGGCTGCCGACCAAGGTCGTACGTCGAGATCAGCAGTACATGCATCCCACCATTGTATGGAAAAGAATTACTCTCTGAGGTCATGACTGTTGGCGACGCAACGTTCTTTGGCCACCCACGCGGGCTCTCCACCCTCTTTTTTACTGAGATGTGGGAACGCTTCAGCTACTACGGCATGCGGGCGCTGCTGATCCTGTTCATGACAGCGGCTCCTGCCGCAGGCGGCCTTGGCTATGACGCTGGCACCGCCGGTTCGGTGTACGGGTTGTACACATTTGGTGTTTACGCCCTTGCACTGCCGGGCGGATGGATCGCCGACCGCCTGATCGGCCAGCGACGTGCCGTGCTCTACGGCGGCGTACTTATTGCCCTAGGGCACTACTGCTTGGCCGTTCCGGCCATGCCTACCTTTTACGCAGGCTTACTGCTGATCGTCGTTGGTACTGGTCTGCTCAAACCCAATATCAGCGCCATCGTCGGAGATCTGTACCAGAAGGACTGGGCCAAGCGCGACGCCGGATTTTCGATCTTCTACATGGGCATCAACCTGGGTGGCCTCTTTGGTCCGCTCATCTGCTCGTGGCTAGGTGAACCGCGCGCCGGTGCCGACTGGGTCAATTGGCATTACGGTTTCGGGGCCGCAGGCGTGGGGATGACCTTTGCCCTGGTCCAGTACGTGTTTGGGCAGCGACATTTGAAAGGCGCCGGAGAACTCAAAGAGGATGTGACGCAACCTGGACAGGTCGAAAACGCGTGGCGCCAGTTCTACGTCGGCCTGAGCGTCCTGCTCGCGCTGTGCGCGGCGGGCTGGGCACTAAGCACGATCGGCACCTTTTCGATGGCCAGTGTAGCGGAGAGCGTCTTCTACTTAGTAACAGCGCTCTTTCTTATGTACTTCACCGTGGTGATTCTCTTCGTCGCACGCAACCACGTCGAACGGCAGCGTCTCGCCGTCTGCTTCCTCCTCTGCCTCGGTGCCACCATGTTTTGGTCAGGATTCGAACAGGCAGGATCGGCTCTCAGCTTGTTTACGCGCGACCTCACCGACCGAACACTGTTTGGCACTGAGATCACCACGGGCGCCCTGCAAAGCGTGAACCCGATCCTGATCATCCTCCTCGCTCCGATGGTCGGCATGACATGGGTGGGACTTGGGGCACGTAACCCGTCGATGGCCGTCAAGTTTGGACTTGGCCTTCTGCTACTCGCGGTGGGATTTCTCGTGATGGCCTGGGCATCGATGTCGTTGACCGATGGAAAGGTCGGCATGCAGTGGCTGGTCGCCACCTACTTCTTCCACACTGTGGGCGAACTCTGCCTGAGCCCCGTTGGCTTGAGCAGTATGACGAAGCTGGCACCGAGCCGCCTAGTCGGACAAATGATGGGTACCTGGTTCATGGCGGCGGCCATCGGCAACTTAGTAGCCGGGTTGATCACTCGGTTCATGCCACAGACGGAAACCATGGCAGCCGCCATGGCCAACGGCGTACAACTCTTTGGGACTGTCGCCGTAGTGGCCGGAGCCGTAGGGCTCATTTTTATCCTCTTCTCAGGTCCCATCAGAAAGATGCAGGCCGGGGTCAACTAAACAGTGTGTAACAGCAGAAACTGAGAAAATGGCACTCGAAAAATATCGCGAAAAGCGAAACTTTACGAAATCACCAGAACCAACTGGCGATAAACTTCGATCATCTCCATCGGGCCACACGCCAAGATCCTTCTGCGTGCAGAAGCACCTGGCCAGTCACCTGCACTACGACTTCCGCCTGGAGCACGACGGCGTCCTGTGGTCGTGGGCAATCCCGAAAGGGCCTTCTCTTGGCCCGGCCACAAAACGGCTGGCCATACACGTCGAGGACCATCCCCTCGAATACGGTGACTTTGAGGGCGTGATTCCGTCCGGCTACGGCGCCGGCATCGTGATGCTCTGGGATCGAGGCACGTGGACACCCGAATCGGACGATGTGGATACCTCGTTGAAGAACGGTGACCTCAAGTTCACGCTTGATGGTTACAAGCTCAAAGGTTCATGGGCTTTGATACGTACCAAGAACAACGGCCGGTGGTCATCTGGTGGCGCCGACCGATCCTGGCTCCTGATCAAGCACCGCGATGAATGGTCCAGCGACGTCGATATCGCCGCCTTCGCCCCGCTGAGCGTCAAAAGTGAGAGCGACTTTGCCAAGATTCTCTCGAAAGACAACCCGGATATCTGGCGATCCGAGCGCCCCGCAAAAGGCGGCAACGCCGGGGCAATGTACAAGCGGATCATTGCGCAGGCCCTCGAAATGCGATCGGGAACCTCAGAAAACACCCCTAGCCGGGAACCAACAAAGAAAAAAACCACAAACCGACAATCGGCCGCGAAAAAGCCTCGGTGATTGGCTCAAAACTCGATGTCTTCATGCTGCGTTGTAGTGTTCAATGAAGTCGTAGCAAAATCGCGTCTTTATAGCGCTGGTCGAACGATCGGCACATTCCCAGTCTGCACGAGCAGGCGCTGACTAAGCACCGCCCACACAGCAAACGCTAACCTACTGCGATCGTGTCGAGCAATCTCGCTATGCCAGAAACTTCCCAGCACCAGCTCGGTCTCAGCATCGAGCGTGCCTACTTCCAGTGGGTGCTTGTGCTCGATCGCATACCGCGCTACCGTTTCCTCCGACGGCCGCCCAGTATTGGCGATCACGACGTCAACAGGACGGCCAATTACGCGCGCAATCCATCGCGCAGCATCGCCGGCCGAGGATCCCCCGATTCCGCTGCCCTCGGTAAGCAGGTTCGCGATCAGGATGATCGGTCCCGGCATCTGTGTGAGTGCTTCTTTAAAACCTTTGACCAACAGCGGCGGTACAAGGCTGGTAAAAAAGCTCCCCGGTCCGACGATCACCGCATCGAACTGGGGAATCGCCTTGGCCACAACTGGGTGAATGGATACATCCGGCTCAAGCCATACGCGCTTGACGTCATGGCCACGGGATTGCCCCGCATCCACCTCCACCTCACCACGCGTTTGGGAACCGTCACCGTACTCAGCACAAATAGAAGCAGGCTCAACACTGACTGGCCAGACACAACCCTTGCAACCGAGCAGCGCACGCAAGCCATCAACCGCCGCGATGAAGTCCCCACTGTACTGTTCCATCATCGACAGCAAGAGATTGCCGCTCGTATGTCCGGCCAGACGCTCGTGGTGCTCCAAAGTTGGTAACCGAGACAACAAAACGCGGCGAGCTTCTCCCTCATTCCGAGCTAGCGCCAGCGCACATTTGAGCACATCACCAGGTGGGAGAACACCGAGCTCGTCGCTCAGCTGGCCCGAACTCCCTCCACTGTCAAACATCGTCACGACCGCGCTGAGTGAGAGCCAGGGATTACCCTTCAGTCCACCAAGCAAGCTGGGAAGACCCGTGCCTCCTCCCACGCACCCGATATTGAGTTCACGAAGCTCCATCAATCCGTCATTTTAGTGCACTAAAATTGGCGTGCGTATTCCTTAAAGAGGTTTTTCACTATGGCGATTGTCGACAGGCTCTTGGCCGAGTTCGATCACGCAATGACCGCGACAAGAAAAATACTAGAACAAGCTCCCGAAGACCGTTTTGACTGGAAACCGCACACAAAATCTTATTCGCTTGGTGCCCTGGCCACACACGTAGCAACGCTACCAGGCTGGGGCGTCGACACGCTCATGAAGACGGAGTACGACATCGCAGCCGAACAGCCTCTTTCGGCACCCACCTCGACGACTGAACTATTGACCATATTTGACAAAAACGTTGCTGCCACACGATCCGCGCTTGTCGGAAAAACCGACGAGGAACTGTTGGTAATGTGGACACTTAAACAAGGCGAGAAGGTCATTTTTTCAATGCCAAGGGCAGGCTTCTTACGCTCCTTTGTCCTGAGCCATCTGATTCATCATCGCGGCCAGCTCAGCGTGTATTTGCGCTTACTTGATGTGCCGGTGCCTTCAATCTATGGGCCAAGCGCCGACGAGTCGTCGTTATGATGTTTCTGATCAACTCGTGATGTCTCTGCTCTCTAACAGGACACTCCCGTTGTACCTGATCGGCGGAATTGTTTTCGTCCTACTGGCCACCGCCAATGGTGCAGGCTATCGGTATGGCGTCTCCGACCAATCCTTCTATATTCCCGCCGTTGCCCGATCGATCGACCCGACTCTTTTCCCTCTTGATGCCTCTCTGATCGATGCCCAGGGGGAGCTGATGATTGTGGATGAGATTATGGCTGTGATCGCCCAGGCGACAGGACTCTCACTCGACATGTTGTTTCTGAGCTCCTATCTCGTCACGCTCGGCATGATCTGGGCCGGACTCATTTTGATCGGCCAGCGAGTCTATGCCAGTCCCTGGGCAATCGCGGCACTTGGTGCAGCATTCACGATGCGCCATCGCATCTCGCGGACCAGCGCCAATTCCTTCGAACCGTATTTTCACCCGCGGCTGCTAGCCTTTGGACTTGGCGTGTTGGCTGTCGCCGCCGTGCTACATCGACGTACCTGGTTGGCGGTGGCGCTGGTAGCCACGAGCGCGGTAATTCATGTGACAACAGCGCTTTGGTTCACGGTGCTCATCGGTGTAGCACTGGCGATTCGGGAGCCACGATTCCGACGCATTGCCGCCGGCGGCGTCGCGGTTACCGCGACTACGCTGTTGTGGGCCATCACGTTCGGGCCATTGCAAGACGTGCTCGTTATCATGGACGACACATGGCTACAGGCTGTTGCCAGCAAGGATTCACTCTTTGCTACGGACTGGCCCGTCTGGGCGTGGGTGGCCAACCTCGGGCTCCTTGCCCTACTCTGGTGGGCACACGGCACACGCGTCCGCCGGCAGGAAGTAACGGCTGAGGACAGTGCGCTCGTCTGGAGCGCCTCAGCTCTAGTCGCGCTGTTTCTGATAACACTCCCATTCGTCGCAGCGGGATTTTCACTCGCGGTTCAGTTACAGATCGCTCGCGTCTTCTGGCTAGTTGACTTCCTCGCACTCGTGTACGTCATCGGGGCCATGTCCGGACCGCGAGCGTCCACCACCCGTGCCGCGGTGGTTGCATGCGCGCTGCTGGCTCTCTCGCTCGGCCGCGGCACGTATGTGATCCTCGTCGAGCATCCAGAGCGCTCGCTATTCGAAATCCACCTCCCGGATGCACCGTGGGACAAAGCGATGCACTGGATTGCTCGCCAGCCATCAGACGTACACGTGCTGGCCGATCCAGGGCACGCGTGGAAGTACGGTACGAGCGTCCGCGTATCAGCGAGACGTGACGTGTTCCTTGAAGAAGTCAAAGACTCTGCACTAGCGATTTACTCCCATGATGTGGCCGTGCGATTCGTGGAGCGCGCACCGCTGCTAAAAAACTTCCCGTCGTTAACCGTGGAACAAGCACATGCGCTCGCCAACCGATACGATCTGGATTACCTAGTGACCGAGGCCTACTTGGCGCTTCCAGTCGTCTACCGGAACACGAAATTCGGTATTTACTCGTTGAGATAACACCGCTCCTCCAGTCTGACGATATTCCCATGCCGTATGCGCCGTCTAATTACCAACCGCTACGACGGATACTGGGCCGAACGTGAGATCCTCCGCTTCGCCCAGTTCCACGTACGCGTGTAATTCGCCATTCCGGAGATGATCCACGCAGTCAACGAGCGCGCGAAAACATGCCGAGAAATGCGCCGAAAAACATAATGTCTTTTTAAAAAATACGACGGCGGTCAAAAGAACAACCCTTCCATTCGGGATAGTTTTAGCCGAAAGCACCGACGCAAGTCATCTGGTAAAGTTATCCACGTGTTCTTCTTCCGCCTACTCGTGCCCCTCGTCGCGCTGTTGGCTGCAGCGTGTAACCAAGTTCCGGAATCAAAACAATATGAGGTCCACGGACAAATTCTTCGTATCGATACTGAGCGCCAAGAGCTTTTAGTCGATCATGAAGACATCGAAGGGTTCATGCCGGCAATGATCATGCCGTACAAGGTACAGGATGTCGGATTACTCGAAGGCAAAGGCCCTGGGGACTTGGTAACCGCTACGCTCGTAGTTGAAGAGGCCAACACGTACCTCTCAACGCTGATCACCACTGGACACGCGCCGATCCGAACCGCTGCGGCCAGGCCACTTATCGCGACAACTGATCTGCTCAACGACGGGGATGTTGTGCCAAACACTCCACTGGAAAACCAGCAGGGCACACTCATGTCGCTCGAATCTCTCCGCGGCCATCGTGTCGCGCTAACGTTCATATACACCCGTTGTCCACTCGTCAATTTTTGCCCACTGATGGACCAGCGGTTCGTGGACCTTCAACGGGAAATCACGCAATCGCCAGACCTCGTGGACGTTCGGCTCGTCTCGGTAACGATCGACCCAGAGTTCGACACGAGAGACGTGCTGTACGCTCACGCAACCGCACTAAATGCCGACCCCGACCTCTGGCACTTCGTCACTGGAGACCGCAACGAAGTGCTCGGACTCGCGAACCGCTTTGGCATCGTCACTGAACCGGGAGCATCGGATGCTCTCCTACATAACCTTCGTACCGCGGTAATCGACCCGGACGGCAGGCTCGTCACTGCCTATTCCGGCAACATGTGGACGCTGGCTGAACTTGTTGCAAACCTCAAAGCAACTCCCGCTCCCGCGCACTGACCCGATCGAACGACCCGCGTTGCGGCTCACACCGAGCGAGCGGCGACTCATTGCGACGCTACGCACCCCGACTGCGGTCCAAGGCTGGCTTAACGCACTTCCGTACAACGCCGAACCCCACGGCCAAACGCTGCGAAGCTTCAGAGGAGTTGTACGCAGCGGAACGGCGCACTGCCTGGAAGCCGTGCTGGCCGCAGCAGTCATCCTTGAGCAGCACCGCTACCCACCACTCGTTCTGAGTTTCGAGTCGGTCGATCTGCTTGATCACGTAATTTTTGTCTATAGGGGTCCGCGGGGATGGGGATCAATCGCGCGTTCCCGAGACCCTGGACTGCACGGCCGTCGGCCCATCTTCGCCACGCCACGCACGCTAGCCCTCAGCTATTTTGATAGCTACATCGATCTGACAGGCCGGATCACAGCATATGGTGTAGTGGATCTTCGCGTGCTAGGTTCTTACGACTGGAGACTGGCTACGCGGAACGTGTGGAAAGTGGAACGAACGCTGATCGATTGGCCGCACCGGAACATTGCATCATCAGATCGCCGCACGGAGCGAATGCGCCGACGCTATCGAGCGTTCCGAGACGCACACGACTACAAACCCTGGAAGTTCTACAGTGGTCGAGAAAAGTGGACGGCCCTACCACGGGAGTTTCGCGGTCGAGGCTGACCACGGCGCCTGCCTCAATCTAAATCGAAGTCTCGATCTGGCCGCGTGATCGGCTCCTGTTTCGCTTGGCGTAATGCCTCTTCAAAGCGTCGGTCCAGTGCATCGCCACGCCCCTTTTCGGCATTCACGGACTGCTCGAATAAGGCGTCACGTCGAGCTGCCTCCGCAGCCAGGATACGGGCTGATTCGTCAAGCTCCGGCTTGTCAGTCCGCTCTGGTTCACGGTGCGACAGAACTCGGCCGAGATTCGTATCGACCACCAACGACGCCCTGCAACAGGGGCACGTCACCTCTAACTCGCTCCGCAACTTCGTCATGGAACTATTCTAGCGGCTCGCTGGGACACTACGAGCGATCGCCGTAGAAAACCCTAACCCTCTTCGTATTCCTCTTCTTCGATTGAGGGAGTTCGGGTCGGTGGGCGCAGCGCTTCACGAAAGTCGTAGACGGGCAGGCCCGTCACATGAAAAGGCATGCCGCAAAGTTCGCCCTTTTTGTCTACCACAACCGCGACCGGGCTTCCCTCGACACCATCGCGGAAGGCCAACTGACAGCCGCAAGCGAGTCGAGCGTGCGTAAAGCCCTTCAACATGTCGACATGATACTACAGCAGCAACGCGATCTCGTGTTCGAACTGCTCCTTCGAAGCGATACCGGAATGCTTCTTGTGAATGAGACCGTCGCGCGCCACAAACACCGTGACCGGGATGCCCCAGAACGGACCATACGCGTCCTGAAAATCTTGCCGACCATTGCCAACAAGTAGGGGATAATTCACACTCATCTCAGCCGCGTACGGCATGAGCTGCTCCGCCGTATCGTCAATCGACACGCCGAGCACCACGACGTCCTCCCCGTACTTCCGCTGCAGATCAATGAGGTACGGAATCTCAACCCGACAGGGGCCGCACCACGTCGCCCAGAAGTTGATCAGGATAACCTTTCCCTTGAAAGACTCCAGCCGGACATCGATGCCGTTCATGTCCTTGAGCGTAAAGTCCAACGGAGCAACCGTACCGGGCGCAATGCTGTCATCAAACTCGGACGCCACACTTTCATCGGCCGCTGGAGGAGGTGCGTGGGGATCGAAACCGTCCGGACCCGATAGCAGGCTCAACATCACAAGAGCCGCGAATACAGTTAGCATGCCGAGCCACGCCTTCTTCCGACCCGCCGGGGCTGCCACATCGAGCTCGGTAGCCGACGCACCGGTCTCGGACACCGGCAACGTCACAGAATCCTTAGCGCAATCAACGACGTCCGGAGGCCCCTCTGCCATAGGCCTACTCTATCATCGGGATGGAATCACAGTGCACTTGGAATAAGGCTACGACCCACGGTGTTCGGCGACCATGGTCGACTACTTGGTCAAACGCCGCGACTCGGGTCATTGCACAGCCGGTACGTTCCTTGCCAAACTGGCCCGCTGGTTAGGCGAAATAAGGCCTTTGCGACTATCGACCCGTCAGCAGTAGTATGGTTTAAAATCGGCTCATAATCGATAGCAGGCAGAGCGTGTACGCTCGCAGATCTTGCAAGGAGAATCCCATGAGCAGCCGAACGCTACGCGCGGCCAGGCTCCCGGTCGTAGCAGTAGCTTTCGTTACCGCACTCGTCCTAGCGCCGTGTCTCGCCTCGGCACAAACAGCCTTCAACCCGTATTACGGGAAGAACCAGATCCGCTACGACAAGTTCGATTGGCAGATCTACGAAACCGAGCACTTCGAAATCTTCTACTATCCAGAAATCGAGGAGCACCTGGAGCGAATTGCCGGGTACGCGGAAAGCGCGTATCTACACATCAGCGGAGAACTCAAGCACGATCTTGCGTTCAAGGTCTCGCTCATCCTCTTTAAGACAAGCAGCGAGTTTCAGCAGCAAAACGTCATCCCCGGCGCCGCCCAGGAAGGGGTGGGCGCGTTCGCCGAACCGATGCGCACCAGAATCGTGATGCCGCTCGACGACCCGCCGGATCTGCTGTACCGACTGATCGTGCACGAACTCACACACCAGTTCGAGTTCGACATCGTCCCGGGGTCACTGCTCCGGCGCGACACACCGTTATGGGTCAACGAGGGATTGTCGGACTACATGACCGCTACCTGGCGCCCCATCGACCTAATGATGGTACGCGACGCGGCTGTGGCCGACATCGTGCCGAGAATGAGCGAACTTGAGGGGTACACGAATATTGGTAGTGTACGCCTCGTCTACAACCTCGGCCACGCCGCTTTCGAGTTCATGGAGTCACGGTGGGGGAAAGAAGGCATCCGGCAGTACATGTTCGCCTTACGCAATTCGGTGATCGGCGGCGGCCAGGATGCGTACCAAGAGGCGTTCCGTATTTCGCCCGAAGAATTCGATGACGCATTCGATAAGTACCTAAAGGATCGCTTCATCGCCTACCGCGATAAAGAGCGTCCTGCCGACTACGGCCGCAACTTGGCACCAAACCCTCAGAGGTCACACTTTACCAACGCGATTTCGATTGAGGCATCGCCCTCCGGCGACCTTGTCGCCATGGTCACGGGTAATCGACGAGACTACGAAACGGACATCGTGCTCATATCCTCAGACGACGGATCGGTCGTTCGACATCTGACAAACGGGTTCGATCAGGATCGCGGGTACGAATTCATTGTCCAACCCGGCATGCGGTTCAACACCGTGCCATGGCTGTCATGGTCACCGTCAGGAGACCAAATTGGATATTTTGTGCGCGCCGAAAAATCGCGCACACTCATCCTCCAGAACGTGCTCAGCCGAAACGTCGACAAACGTATCGCGCTGGACACTGTGGATGATCCTGAATCGCCCGATATCTCCCCGGACGGTCGCAAGGTCACGTTTGCCGCATTACGCGACGGGGTCGGCGATCTATTCCTCGTCGACCTCGATACCGAGGACGTCACGAATCTGACCAACGACGGCTTTGCCGACTCTGGGCCAACCTGGTCGCCGGATGGCCAGTCGATTATCTATGTCTCGCGAATAAGCGGAAGCGAAAAGCTCTTTCGGCTGGACGTGGCGACAGGACAAAAGACGCAAATCACGTTTGGTACCCATGACGACTCGGCGGCGCAGTTCATGAATGCTGACACGATCGTGTTCTCATCGACGGCCACCGACCCAACGGAACCCACCCCAATCGAGGAAGCTGCCAATGGCAACGTGTACAACATCTGGACACTCAGCCTAACAACAGGCGAGCTTCGGCAGTACACGGATACGCTCGGAGGTAACACGTCGGTTATCGTGCTCAACCAAGGGTCCGGGGAACCTCGTATTGCCTTCGTCGGCTACTACAAAGGCAACTACGAACTCCACGTGCTGGACCGGCCTGATCCTATTGTCACAGCATCCAGCGAGGACTTCGGTGGACCTGGCCCCATCGTCGACTTCCAGGCCCCGATGTCCCACACCCTGATATCTACAAATAGCCGACGTAAGGGCACTTTCGAGAAAATGTACCTCGATGGCCGTCCACCATTGAACCTCGGCGTCACGAGCGGTGGAGATATCTTCGGCGGTTCCGCGGTCACCATCAGCGACGTGCTGGGCGATAAGCAATTCAGTGTGTTTGCCGCCTCGATTTCCCAGTATCGAACCTACTCGGCGTCATATGTGAATCTCGCGAGGCGGTTCAACTATGCGATTCAGGCGTACTCGCAGACTCAGTTCTTCTACGGCCAGTACGGTGGTATTTTTTACGACCCGGCCTTCTCTAACATCATCGATCGCGACTTGGCGATGGCCACGCGTACTTTGCGTGGTGCCACAGTATTCGGCATCTGGCCATTGAACCGATATCGCCGATTCGAAGTGACTGCCGGCGTGGTGCAGTTCAACGAGCGATTCAATGATTCTGCGCTCGCAGAAGCTTCGAACAATTTTCAAAGCGCGCAGTTCGGCCGTCAAATTTTCCAGAACGGCACCTTCATGCCACTGGGCCTCACCTACGTCCAGGAAACTACTGTCTTCCGCGAGTTCGGACCCTTGTCTGGCGACACGATGCGACTCTCATACGAATTTGCACCGCCCATCGGCAATAGTCTTAGTCGACATACAGCCGACCTTGACATTCGATACTACCAGCGGCTCTACGGTACCGGTCTCCTCGCTCTACGGGCCAAAGGATTCAAGAGCTGGGGAAATGTACCGACCTTCAACTACTTCGGTGGCAACTCAGAAATGCGAGGCTACGAGTACTTACAGTTCATCGGATCCGAAACCGCATTTTTCAATGCTGAACTCAGGTTCCCCATCATCGTTGCAATGCTCACGCCGATCGGGGCCTTCGGCGGTGTCCGAGGCACGTTATTCGCGAACATGGGCGGCGCAAAATTTGACAGTCAGCCGTTTCAGTGGTGGTCGAACAGTCCCGAGAAAATTTCACCTGTGATTGGCTCTGCGTCGATGCTCTTAACGCCGGAGCAAATTCTTGGTCCTCCGGCTGAGGTGAACGGGTTCCGGCTGGTCAACGCACGGGCGTCCTATGGCCTTGGCTTGGAAACGTTCGCGCTTGGGTTCCCGATTCACGTCGACTGGGCGTGGCGCACGCTACTCAACCAAGACTGGGAAGATGTATTGTTTGCCGCAACTGGTGGCAGCGCCGAGTTCCGCAAGCCACAGTTTTCCGTGTGGATCGGATACGACTTTTAAAACTCTTCAGACAGAACTGTCTCGCGCCTGCTATGCGTAAACACCAAGCCGACGCGTGACAGCAGTGAACTCAGGAGCGTTCCAGTCGCACTTCGCTGCGCGCCATATCCACTGACACTCGGTAATTGGAGAGGAAGCTGTGACCAACGATCCCGCCGATCTGGTAGCCAAGTAATACGCTAGGGGCACGCAAATTCAGGACTGCGAGCCCAACTTTGCGATACACGATCTCGTTGAAATCAAGGTCGACGCCAGGCAATAGAAACGCGTTGGCGTCTTCGCCAGACATTCCAATCACCCGCAGCGGAATCCGGCGCACTGGCGGCATGGCCAGCGCCAGCGCCGTGTCTGCACTAATTGAAATTACCTCACCGCCCGTGTCCACGACGAAATAGGCGGGATGCGACGAGTTGAGCAATCCTCTGACAAGCGGCAAGCGATTCATGCGTAACGGCAGTCGAACGTCAGCCTCCCCATCGGGAAGCGCCCGGGAGAAAAGTGCTTCCTCCCGCACATAGTCGATGACAACTGAAAAGCCCGCGGACAGAGGGGAAAAACTTTCGGTCTGCCACTGCGGCAGGGCACCTCGCTCCAATTCCCTGATCGACACCGGTACATTACGAATCGTAAGCGGGCCTATCTGAATCCTATCGGCGCGTCCGATTTCACGTCGACGCATTCCCGGCACACCGACACCGGACGCAAATGTCGCCGTGACCCCGCGGACCCCCGCCCTGCGCGCCGTCACACTTGAAATACCAGTTTGCTCAGAACCAGTGTCAAGGACAAACTCCACATTTGTCCTATTTACGCGGCCTCTCAGTACAATCTTGGTGTCAGCCATCCTGAATGGCACACGATACACACGACCGGGATCATCGTCGACCTCCAGCGGAACACGGTCGTCAAAATCCCGCAGCAACTGCACCTTGTTCTGGGCGAGAATGAACATCGCGCTGCCCTCCGCCCTCGGTAGCAACCCCATGTAACGCTCGTACGCCACGGCCGCATCCTCAAAACGATGCATTCGCTCGTACACAATGCCGACCAATGCGTGTATCTCAGGATCCTGCGGCGCCTCTGCAGCTATCGCCAGTGCTTCATCCAACGCCTCATCCAGACGACTTCTCGACGCGAGCGAGCGCGCACGGCCGAATCTTGCGCGCGACGACGTTGGTACCACAACAAGGGCTTCCTCGTACGCCGTCTCGGCTTCGTCGAACAGACCACTGGCCCAGAGCGCGTCACCAAGCAGCGCTAGCGCTTCGGCGTCTGGTGCCGCACCAATGTTCAGAATCTCCGCCTCAGACCGCGCGAGGTCAAACTCCGCGATTCTCAGTGCCGCGCGGATCTTGCCTTTACGGGCTCGGGTGCCGAGCGCAGTGTCCCCACTACGGAGCGCCTGCTCGTAGGCACCGATCGCTTCGCGGTAACGCGCAGACTCGTAGAACTCTGTCGCTAGCTGAAACTGAGCGGTAGGATCCGCGGGGTCAGACTGTCCAGAGGTACGGACCCCAGAGGTTGACACGGCGGCGATCACCGCGAAAAACAGTACGAAACCACGCAGGGCAAACATCAAAAAGTGCTCCAATCAAGCTGAGAACAATGCTACAGCTTGTAGTATTGCGCGTTTGCTGGGATAAAACTCTCCCACTTCTCGGGCGTTTCGTCCAGCGAGAAAATAGCCTCGACCGGGCACGCAGGCACACACGCTCCACAATCGATACACTCGTCAGGGTGAATATAAAGCATTTCCACCGTTACGAAGTCCGGTTCATCTTTGCGGGGATGAATGCAATCCACCGGGCATACATCGATGCAAGTACTATCCTTTGTCCCGATGCACGGTTCGCAGATGATATACGCCACACGGTTCTCCAGGGGCCACGGGGTACGCAGCACCCTCATACAAGCGCGCAAGTATAACCCGGGACACCTGATACGGTAGGTGACTCGTCCGTTACACTATCCAGTGATGTCAGTGGACACGCCCGTGCAACTCGTTCGGCCTACAGAACCGAAACCCCCCTGGCTCAAGGTGCGCGCACCTGGGTCAAAGAACTACCTGTACCTCAAGAACCTGATGAAGGAGCTTAACCTCCACACAGTCTGTGAGGAGGCTAGGTGCCCCAATATCGGCGAGTGCTGGCACCATGGCACGGCGACGTTCATGATTCTGGGCGACGTCTGTACTCGCGCGTGTGCATATTGCGCAGTGTCGCACGGGCGGCCCAACGAACTGGATCGTGCGGAACCCTCACGCGTCGCCCACGCAATCGAGACGATGGCCCTTCGCCATGCGGTCATTACGTCGGTCGATCGCGATGATTTAGCTGACGGCGGAGCCAGCATATTCGCGGAAACCATTCGTCAGACACGTATTCGAATACCCAGTTGCCGGATCGAAGTGTTAATTCCAGATTTCCAGGGTATCGAGGCGTCACTCTTTGAAGTACTCAATGCCGGACCCGACGTGCTGAATCACAACATCGAAACTGTGCCGCGTCTCTACCGCACGGCGAGATCCGGCAGCCGTTATCCGCGCTCGTTGGAACTACTCGATCGCGCTCGCCGCCACAGGCCCTCCACCCCCACAAAGACGGGGATGATGGTGGGTTTGGGTGAAACCGTCGACGAGATGGTTTCAGTCTTTGGCGACCTACGTGAGGTGGGTGTATCGATCCTCACGATAGGCCAGTACCTTCGGCCAACAGCGGCACACGCGCCGATGACCCGCTACTACCACCCCTCCGAATTTGCAGAGTTGAAAACCCTTGCGCTCGGCAAGGGTTTCGCACATGTCGAATCAGGCCCACTAGTCCGAAGCTCGTACCACGCTCATGAGCAGGCCGACGCAGTACTCACAGCCAGAAACAAATAGAGCTAACGAATTAAATGAACGATACGGCTCGGCTGACGTAGTGCGAGCGGTGGTCTTACGTTCGATGCCTAGCCAAACATCCGCAACAGTCGAGTCACGGGATCGTAGTACCGGCTGACAACACGCTCCTTCAACGGAATTATCGCATTGTCCGTGATGTGAATGTGTTCGGGACACACGTCGGTACAGCACTTGGTGATGTTGCAGTAGCCAATGCCATTATCCTCTTTGAGCGCTGGGATTCGGTCCGCCGTATCGAGGGGATGCATCTCAAGCGCGGCATTGTAGACGAAAAACCGCGGCCCAATAAACTCCTCGTGCTTGTTGTGCTCGCGCAGCACGTGACAGACATCCTGACACAGAAAACACTCAATGCACTTCCTGAACTCCTGGACGCGATCGACGTCGCGCTGCGCCATACGCCACGTGCCATCCGTCGCCTCGGCATGCCGAGGCTGAAACTTTTGAATCTTTTTCTTGACGTGATAGTTCCAGGACACATCAGTGACAAGGTCCTTGATCGATGGAAAAGTTCGCATCGGCTCCACGGTCACCGGCTCCGAAAGATTCAGCTCGTCGAGACGCGTCATGCACATCAACCGCGGATGACCGTTTATCTCTGCTGAGCACGAACCGCACTTGCCAGCCTTACAATTCCACCGCACCGCCAAATCCGATGCCTGCTCGGCCTGGATACGATGCACGACATCGAGCACGACCATGCCATCCGACACCTTGGTGTTGAAGGACTGAAATGTACCGCCGCCCTCAGGATGTGTACGCCAGACCTTGAAGGTCGCATCCGAATTCACGATTTCTGCTCCTCTATGACCTGCATGAGCTCCTTTGGTATGGCGGCAACCGGCACGCGGGACACCTGCATCGTGTCGCCTACTTGTTTCACCATCACGTTCACTGTCGCAAATTCTTCGTGCTTATCAGGATAATCGTCTCGGAAGTGTCCTCCTCGACTCTCGCGCCGCTCAAGCGCGGACCGGGCGATAGCTTCCGACACCGTCAGCAAATTTCGCAGATCAAGCGCGGTATGCCAACCGGCATGGTAATCGCGTTGGCCAGTGACGCCGAGCCGAGCCGCCCGGCCCTTGTACTCGTCGAGCGCCTGGAGTGCCTCGCGCATTTCACTCTCGATACGCACGATACCAACACGAGACTGCATGGTCTCCTGAAGGTCTTCTTGCAGCTTGTAGGGATTCTCACCGTCGGTGCCGCGACTGAATGGTTCGAGAGCCGCCTTTTCAAAACGCGCTGCTGCCGACTCGTCCAGGTGCGCCTGTCCGTACACACGTGCCCAGTCCGCAGCATACTCGCCGGCTCTTTTTCCAAAGACGATCAGATCAGACAGCGAATTCCCACCGAGCCGATTCGCACCGTTGATACCTGACGCACACTCGCCGGCCGCGAACAATCCGGGGATGGAAGACATCTGCGAATCGGCGTCAACCCTAATGCCACCCATCACGTAGTGCGTGGTCGGGCCGACTTCCATCGGTTCCTTCGTAATGTCGAGATTAGCGAGCTGCATAAATTGATGGTACATGCTCGGGAGCTTCCGTTTGATGTGATCTGCGGCGTCGGACCTGCGTTCTTTAATCCACGCTATGTCCAGAAATACGCCGCCATGCGGAGAGCCGAAACCCGCCTTAACCTGATTCATAATGCAACGCGCTACGTGGTCACGGGTCAGTAGTTCCGGCGGACGCCGGGCAGATTTGTCACCCTGTGTGTACAGCCATCCTTCATCAGGATCCGAAGCCGTTTGCGGCTTGTAGTTGTCAGGAATGTCATCGAACATAAATCGATGGCCTTCGCTGTTTTTCAGAATCCCACCCTCTCCACGCACGCCCTCCGTGACCAGTAATCCCTTGACGCTCGGAGGCCAGATCATGCCGGTCGGATGGAACTGTATGAACTCCATGTCAATGAGTTCAGCGCCGGCACGGTACGCCAGCGCATGGCCATCTCCGGTCCCCTCCCAGCTATTACTGGTGACTTTGTACGCACGGCCTAAGCCGCCGGTCGCCAGGATGATAGCCTTGGCTCCGAACACCTGAAACGCACCGCGATGCCGATCATAGGCAAGGACGCCGGCGGCTCGTCCCTCGTCCAAGACGAGGTCGATGACGGTGTACTCCATGTGTACGGTGACACCGAGATGCACGGTGTGATCCTGCAACGTGCGTATCAACTCAAGGCCAGTGCGATCGCCAACGTGAGCCAGACGCGGATAGCGGTGTCCGCCGAAATTGCGCTGATTGATGGTACCCGTGGACGTGCGATCGAACACTGCGCCCCATGCCTCAAGCTCGCGCACTCGATCAGGTGCCTCCTTGGCATGCAGCTCCGCCATCCGATAGTTATTGACGTACTGGCCACCGCGCATCGTGTCAGCAAAATGCACGCTCCAGTCATCACGATCGTCGTTGTTCGCAATCGCCGCCGCCATGCCACCCTCGGCCATGACCGTGTGCGCTTTGCCGAGAAGCGACTTACAGATCAAGCCGACAGACGCGCCTGCGTTCGCCGCCTCGATCGCCGCGCGCAGCCCGGCACCGCCTGCTCCAATAATGAGAACATCGTAGGAAGGATGAGTGGCCACTAAAACACCCTCGGATCAGTCCAAATCCCCATCGAACACAGACGAATGTAGATATCAGCGAACGCAACAGAGAAAAGGCTCCCCCACGCAAACAGCTGATGCTTGTAATTGAGGGCGGTAGTGCACGCGTAGGCGCGATCGCACACCGGGTGCTTCGAGACCTCGTCGTGAACACCACCCACGATATGCCGCATGACATGGCACCCAAGCGTGTAACAACTCAACAGAACGACGTTGACCGCAAGAAGAATTGTGCCAAGCCCAACTCCCAGGTGTGTCTCGCCGGTTGCCGGGCTCGTGAACCAGAGCGCGAGCCAGACGTCATAACTCAGCAGAAACAGAAAGCCGACGGCAATCCACATGAAATAGCGGTGCACGTTCTGCAAGATGAGCGGAAATGACTGCTCTCCCCGATACGCGTTCCTTGGCTCACCCACCGAACAGGCGGGGGGATCACCCCAAAATGCTTTGTAGTAGGCTCCGCGATAGTAATAGCAAGTAAATCTGAAGAGGGCGGGAAACGGCAAGATCAACAACGCTGGAGAAAACGGTACCCACGCTGGAATCCAGCCTGGCTTCGGACCAAACCACGCATGCGGCGAATCACCAAAAAGCTCCGGTGCATAAAACGGCGAAAGGTAGGGCCCGTGCGTGTAGTGAGCGTTTTGAAAGGCCGCCCACGTCGCGTACGCGACAAAGAGTGACAGACCCATCAGGACCATGAGCGGTGTCGACCACCACATGTCTTGTCGCTCAGATTCCCCGAATCCCCTCGGTTCCAGCCTTACTGGTATTACTTCCATACACACGTCTCCGAGAACATTGATTGCAGGGACTACGCGCTGTGTAGATTATCTACGGCGTACCGATTGGAATTGCGTTGAGAACATCCTGATCTGTTGTCAAATCATCCGTGCCAGAGGGATAGCCTGAGGTATTTAGTAAATAGGCGATAACGTCGGCGGACTGCTCGGGTGTCAGCGAACCTGGATCAAGCGCGGGCATCGTTACCAAGACTGACTGGAACAGGTCGCCGACGGACCGCTCTTGCCAGCTCTCGATGAACATGTCGCCAATCAGAGCTGGAAACAGGTCTGGCACACCCGTCAAATCTACACCATGACATGCAGCGCATTGTGTCGCGTACAACGATTCGCCACTCATCACCTGCGCGTCCGAATAGCTGCCGCCAGCCGTGGACTGAGCCGGACGCGCTGCATAAAGACCACACGCCATAAAGGAAAAAATGATCGCCGAAATTAATACGGCTAATTTCCCAGTCATATACCTCCTAACATCCAACCTCTGCATGTCCAAAATTTTACTTCGATTTCCGCTTCGGTTTATAAACATGGGTGCTTTGACCAAAAAAGACTTCCGCACTTTCCATCAACGTCTCTGAGAGCGTCGGATGGGGATGAATAGTCAACTTCATGTCTTCGGCAGTTACCCCCATCTCCACCGCTAACACGCCCTCGGCGATCAGCTCTCCGGCACCAGCGCCTGCAATGCCCACGCCGAGCACCCGACCGCTCTTGGGCTCAAGCACGAGTTTCGTGAGACCCTCTGGCCTATCGATCGTCACAGCGCGACCAACCCCGGCCCAGGGAAACTTCGAGACCTCGACATCGATACCTTGCTCGACGGCTCCGATTTCAGTCAATCCGCACCAGGCGACCTCAGGGTCGGTGAAAACAACGGCCGGAATGGCCTGCGGTTCGAAAACGGCCTTGGCACCAGCAATCGCGTCGATGGCCACCCGGGCCTCATGAGAAGCCTTGTGTGCCAGCATAGGCTCGCCGGCGACATCTCCAATCGCAAAAATCGACGGCTCGCCGGTACGACACTGCCGATCCGTTTCGATAAAACCTTGAGAGGTAACCTTCACTCCGGTCGTGTCAAGGCCAGGAATCTTCGAATTGGGTCGCCGTCCAACCGCAACCAATACACGGTCAAACAACGCTGACTCGGGGGAGCCGGCCTGGGCATTTCGAGAGCCGGCTGCGGAATCACCACCAAACGTCACGCGAACTCCATGCTCTTCTTCCGCCAGCGCGACCACTTTCGTATCCAACATGATCGCAGCGAACTGCTTTTCCAGCCGCTTGTGCAACACTCTGACAAGATCGCGGTCGGCACCAGGTAGCAGACCAGGTGTCATCTCCACAACCGACACCTTGCTCCCGAGCGCAGCATAGACACTACCGAGCTCAAGACCAATATAGCCACCACCGATCACGAGCAGCGATTCCGGGACGTCCGGCAAATCGAGCGCAGACGTCGAGTCGAGCATACGGGAACTGTCCAGTGCCAGCGAAGGAATGCGTGTGGGGTGCGAGCCCGTTGCGATCACGCAGTGCTCAAAGTCAAGCTCGGCGTTCCCGGAAGCACCAGCGACCGTCATGGTCCGCGGACCAGTGAGGGTGCCTCGACCTTGCAAAAACTTCACCTTGCGCAGCTTGGCCACCTGGCCAACACCACCTGTCAGCTTGTCGACGACACCTTGTTTAAACCCCCTCAATTTTTGGAGATCAATCTGGGGCTTGGCAAACGTCACTCCCCAAGCGCTGGCGTGACGTGCCTCCTCGATCACCTTTGCGACGTGCAGGAGTGCCTTAGAGGGAATACACCCCCGGTATAGGCATACTCCACCGGGGTTCTGCTCTTCGTCGACAAGTACAACCTGCATGCCCAGATCGGCCGCGTAAAAGGCAGCAGCGTAGCCGCCGGGACCGGCCCCCAGAACCACGAGCTGTGTTGATACATTGGCCATTAGCTGAGCAGGGACAGCAGAAAGGGCTGCTCGATAGCCTCAATCACCCAACCCAGAAAGCGCACCGCATCAGCGCCGTCGACGACCCGGTGATCATAGGAGAGCGAAAGCGGCAACAGCTGCCGAGGCTCGAACGTTTCATCCCGCCACACCGGTTCGATGATCCCGCGTGAGACACCAAGAATCGCCACCTCAGGCCAGTTCACGATGGGCGTGAAATAGGTTCCCCCGATGCCACCTAGGTTCGAAATAGTGATGCCGCCACCGCTCATCTCCTCAAGCGTCAGCTTCCGGTTACGCGCCCTCTCTGCCGCTTGATGCACCTCGATGGCGATTTGGGTGAGGTTCTTCTCATCCGCGTTGCGCACCACCGGCACAAGCAGTCCGCGCTCGGTATCGACGGCGACGCCGATATTCACATACTTCTTGTAGACGATTTCATCTGCCTCGGTGTCGAGCGAAGCATTGAACTGCGGAAACTGCTTCACGGCTGTCGCCATCACCTTAACCAACATCGCGGTGACGGTCAGATTGCCACCAGCATCGTGAACCTGCTCCCGGTACTTTCTGCGGAGCTCCTCCATGGCAGTGATATCCGCCTTGCCGCACTGCGTGACGTGAGGAACGATGTTCCACGCATGGCCGAGCCGCTCCGACGTGGTCCGGCGGATGTTGCTCATTGGTTGCCGGTCAATCTCACCCCATCGTTCAAAATCCGGCAGGGGCGACACCGCGCGCCTAGACGGCCCGGTACTTTTGCCAGCGCTTGCGACCAGACGGCGCGCGTATTCCTTAACATCACCCTCAGAAATTCTCCCGCGAGAACCACTCCCCTGAACCTGATCGATATTGACTCCCACTTCTCGGGCAAGTCGGCGCACGCTCGGCGACGCGGGTGCCGACGGACCGTGCTGCGGCACCTGGCGGGCCGAACCCTTCGCCGATGAGACAGCCTCGCCCCGAACGGGCATCGCCACAACGTTTCCGCTTGGCTTGGCAGCAATGGGAGTCGGGGCTTCGCTCGCGATCGCGACATTGGCTGGCTTGTCGGCCGGAGCTTCAATGGGTGCGTCGGTCTTCGCGCCTTCATCATCGACGGTAAGGATAAGCGCGCCAACCGTGACCTTGTCACCTTCACTTACGCTGATGTCCGAAATTCGACCGGCAATCGACGACGGCACTTCAATGGTCGCCTTGTCGGTTTCTAATTCCAGGACTGTCTGATCATGCGCAATCGTTTCGCCAACCTTAACCAGCACACGCGTCACGTCGCCGCCGGGTACGTTTTCACCGAGTTCGGGGACCCTAAATTCCGTCACGTCGTTGATCCTTGTCAGGGTTGTGTAAGAGAACGCTCGAATCCACTATGACACAGCCGGATTCGGCTTGTCGGGATTGACGCCGAGATCTGCGATCGCCTTCTCTACCACCGCCGAGTCCAGCGCACCGTCACGCGCCAGCGCGGCCAAAGCCGACACCGCAATGTATTTGGCATCCACTTCGAAAAAATCCCGCAGCGAGGCGCGATTCTCGCTGCGACCGAATCCATCCGTGCCGAGCGAGGTGAGCGGGCGAGGCAGCCACCGATCGATAGTGTCCGGCAGCGCTTTGACGTAATCGGAGGCCGCAACGATCGCGCCGTCCACCTTCCCGAGACACTGAGTCACGTACGGCACACGGGGCTTTTCTTGAGGATGCATTCGATTCCACCGCTCGACCGCATGTCCATCTCGATAAAGCTCTTGGTAGCTCGTAACGCTCCATACATCGGCCGCCACCTTGAACTGGTCGGCCAGAATCTTCTGCGCCGCGAGCACTTCGTTGAGAATCGCACCGCTACCCAACAAATGGGCCCGCAGCCCCTGGGATTTCTTCGCCGCTGCGCGCACCCGGTACATGCCCTTAAGGATCCCATCCCTGGCACCATCAGGCATGGATGGCATCTCGTACATCTCGTTCATAACGGTGATGTAGTAAAAAATGCTCTCGCCGTCCGTGTACATCCGGCGGATGCCGTCTTCAATAATGACCGCGATCTCATACGCGAACGCTGGATCGTAGGAAATAAGATTCGGCACCGCCAGCGAGAGGAGGTGGCTGTGTCCGTCCTGGTGCTGGAGTCCTTCCCCCGCCAGCGTCGTTCGACCCGCTGTTCCACCAAGGAGAAACCCACGGGCGCGAGAATCTGCCGCAGCCCATACAAGGTCGCCGACCCTCTGCATCCCGAACATCGAGTAGTAAATGAAGAACGGAATCGTGTTAACACCATGCGTCGCGTACGCGCTACCAGCCGCAATGAACGACGCCATCGATCCTGCCTCGGTGATGCCCTCTTCAAGAATCTGCCCGTCCGTCGCCTCCTTGTAGTAGAGAAGCACATCTCGGTCGACCGGTTCGTACAGCTGGCCGACGTGCGAGTAAATCCCGCACTGCCTGAAAAGCGCCTCCATGCCGAAGGTGCGCGCCTCGTCTGGTACGATCGGCACCACGAGCTCGCCAATTTCCTTGTCCTTGAGCAACCTAGCCAATACCCGCACAAAGACCATCGTTGTCGAAGCTTTCCGCCCCTCGCTGCCGGCGTGAAACTCCGAAAACAGCGCAGGAAGCGCCTCGCCCTTGACTGGTGCAACCTCGACGTTACGAGTGGGCACGAAACCGCCCAGCTTTCTGCGGCGCTCGATCAAGTACGTGATTTCAGGGCTATCATCGGGTGGTCGGTAGAAAGGGGCATCTGCGACCCGCTCATCACCAATTGGCACACCGAAGCGAGTCCGAAAGGCCCTGAGTTCCTCCTCGTTGAGTTTTTTTTGCTGATGAGTGATGTTTCGGCCCTCGCCGGCCTCACCGAGTCCGTAGCCCTTAATTGTGCGCGCCAGAATCACCGTGGGCTGCCCTGTGTGCTCGACGGCAGCTTTGTAGGCCGCATGAACCTTGATCTGGTCATGACCGCCAATTCGCAGCTTTTTTAACTCCTCGTCGGACAAATGCTTGACCATGTCCAGTAGCCGAGGATCGGCACCCCAGAAATGCTTACGAACGTAGGCACCTGACTCGACAGCGTACTTCTGATACTCCCCGTCCACGATTTCGCCCATGCGCTTGGCGAGTAGACCGTCTTGATCTCTCTCAAGCAACGCGTCCCATTCACTACCCCAAATCACCTTAATAACATTCCATCCCGCGCCGCGGAACGCAGCCTCGAGCTCCTGAATAATTTGGCCGTTGCCGCGCACAGGTCCATCGAGACGTTGGAGATTGCAGTTAACAACAAAAATCAAATTGTCGAGCTTCTCGCGGGAGGCCAGCGTAATCGCGCCGAGTGACTCGGGCTCGTCGGTCTCGCCGTCGCCCACAAAAGCCCAAACCTTGGAATTGGAGGGTTTCTTGAGTCCGCGGTCCTCCAGGTAGCGCATGAAGCGCGCCTGATAGATGGCACAGATTGGCCCGAGGCCCATCGAGACCGTCGGAAACTCCCAGAACTCTGGCATTAACCAGGGGTGCGGGTACGACGTGAGGCCACCGCCATCACTGAGTTCCCGACGAAAGTTTTTTAACTGATCGATTCCGATGCGTCCCTCGAGAAACGCACGAGCGTAGATACCTGGTGCCGCGTGACCCTGAAAATAAATAATGTCACCGTCGTGGTCATCGCCCTTCCCCTTGAAGAAATGGTTGAACCCGACCTCGTAGAGCGTTGCCGCCGACGCGTACGTTGAGATATGGCCGCCGATTCCTTCTTCGATCCGATTGGCTTTGACCACCATCGCCAAAGCGTTCCACCGAACCAGGCTCCTGACCCGACGCTCAATTTCACGACTGCCCGGAAACGGAGGCTGTTCGAAATCAGGGATCGTGTTGATGTACGGAGTGTTTGCCGTGAACGCAAGCTTGACACCGCTACGCCTCGCGTGATCACTTAGCCGATCAAGTAGGCGGCCGACACGAGCCCCCCCTCCAGCCTGGAACACGTAGTCAAGCGACTCGAGCCACTCGCGGGTCTCAAGTTCCTCAAGGTCAGTATCGTTCTTCGCTGCTGGCTTACGCATATGTACGCATGTTTTCCATAGTTTAAGGTCTTGTCTGTTTGTCTTTATGTACTATCGGCCCTTCATGTTACCGAACTTACCCCCAGGGCCGTCACTGGACCTCCTTTATCGTGCATAGTCAGGGACAACGGTATCTCGCACGGCAACTGCCAGATCTGGCCGATCGCTTATCAAACCGTCCACGCCCCACGAGAGCAGCCGTCGCATGTCCTCCTCCTCATCCACTGTCCAAACCTGAACCTTGACACCAGCCTCGTGCGCGTATCGGATAAAGCGGGGAGATACTACTCTGAGCAGCCTGGTCCGTTCCGGTACCTGATAACCGCCGTAACGAGCCCGGCGCACCGGCCATCCAGCCAGTGCACGATACACCGCGAGCCGCGCCTCAGGACGAGTAGCGCTGCATGCCATCTCAGGAAGCGCTGCCCGCGCCGCGGCAGCGCTTCGTGCACCAAACCCGGCGGCGCACACTCGATCGGCTGCACCAGCCGTACGAACCGCACGAGCAACCGCCTCACCCATATCGCGCGAATCGACCTTCATCTCTACAATTAGCGGTACGTCAGGGTACGTCCGTAATACATCGCTGAGTGACGGAATCCAGACACCCTGCCCTCTAAACGGAAAGTCACCGCCCAAGGAAAATCGATATCCCGCGTCGACCCGCGCCAGGTCCGCGGCCGTTCGTGCCGCTAGTGGACCAGACACTGAGGTTGTTCGGTCCAGCGTCGTGTCGTGGTGAACAACCGGCACACCATCAGCCGACAGATGAACGTCCAGTTCAAGGCCATCAGCGCCGGCTCTCATCCCCATGTCGAACGCTGCAAACGTATTCTCCGGGCCAAGCGCGGAGCCTCCGCGGTGTGCAAATACGACCGGATACTGAAAATCAAAAAAGGACACGTGGCATTAGAGTAAACCGGCGTATCAAGTAATGAATAGGCTCCTGCGCATGCTCCACTCGGTTTCGAGGGAATTTTTTGACGGCGGGCTCCTAGTAGAATCGCGGGCTCCCGATCCGCTCCGTAGGCTGTCGGTCAAGAGAGCAGCTACGAAAAGCTGTTCGGCTTTAAGCGTTGCGATAAAACCTGAACAATACGCTCCCCATGAAAGCGCCCATTCTCAATAAAAATAGAACCCGTATGCCGACCGGCAATCGCACCACCAGCAATGAATAGATTGGGCACGTTGGTCTCGAACGTCTCAAAATCGAGGGCTGGTGCAAGCGTCTCAGCATCGCAGTTGATGCCAGCACAACGCATCAGCTGAACGTCGGGCGTATAGCCGGTCAGCAAGAACACAGCTTCCGCTGGAATCGTCTCGCGGCCGACGTCCCCACTGTCCTCACTCCTATCGACGTTCGTCTTTTCAACGATGACTGCGTCATGGGTGATCTCTACAACGCGTGTCTCGAATCTTGCCGAAACCGACCCGTCCTTGATGCGATTGTCGATGTCCGGCCTGACCCAGTACTTAATCGAGTCTCCAAGGGTCGCATGCCGATGCACGAGTGTGACGTGGGCACCCGCGCGGAACAGCTCTAGTGCCGCCTCGGCCGCTGAATTTTTTCCTCCGACAATTACGACACGCTGGCGGTAGTAAGGGTGAGCATCGGTGTAGTAGTGCAAAACATGCGGCAGGTTTTCACCGGGAACACCTAAATAGTTAGGGTAGTCGTAGTATCCAATTGCGAGTACGACAGCGCGCGCCTGTCGCACACGGCACGTCCCCTTAGCATCTTCCGTGTTCACCACGAACACACCTTGCTCGCGTTCGATCTCGACGATCCGCTCGTGAAAGGAAATCTGCAGGTCATACGTGTCGACGACGCGACGGTAATAGCGCAGCGCCTCGAGTCGTGTCGGTTTCTCGTACGGCGTGACAAGCGGTAACCCGCCAATCTCAAGTAACTCGGGAGTGGTGAAAAACACCATGTGCGTCGGGAAGTTAAAGATCCCGTTGACGAGCACGCCCTTCTCGACGACCACATAGTCGAGACCCTGCTGCTTGGCGGCAATGGCAGTCGCGAGACCCGAGGGACCCGCGCCGACAATCAGAACGTCACGAATAGGCATGGGGAGCCTGCGACCAGGGAGCAACGCACTACACGAGCGGGGCCGGCAGCACCGACTCCCCCATCAGGTAATGATCGATGCCACGCGCCGCAGACCGGCCATCGGCAATCGCCCAGACGATCAGCGACTGACCCCGCTGCATATCACCGGCTGTAAAGACCCCTGGCACGTTCGTCATCCACTGAGCATTCCGCCACAGGTTGCCGCGGTCTGTGAGCTTTACACCAAGATCATTGACAAGCGGCCCCGGCTCTGGCCCGACAAACCCCATGGCCAGCAACACGAGCTCGGCGGGAATTTTGAACTCAGATCCCGGAACCGGACTCAGTAAATCGCGTCCGTCGGTCCGGTTCTTCTTCATCCTGACAGCTTGTAGCGCCTTAACCCGCCCATTCTCGTCACCCAAGAAACCCTCGGTGGACACCGCGAACAGTCGCTCGCCCCCCTCTGCGTGCGCCGGTGACACACGGAAGACGTTGGGCCACTGCGGCCACGGATTGCCAGAGGCCCTTTCGGCCGGCGGTCGCGGCATCAACTCAATTTGCGTCACCGACTTAGCACCCTGCCTATGAGCAGTCCCCAGACAATCAGCTCCCGTGTCGCCGCCACCAATGATGACGACATGCTTGTCGCTAGCAGTAATGAACTGGTCGTCGGCGATGGCATCGCCCTCACAGCGACGGTTCTGGAGCGTCAGGTACTCCATGGCGAAATGAACACCTGAGAAGTCACGCCCGGGCACCGTCAACTCTCGTGGCTGACCAGCGCCGGCGGCTAACAGGATCGCGTCGTGCTCAGTTCGAACCCGGCCTGCGGCCACATCCGAACCAATGTTTACGCCACTCCTGAAGATCACGCCTTCCGCTTCCAAAAGCGCAAGGCGGCGGTCAAGCACACGCTTTTCCATCTTGAACTCAGGAATACCGTACCGAAGCAATCCACCAATTCGATCTGATTTCTCGAAGACCGTTACTATGTGCCCGGCCCGGTTGAGCTGATCTGCAGCGGCAAGACCGGCTGGACCCGAGCCGACCACTGCCACTTTTTTCCCGGTACGCACAGACGGTGGCCGGGTGGCAACCCATCCTTCGTCAAATGCACGATCGATAATCGAGACTTCGATCGCTTTGATCGTCACGGGATCCTGATTGATTGCGAGCACGCAGGAGCCCTCGCAGGGCGCGGGGCACAAGCGACCCGTAAACTCCGGGAAATTGTTTGTGGCGTGGAGACGATCGATCGCGCCTCGCCACCGATCGTGATACACAAGATCGTTCCAGTCAGGAATCAGATTGCCAAGTGGGCAGCCCTGATGACAGAACGGAATGCCGCAATCCATACAGCGGGCACCCTGACCCTTCAGGTCGTCGTCCACATACGGAAGATACACCTCACGCCAATCGCGGATCCGCTCCTCGATCGGCCGCGTCGGCTGCTTCTTCCGTTCGATTTCGATGAACCCTGTGGGCTTACCCATGTCCTCCGCCGAGATGCACCTCGTCACCCAGTTTCCGCACTTTTCCGAAGGCGCCGAAACACAACGCGAAACCCTCCCGTCCTGAAGGGACAATCCTTGAGCCCTGAGCTTTATCTGAATTCCGGCGGTACGTACCGCGAAGTTGGCACCTAAAACTGCTCATCTTCACTTCCTGCCTCGTTAGCAGCCATCTCCAACGCTGCAACTCGGACCGCCAGCCGCTCGCGCTCCTCCGCCTTCCGTTTCGCCTCATCGGCCAGTGCACGTTTGTACTCACGCGGCATGACCTTCACGACGTGCTGCTGCAGTTCTCCCCACCGTTCGAGCAGGCTCGCCGTATAGCGACTTCCAGTGTTGGTGACGTGCTTCATTAGCGCAACCTGCACGAAATCCACATCCTCAGCATCAACCAGCTCTTCCAAGTCGACCATTTTTCCATTGCACCGACGCTCGAATGTACCGTCCATGTCGAGCACATAGGCAATACCACCGCTCATACCGGCAGCGAAGTTTCGACCTGTGCTGCCAAGCACCAGCACCCGGCCACCGGTCATGTATTCACACGCATGGTCGCCAACACCTTCAACTACCACCCTGGCTCCGCTGTTGCGGACGCAAAAACGCTCACCCGCGAGCCCGGCGAGATATGCTTCGCCGCCAGTCGCGCCATAAAAAGCGACGTTACCGACAATGACATTCTCTTCAGTGCGGAATGTCGACAACTGTGGAGGACGCACGATCATGCGGCCTCCGGACAGGCCCTTCCCGAATCCGTCGTTCGCGTCACCCAATAGGGTCATGGTGACACCGCGGGGCAGAAACGCCCCGAAACTCTGACCTCCAGAGCCAGTTAACGTTATGCGAACAGTGTCGTCTGGTAGCCCAGCTCCACCGTATCGCTTGGAAATCTCGTATCCAAGCATCGCACCGACCGCGCGATCCCCGTTGCGAACAAAACCACTGAATTCCACTGGGGTCGCCTGCTCCAACGCCGGCTGGCACCGCGTTATCAACTCTCGATCGAGCACTTTTTCCAGTCCGTGATCCTGCTCGCGGACTTTTCGACGCGCGACACTCGCCGGCAGATCCGGCATTGCCAAGAGTGGCGTGAGATCGAGGCCGCTCGCTTTCCACTGTTCAACCGCCGCGTTGATATCGAGGCAGTCAGCGCGACCGATCATCTCATCGATTGTCCGGAAACCAAGTTCCGCCATCAGCTCTCGCACCTGCTGAGCAATAAACGTAAAGAAGTTCTGCACAAACTCAGGTTTGCCGGAAAAATGCTTGCGCAGGTCCGGATCCTGCGTCGCGATGCCGACCGGACACGTGTTGAGGTGGCAGACGCGCATCATCACGCATCCCATCACGACCAGGGGTGCGGTCGCAAAGCCAAACTCCTCCGCGCCAAGTAACGCACCGATGACGACGTCCCGGCCCGTCTTAAACTGTCCATCTACTTGAACAACGATGCGATCTCGCAGCTTGTTCATGACAAGCACCTGCTGCGTCTCGGCGAGTCCTAGCTCCCACGGAAGGCCAGCATGCTTCAGGCTCGTAAGCGGAGAAGCACCGGTCCCACCGTCATGCCCAGAAATCAGCACGACATCAGCGTGCGCTTTTGCAACACCAGCTGCCACGGTACCAACGCCCCCTTCGGCAACAAGCTTCACGTGGATTCGGGCCTCGCGGTTCGCGTTCTTCAAATCGAAGACAAGCTGCGCAAGGTCCTCAATGGAATAGATGTCATGGTGCGGCGGGGGCGAGATCAGACCCACGTACGCCGTCGCGTGGCGAGTCTTGGCAATCCAGGGGTAAACTTTGGTTCCCGGCAGCTGTCCCCCTTCACCTGGCTTGGCGCCCTGCGCCATTTTGATCTGCAAATCCGTGGCGTGCGCCAGGTACTCGCTAGTTACGCCGAATCGTCCTGAGGCAACTTGACGAATCGCACTGCGTCTAGAGTCCCCATTTGCATCTGGCACGTTGCGCGCCGGGTCCTCACCGCCCTCCCCGGTGTTCGACCGCGCTCCGAGTCGATTCATCGCAACCGCCAACGTCTCGTGCGCCTCCTGACTGATAGACCCATACGACATCGCGCCAGTCGAGAACCGACTGAGAATCGACGCAACGGAGTCGACTTCGTCGATCGGCACGGGCGGACCAACGGGCTTCAACTGGAACATTCCACGCAGCGTCGAGCGATTCTCGTTCTGTTCATCAACGAGCCGCGTGTAGTCCTTGAATACTTCGTACTGTCCGCTCCGCGTCGCATGCTGCAACGTGAACACGGTCTCCGGATTGAATAGGTGGTATTCACCATCGCGCCGCCACTGGTAATGGCCACCCCCCTCAAGCTCAACCGTCCCAACAGACACTGGTCCAAACGCGCGCTCGTGACGCAGCCGTACCTCTTCAGCGACAACCTCAATACCGGCACCGCTGACCCGCGACGTGGTGTGTGTGAAATAGCTGCTGACAAAGGACCGACTCAGGCCAATCGCCTCAAATATTTGGGCACCGCAGTAACTCTGCAACGTGGAAATCCCCATCTTCGACATCACTTTCAGCACGCCCGTGTTGAGCGCCTTGATGTAACGTACGATGGCCTTCTCGCGGTCTACGCTCGTCAGCAAGCCCTGCCGGACCGAGTCGTCAAGCGTCTCGAACGCAAGATACGGATTGACCACTCCGGCACCGTAACCGAGCAGAAGGCATACGTGGTGCACTTCCCGCGCGTCGCCACACTCCACCACGAGTCCGCAGCGAGCCCGCGTCCCCTCGCGTACGAGATGGTGATGTACACCCGCCGTCGCCAGGAGGCTCGGAATCGGTGACTGCCGAGGGCCCGCGCCACGGTCGGAGAGAATGAGGATGTCGCAACCGGCCGCCAACCCTTCGCTGGCACGCCGACAGAGATCACTCATCGCCCGCGCAAGACCGTCGCCATTAGCGCCCGCATCGAAAAGAATCGGGATCGTCACTGACTGGAATGGTGAGCCAGCTGGCAAGTTGCGCAGTTTAGCCAGCTGCTCGTTATGAACAACTGGGTATTTGATTGCGATCTGCCGGCACGACTCAGGCTCCGGCTTGAGCAAATTTCGTTCGGGACCAATCGTGGATCCCATCCATGTCACCAGCGCCTCACGAATCGCGTCAAGCGGTGGGTTTGTAACCTGGGCGAATAATTGTTTGAAGTAATCGAAAAGCAATCGTGGCCGCTGCGACAGTACGGCCAGTGGAGTGTCAGTACCCATCGAGCCAATCGGTGGCGCCCCGCTGGTCGCCATCGGGCCCAGAATTAACCGTAGGTCCTCCTGTGTGTACCCGAACAGCTGCTGCCGCGCAAAGAGCGTCTCGTGATCGGACTCCTCCATGGACACCGCCGGTAGTTGATCGATATCAACGAGATGGGTGTCGAGCCAAGATCGATAGGGGTGTGCAGCTGCCAGCTCCCCCTTAATCTCCTCATCATCGATAATGCGCCCCTTCGACGTATCAACCAGAAAAATCCGACCGGGATGCAACCGCTCCTTAACGAGGATGTCCTCAGGCGGAATGTCCAATACGCCCACTTCGGACGCCATAATCACGAGATCATTTGTTGTGACGTAGTACCGCGACGGCCGGAAGCCATTACGATCGAGTACCGCTCCGATAACAGTGCCGTCGGTGAACGCGATTGAAGCCGGTCCGTCCCATGGCTCCATCAGCGAGGCGTGGTACTCGTAGAACGCCTTCCGATCTGGGTCCATCTCCTTATTACCGCTCCACGGCTCTGGAATCATCATCAAGATGGCGTGAGGGAGTGTGCGCCCGGACATAACGAGCATCTCAAGCACGTTGTCGAACGTGGCCGTATCACTTCCACCCTCGCGGATGACCGGCAGGACCTTCTTCAGATCCTCACCCAGCACATCCGACTGCAGTAGGCTTTCGCGCGCGCGCATCCAGTTAATGTTGCCCCGCAGAGTATTGATCTCGCCGTTGTGAGCAATGTAGCGGTACGGATGCGCCAGCGGCCACGACGGAAACGTATTGGTGCTGAACCGTTGATGTACCAACGCAAGGGATGAATCGAATCGCTCATCAGAGAGATCGGTGAACATCGGCTCCAACTGCCGAGCGGTAAGCATGCCCTTATAGAGCAGCGTCTTGCACGACAGGCTCACGATGTAAAACAGCTGCCGCGAAAACACGTCGATTTTCAGATTGTCGACCGCAGCCTCAACCCGCTTTCTGATCACGTAGAGTCTGCGCTCGAAAACGGCTGTACCGCCTGGCGTGTCGGCCGCGGCGGAGCCACGCGCCCCAATGATCAGGTGCTGAAAGATCGGCTGGGTAGCCTTCGCGCCGTCACCCAGAAGAGAGTCATCCACCGGCACGTCGCGCCAACCCAAAAGCGACTGGCCTTCGTCCTCGACAATCTCCGCGATGAGATTCTTGATCGCATCACGATCTCTCGTGTTGTGCGGAAGAAACACGAGACCAGCACCGTACGTGCCTGGCGCCGGAAGCGTAAACGGCACGACCTCACGAAGGAAAGTGTCCGGCGTTTGCACCAGAATGCCAGCGCCGTCCCCGGTATTGACCTCTGACCCGCTGGCCCCACGATGCTCAAGATTGATAAGTACACGAAGCGCCATGCGCACGATCTCGTGAGTGCGACGGCCTTTAATGTCGACTACGAATCCGACGCCGCACGCGTCACGTTCGTCAGCTAGGTCGTACAGCCCCTTGCTAGGCTGTCCCGTATCGACTCCGACCCCCATGGAGGGCGCTTGGGTCAGGTTCTGGTCGTACCGATCGGTCATGGTCAGAGAGTTATACCGCTCCTTGACACATAAGGAACATACAATGTTCTCAACTAATTCATCTTATTTAGTAATGCCAACAGGAGCGCCGAGGACCGGACAATAAGGGAATAGGATATAAGACCAATAAGATCCTATATTCCAGAGGCACTCGGCAGCCCCGTAAAACTTATAAAATCAGCCCATGCGCCACTGGTCTCGACAGCCTCGACAGCACACTACTCATGCCTGCCAAATGAGCTCGAAGCCGTGCTAATTGTCATGACCGGTCTTCTCGCCGGTCTCTTTCATGTGCTCGCCGGTGCTGACCACGTAGCGGCCGTCGGACCGCTGGCACTTGACGGGCGCCGGCGAGGATGGGTGGCTGGCTGGACTTGGGGGATCGGCCACGCGTCAGGCGTGGTCGTGGTGGCGGCGCTGGCCGTCCTCCTTCGCAACCTGTTACCGTCCGTCGATTCCATTTCTGCCTGGAGCGAACGACTTGTCGGCGTGGCACTGATCGCCGTCGGCTTCTGGGCCCTACGACGCAGCGCACGTGTGGGACCATCGGCACACACCCATGGCACGATGTCCCATAATCACCTGCACGTACAGGCCGGACCCACCTGGATACGCCGGCTCGGCCACGCGCACGCCGCATTTTGCCTTGGCGTGCTTCACGGTGTCGCAGGCACTTCGCACTTCGTTGGGGTGCTCCCAGCGCTGGCCTTGCCTACGCGCGCCGCTGCTCTCACGTACATTCTGGCTTTCGGCGCCGGAACCGTGATCGCAATGACTGCGTTTGCGGCAGCGGCCGGGTACGTAGGTCGTGTTGTATACGCGCATTCGATTGCGTACCGAGTGATAACGGCCACTGCTGCGGTCGCTGCAATTGCTATCGGGAGCGTGTGGCTGCTTGGCTGACCAGCGGGAATCCTGTTTCCGGTGGATTTTGTCGGCACGACCCTAGCTAGCGCGGGCGGTACTCCAGCATCACATTACTGATGACGGCTATCGGACGACCGGGAGCTGCGAAGTTATCTTGGCCATCGGCGTAGACCATCGCCAACTTCTCTCCAAGGATACTGACCGTCTTTTCTTCGGCGGGAATAGTAACCGCGATCGATTCTGTGCCGATCGGAGCCACCGCCTTAATGCCACCAGGACCTGCACCACCGGACACCCGATCAACAAGATCCGTCGCGGTTCGAAACTCGCTCTGCACAACAGCTCTCGCCAGGAGAGTGTTATCCGCTGTCAGGATACCAATCGTCGCCGTGTAGTGCCGATACGCGCGGTTGGTTGCTATAAGTTCCTCGGAATAGGTGTGGCGATTGTGCAAGTCAAACGCCAGCGTCACTGCGCCTCTATGCGGTGGCAATTCGATGATAATCCCTGCCGCGCTCTCTCGACCGGTCAATACATCGCAGAACGAACGCGCGGTCTGCACACCGTCCCCGAGCAGCGACGGGCAAGTGAACATCGCCAACTCGATCCTTGCCTGAGCCTCAGCCGGCACGGCACCCCAGAGTCCAAGCCACAACAATCCACCCAGAAGACACCGTATCAACTCACGCGGCGTACGGCATCCTCGCGAACCTGAATTCCACGCTTGCCCCGTGTCCAATTCGACGCATCGCCGTCGATCGACCGTCGGCAACGGAAAAAATCGCCGGGGAATCGTCACTCGTTCACACAAGCGAGACTGGCCTCTACCGAGGAAATTGAATGGGGATGGTCACGGTGCCGAATCAGCTCCAGAAACTCCATGCGGGTCCTGGCGTTCTCACGAAAGACACCCAGCATGGCACTAGTGACCGCACAGGAATTCTGCTTCTCTATGCCGCGCATCGACATACACAGGTGCGTGCCCTCACAGACGACTGCCACTCCGATAGGCTTGACCTTCTCGAGGATCGTCTGCGCGACCTGGTTGGTGATCCGCTCCTGAATTTGCAACCGGCGTGCGAACACATCGACCAGTCGCGGAATCTTACTCAGGCCAATAACGTGGTTTCGTGGAATGTAGGCCACATGGCATTTCCCGAAAAACGGTAGGAGGTGATGCTCGCAGAGACTATAAAAATCGATGTCTTTCACCACAACCATCTCGCTGTAATCGACAGTAAACAGCGCGCCGTTCAGAATGGCGTCAATGTCGGCATCGTAGCCGCTCGTCAAAAACTTCAGCGACTTCTCAACACGGGCTGGCGTCCGGACAAGGCCTTCGCGACTTGGATCTTCTCCCAACTCGACCAGCATTTGTGTAACCAGATCTTCCACGTTCGTATTCTACATGGCAACATTCACTAGCCTACCTATGGCGGCCATCTGGCGCATGGTAATCTGGCCACCCATGCGATATCTGATGTTCTCCACCGCTAGAGATGCCACACAGCGCCTCGGCGTGCTGCACGACGGCGCTGTAACCGACATTGCTTCCCTCTCGTCGGCACTTTCGGGTAGTCTGCTAGAACTAATCCGCGAGGGTCCAGCCGCATGGCGGCGGATCTCCGACTTTCTGGAAGCAACACTCTCCACACCAGCAACTAGGTCCCAGCACGGGTACACCTACCCACTGACGGAGGTCCGGCTGCATGCGCCGATTCCGCGACCGACAAAGAACGTATTCTGCGTCGGGCGCAACTACCTTAGTCACATTGAAGAGGGCGCACGCGCACAGGGGAAAGAAACCAAGGTGTCGAGCCTGCCGGTCTTTTTCACTAAACCGCCAACCTCGGTAATCGGACCCTACGACGATATTTCCTTGGATCGTACAGTTACACAACAGGTCGATTGGGAGGTTGAACTCGGCGTCATCATAGGCACCGGTGGCCGCAATATTCCACGAAGCGAAGCGCTCGATCACGTCTTCGGTTATACAGTCATCAATGATGTGACGGCACGTGACCTCCAGTTCGGTCACGTGCAGTTCTTTAAGGGCAAGAGCCTGGACGGATTCTGCCCAATGGGGCCGCTAGTTGTCACGGCCGACGAGTTCCGCGATCCACAGGCAACGCCGCTTACGCTGAAGCTCAATGGTGTCGTCAAGCAGAGTGGAAACACCCGCGACATGATCTTTCCTATTGACCGCCTGATCGAGTCTCTCTCCCACGGACTGACACTGGAGGCCGGTGACATCCTGTCCACCGGCACACCGGATGGTGTTGGCTTTGCGCGCACACCACCTGAGTTCCTACAAGAGGGCGACATCATGGAGACTGAGATCGATGGCATCGGCACGATGCGTAACCACATCGTTTCCCGTTCGTAGATTAAGCGTCCCGGGTGTCATCCAAAACCAAGTCAGACAAGTCATGGGCCTGACACAACCCACGTGGAGTCACTGAGCAAACGCTAAGGAAAGCACCCAGCCCTATGAACTACACACAACTTGAAAAACAGCTTGCAACGCAGCTCGCGTTGCCTCACAGGCCCGTAGCCGTCGCGTCCCTGCCACACGCGCCGAAAGGCATCGACAAATTTGAGGGCGTACAACCATCTGGCTGCAGTTACTGGGCACTTGCATCAGCTGGGCGAACGTTCTACACCGTCGCAGCCGATCACTATAACTGCTCCATTGGTTCCCACACGCACAATATGCCGTTGCCAGAGACGCGCGCGCATGAACTCTCTGACACACTTGAGCTCATGAGTAGTCTCGGATATCTGCGCATGGAAGAGGTGCCGAGTATTCCGCAGCTACCTGAGACGCCGGGCGCCGTCGTGTACGCGCCGCTCGGCGACATACCAGTTGAGCCGGACGTCGTACTCTTTTGGGGAACGCCAGGAAAAATGATGCTAATACAAGAAGCAGCGATGCGTGCCGGCATTGCGGCACAGCTGAACACGCTCGGACGCCCCACATGTATGGTAGTACCAGCCGCGCTCAGTCACGGCGTGCTGGCGAGCACCGGCTGTATCGGCAACCGCGTCTACACCGGAATGGATGATTCGGAACTGTACGTCGCGGTGCCCGGCCGCGACCTGCAACGAATTGCTGATGAGACGGCGACGATCGCGTCGGCAAACGCCACCCTGCAGGATTACCATGAGGATCGCAAGCGACAGTTCACGCTTGCATGATCAGCGACTGGCTGATGCTCTAGTGAATTGCGACTAGGCGTTTAGCCGATCGCCAAGCCCTGGCACTGCCCGCGCCGCGCGTACGCCGTACGGACCGACGCAAGCCAGGGATGCTCCCGTCATCGCGGCGTATTTTACATTGCCGCTCCTCGCCAAAAACGGAAAAGTGGTCGGGGCGACAGGATTCGAACCTGCGACATCCTGCTCCCAAAGCAGGCGCGCTACCAGGCTGCGCCACGCCCCGACAACATAATTATCCCACACTGGCCTGGCACTCTCTAACCATGTGATGCCGATGCGCCGTACCGATTCCGAATACCATCGCTCCAGCTCGCCACCAGTCAGCACTTCTATCCACTCCACCAGCGTCCGTGTCTCAGATTACGGCGTGTCGTCATCAAAGAACATCTCGCCGAAGAAGCCATCGATCGTCTTTGGAAGCACCGAGAGACAACCCTCATCCCCAAATTCTTCTGCGAGAATCATCAAGAACAAGGTCATTTCACCAGAGCCGTTAATCACGACGAAACTCACTTTTTTTCAGCAATCAATTTGAGGAATGCGTCGATGAACAGAATTCTTCCCGCAGCACTACTTACCGATATGTGTGCAGAAAATCATGCACACAGGGGATATCTTATGTGCATGACTTCACGCACCCTCTGTTCAGCGGCCATACCACTCGTCGTGTGCTCCGTCCTATCGGTCTTACTCTCAGCACAGTCGCCATGGGAGCTCCAGCCGCTCGACACCACTGGAACCGTGACCTACTTCATCGGAAATGGAGAACCAGAATCGACGTACAGGCGGTCCGATCGGGACCTGGCGACCTGGGCATTGCAGGCATGGGAGCGCAGCATCGACGGCAGGTTGCGGTTCGAACCTTCATCGGAGAACGAGGCTCTCATCCGCGTGTATTGGGTAACACCCGACACAGGCCTGTACGGTGAAATGCAGCCCTTGACCGTCAACGGGCGCCGTGGCGCCGCCGTCTACGTGCGGACCGATACCGACGTCGGCGGTGAAAAAATAGCTCAACTCGCGCGAACGGACCCATTGTTTCGCGACAGCGTCGTCTACCTCACATGCCTGCATGAAATCGGGCACGCTCTAGGCCTCACACATACCAACAACATCGCCGACATCATGTATTTCTTTGGCTTCGGCGGCGACATTCCAGGGTTCTTCAACCGCTACCGGATGAGGATCGCTGATCGGAACAACATCGCCGAGATATCCGGACTCTCAACAAACGATATCAATCGCATCCGGACCCTCTATCCCAGACCCTGACGCTGTGCAGGCTGGATTTTCGGTCAGTGCTCTTGCCGGAGCTTGAGTCTCCCCCTGACGGCCAGACCGAGATGATAGGCCCCCTCCTGCTGCATCCAGACGTGGCGAGCATGATTGTCGGCCAACTCGACGATCAGCGTGCGTTGCTCTTCCGGCAAGGCCGCGGCAATCTGTTCTACAAGTTCTTCTTGCCGCTGAATGTCCACGAGCGCAAACAACTCGTCCTCGTGGATCGCCTGTAGCAGCGACTCATATTCTTCCTCGCACTGCTCTTCGGCGTCGGAGAAGGACGGCAGGTGCCTCCGCGTGCTGTCAAGGTCAAGCTTCGACACACACTGTTCCGCCAATTCGATGAGTTCTTCTGAAGTAGGCATATCAGGATCTTACGACTTCCTGAGCCTGTACTTGCCCGAGGGCATCTTTAACGATGGGCACCTGACGATTCTTCAGGACGTGGTGGCTGCGGATTCGACCGACGGAGATCATGAATTCGGCTCTACGATCGGCGTTTCGCAACGAGTAAACTTTCGCTGCGTTCAGCGGCTTCGCGCACGAGAAAGCCCATCTTCGGGTGTGAGGCTTCCAAGTCAGCAGCCAAGCCTTGCTGACCCAACGCCTCCGTCGTGGTCGGTCCGATCGAAGCCACGACCGTGCGGCGAAGTCGATCGCGAATCGCATCCGCCTTACCCATCGTCTCAGCGATCTGAAACAAATGGGTGGCCTGTGTAGCAGTCGTCACGATGACAACATCGATCTCGCCCGCTACCAGTAACGAAATCGCGGACCGCAACGGCGCGACATCCTCTGGTAGCGCCCAGCGATACACAGGTACACGTGTCACATGAGCACCGCGCGCCTCCAAGCCCTGAAGTAGAGCCTGATTCGAAACGCCGTACTCCTGGACGGCGATCCGCTGTCCATCGAGTGAGGCGCCGGTAGCATCAAGGGCCTCTAACAGTTCGCGCCAAGTGTTAGGTTCTGGCGCAGTCACCCACACCGGAACTTTCAGCTCGCGAAGCACAGCTAGAGGCTTGGGACCGCGCGCCACAATCCTTGTTTTCGCCAGTGCGCCCACAAATACCTCACGGGAACCTGCGCGTTCTACGACACCAAGTAGCGCACGTGTTCCGACGCCGGTCAGGAAAACAACGTAGTCGACATCGCCCCGTACGAGAGTGTCGGCGAATGCAAGCGCCTCTGGATTGGAGTCAAGGGGCACCTCGCGGAGTGCAGGAGCGAGGACCGGACGTCCGCCATAGGTGGAGACGAGAGTCGCCATTTCACGACTGCGACGACTCTCAAGAAGAAGAACAGTAAGTCCGTGAAAACTTGGTTTTACCCCGCTCACGCCCACCGGAAACCGCTCTTCGCGATCGGCAACGTACGAATCCGCTGGCCGGATGCAGCGAAGATCGCGTTACTGAGCGCGCCGACTGTCGGCGGAAGCGCGGGTTCACCAAGTCCGGTGGTCGGATTGTCGGTCGGCAGGAAGTGCACCTCGATATCCGGCACCTGACCCATGCGCGTCGGCTGATAGTCGTGGAAATTACTCTGCACAGCCTTGCCATCCTTGAAGGCAATCTCCCAATTCATAAGGTGGCTCATTCCTTCAACGACAGCCCCCTGCCCTTGGTTGATGGCCGAGCTGGGATTGACGATTTGGCTACCGATGTCCCCAGCGACCCACACCTTGTTCACCCTGATGGCATTATTCACGTCAACGGCCACCTCAGCCACATTGGCGAAGTACCCGCGATGGCTATACTGGAACGCAACCCCCATCCCAGTGCGCAAGGGCAGGCTTCGCGTGCCCCATCCAGATCGATCCCGAATTAGCTCAAGCACCGCGCGCATGCGGGCCGCATCGAAACCGTCGGCACCCTGCTCCGGATGGGGCTGCTCCGGACCAGACAACAAATCCAGACGAAACTGGATTGGATCCTGGCCAGCTGCCAATGCAAGCTCGTCGATGAACGACTGGAAAGCCCACGCGAACGCATTGCTCCGAGGAGCGCGCAGCGCGCCAGTCGGTACACCTAGAGGTATCAATGATGCCTGGAAATCAAAATTCGGCACGAACCGCGCCGGAAATTCGATCCCGTTGATGTTGGCCGAGGTCGAAAAACCCTCTGCACCACGCGCGGGATCGCCGAAACTCACGAAGTGATTGCGCCACGCAACGAGCCTGCCAGACCCATCTACACCGGCCTTGAGGAAGTGAAAACCGCCAGGCCGATAGTGATCGTGGGCCATGTCATCTTCCCGGGTCCACACCACCTTGACGGGCACGCCGATCTCTTTGGCGATGGCCGCCGCCTCACCCATGTAGTCGTTAGTCAGCCGGCGACCGAAACCACCACCTGCACGCAAGAGGTGAACAATGATGTTCTCTGGAGCAATGTTCAGAGCGTCAGCAACAAGCTCCCGCCCCCTCTGTGGTGTCTGCGTCGGCGCCCAAATCTCCATTGTGCCGTCGTGATAATGCGCGCTGCAGTTCTGTGGCTCAAGCGGTGCATGCGAGATAAATGGGTACGAGTACGCCGACTCGAGCACACTCGATGCTCCCTCGAGCGCCCCGTCGACATCGCCCACGACACGTAACGGGAACCCCGGCTTCTGCGTTGAAAGCGCCTGCGCCTGACTCTCGAAAGCCTCGGTACCCTGCTGAGCCGTAGGGCCCTCATCCCACGTCACGCGTAGGCTTCGACGCGCGCTCTGCGCCTGCCACCAGGTATCGGCAACGATTGCCACACCCGGCATGAGCCCCCGGGTATCAGTGGTGCCTTGCACCGCAAAGGCGTGACGTACGCCTGGCAATGCCCGCACTTCGTCCAGATTCGCACTGACTACCGTGCCGCCATACACTGGGCACTTCTCGTACACCGCCGACAACATGCCAGGCAACGTGAAATCGATCCCGAACGTTGGTGCACCTGTCACGATCGCGTGGTTGTCAACGCCAGGCTTCGTCTGGCCAATGATGGTGAAATCAGCTGCCGCTTTCAACGGTACCGTCGCCATGTCTGGTGGCGTAAGCGTAGCGACTGTAGCCGCAAGCTGACCGTAGGTCATGGACCGTCCCGTCGGCCGGTGATGCACGGCTGTCCTCGCCGCGTAGCACTCGACAGCCGCCACGCCCCATCGCCGCGCACCAGCGGCCACGAACATCTCCCGCACCACGGCCCCAACGCGCCGCAACGGATCGTAGTTGGTGGGCGTGCCCGTGCTTCCGCCGGCGTTCTGGCGGCCATACAGCGCCGGATCGAGATCGGCCTGCTCGATCCGAACGTCATCCCACGGCACCTCAAGCTCTTCTGCAATCAGCATGGGTAGCGAAGTCTTGATTCCCTGCCCGATCTCTGGGTTCTTCGACATGATGGTCACAACGTTGTCGGGCGTTATCTTTACAAACGCATTCGGCACGAAAGTACCTGCGGGCCGTCCCTGAGCGAACACCCCGGTGAGTGGCTCAAAGTAGGTCGCGACCAATATCCCACCCCCAGCGATCGCGGTGACACGAAGGAAGGCGCGACGATCGAGCAACGTGGTCTCCATGGCGTCCTCTTCCTACCGTTGCGGGGCAGCAAGGCCCCTAGTTGTCGGCGCGGCCGAGGCCGTAGCTGATTCCAACGTAGGACGCTCAGATGGCATCGCGGCTGCGGCGTGGATGGCTTCGCGAATCCGGCGATACGTGCCGCAACGGCACAAATTCCCATTCATCGCACGGTCAATATCCGAATCGGTTGGCTGCGGCGTAGTACTCAGCAGCGCAGCAGCTGACATGATCTGACCCGCTTGGCAATACCCACACTGCGGCACGTCGATCTCCTTCCACGCCACCTGCAGTGGATGGGTGCCATCAGCCGATAGTCCTTCCAGGGTCGTGATGGGCGCGTCGGCAACCGCCGACACCGGTGTCTGGCACGATCGCACGGCACGGCCGCGCACATGCACCGTACATGCGCCACACTGGCCAATACCGCATCCGAATTTTGTTCCCTTCAGGTCCAGGACATCGCGAATCACCCACAGCAAGGGTGTCTCTCCTGGCACGTCAACCGTCGCCGACGTTCCGTTCACGTTCAATGTATAAGGCATGTCGTTCCGCTCAATGAATTGGTCAGTCTGCCGGGCCGCACCCGATTGAGGCATTAGACCGAAGCAGCAGGCAAAATGCAAGAGTGACGTGGTAGATTTGCATTCGCGAATCGCGTATCGCCGGCTCCGCTCATGCCCCTCATCCAGCTTGCCCTACTCGTGGTGCTGTTCCTGTTCACAACGGGTCTGCAGAACTCTGCACCCGACGAGCCGCCACCGTTTGATCAGTGGCGTCAGGAGCTCATGGCCGAAGCGCGTACGCGCGGCTACAGCGAGGAGCTAATCCAGGAGGCACTTGCCAACATCGAACCGCGGCCGCAAGTGATCGAGAACGACCGATCACAAGCAGAACTTATCGTAGGCTTTGATCGCTATTATCAAACCCGCGTCAATTCGCTGGTTGTGCGTCTGGGTCGAAACATGGCACGCCAGCACCGTACGGTCCTGGACGATATCGAAGAAGCATACGGAGTATCACGACACGCCCTCGTCGCCATTTGGGGCATTGAGACACGCTACGGTCGAGTTACCGGCAACACGCCGGTATTTCAGGCACTAGCCACACTGGCCTGGGAACCCCGGCGGTCGGCCTTCTTCCGCAGCGAACTCTTCGACGCGTTGACCATGGTTTCGCTCGGGGACATTGATACCGCCACGATGACCGGATCGTGGGCGGGTGCAATGGGGCAGGCGCAATTCATGCCGTCCAGTTACCTGAAATTCGCAGTGGATTTCGATCGAGACGACCGACGCGATATCTGGCGTTCAACACCGGATGTCCTGGCGTCCATTGCCAACTATCTCAAGGGGTGGGGCTGGGACAACGAGTTCAGGTGGGGTCGCGAAGTGCGCGTCACTACAGCTGCCCGCGCGCGTATCGAGCAAGAGACATCAAAGCCGTCTGAGGGCTGCTCCGCGATGCGTAGCATGACCGAGCGCCTGCCGCTCAACGAGTGGCAGCGCATCGGTGTGCGACAGGCCGACGGCGCGGCACTTCCGGAGAGCGATGTGCCCGCCAGTTTGGTAGACACCGACGCTCGCAGTTTTCTCGTCTATCCGAACTACGACGCAATCCTTCGGTACAACTGCGCACACTACTACGCATTGACCGTCGCACTTCTGTCGGATCAGATTCGATAGCAGGGCAGCACTCTATGTGGAAGATTTCATCACCAGAGGCAGCTTGATGATCAGTTCTCCTCAAGGCCAATGTCTGATGACGCTCCTGGAGCCTGAGCCACGCTGCTTTCGGCGTGCATGAATCGTCGGGGACATGCAATCACAGCAAACGTACGAAGCTATTATCGTGAGGTTCGCGGTGTGCCGAACGCTCTAGGGCACATTCGTCGTCATGTCGCAGCTAGCAAATTGATCTGTGCGAATTCTCGTTGACTACCGCCCTGCCCTTCGTCAACGCTCGGGCGTCGGCGAGTACATCCACAACCTGGTGCGCGCGTACACGCATCATCCGATCGCCGCCGGCGACGACGTGGCGGTCTTTACTAGTTCATGGAAAGACCGCCCAGCCGAAGGCCTGTCGTCTGAGCTCGGCTCGCGCATCGTAGATCGGCGCATCCCGGTTCGCCTTCTGAACTTCGCATGGCACCGTCTTGAGTGGCCGCCGATCGAAATGCTTGGGGCAACCGCCGACATCGTGCACGCCGCCCACCCCCTACTCATGCCCAGCACATCGGCTGCCCAGATCGTGACCGTGCACGACCTCTTCTTTCTGACCAAACCTCAGTCGACACGCGCCGAAGTCCGACGGGACTACCCAGACCTGGCGGCGCGCCATGTACGCCGGGCCGATGCAGTGGTGGCCAACTCACACGACACGGCGTCTCTGATTGAGCGCACGTTCGGCGTCGCCAAGACCCGCATTCACGTGTGTTCACCGGGTCCGCCGTCCTGGCACAAACTTGGCCACACGCCAAACGTCCCAGCCGACGGGTATGTGCTCTTTGTCGGAACGCTTGAAACGCGCAAAAACATCGGCACCCTGCTGGACGCCTACACGACTCTGGTCGAACGTGACAGCCGAACGCCAGCACTCGTACTCGCCGGGCGAGCGACACCGGATGCGGCGGCCTGGCTTCAGCGACTTTCGCGGGCGCCGCTCGCTGGCCGCGTGCGCCATCTCGGCTATGTGCCTGACGCCGAACGGGAAGCCACCTACGCCGGGGCGCGCCTGCTCGTCATGCCGTCACAATACGAAGGCTTCGGTATTCCAGTGCTCGAAGCGATGTCCGCGGGAGTACCGGTCGTCGCCGCCAATCGGGGGGCGCTCCCGGAGGTACTCGGCGACGCGGGCACGCTCGTTGACCCCGATGACGCCGACGCACTGGCCGCCGCGATGCACCGGATGCTGACCGATGATGCGTTTGCGAGGGCTTGCGCACAACGGGGATTTGAACGAGCGCGGGCGTTCTCCTGGGAGCGAGCCGCGCTCACGCTGCATGGTGCGTACGAAACCGCGCTCGTGAATCGCCGCGATCGTCGATCCGAGACAGCCGGGCCGACCTGAGGCCCTGGATTACGGCGCGGCTGCGGGAGCTGTCTGCGACGTGAGAAGTTCGTCGATGAGAAACAGATCCGTCAGCAGCGCACGCAAATGGATCGAGGCGTTCAGATTGTCGATGAGCTGAGAGCTGATCGAGGGCTGCGCGAGCACCAGCTCGACGGCCGCCAGACTGTCTCGAGCATCGCGATCGAGCACCGCGACAAACGCCCGATAGCGGGCCACCGGCTCAAGCGCTTCACGCTCGATGAGGGCGCCAAAGGAATCGCCGATATCTCTGAGCGCAACGGCCGCGCGCGTCAGGAACTCTCGCAACTGTCCACCCGACTGGCTACCAGCGTCCCCCGACAACCCCTGGGCCGCATAAGCCAGCATGAATTCGTAGGCTTCCTCGATCGTGTTGCAGCGGCGCTGCACATCCTCGCGGACGTCAGTCATTCGATGTGACACGCCAACGATCAGGATCGTGGTGCTCGAGATACTGTCGCCTGGTGATCCAACCAAGGATCATCGACTTGGTGATCCACCATTTCTCCGGCCGAACAGCGAAATACACGTGCGCAATCACGAGGCCTACCAGCGCCACGCCCGCCATGCCGTGCAACACGTAGGTCACGCCCCACGCACCGTCGCTCAGGAGGTACGGATTGCGCGTGAGGAAGGGAGTTCGTACGCGAACCATCATGAACAGGCCCGTCGCCACGACCGCGAGTCCCGCCGCGACAATGGCCAGGTGATAGAGCCGATTCCCAAGTGGATATTTTCCCGACCCGGGACCAGGCACATCGTGACCCAGTTCGCGGAGCATCTCGGCCTTCAATTCCGGCAGATCGCTGGGTCCCACCCAGATCGACCAGAAGTCGAGCCAGACGGTGGCGTGAAGGATGTGAAACAGAATCGACGCGGTGAGTACGAGTCCCGCCGCCCAGTGCCACGTGACCCACGCAAACTGCACACCCGCGATCGGGAGAAACGCAGTGAAGAGCAGCACAAACATCGCCACTGCCATGACCCAATGAAAGAGGCGCGCCGCCAGCGAGTGCCGAACGATCCGATCGGGAAGGTGCGCGTGGGTCACTTCCATCGCGTCGGTTGCGTCGGTGTGGCGCTTGCGGTGGGCCGAGAGAACCATGTAGCTGGCGTGCGCAACCAGAAACACCACACCAGCAAACAGTGAGGCCCACAGCAAATCCCACGAGATGTGGGTGAGGATCGGCTGATCCCAGGGGCTCCGAGCCCAGGTTAGGAAGTCCACGTGGCGGCCTCGACGCCGCGGATCGCACGCTTCACGAGGTTGCGCATCAGCGGAACCTTGTAGGCGTTGAAGCGCAGCGGCTGGGCACCTTCGATCGCGAGTGCTCCTGCCGCGTCGGCCGTGGCCTCGTTGCGCGGTCGGCCGCGGACCAGATCCTCAACAGCCGATAGCCGTAACGGCCGTGCTGCCACGCCGCCGACGGCCAGGCGCACACGCTCGATCGCGGCGCCGCCACCGGCACCAGACGTCACCATTGCCGATGCCACGCTGACAAGCGCGAAATCCCAAACCTGCCGATCGCGGATTTTCTCGAAGTAAAAGCGCGCGCCCGCCCAAGTACCAGGCAACCGAATCGACGTCAGGAGATCGCCAGGCTGGAGCACCGTCATACGCGTGATATCGGTGCCGGGACCGATGAAGTAGTCCTCCGCCGCCACGACCCGCTCATCGCCCGCGGCCGTCCGAATCACCATCTGCGCTTCCAGCACGATGAGCGCAGGGGCGGTGTCTGACGGGGTCACGGCCACGCAGCGATCAGACTCGAGAACCGCGTGCTCCCGGTTGATTGCCTCTGGCGTGTCCGCATAACAGATGTTGCCGCCGGCGCGATAGCAGGCCCATCCGGCGCGGTAGTACCAGCACCGAGTGTCCTGCGATACGTTACCGCCTATCGTGCCCTGGTTGCGAATCTGTGGCGATGCTGCGGATTCGGCCGCGTCGAGCAAAATAGCGTACCGCTCCCGTATGACCGGATGGCTCACGACCTCGGTGAGCGTCGTCATTGCGCCGATCTCAAGACCATCTTCCCGGGGCCGAATGCCCTTCAGCTCAGCGATACCGGCCAGGTCGACAAGTGCCTGCGGGCGCTTAATCCGATCCTTGAGCCAGTCAAGACTGTCGAGGCCACCCGCCAGCACCAGTGCGCCAGCGCCGTACCGGCCCAGCACGGCCTGCGCGTCTTCAATCGACGCCGGCTGGAACAGCTCGAAGGCGGGCATGACGTCTCGAATTACGGCCATAACTTCTTGCTCGTTTCTACACGTGCGCGCGTAACGGATCGTGTATGCGTCGCCCATGCTCGAGCGACATCAGCACGATGTCGGCTGTCACGGGCGCGCGGCGGAACGCGTCTTCACCCACGGCATCGGCAATGGCATTCATCACGGCGCCATAACCGGCGCCGACAGGCGGCTCGCCAACCCCTCTGGCGCCGACGGGCGTTTCGGGATCGGGAAGACCGAGCGCCTCTGCCTGCAAACGAGCCGGCACGTCGAGAATCGACAGGGGCTTGCTGTAGTGAAACCGGTCACCGAGCGACACGCCGTACCGCGGATCGACCACCGCCTTCTGGAACAGCGCGTGCGCGATACCCAGGCAGCAGCCGCCGTTGATCTGCGCGACCAGGCTCCGCGGATTGATGACCGTGCCCACGTCGGCCACTGCGAGATAGTCGACGAGCTTGACCGCCCCAGTCTCGACGTCAACCTCCACCTCGGCGAAGCCGGCGGTAAAGGAAAACGTGGCACCGTCGCGCGGATAGTTATCCCTCGCCACGCCCATCAGCCCCACGCCGGCCAGAGCGGTCGCTGAGGCCCGCGTCATCTCATTGATGTCACCGGGCAGCTCGTGGCCGTCGTACTCTCCACCCAGCTCGATGGCCCGCTGAGCGACCTGCGCGAACGTCAAGCCCTGCGCGGTATTTCCACGGCGGAAGACACGTTCGGCGCCGATCTCGTAATCGGCTGCCGAGCCACCCAGATCGCGCGCGGCAATCTCCTGGAGCTTCCGCCGGGCGTCCATCGCGCCCGCCAGGTTGGCGCGCGTCATCGCATGCGTCGTCTGACTCCCAACCGACATACACGACCACGGGAGGTGTTTCCCGGTGTTCCCCCAGATTACCTCCACCTTTCCCCACGGCATGTCGAGCGTTTCGGCCGCGACGCGCGCGAGATCCATGCACGAATGCGTCCCGAGATTGCCCACGCCCGACTGGACGTACAGCCTGCCGTCCGGTCGGATCGTCATAATGCTGTCGTAGTCAGTCGATCCCGCACCGTGGGTACCGACGGTTACGCCAACGCCGCGTACTTTCGATCCTTGCCGCTGGCCAGTCCGAGCCTTCCGCGCGTCCCAGTTGAAAAGTGTAGTGCCTCGATCCAGCGCCTCTTTCACGAACGAACTCGTGAGGTATTGCAGTTGTCCATCCTGCCCAGGAGGCCCGAACATCGCCTTCCCTTCGGGCGCATTGAGTCGACGAATCGCGACTTGGTCGATCCCGAGCTGCTTAGCCGCCTTCGTGATCACTGGCTCGATGATGGCGTTGACCTGCATCTCGCCGGGCGACCGCTGCTGCGACCGCGGTGGCGTGTTGGTCGCGACGTTGACCGCGCGCCAGCGCATCGCCGGCGGCTGGTACAAAATCGACGCCGCTCTGCCGCCAGAGCGGTGATCGCCGTACGGCCCGTAGGGGCCGGTGTCCTGAAGAATGAAGAGGTCCAGAGCGGTGATGCGGCCGTCATTCGCGAACCCGATCTTGGCCCGCCCGGTCATGTTCGTCCGCTGCCGGCCGATATAGCTTTCCTCTTCGCGGCTGATCCGCATCATCACCGGCGCATTGGCTTTCTTCGACAGCAGCGCCGGAATCGACGACGACACAGCGCCCGCGCCTCTACTGCCAAAACCGCCGCCCGTGTACTCAGAGATCAGGACGACCTGCGTCGGATCGATCCCGACCCAGCGCGCGATATTGCCGCGCGTCCTCGCGACGCTCTGCGTGGTGGCGTAGATGAACAGCCTACCGTTCTGCCAGTACGCCATCGCGCTACGCGTTTCCATTGTGTGGTGGCCCGTCGACTGCACGACAAACGTCTCGTCGAGCACAAGCGCCGCGTCGGCGAATCCCGCGTCGAGCTCACCGTAGGACCACTCCTCGAGCGCCCGACCCATCGGCAAACGCCCGAAGGCCTCCTCGCTGAAGTCGTCGGTGGTCCACTTGATCGTCTCAATCGCCGATCCCTCACCTGGCACCGGAGCTCCCCACGCGTTGCCTTCCAGCCGCGCGTTCGGCCCGTCGGGCCGGAGGCTGTCAAGCGGATCGGTGACGAACGGCAGAGGTTCAAGATCGACCTCGATCCGTTCGACCGCCTCAGCCGCCGTCAGCTCATCGACGGCGGCCACGGCGAGAATCGGTTCGCCAGCATAGAGCGGCTCATCCGTCAGTGCGCGTTCGCCCTCAAGGTCCGGCAGATCATCGGCTCTGAGGATCGCTCTAACACCAGGCATCGCGAGCGCCGCCGCCGTGTCGAAGCCCCGCACGCGCGCGTGCGGCATCGGACTCAGCAGGAGCTTCGTGAACAGCATCCCGTCGGCCCGGAAGTCTTCCGCATACTTCGCCCGACCGGTGACCTTGGCGATATGGTCTACGGGAAGGTAGTTCTGGCCAATGAGCTTCTCAGCCATGACTTACGCCTGCCTCAAGTATTCCGCGCCGCGCATCAGCGCCGTCAGGATCTTGTCGTAGTCCTGACACCGGCAGAGGTTGCCGGATACGCCGTGTGCCAGCTCCTCACGCGTGGGATTCGGGTTCGTCTTCAAAAATCCGGTCGCGGCCATCACGAAACCGGGGAGGCAGAACGCACACTGGAACCCCTGCTCGTCGATCACGCCCTGCTGGATCGGATGGAGTTCGCCACCTGGACCAGCTAAGCCTTCAATGGTCGCGATCTGCCGACCGCGGACGCTGTGCGTCAGCACGGAGCAAGCATAATGCGGCACATCATCGATGAGGACACTGCAGGCGCCGCATTCGGCGCGATCGCAGCCAAGCTTGGTGCCCGTCAGCCCGAGCTTGTAGCGAAGCGTCATGGCCAGGGTTTCCTGCTTCATGACATCAACGCGTCGGGTCTGCCCGTTGACGCTCAGGGTAATGAGCCGTTCGACAGCTCCAGGAGCCGATGACTGGCCAAGCAGGGGACCGCTGCCTCGAAACAGGTAGCCAGCAGATGTGGCCACCGCACCGCTAGCGATGACACCCTTGATAAAGTTACGTCGTGTAAGCGACATAGGGGTAACCTTCTCGACTGCTTTTCGGCGGGGTGAGTGTATCAACGATCCTGAAACAGTTCTACCTTAATTGCCTAGCCACGACTCATACATCATCGGTGACGAAGAAACTGGAATCGCCACGGTAACAGACCCACACCACAACAGCGACGTCTATCTAGTGATTCGGTTATCGCCTGTATAAATGTTGAAGGTCTCCCCGCGAACGAACCCCAGTAAGGTCACGTTCCCATCTCGCGCCAACTTGATGGCCAGACTGGACGGGGCCGAAACCGCGCCGAGGATTGGAATACCAGCAACCGTGGCCTTCTGAACAATCTCGAACGACGTCCGGCCGCTGACCAGTAGCGCGCGGTCACTTAGCGGGAAACGCTCTGCAAGTAGCTGTGCACCGATCACCTTGTCGACGGCATTGTGACGACCGACGTCCTCGGCCACCCCAATCAGGACGCCCCCGCGGTCGAAGAGGCCCGCGGCGTGCAAGCCGCCCGTTTCGTCGAATACCGACTGCACGCCGCGCAGAGACTCAGGCAGCGTCGCAATCGTTGCCGCGGACATCGACCAGTCCGCGCTGATGCTCGGAATATCACACACCAGATCGTCGATCGATCTTCGACCACAAACACCACAGGCACTAGTCGTCGTCACGGGGCGTCTCGCGGCGAGTGCGGTTTCGGCTCGGTCCCTGGCTTGGCCAACGAGTGTCACATCGAGCACATTGCCTTCCGCCCCGGCGTCCACATCCGTACAATGACGAATCGTACCGAGATCATCGGCTTCACGGATGATCCGTTCCGACAGTAGGAAGCCGGCTGCCAACTCTCGATCGGCACCAGGCGTACGCATCGTCACGATGAACGGTGATCCCTGAAGTCGAATCTCCAGTGGCTCCTCGACAGCCGCAAAGTCCGATCGCCGCGCACGAGTCTGCGCATCGACCCGAAGGACATCGATGGCGTACGCGCGAGACGTCATCGCACCATCCATCCCTTCCTCATGTTCATATTCCCCTCATCTGTATAGACTCCAGCAGCCAACTCCGAATAACCATGCCGCAAATGCCAACGTTTGTCACGGCGTTCCGCGCACATAATTGGCGACCTTCTAGCTCCTATCGTCTGGATCGGTAGCATTGGCATCGAGTGTTACCATGCAAACCATTCGTGGCAAAGGAACCAAACGCGCACGCCATCCTCGTGACGGCCTCCGACCGCCCCGGCATGTTGTACGGGCTGACAAAAGTGCTAGCAGATCATGGTGCCAACATCACATACGTCGACATCCACGCCGGAAATCCGCATTCCAAGATCTATTTCGAACTAACGTTGGACGCGATACCGATCGATCAAGCACTAATCGACCTCCGAAGCGTCTCAAGTGTTGTAGATGCAACCGAGACTCCCTCATTCGCAAAGATTTACGGCAAACGAATAATCGTGATGGGCGGCGGTGCTCAAGTCGGACTCGTGGCGATGGGAGCCGTCTCAGAAGCCGATCGACACAACATCCGCGGAGAGCGTATCTCGGTCGATACTATCCCCTTGGTCGGTGAAACAGCGCTGGCCGCAGCCGTCCGGTCGGTCGTCCGCCTGCCGCGCGTACGAATTCTGGTACTGGCTGGAGCCATTATGGGCGGTGAAATTGCGCAGGCAGTGACAGAGGTCCGAGCTCACGGACTGTTCGTCATCTCACTGAACATGGTTGGGAGCGTGCCAGATGCCGCAAATCTGGTGGTCACCGATCCGGTACAGGCGGGAGTCCTGGCTGTTATGGCAGTTGCAGACACTGCCGCGTTCGATTTGATGCACAAGCTCGAGAAGCGATACTGAAACAACAAGTCTCCTTCTCGACCACGGCATCGGCCTTCGCCGCCGCTTGCCGTGTAAACCTCTAACTCGTTGACACATTTCCGACCGTCAGCAGTGCCATCAAGACCGACCGCGGAGACGTCTAGCAACGAACAAGCTCAAGGGCCCTGGCAATCACGGCGCTAGCCTTCTCCGTAAGGTCATAGGCAACCAGAGACTCTGGGGCGACCAGAACAGCGGCGTCGACATCGGAACCTGCCTGCAGTGCTCCGCCCACCGGTCGACAAAGATAGTCAACCAGCACAAAGTGGTACCGTACGCGTTGTTCCTCATCCAGCATAATGCGGTCGAAAACCTCAATCATCGGCCCCACCTTTACTTGCAAGCCTGTCTCCTCAAGCACTTCGCGGGTCGCGCCACACTCAAGTGTCTCTCCGAGTTGCAGCGTGCCACCTGGCAGACTCCACTGGCCAGCCAAGGGCTCGTACCGTCGCCGAATTAGCACAATCTTTCCGGCATCGACGATCACTGCACCAACGCCCACGATCGGGCGCGCGGGATACTGACGTGTATCAGTCCTACTGGTCACTCGCCCATAACTTTTACGACGACTCGCTTGCGACGCCGGCCGTCAAACTCAGCGTAGAACACCTGTTCCCACGGTCCAAGATCAAGCTTGCCCTCAGTTACCGGCAGCATCACCTGGTGGCCCATCAGCGTGCGTTTCAGGTGCGCGTCCGCGTTGTCCTCACCTGTACGATGGTGGTGGTAATCGAATCCTGACGGCGCCAGCTGTTCGAGCCAAACCTGAAAGTCATGAATAAGTCCATCCTCCCAGTCGTTCACGTACACACCTGAAGTTATGTGCATGGCGGAGACAAGAACCATGCCCTCCCCCACTCCGCTTTTCTCGACAACCTCCGCCACCTCGTCGGTGATACGGACAAATTCCTGACGCTCCTTCGTCGTGAACCACAAATACTCTGTCCGCGTGTTCATATCGCAAGCTCCTGAAACCATCGCGCGCTCGGCCTTTCTCTCACTACAGCACCAAGCCCGGATCAGCATTAATCTCCAGGACGTCGGCGCCGCCAGAACGATACCGCCGTAGGCCTGCGGCGGCGATCATCGCCGCGTTGTCCGTCGAGAGCCCTAGGCTTGGGATAAAAACTGGCACGCCTTCAAGAGCGCCTCGCGCCGCCGCATCCTCACGTAATCGACTGTTGGCCGACACCCCGCCAGCAAGCCCTACACTGCGCGCACCAAACGCGCGCGCAGCCTCGAACAATCGATCGAGCAACACCTCGACCACCACTCGCTGAAAGCTGGCAGCAATGTCAGAGACATGCTGAGACGGCAGCGGCCTGTCCGGGGCTAAGCCAATCTCGGCGCGACGCGCCATCACGTGCCGCGATACCGACGTTTTGAGACCGCTGAAACTAAAATCTCGGCGGCCTGGCAAATGCGGCGCGTTACGGTCCGCGTGGGTAAGTCGCACCTTCGGGAACAAAATCTCGTGGTCGTGGCCCTGCGCTGCCACTCGATCGATCGCCGGTCCGCCTGGATACCCAAGTCCAAGCAGCTTGGCTACCTTGTCGAACGCCTCCCCCGCCGCATCGTCCCTGGTCCGACCAAGAAGCTCATACACGCCGGGCGTCTCGATACGGTAAAGGCTCGTGTGCCCTCCGGACACGATTAGCACGATCGCCGGTAGCGGCATCTCGCCGCCCCAGAGCACAAGCGACTCGATGTGCCCAGCCAGATGATGCACTGGAACGAGCGGGACCGACTGCGCCCAAGCGAGCGACTTGGCGAACGCAACGCCAACCAGTAACGAGCCGATGAGGCCGGGCCCCTGGGTTACGGCAATGGCATCGTATCCGTCCACACCAGCATCAGACAGTGCGCGCTGAACAACTCCGCAGATGTCGCGCACATGCTGTCGAGCCGAAAGCTCCGGCACCACGCCGCCCCACTCCCTGTGCACGTCGGTCTGCGACGCCACGATACTTGAGCGCATGCGCCACGGCCGGCCACCGTCACCCGTTTCTTCGACTACTGCCGCCGCCGTCTCATCGCAAGACGTTTCAATACCGAGCACCACCATATGGCCGGAGTCCCTCACGCCTCGCCGGCTGGCGCACGTCTACCAGATAAGCAATGAGCAGACCTCATCGCGGTGTGATCCACAGTGACGCTCACAGCTGGCGACGCGAGAGTTCAGCTAGCGACGACGCGAACGGCGGTCGTGCGATGCCGCGTTCGGTCACGATAGCCGTCACATACTTCGCTGGCGTCACGTCGAAAGACGGGTTGCGGATTCGCACACCCTTCGGCGTCAACTGCGACGCGCCAACGTGCGTAACCTCACGGTCACTACGCTCCTCGATCGGAATCTGTCCGCCGTCAGACATCCCGAAGTCCACCGTCGAGAGGGACGCCGCTACGTAAAACGGAATTTTATGCTCCTTCGCGAGCACTGCCACGCTGTACGTGCCAACTTTATTGGCAACATCTCCATTAGTCGCGATCCGATCGGCACCAACAACGACCAGATCAACATGACCCAAGCGCATTATCGAACCAGCCATGTTGTCGGTAATGACTGTGGTATCGATGCCATCCTTCACTAGCTCCCACGCTGTAAGCCGTGCACCCTGCAGAAAGGGACGAGTCTCGTCAGCAAGCACGGCCACCTTCTTGCCTTGCTCTACCGAGGCACGGATGACGCCCAGCGCGGTACCGTAACCTGCGGTCGCCAGCGCACCCGCGTTGCAATGCGTGAGAATGTTGGCCGTATCAGGCACAAGCGTGGCACCGTGCGCACCAATTGCCCGGCAACTCGCAACATCTTCGTCATGTATTCGGCCGGCATCTTCGTCGAGGCGCTGCCTAATCTCATCCGCCGAACAACCGGCATGCGCAGCTTCGGCAAATGTTTGTTTCATGCGATCAATGGCCCAGAACAAATTCACCGCCGTGGGCCTCGTAGTAGCCATAAGGCTACATACCTTCTGAAATTCAGTGGCGAGTTGCTTCGTGCCAGTCGCGCGGCTTTTGCGCATGCCAAGTGCAATGCCCATTGCCGCAGCGACACCAATCGCCGGCGCGCCACGAATCACCATCGTCTTGATCGCCCTAGCGACCTGAGGCGCCGTGCTGCACGTGACGTACACCTCAGCAGACGGCAACTTCCGCTGGTCGATCATCACAACCGAGTCGCCATTCCACTTGATCGTCGGCAGCATATGCCGTCGATGATAACAGCGTCAGCCGCACGCTCAGCTCCACTCTGAATCTGGGATGAAGAGCCGGAGCCGCATCGAGGTAAGCGGAGGCGCTAGGATTTCACCGTAAGTACCGGTGCAAAATGACACTCCATCCGTCTAAAACGAGTTCGATGGACCAAACCTTAGCGGCATGACACTCCGATTCAAGGTTATCGTTGAGTTATGACGTCCGACTTCCGCTTGCAGGTACTCGCCATGGTGCGACGGATTCCTCACGGACGCGTGGCCACGTATGGCGACGTGGCCACCGCGATCGAGCGCCCTCGTACGCACAGAGCGGTCGGAAACATCATGCGCACCTGCTTGGATCCCACAGTGCCTTGTCATCGAGTGGTTGGTGCTGGCGGCACGCTAGGAGGGTACAACGGCAATCTCTCGCTGAAACGGGAGCTCCTGCACGTTGAAGGCATTGAGGTTAGCGGCAAGCAACTTCAGCGCTTCCTCAAGGTCCGATGGACCGGCCCCGAGCGATCCACGAGCGGGCGCTAGGGCAGTAAGCCTAGCCTACCGCCATCAAATCGAATTGCTCGTGGTGAAGCTGAGCATCTGGCCGAACCACGATCTCGCGTCCGAGCGACTGCTTTAAATCTTTAAACACCGCCCGCTCCTCGCCCCTGAGCACCCGCGCGATGTCTGGATTCACACGCAGGACGAGACTCTGGCCATCAAGGTCCCCGCCGATCTTGCTCACCTCGGAAAGAATTTCGTAACAAATCGTCGAGCTGGACTTGATCACCGCGGCGCCGGAACAGTAAGGACAGGGCTCAGTCAACACACGCTCAAGGCTTTGCTTGACGCGCTTCCGAGTAATGATCACGAGGCCAAAATCTGACACCTGTAACGCTTTGGACGGAGAACGATCTTTCCGCAGCTCCTGCTCGATCGACTGAAACACCTTTTGACGGTTCTTCTTCTCCTCCATATCGATGAAGTCGAGCACGATGATGCCGCCCAGATCGCGCAGTCGGATCTGTCGGATGATCTCCTTGCCAGCCTCCAGGTTCGTCTTGATGATGGTGTCCTCGAGCCGTCCCGCTGTCTTCTTCCCTACATAGCGCCCAGTATTTACGTCAATGGCTACGAGCGCTTCTGTTTGGTTGATAACAATCGACCCGCCAGATTTCAACCAGACTTTACTGCGGAGTGCACGATCGATTTCCGCCTGCACGCCGTACTCCTCGAAAATTGGAAAATCCTTCTCGTAGTGCTTTACCTTCGGCGCCAGTGACGGCATGATGCGCTCGACCAATTCGCACACGCGCTGGTACTCGTCAGCATTGTCGATGTGAATAGCTGAAAACTCTTCGCTCAGCAAATCGCGCAGGAGCTTCGCCACGAGGCTTTGCTCCTGAAAGACGACCGCCGGCGCCCGAGACGCCTCCGATTTTTCGCGGATATCGGTCCAAACCCGGTGGAAATAACTCAAGTCTGAGACGATGTCCTCGTTGGAACGCCCGGCAGCGGCGGTCCGGATGATAACGCCACCGGTAAAGTTGTGCTGCGCGCGAAACTCGCGGACGATCCCACGCAAGCGGCTGCGTTCCTCTCGTGAGTCGATTTTGCGTGACACACCCACGTGATCGACAGTGGGCATAAACACCAGGAACCGCCCCGGCATCGTGGCGTGTGAAGTGAGCCTCGCCCCTTTGGTGCCAAGCGGCTCCTTGGACACTTGGACGATGATTTCCTCGCCTTCCTTGAGGAGCTCTTCGATCTTTGGCTCGTCTCCTTTTTCGCGGTCACGATCGCGGCGCCCTGGCGAACTGCCCTTGCGAGTCTGAGACCCGTTTCCTGACGTCTGAATCGGGCTAGTTTCAGCGCCATTACCATCGCTGGTAACCGCTAACGACGAGTCGTCCTCGTCAGTTTCGAGCCGATCAAACTCCTCTGACGAGGGGATGACGTCAGTAACGTAGAGGAATCCGTCTCGTTCCAGGCCGAGGTCGACAAACGCCGACTGCATACCCGGAAGGACCTTGGACACCCGGCCCTTGTAAAGATTGCCAACGACGCCGCGGTGTCGCTCTCGTTCGATGAAAATCTCGGCGACCTGGTCTTCCTCGATGATGGCGACCCGCGTTTCGTGGGCGCTCGAGGAGACGATCATCTCCTTGGTCATGCCCGTTGCTCTCCGAGGGCGGCCAACACAGCACTCGGACGTCTGCCGCGCGCACGGGTAGGTGCGTCGACGATATCCTCAAAAGCGCAGTCATGTCTGGTGCAGCCCCTGTTGGGCGAACCGCTAGGGTCCGCCGGTTAATTGGTAAATCGACGAATCCGAACGTTAAGCATCAGGCCAAACCCCGCCAACGTGGCGATCATGGAAGAGCCGCCATAGCTCATGAGCGGAAGCGTCAATCCTTTGACCGGCGCCAGGCCGGCCGACATCATGATGTTGTAGATCACCTGGGGCGTGAAGCTGGCAAGCACCCCAAGTACAAGGTATGCGCCGAGTCGATCCTTTGCAAGGCGGGCCGATTCCAACGCCCGCAGAATGACGAACAAATACAGACCGAGCGCCACGATGACCCCGGCAAATCCCTGTTCCTCGGCCAGCACCGAGAAAATAAAATCGTTGTGTGCGACGGGAAGGAATCGCAACTGCCCCTGCGTTCCCTCCGTAAATCCCTGGCCCAACAGACCACCTGAACCGACGCTAATACGGGCTTGAATTTGCTGGTACCCAGCTCCGCGCGCGTCCTGCGATGGATCTAGGAAAGTGGAGATCCGTTCCTGCTGGTAGTCCTGTAGTGCAAATTGCCATACCACCGGCGCGGCAAGCAGTCCCAATAGCGTGAGAACACCCAGCAGCCGCATCGGCATGCCGGCGGCAAAGGCCACCGTAAATGCGACCGGTATCAGGAGCATCGCACTTCCGAGATCCGGCTGCCTTCCGATAATGATGAGCGGCACGGCGGTAAACACCGCGATAACAACCAGATCCAAGCGAGAGAGGACGCGCGCCCGGTGATCACCGACGAACTTCGCCAGCATGAGAGCTAGTGCCAGCTTCACAAACTCGGACGGCTGGACATTGAACGCGCCAAAATCGATCCAACGCCGCGCTCCACCTTGTACAGCACCGAACAATGTTACGTAGATCAACGCGACAATAATGGCCAAGTAAATAAAATGGGACTTGTCCGCCAACGTGCGGTAGTCGACGGTGAGACAGACCGTCAGCGCAATCAGGCCGAGCAGGATTCCGTAGACCTGGGTCTCGACGATCTCCGTCCAACCACCCGTCGCGCTATAGATCTGCGACACCCCTATGATGCAGAGGGCCAGAACGGCGGCCAGCAACCCCCAATCCATGTGGCAATACAGACGCTTCTCAAACACTTACGTATCGTCCTGTGGCTATTATCCCGAACCAGAAGCTCACAACTAGAACGTACCGGTCATCGGAACGGTGTCCTCCGTCGGCAACCCATCAACAAACAGAACGCTCTCGGAATCCCGAGTGGGGGCCACGTTCGGGACCGGCGCTACTTCTAGCGCCGGCAAACCTCGGTGCTCCTGTTTGGCAAAATACGTCTCGATGACATGTCTGGCAACTTCCGCGCCGAGATAGCCATGCTCGTTGTGCTCGCCAAAAATCACGCCAGCGATCTGCGGATTCTCTTGCGGCGCGAAGAAAACGAACCAGCCATGACTCCGCACCTCGCTGCCTCTCCTCAACGCCGCCTGCCGCCCCTCGTTCGAAACCACTTGCGCGGTGCCCGTCTTCCCAGCAACATCGCGTCCTGTAATACGAGCGCGGCTAGCGGTGCCTTCCGCATTAACGGCCATCCACAGACCATCATGCAACACCGACAGTGTCTCCGGAAGCAATGCGACACGACCGGAGATAATCGGTGGCGCAGCCATTTTCCATCCGCCTCCCTCGTCAACCGCCCGAATCACATGGGGCGTCACGCGCGTACCGCCGTTGGCGATCGTGGAAATCATCACCGCCATCGACACCGGTGTCAGCGACACCTGCCCCTGACCAATCGACACCGAAATCGTCTCACCTGGATACCAGCGCTCGCCGGTAGTCTCGCGTTTCCATTTAGTGGACGGAACGATACTCTCTTGCTCGTTAGGCAGATCGATACCAGTAAGGCCAACCAACCCGAGCTTCTCAGACCATTCATGGATCTTGTCCACACCGAGCATGTTGCCAAGCCTGTAGAAGTACACGTTGCACGATTTTTCGATCGCGTGTCGCATATCGACAGCACCGTGGCCACCAGCGAGACCACACCGGTAATATCGGCCAAAAAATGAAGCCCCGCCGTCGCAGTTGACCGTGTGTTCCGGATCGACGAGACCTTCCTCGAGTGCAGCTGTTGCCACCACGAGTTTGAACGTTGACCCTGGCGCATACCGACCCTGAATCGCTCGATTTTGCAACGGCTGAAGCTCGTTGCTGTTGAGCGACGCCCAAGTGTCATGATCGATCCCTGAAGCAAAACCGTTCGGGTCGTACCCTGGGAGGCTGACAAACGACAGGACCTCGCCACTACTGGGATTCATGATCAACGCCGCCCCGTTGAAGCCAGCGTGCTTAAACCCGTCCTCAGTCGCCTTCTGGAGGTCGTAGTCAATCGTCAGCTGCACGCGGTGCCCATCGACCGGGGGCACCTCGTCCAGTGTGCGAATCTCGCGGCCCATGCTGTTGACAACCACGTGACGCTCGCCATCTTGCCCCATCAGGAGTTCGTTGTACGCACGCTCGACCCCGGACTGGCCGACAATCGCACCACTGCTCGCGCCGTTGGCAACTTGTTCGGCGCTGGCCTGACCAACGTATCCAAACAAATGCGCGGCCAGCGGTTGGCCCGGATACTGGCGCGTTTGGAACTCCTCCACCAGCACATCCGGTAGTTCGAAATCGAGGCGTCTGGCCATGATCGCAGTCACCTGAGCAAGCGACGCGTCCTCGATCACCACTATCGGCTGGTAGACCGGTTCGTTCAGATGCCGTTGGACGGTGTCGAGCATCTGTGCGGGGTCGGCCCCGGAAATCGACGCAAGAAGACTAACAGTGCGCTCAAGATCCCGCGTATGCTCGCGGACAATTGACACATTGAATGATCGACGGTTCTCGACGAGCACCTGGCCGTTTCTATCGAACAACACCCCCCGAGACGCGCGCACGGTACGCGTCCGTTGGTGATTGCTCTCGGCCATCTCCAGGTATCGCTCGTGCTGAGCGACCTGCAGGGACCAGAAGCTGAGCGCCAACGCCCCGAATGCGACAACCACAGCTATCTTCAACGCGGTCATGCACAGCGTGAGTCGGCTCTGAACGTTGGTCGCTCTCACCGCTAGTATCTCGTCAGCTTCGACATCTGCCTACGACCTACGATCATTGGCATTACCTCGACAACGTATAACGCGACCACGCCGACCACCGCGTTACCAAGTGCCTGACTCAGGACTCCAGTCCATGAAAAGCCAAAGGGCTCGAGACCCAACAAGACATAGAACCCGGCAAATATCACTACATGCGCCAAACTTGACGCAAAAAAGAGCACCCCTCGGGATAACGCGGCAGTTACGTTGAACTGCTGGCCAATCGTTCCCACGACGTACCCGACGACCGATTTTGTTAGCCCCCCAACACCAATCAGGCCCATCGAGAGCGAGTCCTGAATGATTCCCCCGGCGCTACCTGCGAGCATCCCCGTCACTGGACCGTTCCTCAACGCGGAACACACGACCACAAGTAGCACCAGGTCAAGGAAAGCGGCTCCGCCCAGGAATCGCGCCAGGGTAGCCTGTAACACGAGCGCAAACGCGAGCGCGGCCAGTATCCAGAGGGCTTTCACTCGAGCGCCTGCATCTCCGGACCCGCAACCGGCTCGCTATCCCAAGAACGGAACGGCGTCGTAACAACAAGTACAGCCTCAACCGACGAAAAGTCTACAGCCGGCCTGAGTGCGATATCCCCAAAGGATCCGGCATCCCTTTCCACAGATTCTATCTGACCTATAACAAATCCCTTAGGGTAAATGCCATCATTGCCGGAAGTAACGACAACATCCCCGGCGACCACATCCGCCCCGGCGGTTACATAGCTCAGCAGCATATTGGAGCCGGTGCCCTCTGCAATCCCCTGAACACGGGTGCGCTCCACCATGGCACCCACCGCCGCGCTACGGTCAACCAGCAGCTGCACCCTTGCAGCGCGGATTCCCGGCATGATGACCCGTCCGACCACGCCGTCAGGCACAATCACGGCCATATCAGAACCGAGGCCATCGGTTGTCCCTTTGTCCACCGTCAATATGCGGAAATCGGCGCTGGCGCTCCCGGCGATGACACTCGCCGCGACCGTCGCCAAGTGCAACTGAGCTCGGAGCCCAAGCAGCTCTGCAAACGTCCGCGACTGCTGGGCTATTGAGTGCTCCTGCTGCAGTGCGATTTTCGTTCGCGACAACTCTTGGCGTAAGCGCATATTGTCATCGAACGCTGTCTGCAGCGCCAGGTAGTTACGCCACCAGCCTGTAGCGGAGTCAACCACCGCTGAGATGCCCCTTTGTGCCTCGGCAAACGCGCCGAACGTGACCGTTCCAAAGAACGATCCGCTAAAATTGGAATTGATCTGAGCTGAAATGAGGATGATGTGGCCGGCCGCAATGGCCGCGAACAGATACCTAGGCCGCCGGAAGACCCCTAGGAGCGACATGCGCGACGCCCAGGCACGATCACTCGATCGAAACCTTTCTCAGGAGATCGAAATCCGAAAGCATCTTGCCGGCACCCAAAGTCACTGACGACAGTGGATCCTCTGCCATGGCCAGCGGCAATCCGGTCTCCTCACGCAAACGCTTATCCAGATTCTTGAGCAGCGATCCACCACCGGTTAGCACTACGCCGCGATCAACGATATCGGCCGCCAATTCCGGCGGCGTCCGTTCAAGCGCCACGCGGACAGCATCAACAATCACGTTGACCGTTTCGGTAAGCGCCTCTCGAATCTCCTCGTCGTCGATGACGACCGTCTTGGGCAACCCGTCAACCAGGTGCCGTCCCTTGATCTCCATCGTAAGCCTATCGTCCATCTGGAACGCTGACCCGATCTCTATCTTGATCTGCTCGGCCGTCCGTTCGCCAATCAGCAGGTTGTACGTTTTCCTGATGTATTGAATGATCGCCTCATCCATCTCGTTCCCTGCCACGCGAACAGCCTTGCTGTAGACGATTCCCGCCAAGGAGATAACAGCAATGTCGGTCGTGCCTCCACCGATATCGACGATCATGTTTCCGGAGGGCTCCGTGATCGGCATCCCGGCACCAATGGCCGCCGCCATAGCCTCTTCCACCAGGTACACTTCACTAGCCTTTGCACGGTAGGCGCTATCCTTGACCGCACGTTTCTCGACCTGCGTAATATCCGATGGCACACCGATGACGATGCGCGGCCGGAGCCACACGTTTCGATTATGTGCCTTCTTGATGAAGTAGGTCAGCATCCTCTCGGTGACGTCGAAGTCAGCGATGACTCCATCCTTCATTGGCTTGATAGCGACGATATTTCCCGGTGTGCGACCAAGCATTTCCTTGGCCCCGAAGCCAACCGCTAAGACTGCACCAGTGGCCTTATTGATCGCCACAATCGACGGCTCGTTGACGACGATCCCTTTACCCCTGGCGAACACGCAGGTGTTAGCGGTGCCCAGGTCAATCGCAAGGTCATTAGAAAATAGTGAGAAAAACGAACCCCATCCCAATTTAGGTATTCCATTCTGCGACGAAAATACCGCCGCCATCGAAAAAGCAAAAGATGAACGATAAAAACGAGCCCAAGACCAATTCAGGTATTTCCTTCTGCAACGAAAATACCGTCCTTACAGGAATACTTGACTTTAAAATATATAGACTGCTCAATCTGCTGCCTCGAGCAGCTCTTCGGCCGATCCAACCACGTCCGTTAGGCTAGCGTCACCGACTGAGACAGTGAAATGCAGCGACAACATCTTGTCGTTATAGGGAAAGCGGGAAACCGCCGGGTCAGCGGCGTCAAACTCCTTGGAACGGGCTATCACTGGGCGGCAGGCCTTGTGGAGCACTGGGTACAGCTGGCTAGCAGTACGCCGTTAAGTCCTTCTAAACCATGAAAATATACCACACAACAGACGCGGAACCTTCTGAAACCCTTGAACCGATGTAAGATAACTGTCTTTTAAAGGCTGTTTATCAATGACAATGCTCGACCGGATGCGTCGCCACAAAGGCTGGCTCAAATGGAGCCTTGGCCTAGTGGTATTAGCCTTCATCCTCCTATATATTCCCAGCTATATCAGCGAGCCGACCGTCAGCGTCGGCGTCCTTCCAAGCGAGGTCATCGCCGAGGTTGAAGGCCACGAGGTGACAGCAGGCCAATTCCTGCAACTCTACAACTCCCAGGTCCAGGCGTACCGCACGGCGTACGGGGAGAGCATGACTGACGAGCTACTCCGCCAACTCGGCATCGATCAGCAGATTTTGCAGCAGGCAATCGACGAAACAGCCACGCTAACAGAAGCTGAACGACAAGGCCTCGCCGTCAGTGACGAGGAACTGGCTCAGCAAATTTTCGCGATCCCTGGACTCCAGGAAAACGGCCGCTTCGTTGGCGAAGACCGCTACGAACTGATCCTCAGCAGCCAGGTCCCACCGCTGACAAAGGCCACCTTCGAGGAGAGCCTGCGGCGGAGTCTGATGATCGGCAAGCTACGCACTGCACTTACAGACTGGATGGCGATCTCCGATACGGAGGTTGAAAGTGAGTTCACGCGTCAAAACGAGAAGGTTAAGCTCCAGGTCGTCGCGCTCACGGCTGACCGGTTCCGCGACGAAGTCACGGTCACGGATGCCGAGGTTGCCGCGTATTTCGACTTGAATCCGGAAGATTACCGCGTCGACGAACAACGCACGGTGAAACTGCTGCTACTCGACCGCGACCAGGCGCAGTCCACGATGACCGTATTGCCAGCAGATCTGGAACGCTATTACAACGGCAACATCACCCAGTACCAGACGCCTGAAGAAATTCGTGCCAGCCACATCCTGCTCAACACCGAAGGACAGGACGAAGCCACGGTCCGAGCGCAAGCCGAGGATCTGTTGGCGCAGCTTGAGGCCGGGGCTGATTTCGCAACGCTCGCCACCACGCACTCTGAAGACCCAGGAACGGCGGACAACGGCGGTGACCTCGACTATTTCGGTCGCGGGCGGATGGTACCCGAGTTTGAAACGGCCGCGTTCGCGCTCGACGTTGGTCAAACCAGCGGCATCGTGCAAACGCAGTATGGGTTTCACATCGTCAGGGTCGTGGACAAGAAGCCTGCGACAACCCAGCCGTTCGACGAAGTGAGTCCGCAGATCGAGGACATACTGAAACGGCAGCGCGCTGATCAGCAGATCGCAGCCCGAGCTACAGATTTTGCGGCGCGTATCGAGAGCCCATCGGATCTCGACACCGTGGCAAGCGAGACAGGTCTGACTGTGGAGGAAACCGGCTACTTTGGACGCAACGACCCTGTCCCTATGCTGGGTGTTGCGCCACAGGTCACAGCCGAAATATTCCTACTCGGCGACGATCAGGTCAGCGCACCAATCGCCTCCCCAAGAGGGCCCGTGTTCGTGACCGTCACGGGCAAGCGAGAGCCGTATATTCCGATGCTCGACGAAGTGGAAGAGGACGTACGTGAAGATCTTGTTCGAACTCGTGCTACGGAGCTAAGTCGTCAACGCGCAACGACAATCGCCGCTACGCTTCAAGCGGCGCCAGACTTCGCCGCATCCGCCACTGCACAAGGACTCCAAGCAACGGAAACTGAACTCATCGCACGCGGAGCACCACTGCCCGACATCGGCGTCAGCCCTGAGGTAGACAGCACCGTGTTCGACCTCGCGGTTGGCGAAATCAGCGGACCCATTACCACGAATGACGCAACAGTGATCGCACGAGTCGTCGAACGCGACGACGTCACGTCAGAGGAGTTACTCCAAGGCAAGGACGCCTTTCGGGAGCAGCTACTTGAAGAGCGCCGCACCCGCTTCTTCACGGCCTACATCACCAAAGCAAAGGAACGGATGAGCATCGAACTCAATCAGGAAGTCATCACGCGAGTGTTGGCGGAGCCCGGATCCACAGGGGGCGAAGCGGGCGGCGTCTGGTCCCCGGAGCACGGCCACTATCACTGACGTCCGCGACGGCACGATTCCAGTGCTGCCGCACGAACGCAAATGGCATAAACGCGAAACCGCGACGTAGAGCTACGGACACACCTCCTCGAACAACTAAATGATTCCCTCGGCGCGGGAAAATTCGCATGCCCCGTGAAAGTTGCCAGTCTACGGCGGCCGGCGCGGTCACGTATAATTTCGCCATGCGGCAGAGCCAAATACTCGTGCCCATCTTCTCTCTGATTCTCTTGGTCGGCTGTGCCGGCGACACCGAAAGGGACACCGTGACGCAACTTGTCGGCCAGGACGGCCGCTTGGGCACCGGCGCTGAGGCTATCAATGGAAGCTCCGTGACCGTGCACTACACAGGCTGGCTGTACGAAGAATCGCAGCCGGAACACAAGGGCATAAAGTTCGACAGCTCTCGCGATCGGAACGAGCCTTTTTCGTTCATTCTCGGCAGTGGCCAGGTCATTCCCGGATGGGATCAGGGTATTGCCGGGATGCGAGTCGGTGGACAACGAACCCTGACGATCCCTTCAGAGATGGGATACGGAGCGAGCGGAGCCGGCGGCGTCATTCCACCAAATGCGACACTACTCTTTGACGTCGAGCTACTCGACGCCCGATAGACCACCTGTCGCCCCCATTGGCCAAGACGCGATCTCGCACCGCAACGCGGCATGCCAGTAACCAGCTTAGTCGTGCCACTAGTAGTACCAGTCGACGATGACGTCCCGCGTGCCTCGGTGAACAGGAAGCACCTCGTGGGTCGTTGATGCGTCAAATGCCACGAGCGCACCCTGCTGAGGAACAACGACCGTCCTTTCAGCGGTTCCAGACTCTCCTGACAACTCCGGAAAAACCAGTTCACCGCCGCCGAATTCTCCGGGTAATGGATCGGGGGATGAGCTGTTGAGGAAGACGACCACGGAGATCAAGCGCCGTGCAGCTCCCGCCCAGCCCCCGTCCGCTATCCGGTCGCGATGGCGTCCGTAAAAGCCACCCAACTCGTAGCGAAGAAATGCGGCACCTTCTCGGCCCTCAACAGGGATCTGACACGCAGCCGCAATTGCCGGACGTGCTGCGTCGAGCACCGCCTCAATTTTGTCCAGCACCAATGGGTCAATCTCAATGCTTGAGGCGCTACGCGCGGAGACATCCAGGGTAGCACCCGAATTGAGCACCTCCGCAGGCTCGGACATTCCCCGGTTCATCGCGCTTCGAACATCGAGACACGTGGCCAGGGCCAAAAAGCCAGGGACCCAATAAGGGCGACGATGTCGGGCAGGTTCTGGCAACGGCAGTCTAAAGTAGCTGGCATAGCACCGATATTCAAGGCTGCCGACGGTCAGTCCGACCCACCTAGTCGTGGAGTCGAGCGCAGCGAATCGCGGGATGAACAAAAAGCGCTACAATCTTTCCGCGAACGCCGAAGAGCATCGCAAAAGGAACTCGTAGAGCGCTACAACCCATCACTCTATAAATCTGCTGCGAAATGCCGGGTAAGCGTATCCTCTCGTTGGGAGCCTGCCCAACTCTGAACTGATCGACGAGTCACAACGCATACGATGCTTGAACAAACCCAGTGAAGCGCGCCGTCTTCCTCGACCGCGACGGCGTGATCAACCGAGAAGTTTTTCGTGCTGGTGAGGCGCAAGCGCCATTTGCTATGTCCGAGTTGGAACTTCTCCCAGGTGTACCCGAAGCGATCGAAGATCTTCACCGCGCCGGCTTCCTAGTCGTTGTGGTCACGAACCAGCCAGATGTGGTCAGGGGCCTCGCTTCGCGAGATCAAGTTGAGGTGATTCACGCGCACCTGCAACAAACGCTGCCGCTCGATGATATCTACGTCTGCTACCACGACGATGCCGACCGTTGTGCCTGTCGAAAGCCCTCTCCAGGCATGTTGTACGCCGCTGCCCTTACGCACAATATCGCCCTCGCCGATAGTTACCTTGTGGGAGACCGATGGCGTGACGTTGGCGCTGGCCGCAACGCTGGCTGTACGACAATTCTGGTGAAGTCTGATCGCAACGAGTCGACAACGATCAAACCTCACATCCACGTGCACGATTTAAGCGATGCCGTTTCGTGGATACTGGAGCACGCAAGAGAAGCACAATGACGACCTTCACAGGACTTTCGGTAAAGATCATCGCTCATAGGCCGAACCTCGCCGCAATACAGAAACTGTGTCTACAGCCAATCGAGACTTGGGATCCAAACGTGTGCGTGAAGATTCCGATGTCGAACACCCGTGGTGAATCCATGCCCGGTCGAGTCCACTCGACTCAGGTGCGTAGCTGATCGTGAGGATAAAAACTTGGGTCAAGGCACTAGGGGGTAGACCTGGACACAGGTCGAGAGAAGAATACACATGCCGATAAAGGTCTGGGACTACCTGCACGAGTACCTCGACAATCGCGAGGCCATCCTTGAAACAGTGGATCGAGTATTTCGTTCGGGTCAGCTCATACTCGGCCCGCATGTGACAGAGTTCGAGACCGCATTCGCGGCTTATTGTGGCGTCAGCCATGGTATTGGTGTCGACAATGGTACGAATGCGCTGATGCTTGGGCTGAAGGCGCTGGGCGTGACACCTGGTTCGGAGATCGTCACTGTCCCGAACACTGCAGTGCCCACAGTCTCAGCCATCGTCGCAGCAGGATGTGTACCGCGATTCGTCGATATCGATCCCGACAGCTACGTAATGGACGTGAAGCTGCTCGACAACGCACTCACCGAACGAACAGCGTGCATTTTGCCGGTGCACCTTTTCGGTCAGTGCGTCCCTATGTCGTCCCTGAACCAGATTGCCGCATCCCGGGGCATCCCTGTTCTTGAGGACTGCTCACAAAGCCACGGGGCGATTCATGAGGGGCGCAGAAGCGGATCAATGTCGGCTCTGGCCGGCTTCTCCCTGTATCCGACCAAGACCCTCGGTGCTTACGGCGACGGGGGAATCGTTCTGACCAACCGTGACGATCTGAACGCCAAAATGCGCCGACTGCGACTCTACGGAATGGACACCGGCAACCGGGACAGCAGCAAAGGGAAACCCGCCTACGGTGCTCTTGAGCATGGGTTCAACTCACGACTCGATGAGGTTCAGGCTGCCATTCTGCTTCTGAAGCTCGCCCGACTCGACGAGGACATCGCTCGGCGCCAAGCGCTCGCCGCCCGGTACGAACAGGCCCTGCGAACCACGTCACTTGTGCTACCCCAGACCCTGCCAGGCAACACGCACGTGTACTATCTCTACGTCTGCCGCCATCCCGAACGCGACCGAATTTTGTCAGAGATGGCGCGCCGCGATGTGCTGTTGAACGTCAGCTATCCCACCCCGATACATCTGATGCCGGCCTACCGGGAGTGTGGCTACGGCGAGGGCGATTTCCCAGAGAGCGAACGTGCGGCGCGCGAGATCTTCTCGTTACCAATGTACCCATCACTCACTGACGCGCAACAGGACACTGTGTGCCAAGCGCTCGGTGAAGTCCTCGCTGAGCCCGTTCATATCTGAACACGGGAAGATCCTGACCTACAATTACGTAGTGGACAGATCTCGTGATCGCATCATCGCTGCGCTTGGACTTGACCTCGTCGACAACGACACGCCAGAGAACTGCGTCAATGTGGGATCGGACTTGGGGGCACACACTATTGCCGTCTTTCGGAATCAGGACACACTGACGCCAGCGCCCCTCCAGACAATAGGCATCCATGTAATGCGATCGACCAACGAGGGTCTCGATCTACGGGTCGACATCAACTCGAAGATGGTTAAGAACCCTGAATCCATGGAAAGGGTCATGCAGGCACTCGACTTCAAGCAAGACTCCGGCACCTGACATGCCTACCACCTTCTCCGTAAGACACTATCTCGCGGCACACGAACGCCTTGTGCCGACGCTCGACAAGGAAACATTCCAGAGTGGCATAGACATCGTCAGCGCCGCCTTCGAGGCCGGCAAGCAAATCATCACCTGCGGCAATGGTGGTAGTGCTCACACGGCGTCACACATGATCACCGACTGGAACAAGATGGTGACCCTTGCCACTGGCCGTAAATTTCGTGGGGTTTCACTTTGCGACAATATCGGTTTAGTTACTGCCCTTGCCAACGACGTAGCCTATGACGATATCTTCTCCGAGCAGTTGAAGTCCCTACTAGACAGGGGCGATCTCGTCGTCGCTATCAGCGGTAGCGGCACTTCACCTAACGTCCTAAAAGCAGTCGAGTACGCCAACAAGGCTGGCGCCGATACGCTCGCGATCGTCGGATACGACGGCGGCGAACTCAAGCGCATCGCAAAGGCTTGCGTCTGGGTGCCCTCGTTTGACATGCAGCTGTGTGAGGACTTACATCTAATGTTCTGCCACATGGTTACGAAGGCTCTCTGTGGATCGTCAATACAGGAATAGCCCCCTCATTCAGGTCTAGCACTCACGTCGCGCACGCTAAATGCCGATAAGGCCCGTGTGCCAACCGAAGCGTCGACACGGGTGCGACCGCTGCTGAAGTGGGCCGGGGGCAAGCGACAGCTGCTACCGGCACTTCGCCGCCATTATCCCGCTTCCTTTGATCGTTATTTAGAGCCATTTGTTGGAAGTGGTGCCGTCTTCTTCGATCTGTACGCAAGCGGCTATCTTAAGGGTCGCCGCGCGCGACTCGTCGATCTCAACCCAGATCTCATCGATTGTTACCGCGCGGTGCGCGATCAGACCGAATCAGTCATCGCCGCGCTCCATGAATTGGAAGAGGAGCACCGAGCCCGCGGCAATGAGTGCTACTACGAAGTACGCGACCGCCGATTCAACCCTGCGCGCGCCGAGCGCGTATCAACTGGAGAAATCGACGGCGTCACGCCGGCCCGCCCGGACCTTGCAGCGATGTTTATCTACCTAAACCGCACAGGATTCAACGGGCTGTACCGGCTGAACCGACAGGGCGGCTTCAATGTACCTGCCGGGCGTTACACCGATCCCAGGATCTGTGACGCTGAGCGCGTTCGATCAGTGGCTCAAGCACTGTCGTCAAACGGCGTAACCCTTGAATGCATCCCCTTTGAACAAGCGCTGGCCGACGCGCGTTTAGGTGACTTCGTCTATTGCGACCCCCCGTATGCGCCGCTGAGTCAAACGGCGAGCTTCGCCCAGTACACCGCCGGCGGCTTCGGGGCACAAGATCATCGCCGCCTGCAGGAGAGTGTCGTCACTGCGGCAAAGCGGCAAGCCATCGTACTGATGTCGAATTCAAGCGCGCCCGCGATCGTAGCTGCGTACGGCGGCCCAGCGGCCCGAAGTGTTGGGCTGAGCATGCACCGAGTGTCCGCGCGACGCGCCATAAACTCTCGCGCCGTCCTTCGAGGACCAGTCGACGAACTAATCATCACAAACACGGCGCGGAGCCTCCAAGGCTAGTCACGCTCGTTCTGGCGTGTAAAGCGAGCCTGGAGTTTACGCTGCGTGTAAGAATCGACGTCGGATCGCAGCGAAATGGCTACGCAGTTCATTCAGGCTCTTAGGCTAGCCCAGATCACCATTCCGAATTTAGCCACTATGCGCTCTGGGCGGGATTGATCTTAGTTTCCGAAGGAACCTCTTCCCTCACACCGTTTGCCCACATCCGAGCGACTTTCCCAGACTACCCGCCCTACTTACTGCCACTCCTGCATCTGCACCGGATTGTGCGCCGCGACCAAAAATGTTTCCGAGGCGCTAGTTGAATCCCCCTTTCCCATTCCCCCCATCCCCTGCTAGGCTGAGAGGTGAGCGAAAGTGGCGGAACTGGCAGACGCGCCAGATTTAGGATCTGGTACCTGAAAAGGTATGAGGGTTCGACTCCCTCCTTTCGCACCACCCCTTCAGCATCAGCCATCCCCAGGTGGCAATGAGGAGCCTTAACATCACGTAGCGACGCACCACAAATCAAGGATGAAAACTGAATTTACAGACGTGAGCGAAACCCGAAAGACGCTCGCGATCGAAATCCCCATCGACGTTGTCAATCCCGAAATCAACCGGGTGGCCCGCAGCTATGCGAAGCAAGCACGACTGCCAGGCTTCCGCCCTGGCAAAGCTCCACAAACGCTTATCAAGAAGCGCTTCCGGGACCAGATCCTCCACGATGTGATGCACGACCTTATTCCCCACGCCGTTAAGGAAGCGCTCCAGGAACGAGGCATTGAGCCAGTCGACACACCCGATATCAAGGACGTCGTACTTGAGGAAGGGCAACCGATGACCTTCACGGCCACCATCGAAACCATCCCAGCGTTTGACCCCGGCGACCTCTCGTCGATTACGCTGGCCCGCCCGTCCGTCGAGGTAACGGAGGACGCGATCGCCGAGATGTTACAGCACCTCCGCGACCGAGCCGGCACGTACGAACCCGTCGAGGGACGCGCTGTCGCCGAAGGCGACGCCGTGGTACTTCTCCTGGATCGCACTAGTCCGAACGGCCAAGTCGACCACCACGACGACGTAACCGTTCAACTGGGCGCGCCGGAGAACCCTCCGGGATTCGACGCCGAGTTGGTGGGGATGAACGACGGAGAGTCGAAGACGTTCACCATCCACTTCCCCGAAGGCTACTCCGCACCAGATTTGGCCAACACCGATCAGGCGTACTCGGTGACGCTCAAGGGTATCCGGCGCCGGGTGTTACCTGAACTGGATGACGAGTTTGCCAAGGATCTTGGGGAGTTCGACTCACTTACAGCTCTGCGGAATCGAATCAACGGGGACCTTCGGGAGAAGGCAGAAGACAAAGCGAAGCGCGAGGTGCGGGCCGAGTTACTTAAACAGCTCTCCAAACGGATCACCTTCGAGCTACCCACCTCCCTAGTCGAACGCGAAATGGACCGCAGGCTGGAAGAATTCGCCCGCCAACTCACGACACAAAACCTCGACCCTCGCGAAGCGGGAATCGACTGGGCGCAATTCCGTGAAGCGCAGCGTGAGCCCGCCAGGGACGCCGCGGCGAGCGCCCTGGTCCTTGACGAGATTGCTCGACGGGAACAAATAACGGTTGCAGGCGAAGATGTCGATAAAGAGATCGAACGCTTCGCAGCTACGGCAGGTCGGACGCCGACGGCCCTGCGGGCACAACTTGAAAAGGAAGGCGGACTCTCTCGACTTTATGCGGGGTTACGACGGGAGAAGTCAGTTGACTTGGCGTTGTCGCGTGCTACGATTGTGGAAGGATCCACTTTGGACTCAGGCACAACTGGTAGGTTGTAGCTCGCGCCTAGTGTCTGGCCGTGACTGTCGCCTTGACCACGGGATCGCCACAACGAAATCACCAGACATCGGTCACCCATTCACAACCCGCAGATCTCAAGACGGACCGTAACTCAGACATGCGCCATCCGATCGAACCACACGCCCAACTAGTACCCATGGTGGTCGAACAGACCAACCGTGGAGAGCGTGCGTACGACATCTTCTCGCGACTACTCAAAGACAGCATCATCTTTGTCGGTACGCCGATTGACGATGGCATTGCCAACCTCGTGATTGCGCAAATGCTGTTTCTGGAAGCAGAGGATCCAGACAAAGATATTCTGCTTTACATCAACAGTCCCGGAGGATCGATCACCGCTGGCCTCGCGATTTACGACACCATACAGTTCATCAAACCTGATGTGCAGACGTTTTGTATCGGACAAGCCGCATCGATGGCAGCAGTACTCCTGTCGGCCGGGACTAGTGGGAAGCGCTACTCGCTGCCAAATTCCCGCATCGTGATCCACCAGCCGCTCATGCAAGGCCTGGCCGGTCAGGCCACGGACATCGACATCGCGGCGCGCGAGATTCTACGTACGCGTAAACGACTGAACGAGATCCTGGTTCATCACACCGGGCAGCAGTTGAAACGCATCCAGGAGGACACGGAGCGCGATTACATCATGTCGGCGGAACAGGGGAAAGAATACGGAATCATCGATGACGTCATCCAGAAACGGGTGTAGCATCAAACAAGGCTTTCAGTTGCCGTATGGCTAAGAAAAACGTCGAGGCTGAGATTCTCCGCTGCTCGTTCTGTAACAAGGATCAGAACGATGTTCGCAAGCTGATCGCGGGTCCAACCGTGTTCATCTGTGACGAGTGCGTAGAGGTCTGCAACGACATCATCGCAGACGACAACCGATTCGATAATCGAAGTGTCCGCTCATCGCTCCCCCCACCGCCGGAAATCAAGAAACTCCTCGACGAGTACGTCATCGATCAGGACAGAACAAAAAAGAAACTCGCCGTCGCCGTCTACAACCACTACAAACGTATCGAGATCCAAAAACTCCCGCGGAGCCGCAACGACATCGAACTCAACAAGGCCAACATCCTACTGATTGGGCCAACTGGGACTGGCAAGACGCTGCTCGCGCAGACTCTAGCCAAACTGCTCTCAGTGCCATTCACGATCGTCGATGCGACTACGCTGACTGAGGCCGGCTACGTCGGGGAGGATGTGGAAAACATAATCCTCAAGCTACTGCAGGCGGCCGGAGGGGACATCGAAAAGTGCCAGCAGGGCATCATCTATATCGATGAGGTGGACAAAATCTGCCGCAAGGACGAGAACCCGTCGATTACCCGTGATGTGTCTGGTGAAGGCGTCCAGCAGGCATTACTCAAAATCCTGGAGGGCACCGTCGCGAACGTGCCACCACAGGGGGGACGCAAGCATCCTCAGCAGGAGTTCTTCCAGGTCGACACGACCAACATTCTCTTTATCTGCGGCGGCGCCTTTGTCGGCCTCGACAAAGTAATTGACCGTCGCGTTGGCAAGAGGACACTCGGCTTCAAGACTGACGTCACGTCCGTCAGGAAGCGTCTGGTCGGGCCAACCTTGGAAGCGGTGGAACCGGAAGACCTAATAAAGTATGGTCTTATACCAGAATTTGTCGGGCGGCTACCAGTCGTTGGCACACTCCACGAACTTGATAAGTCCGCACTCATCCAGATTTTAACGAAACCGCGTAACGCCATTACGCGTCAGTACCAGAAATTATTCGAGTACGAGAACGTCAAACTACAGTTTACTGATGATGCACTGGAAGCCATCGCCGAGTTGGCACTCAAACGGAAAATCGGAGCGCGTGGTCTTCGGATGATCATAGAGGATCTAATGCTGGACCTTATGTACTCAGTTCCAGGGCAGAAAAAACTAAGCGAGGTGATCGTCACCCGCGAAATCGTCGAAGCCAAGGACAAATCGATTACCCTTATAGAGAAAGCTGGATAGGCCTAAGACATAGGCCAACCAGCCGCGGAGGCCCACCGGTTTCCCGATCACAAGGACCCACATGGAAGTTTACGAAACGCTCCCGATCGTCCCCCTCAGGGATGTGGTTGTCTTCCCACACATGATGATGCCGTTCGTCATTGGACGCCCCTCGTCGACCCGCGCACTGGAGCACGCTCTGCTGAAGGACAAACGGATTTTCCTCGCCGCCCAGCATGACGCATCGATCGACGACCCCAAGCCGGATGACGTCTACACCATGGGCTGCGTAGCCAATATTGTGCAGAGCCTCAAGCTCCCTGACGGAAATATCAAGGTGCTCGTGGAGGGCGTGGAACGAGCACGGGCCGTCGAGTGGAAAGAAGACAAGGGTTTCTATCGAGTCGTGATCAAGGTACTGGCGAAGCAACAGGAGGCCGTAGGCGACATCGAGGCGACCATGGGCCGTGTCGTGACGCTGTTCGAGCAGTACGTCAAGCTATCAAACAACCTTCACTACGACGCGATGATCGCGGCTGTTCGCGTGGATGACCCTGGGAAGCTCGCCGACACGATCGCCGCGCACCTGCTAGTTGACGTCGACGAAAAACAGAACTTACTTGAAATTAACTCTCCGATCGAACGCCTCAACCGCATCGCTGGCATTCTTGAAATTGAAGTTGACAAGCTTCAGGTAGACCGCCGAGTCCAATCTCGCGTCAAAAAGCAGATGGAAAAGGCTCAAAAAGAGTACTACCTTAACGAAAAGATGAAGGCGATCCAGAAAGAGCTTGGACGCAAAGACGAGAAGGGCAATGAAGTCGACGAGCTGAAGAAAAAAATCCAGCAATCCAAAATGCCGAAGGACACCGAGGAGAAGGCCATTCAGGAGCTGAAGCGACTTGAAGCGATGCCACCGATGTCGGCGGAAGCGACCGTCTCGCGGAACTATCTCGACTGGCTCATCGCGGTACCTTGGCACAAGAAAACCAGAGAGAACCGGGATCTTAAGCAAGCTGAAGCAGTGCTGCATGAGGATCACTACGGCCTCGACAAGATCAAGGATCGCATCTTGGAATTCTTGGCTGTTCGCTCACTGGTTAAGAAGCCTAAAGCCACTATTCTGACGTTCTCTGGACCTCCCGGCGTCGGCAAGACTTCGCTAGCCAAATCGATCGCGCGTGCCATGAATCGAAAGTTTGTCCGGCTATCTCTGGGTGGCGTCCGCGACGAAGCCGAGGTGCGCGGGCACCGGCGCACGTACATCGGAGCCTTCCCTGGCCAGATCATCCAGATGATGAAGAAGGCCGGTTCGCAGAACCCGGTGTTTCTTTTGGACGAAGTCGACAAAATGTCGATGGACTTCCGTGGCGATCCCTCGGCCGCATTACTAGAGGTACTGGACCCAGAACAGAACAGCTCGTTCCTTGACCACTACCTCGACGTCGAGTACGACTTATCGCAAGTCATGTTCATTTGCACGGCCAATGTGCTCCATACAGTGCCCCAAGCACTGCGAGACCGCATGGAAGTGCTACAGCTTGCCGGCTACACCGAGCAGGAAAAAACAGAAATCGCGATACGTTTTCTCGCGCCAAAGGCCGTTAAGAACACAGGGCTGACAAAGAACAATATCGTCATCAACCAGGATGCCATCCAGACGATTATTCAGCGCTATACGCGTGAGGCTGGCGTTCGAAACCTTGAGCGAGAGATCTCATCTATTTGCCGCAAGGTCGCCCGTAAAGTCGTCGACCAAGGCAAGGCGTACAAGGAGGAGATTACGGCCGAAGGCGTCACAACCCACCTCGGCGTACCCCGCTTCCGTCCGAGCATGGTCGAGGAACAGAACGAGGTCGGTATCGCTACAGGGCTCGCATGGACTGAAGTCGGCGGTGAACTACTCGTCACGGAGGCGACGTTGATGGCTGGCAAGGGTAAGCTGACGCTGACCGGCAAGCTTGGTGACGTCATGCAGGAATCGGCCCAAGCCGCGCTGAGCTATGTGCGTTCAAAGGCCGCCGATCTGAGTCTTCCGGAAGACTTCCACTCAAAGATCGATATTCACGTACATGTTCCTGAGGGAGCGATTCCAAAGGACGGGCCCTCGGCGGGTATCACAATGGCAGCCACTCTGGTGTCGGCCCTCACAAAGATTCCGACACGACGTGACGTGGCCATGACTGGTGAAATCACGCTGAGGGGCAAAGTGCTACAGATCGGTGGTGTCAAGGAGAAGGTCCTCGCGGCCCATCGGGCTGGTGTAACCAACATCATCCTGCCGCGCGACAACGAGAAAGATCTCGCTGATATTCCGAAAACTGTCCTCGACGCGCTTGACATGCACATGGTGTCAACGATGGACGAAGTACTTAGAATTGCGCTAGTCGGACCATTGCCGACGCGTATCCCCGCCGCCCCCGTCGTGGCGGAGACCGTGGACGCGGGAGATACCCGCACACACTAGTTGCAGATTTCTGCCGAATTCATCACGAGCGCGGCAAGCGCCGCTGATTTTCCGCGTGACCGGTTGGCGGAGGTCGCCTTGGTCGGACGATCCAATGTGGGAAAGTCCACACTGATCAACGCGCTAGTGAGGCAGAAAGTGGCCCGCACGAGTGCTGCGCCAGGTAAAACTCGTCTGGCTAATTTTTACCGCGTTAGGCGCGGATCGAGGCCAGCATTCTATCTGGTTGACCTGCCGGGTTACGGGTATGCCCGAGGTGGCGATGCCTCGGTTGAGGAATTTACCCGGCTGACCGACGCGTACTTTGCCAGAACGGAACGTCGGTCGGGGGCCAAAAGTGAGGGGTCTGCCGTGACTGAGCAGAAGGCTATCGGTGTGCTGCTGCTGGTTGATGCACGGCACCCTGGCCTTGAATCGGATATGGATGCCTGGGGCTGGGTACGATCGCAGCCATGTCCCCGCGGTGTCGTCGGCACCAAGATGGACAAACTGACGCGCGCCCAACGCTCGCGTCACGATCGTGAACTCAAATCGTTGTTTGATGTCCCCGTCTCGCTGGTATCAGCGCAGACAGGGGAAGGATTGGAAGAACTGTGGAAGCTGATCGCGATACTGCCAAAACAAACGGCGCTGTAGCTGCCGCTGCCGAGCCTGCCACCAAGCCACCGGCTCAGCCTGCGCCTGCGACAGATTCCGCTGCCGAGCCTGCCACCAAGCCACCGGCTCAGCCTGCGCCTGCGACAGATTCCGCTGCCGAGCCTGCCACCAAGCCACCGGCTCAGCCTGCGCCTGCGACAGATTCCGCCGCCGAGTCTGCCACCAACCCACCGGCCCAGCGTGCGCCTGCGACAACTTCCCCCGCCAAGGCGCCACCCGCACAGACGATCTCCCTCTCAGCAATGAAGGAAATGAGCATCTCCTCGCTGACCAAGGTCGCCAAAGAGCTGGATATCGCCGGCGCGACAGGCATGCGCAAGCAGGAACTGATCTTTGAAATCCTGCGCGTTCGGGCCGAAAAAAGCGGCAACATCTTCTCCGAAGGTGTCCTAGAAACGCTTCCTGACGGATTTGGCTTCCTGCGAGCGCCCGACTACAACTACCTCCCGGGACCGGACGACATCTACGTATCGCCATCGCAGATCAGAAAATTCGACCTGCACACAGGCGATACGGTCTCAGGTGTCATCCGCCCACCCAAAGATGGCGAGCGCTACTTCGCATTGATCAAGGTCGAAGCGATCAATTTCGAGCCTCCGGAAAAGACAAAGGACAAGATCTTCTTCGAAAATCTCACACCACTCTACCCACAGGAGAAGTTCATCCTTGAAACAGCGAGCGACAACCTTTCTGGTCGTGTCATGGACCTGCTGACACCGATTGGCAAGGGGCAGCGCGGACTAATTGTGGCGCCCCCTCGTACTGGTAAGACGATGCTCCTGCAAAGTATTGCCAACAGCATTACGAAGAATCATCCGCAGGTGTATTTAATTGTGCTGCTAATCGATGAACGGCCAGAAGAAGTCACAGACATGCAGCGATCGGTGAACGGCGAGGTCGTCTCGTCGACCTTTGACGAGCCGGCGCAGCGTCACGTGCAAGTCGCGGAGATGGTCATCGAAAAGGCCAAGCGACTAGTTGAACACAAGAAAGATGTCGTCATCCTGCTTGATTCGGTAACCCGTCTGGCCCGAGCCTACAATACGATCGTTCCGGCATCTGGAAAGGTGCTCTCAGGCGGCGTCGACAGCAATGCCCTGCAGCGACCTAAGCGCTTTTTCGGCGCGGCCCGTAACATCGAGGAGGGTGGCTCACTGACCATCGTAGCCACCGCGCTCGTTGACACCGGATCGCGCATGGACGAGGTGATCTTTGAGGAATTCAAAGGCACCGGCAACATGGAGATCCACCTGGATCGCAAGCTGACGGACCGCCGCGTGTTCCCATCCATCGATATCACCAAGAGCGGCACGCGAAAAGAGGAGCTGCTTCTAGCGAAAGAGGACCTCAATCGAGTGTGGGTGCTTCGGAAAGTACTGACACCACTGTCCCCAACCGAAGCGATGGAGCTCCTTTTATCGAAAATAGGAAAGACGAAGGCAAACGCAGAGTTCCTTGCCGCCATGGCGTCAGGCAAGAGCTAGCCCCGAAGGCTCGCGCCTCCTCCCTGCACCGAGCCCCGGCCGTACCTGCCGGTCCAGACATTCCACTTTATGCGAAGCACGTCCGCGAAGGCGACTGCGCCACGGGATACAGCCACACGACTGTCGGTGCGGCCATGCCACACGATACCCACCTCTCGAATCTCGTAACCTGCAAGGCGCGCCAACACGAGCAACTCCACGTCAAAAGCGAATCCACCAACGGTTACACGTCCAAACACATCGCTAGCGACCTTGGCACTCACAAGCTTGAATCCGCATTGCGTGTCCGCAATACCAGGCAGCACAGTTACACGAACATACGCGTTGAAGACCCGTCCGACCAGATACCGAAGCCAGTGCTCACCTCGACGCTGCGCCCCAGGACCCTCCCGAGACCCGATGACAATATCGGGCGGGGACGTGCCGTCTATAGAGCCGAGAAACCGATCAAGGTTGTCGAGTGGCATCGCCAAGTCAGCATCGGCCATAAAGCGCCAGGCGCCGCGTGCCTCCAGCATCCCACGCCGTACAGCCGCGCCCTTTCCAGACCTGTTCCCCATGATGACGCGGACCCTCGGATCAGCAGTCGCATGCTCTCCTGCTGCTTGAGCAGTATCGTCTGTACTCCCATCGTCAACAACAACAATCTCCCACTTGAGACTTAAGCCCTCCAGGTGCGTGCGCAATTCGTTTAGACAGCATCCAATAACACCTTCTTCGTTAAACGCCGGGACGACAATCGAGAGGTCTGGAAGGGAGATCGACGCAGGGGATGAGTCTGAAACCGAGCGTGAGTCAGGCGGGAATGAGTCAGACACCGTCAAGCTGCTTGAGTATAGCGCATGGTATAATCGTCAGTTCATTCGTGTTTTGAAGGAGTTGATCGTGAAAGAGGGGATCCACCCGGCATATCAAGAAGTTGAGGCGCGCTGCGCGTGCGGCAACACGTTTATGACACGGTCAACCAAGTCGGAACTGCACCTTGAAATCTGCTCAGCCTGCCATCCTTTTTTCACAGGACGCCAGAAACTAATCGACACGGAAGGTCGCGTCGAGCGGTTTACGAAGAAATACGGCGCGCAAACATCGGAACAACGTAAGGTCGCAGCGAAAGCTGCGAAGGCCGCGAAACCTCGAGCGACCAAGACGAGCAAGGCAACGGCGACCGCCGTCAAAATCGCTGCGAAAGCTTCGAAACCTCGAGCGACCAAGACAAGCAAGGCAACGGCGACCGCCTAGGCTAGACGCCCTCCCCCACACGCTTTAGGAACGTCGAGAGCGGGCCAGCCAGTCCGCGTGATGATATACGCTATCCATCCATGATCGCGGATCTGGACGAGAATCGTCAGTTACCCCGACGTCTCCGCTTCTGGGCCTCAGTCGGCATCGTCGTTGGCCTCACCGTTGGCTCCGGTATTTTCCGCACTCCCGCATCAATCGCCGTCCGGGTTCCAGATCCGATGCTCATGCTTGGCGTATGGATCGCCGGCGGGGTGATCTCGTTGTGCGGGGCCCTATCCGTCGCAGAGCTGGCGGCATCGCTACCTCACACCGGTGGCTGGTACGTCTATCTTCGCGAGGGGTGGGGCCGACTCGCTGGTTTCTTGTTCGGCTGGTCTGAACTAGTCCTCATTAGGGCGTCGGCAACAGCAGCCATCTCGAAAGTGTTCAGCGAGTACCTCCTTCGCTCGCTTGGCTATGAGCCGACAAGCGTCGGCACGGTGATCGATCTGGTCGCTGCGGGTGCCGTACTCTGCGCCGGTATCATCAACATCCGCGGCGTACACATCGGCGCGGCAGTAGTGGGGGCATCGAGCGTCGCCAAGTTCACCGCACTCGTATTTCTTGTGTTCGCATCGTTCGCACTGGGCAGTGGAACGGGTGCTTCAGGAGCCAACTTTATCGCCACGTCGGCACCCGTCGATGCAGGGCTCCTAGGCCTCGCACTCATCTCCGTGTTGTGGGCGTACGACGGATTTGCGGATCTGTCATTTGCGGCTGGAGAGATCGCTAACCCGCAGCGTACCCTGCCGTACGCAATCGTCGTCGGCACACTAGCAATCGTAGGCATCTACCTTGCTACGAACGCAGCATATCTGTACGTAAGCCCGGTCGACACGATCGCGGCATCGCCGCTAATCGCCGCCGATACCATGCAGGCCCTGTTCGGACAACTCGGCGTAGCATTTGTCTCGGTTGTCATCACCGTCTCAACGTTCGGTGCCTTGACGGCCATCATGCTGTCAGCACCTCGCATCTTTTTCGCAATGGCCGACGACAAACTTTTCTTCCCTGTTGTCGCAAGGGTGCATCCCCGCTATCACACACCATACGTGGCCATCGCTCTAGCAACAGCTCTTGGCATGCTATTTACTCTGACCCGTACCTTCGAGCAACTTGCCGACACGTTCGTACTGTCCATTTGGCCGTTCTATGGGCTGGCTATCGCTGGACTCTACCGACTACGTCGGATACGGCCTGAACTGCCGCGCCCGTACAAAGTTCCAGGTTATCCGATTGTACCTGCGGTGTTCATCGCAGCGGTTTTATATCTAATCGGAAGCGCATTTACCGCCGACCCGCTCTGGACAGGTATGACGTTCGCGATCGTCTTATCTGGAATACCCGTGTACTACGTCGCCTTCCGGCGGTAAACATTACCGGACATTAGATGTCGCTGCTCCGGTGAAAAACAGTAGTCAGGCAGGCGCCAGCCAAAACGCCGGAAGTCCGCCTTGTATCCATGTACTTAAGCGGTACCGTTTCGTAGATGAGGTGCCGCGCGTCATGTCCAGTAGAACCGCCACGCCCTGAGTCACCTCACGTGATCTGTAGCCTAAAAACCTCTGCTCTGGCACCCATCGACCACGATTGACGTGCCACTGATCCAGCTGGCGCGAGCCGAACATAAAAACGCGACGACATCTCCCACTTCCTCGGGTCTGCCAAGGCGTCCGAACGGAAGCTCGCGCGTGATGAATTCAGCCAATTCCTCAGGATCGGACTGCTGGCGTCGCCACCACGATCCACCCTCGAAGAGAATCGATCCGGGCGAGACGCTGTTGACTCGAATATTGGACGGCGCCAGTTGCTGTGCCAGCGATTTCGCTAGACTAATGTCAGCAGCCTTCATGGCGTTGTAGGTCATGCGTCCACCGGCTTCCCGGCCGAAGATGGACGCAATGATGACGATTGCGCCACCGCCTCGTCGTTGCATGTGCGGCACTGCAGCCCTTGACGCCCGCACGGCTGGAAACAGAGTGTGGTCGAACGCGTCCTGCCACTGCTCATCTGAGGTCTCGAGAAGTGCTCCGCCCCCGGCCATACCAACGTTGTTGACTAGAATATCGACGCCTCCAAACGCCTCTACTGCCCGATCGATCACCAATTGTGCACCCTTTACCTGAGCTACGTCAGCGACCACTTGCGTAACCCGTCCGGCCTCCCCTGCTACCGCTGCAACCTCGTTCACCGCATCGCGAAGGCGCTGCTCGCCGCGCGCGCAGAGGCAGACGAGGCACCCCTCGGCCGCAAGCGATTTTGCCGTCGCCAGTCCCAGTCCCCGACTGGAACCAGTCACGACGGCCACCTTGTCCCTGAGTCCACAATCCATAGAATCCGCCATTATATCCGCTCCGTCCCCAGAGATAACCAAACATAGTAAGCATTTGAAATCGGGCCAACATGCGTCACAATCTAAAGTGGATTGATGAGGGCTATCTGATTTCCACATCCGCGAGTCGTTGCGAAACGTTTCGACTCGTCGCCCCGTAGGAACCCACTTCATATGCACATCGGTATTCCTGCCGAAGTTCGGTCTGGTGAGACTCGCGTAGCTGCCACACCGGAGACAGTTCGGAAACTAGTGACAACTGGCCTCCACACGGTAAGCGTTGAGGCAAGCGCCGGCGTCGCCGCCAGCATTCCGGACGCTGAATTCAAAGCAGCTGGCGCTACCATTTCGGCCTCTGCCGATGATATCTACGCGCATTCCGATCTCGTCCTGAAAGTTCGTGGACCAGAAGAAATCGAGTTATCTCTACTGCGGCGCGGTTCGATCTTGGTGGGCCTTCTCAAACCGCACGACGACGAAGTAATCGACCGCCTAGCCAAGACGGGAGTTACGGCGTTCGCGATGGAGTCTATGCCGCGCACGACGCGTGCACAATCGATGGACGTCCTTTCGTCCCAAGCCAATATCGCGGGCTACAAGGCCGTTCTAGTCGCAGCGAGTGAGTATGCGCGGTTCATGCCGATGTTGATGACGGCAGCCGGTACCGTGAAGGCGGCTAAGGTGCTGGTGCTCGGCGCTGGCGTCGCAGGGTTGCAAGCGATCGCAACAGCCAAACGACTTGGAGCCATAGTGGAAGCATTCGACGTGCGCCCCGCAGTTAAGGAGCAAGTGGAATCACTTGGGGCGAAGTTTATTGAAGTCGAGGTCTCGGAGACCGAAAAGACAGTCCTGACCACGCCTGGGGGCTACGCACGCGACATGAGCGACGACTACAAGCAGCGACAGTCCGCATTGATCGATAAGCGAGCCATCGTCGCTGACATCATCATCACCACCGCGCTCGTGCCCGGCCGGCGCGCACCAATATTGGTACGAGAGGAAACCCTAAAACGTATGAAGCCTGGATCGGTAGTGGTCGACTTGGCCGCCGAACAGGGCGGCAACTGCTCGCTCACGGTACCCGACCACGTCACCGTGGCGCATGGCGTTGTACTCATTGGGCACTGTAACTTACCGGCGATGGTAGCAACTGACGCCAGCGCTTTGTATGCACGAAATTTGCTGAATTTCGTCACGCTGCTGATTGATCCGTTAACGGGCGCTCTAACGATCGACCGCACCGATGATATCGTCAATGCATCGCTGGTCTGCCTCGACGGCGTCGCAGTGCGCACACTTGAGGCCCCACCTAAATGACCGAACTCGTCGACCCCACAATCGCAAATATCACCGTTTTCGTGCTGGCGATTTTCGTCGGCTATCACGTTGTCTGGAATGTCACGCCGGCATTGCATACGCCGCTGATGAGTGTTACCAACGCAATCAGCTCAGTCGTGATCGTAGGCGCGATCATCGCGGCCGGGCCAGGCACCATGAGCCTTGGGGCCATCCTTGGTGCCATCGCGGTCGGACTCGCGGCCATCAACACTTTCGGTGGATTTATGGTCAGCCAACGCATGCTCGCTATGTTCAAGAAGAAGGAACAGAAGGGCAAGCAACAGCGCGATGTCACCTAACCAAACCGCGCTTTGGTACCTGATTGCGAGCGTCCTTTTTATCTTGGCGCTCAAAGGACTGTCACATCCACGCTCAGCGCGTCGTGGAAATTTCTTTGGCATTATTGGAATGACGATTGCCGTCGTCACGACGTTTACCATAACGCACCGCATAGACGTATCCATCGGCATGATGGCCCTTGGAGGCGTAATCGGCCTCATCGTGGCCAAGCGCGTGCAAATGACCCAGATGCCGGAGCTCGTAGCTGCCATGCACTCGCTTGTAGGTATGGCCGCTGTGCTGATCGCCAGTGCCATCGTGAGCGATCCACTCTCATTCGGCCTTGAGTCACCTATTCCAATTGGCAACCGAATCGAAGTATTCATCGGCACTTTTGTAGGTGCTATCACCTTCTCCGGATCGATCATCGCATTCGGAAAACTGGCCGGTTTGGGAAAATACGGCCGCATCTTCTCAAGCGCACCTGTCTCCTTTCCTGGACAACACCTACTAAACCTGATCCTCGCCCTGATCATGATCGGAGCTGGCATCGTGTTTACCAGCTCTGGCTCTGAGGGACAATGGACACCATTCATCGTCATGACCAGCGTGGCGTTTCTACTAGGTATCCTCATCATCATCCCGATCGGCGGCGCCGACATGCCAGTCGTAATCTCGATGTTAAACAGTTACTCCGGGTGGGCCGCGACAGGCATCGGTCTCTCACTGAACAATTCGCTGCTGATCATCGCTGGGGCTTTGGTGGGATCGTCAGGGGCAATCCTGTCGTACATCATGTGTCGTGCCATGAACCGGCCCTTCCTCAGCGTCATAATGGGTGGCTTCGGCGGGGCCGAAGGTGATTTGTCCGCCAACGCCGAACAGAAGGAGGTGAAGTCAGGATCACCGGACGACGTCGCGTTTCTGCTCAGCAATGCGGAGAGCGTCATCATCATTCCTGGCTACGGTCTAGCCGTCGGGCGTGCACAGCATGCCGTGAAAGAACTAGTCGAAAAGTTGACAACCAGGGGTGTTAGGGTCCGATATGCGATTCATCCGGTCGCCGGGCGAATGCCAGGCCACATGAATGTGCTGCTCGCTGAAGCTGATGTACCGTACGATCAGGTTGTCGAAATGGAAGACATCAACAGTGATTTCAGTTCGACCGATGTGGCCTTCGTTCTCGGCGCCAATGACGTCGTGAATCCGTTGGCGGAGCAGCCTGGTAGCCCAATTTTCGGGATGCCGATTCTTAAATCACACAAGGCGCGCACCGTACTCGTGAACAAACGTTCGATGGCTGCCGGGTACGCCGGCATAGATAACCCGCTCTTCTACATGGACAAAACGATGATGGTGTTTGGCGACGCAAAAAAAGTCGTCGAGAGCATCGTCATAGCCCTAGAGTGATCACATCAACAGTCTGATGATATCGGACCGGGTGATGATAAAAGTCTTCTCGGTTTTAAAATCTCGAACCAGCACGGCCGGCTTTTCTGGCGTAATCATCGTGGAGAGCAACTCCACGGGCGTAGTGATGTCAGCGAACGCGAATGCCGGCTGCATGATGGCTTCGACTGGCTGTCGTCTAATGTCCTTGTCTTGAACTAATTCGTTGTACAGATGCGATTCGTTTAGCGATCCAATGACGCGGCCATCTCTTGTAACAGAAACCTGAGAAAAATCATGATCGCTCATCATGCGAACGGCCTCCTCGACTCGCTGCGCCGCTTCCACCGTATATAACTCCCCTGACAAACCGAGCGCCACAAGGTCACGAGCTGTTAAGCCTGTCACCTCCAGAAAACCTCGCGCGCGCATCCACGCATCGTCATACATCTTCGCAAGATACCTGGACCCGTGATCGTGAAACACCACTACGACTATGTCGTCAGGCGTCAGATGGTCTTTCAACTGCAGCAAGCCCGCCATCGCTGAGCCAGCTGAGTTTCCGGCAAAGATGCCCTCTTCTCTCGTTATGCGACGTGTCATAACCGCCGCGTCCTTATCGGTGACCTTCTCAAAGTGATCGACAATATCGAAGTCGACGTTGGCAGGCAGAAAATCTTCACCGATGCCCTCAGTGATATAAGGGTAAATCTCGTTCTTATCGAACTCGCCGGTCTCCTTGTACTTCTTGAAGACCGATCCATAGGTGTCGATACCCCAGACCTTGATCTCAGGATTACGTTCCTTTAAATACCGACCCGCGCCGGTAATGGTGCCACCGGTACCGACCCCGCACACCAGATGCGTTACGCGACCTTCGGTCTGATCCCATATTTCTGGCCCGGTCTGCTCGTAGTGAGCCTGTCCGTTCGACAGATTGTTGTACTGATTAGCTTTCCAGGAATTCGGGATTTCACGCTCTAGCCGCGAAGACACGGAGTAGTAGGATCTCGGATCCTCTGGATCGACGTCAGTTGGACACACGATAACCTCAGCACCAAAAGCTTTGAGCGCGTCGGTCTTTTCCTTTGATTGCTTATCCGTCGTCGTGAAAATACACCTGTAACCCTTGACGACGGCCGCGATGGCAAGGCCCATGCCTGTATTACCTGAAGTGCCCTCGATGATCGTCCCGCCCGGCTTCAGCAAGCCAGCCTTCTCAGCATCCTCGATCATCTTAACCGCCATACGGTCCTTGATCGAATTGCCAGGGTTAAACGTTTCCACCTTGGCGAGCACCGTGGCACCAAGCAAACCACGGGTGATCGCGTTAATCCGCACCAACGGCGTGTAACCGATGGTCTCGAGAATGTTGTCGCAGATTTTTAGACCCGGCCGATTCGACACCGTCAAACTTTATCCTGCATTAGGAACGGCGTCTTCGACTCTGACCTGGTGATTTTCGGCTAGGCTTCCTGAGGCGCTTGTCACCTGGCACCCTACGACGAGCGGCCTTCACCTTCGCTCGTGTTCGCTCCTGGCTCTTACGCGCACGAATCCCGGCGATACGTTCGGCGAGCGGCACCTCAAGTTTCGTTCTTGGTCGCGCACCGTAGTCGAAGTCTGGAAGCGTCACTCGCGGCAAGCCCTTTCCAATGGTACGCTCAATCGCCTTCAGGTTGCTCTCCTCCTCAGGGGCAACAAACGTAAATGCATCGCCGGTCTGATCCGCACGTCCAGTTCGACCAACACGATGGATGTAGTCATCAGGTACAAGCGGCACATCAAAATTCACCACGTGGCCAAGCGCCTCAACGTCGATACCGCGAGCGGCGATATCGGTAGCGACTAAGACACGATACTTTCCGCTCTTGAACCCCGCGAGTGCCTCCGTTCGCTGCGCCTGTGATCGGTTACCGTGAATCCTCGCAGCGTTGACTCGGTGCCGGACCAACAGATCGGCAAGCCTGTTCGCCCGATGCTTAGTCCTCGTGAAGACAAGAACGTCGCGTAGAATATCTCGCTTCAAAAGCTGGACAAGCAGGTGACCCTTTAGTTCCTGCGCCACTGGGTAGATCGCCTGCGTGATACCGCTGGCGGGCGATGAGCGGCGCTGCTGGTTAATGAGGATCGGAGCCTTCAACATCTCCGATGCCAGTTTCCCGATTAACGGTGGCATCGTAGCGCTGAAGAACATCGTCTGGCGGCGGCTCGGAATGTGACGAAGTACACGCCGGATATCAGGTAAAAAACCCATGTCTAGCATGCGATCCGCCTCATCAAGCACGAGGAACTTGATTCCGTCTAGCTTGGCGTACGCCGATCGAAAATGGTCCAACAGCCGTCCAGGCGTGGCCACGATCACGTCAACGCCACTGCGAAACGCGTGCTCTTGGGGACCCATGCCAACACCGCCGTACACGGCCGCTCCCGTCACCGGTGTATGCACCGCCAGGGCATTAAAGTCTTCAAGGATCTGAGCTGCCAATTCACGCGTGGGAGTCAGCACGAGCGCACGTGTCGTCCGCCTGGGTTTATCGATCAGTCTATTGATCACCGGCAACAGGAACGCAGCCGTTTTTCCGCTTCCGGTCTGCGCGCAAGCGAGCACATCACGCCCCGAAAGACTGGGAGGAATCGCATCGGCTTGGATGGGCGTCGGTCTGACGAAACCAAGCTCCTTGACGGCTTTAAGTAGCGCTGAATCCAGATCGAAAGACGAAAACGGCATACACCATCATAGTGTGAGAAGCTTCTCCCTGCCCCGCTCAGTGCGTCATCGCGTAGACGATGTAGTTCACACCGAGCCGGTAGGCATCGTTGGTAGGATCGTCGCCGTACAAGCCCTCAGCCGACCACTCCCAGTAATCGCCCAGGTCGTTGTTCCAATTAGCCAGCGCCAACATCCGCCCAGACGGATCGTTGTTCTCAAAGATCGCGAAGTAGTCTGGGGGCACATTGACGGTCGGATGGGGAACGTTGAGGTGCCTGATGCCAAAAAAGGCTTGGAAGATGGGGTGGCTGACATCGAGGCGAATGAAGTGATGGCCTGGAAGTGCCTGACCCATCTGCGCCACCAGATTTCGCCAATGCCAATCCCCCTCAAAGTCGTCGAAGATAATAAACCCACCCTTGAGAAGGTACTCTCGTAAATTCTTCGCTTCGTCTTCGTTCGTCACCCAGTATCCAGGCTCCGACATATAGAGGATCGGATTTTCAAAAATCCGCGCGTCGTCGAGATCGAGAATATTGCTGCCATCCATTCGAACCCGCATGTTCGTGATGTAATCGAGAATGGAGGCGAGATTGCGATCTGCCGTCGGGTAGTCGTGCGCCCAGGCGTTGTTTCCTCCGAAGAACCCGCGCGCGAGCCCCGCACGACCAGCACCGTACCGGATCCGTGTAAATACGAAGTGGCTATCGTAGTCGACGGTCTCCGCCGCCTGCCGGAACGATTGCCGACGCCCCTGCCCGCTCACCGCGAGTGGTACTAAGAGGACAAGAAGCAGTAACCCAGCAACCGCGGGCCTTAGCCGCATCACGCTCTCAGTGGGTCAGAGCGTAGAGGATGACATTGATACCAACGGCGTATCCGTCTGGAGAAAACTTATAGAAAAATCGCGGATCTTCCCCTTCGCGCTCCCACGCGTCAGAAATATCCGTGTTGTGCGTCATCACCACCATCAAGTTTCCGTAACTATCGGCAATACCTTGAATGGTCGGCGTCTGGCTGTCAGACCCACGTTCGGAGGTACCGCCGCGACTCGTACGCCAGAACTGAATCGACGGTATCTGCGGCAACTCGGTTAACTTGAACATCGTCTTAAAAATCGGGTGATCCGGCGACAGGTCCTGAACCGGGTACTCCGAAGGAGGAAGGATTCGGGCGAGCTGATCAAGCCACTTGTACCCAGCGTAGCTGCCCCAGTAGTCGTCGACCCAAAGAAAACCGCCCTTGAGTAGAAATGCGCGCAAGCCGAGTACTTCCGCGTCGGTCAGCACGGCAGTACCCACATCTTCCATATGGAGATAAGGGCATTGATAGAGAGCGTCCTCTGTTAGCCGTACCACCAAATGGTCAGGCAGGCCCCGGGAATCCATGCTTACCCGAGTCTTCGTGAGTTCCGAAAGACGCGTTGAGAAGTTCCGCTCAGCGTCAGGGTAATCAGTGGACCACCCCTGCCCACCAGGCTCTCTACGACCACTCGTGTACACGCCTCGACAGAAATTGAATCCTCGGCCGAAGCTGTCCGCCTGCGCATATTTCGGCGGATGCCGGAGATTCCGACCGCCGCGGCGGCCGAACTGGGCGTCCGCAACACTGGCGAGGCACAAAGCCAGCACCATCGTAACGACGACCGATTTCATTCCGAAGTCCTGGCGAGCGATCTGTAATATTCCTGAACGAGTTGACGAAATTCCTCTGGGACTTCATCGGAACCAGAGAGCACAATCGCATTGGCATCGGTCTCAGACTGCCGCCTCAGTCCAAACTCGAATCGCTTCAGTCCTTCGGCGACGATGGACTGTAGGCTCTGAAGCTCGGATACATCTTGGTAGACCCGTGAATCGTCCAGTTGCTGAAGTGCTCCGAGGATCTCATCAAGTTCTCGCGTGTCGAAATTGTCCGCAGCAAGATCGCCTCGCAATTCCCTCGCCTCTCCTGTCCATTGACGAACCTCGCCGCGCAATTGTCGTATGTCCTCATCAGTTAACTGCCAGTCGCGACCCCAGTCCCATCCAGAAACTCCGTACCCACCACCACGCCCATCACCATTAAAACCGTTATTGGCTCCGGCCTGCTGGCCGCCAGCGCCGCCCCCAGTAGAGGTCTGCCCCCCCTGTGACCCCTCCTCACCACCTGATACACCCTCGGCCTGTTGCCCTTGCTGATCCTGTAGTGACTGGCCTTCTCCCTGCTGACCCCGGCCTTGATCTTGCTCAGCTTGCCGTTGTGCCCGCTCACGCGTGCGTTCCTGCAGGGAAGCGGCAGCACGCGCCAGGCGCCGAGCCCGTTCGAGCGCGTTTTCCATTCGGTTTGCATTTTCGTCGCCCTGACCAATCGCGCCGGCCGCTTCGCGCAGCCGATTTCGAACTTCGTCTATTCCGCTTGCAATATCGCTCTCTGCGGCGTTCACGGATTGTGGCGGCGACCCCCGGTTAACCAGGTTCTGAGAATATCGGAGTTTGTCGCTTAAGCGATTGTCCCGAATCGCACCGGCAGCTTCAGCCATCTTGCGTGACGCCGCAGTTTCGGTGCTACTCGCGTCACGAGCCGCTCTATCAAGCTGCTGCTCCAACGCATTCAGGCGGACCTCAAGATCGCTTTTTTCGTCGTTCACCTGCTGGGCCTGCACACGACGTTCCCTAGAGTTGGGCACCTCAGCCAACGCGCGCGCGCCATTGCCTACTTCTTGCTGACGCCGAGCAATCTCGTCAGCCTGCCGAATCGCATCGACAACGTCCCGCTCGGCACGACCGGCCTGGTTTTGCTGCAACCGGCGTTCGGTCTCCTCTAGTCGGTCCAACGCGGCGGCAGCCTGCGCGGCTGCATTTGCATCCCCGCCAGCCGCAGCGCGGCGCATGGCGTCGGCCGCCTGCTGCATTTGCCGTGCAGCCTCCTGCAAGTCAGGACGATTCTCCTCACGGGCTAACCGCTCTAGGCGGCGAGCAGCTTCTTCCGTTTGTTCGGCCAGTGCTCGCTGCTGCGCAGCGCCGCCAGCGATACCACCCGCCTGCCCCAGGTTCCGCAGCTGCTGCCGTGCGGCCTCCTGCTCCTGTCGGCGTGCGAGCTCCTTGAGTTTCTCGAGCAGCTCGTCGACCTCCTGATCAGCATCCTGCTGCCGTGCTTGATTAGCCGTCTCGTACCGACTAGCCATCTCATCAAGTTCCTGATCAAAAATTTCCGCGAGTTCCTGCTGCTGCGCACTTCCCCCGCCTCCACCACCACCACCACCCTGCTGAGCGCTGACTTGCATCTCGTACTCTTCTTCGGCCTTCTGCAAAATCTGCAACGCCCGATGCTCAAGAGGAAGCGCAGTGTCTGGACTAGACGCCGCAAGTCGGCCTTCGGCCTCGATCATCGCCTGAACCGCCTGTGGAAGCAGGGTCGCGATCGTTTCAAAAGCAGGGTCACGCTCAATAAGCTGGCTGTTCATACGGGTCAGCAACCCCTCAACCTGCTCGCGAAGCCTTGACTGGGAAAGGCCTACGACGGTCGTACTTTCGCGAAGCCGTTCCGCCGAATATGTGTAACGGTCACGCTGGACGTTAAACGTAGCGGAGATAATCTGTCTCTGCTGCTCCGACAGTGCTTCGACCTGACCACCGCCACCGCCGCCACCGCCGCCGCCGCCGCCACCCTGAGACTGCGCCTGACGAAAATTTCGCCGGAAGGGACGAATACGCAGAAAATACAGATCGCTTAAGACAGGCTCGCTTAGCTCAGAGTCATCGTGCGCACGTGCGTAGTACGACACCGAGTCACCTGGCTCAACGCCTAATTCCTCAATGTAGAACGTGTGACCAACAGTGACCTCAGGTGAGCGGGTGCGGCCACCGAACAGCATCACGCTCTGCTCCGACCCGCCGTTAACGGAATACACCAGCTCAAGATCGCGAACCCCGAAATCGTCCTCGGCCTGCGCCTCCACATAGACCTCTTCGATAGAGGAAGCCGAGATGTCTCGACCCGGCTTGGCAAACGACACGATCGGCGGCTGATCAGTCAGTACGTCGATGGTGTACTGAGGCGACGCAGTCGTCCGCTCTCCCGTTGGCGCATCGAGCTCGATCCGGTAAAAGCCATCGCGATCGGCTGTGAATGCCGCAGTCAACGAGCCATCCGACTGGGTCGTTAGCGCAACCGAATCCTCTTCATTCAGTGCGATCCTTCCTCCGGGTGCCGCCATCGTCGGGAACACGCGAAGCCGCACCTCCGTGCCCTTCAACACCGCAATATCTCCACCATCTTCGATCGTCTGCGGTTCGAGACCGGTATAAACCGGAAAGTGATACTCCAACTCGACACGCTCGACATACGGTGCCTCGATCACCGTCAGCGTAAACGCACGTGAACGCACACCATCCGCTTCGACGAAGTACTCCAGAGCTGCGTCGACATCGAACACTATGCCTTCGTAGCGGCCATCCTCACCCCGCACGAGCGGCATCTCCTCGTACACCTCGGTGGATCCACGCCGGAGCATCATGGAGGCATCCGCCGACACAAATCCCGTCAGCGTCGCGCTGACGGTCTGATCCGCACCTCGAGGTATAACAGCATCCCCTGGCAATACGGTGATTCGGTACGGAGCCGCGGCCTCAACGCTCCGCTGCACAAGTAGGATCGCGGACAGCGCACTTCGCATGAACGCCGGGCCAAAAAGCACGATCAGTATGGCGCCTGCCGCGATGCCACCGAGCACTACACCCCAGCGCCTGAGCGGTGCCTCTTCCGTGCGCCGCGCCGCGCCCGTCAACACACATGCTTCGAGCGCTTCCTCCACGAGACGTTGCACCAACACTGTAGAGGCAGAGGGATCACCCTCTCGACTTGCTTCAACCGCACTCACTAACCTCGCCTGCAACGAGGGTTCATGCTCCTCAAGGTATAGGGCCACCTGATCATCGGTGACTCGTCTCCTGAGCGGCCGAACGAGAAACATCCAGACGGAGCCGACCACCACGAATGCCAAGAAAATCCGCGCAGTGATGATCGCTGCCGGAGAAAACCTGGCCCACTCCATTCCGTATGCGGTCACCACGAACAGCGCAACGGCCACACCCACGATGCGCGCTACACCGCGCAGGGCCAGCTTCAAACGCCAGCGCTTGCGTACGGCCGAAACTAGTTTAGTGATGCCGGAAAATGTGAAGGCAGCTTGCCGCAGGTAATCGCCGTTCTCAAGCATATAGCCCTCTTACGAATGACGTCGTGGGTGTGGCGACTCTCTCGCTCAACCCTCGGAACCCGACCTCGGTGGAGCGCTCCCAAGACGTAGACCCGCTGGCCCCAAGGATACGCCCATCTCGGTAGAGGTGCCTAGTTTTTTGACATCCGGTTCGAGATCAGCGTATCCGCCCCCAGTAACACGATCCCGAGGCACAACAGGTACCACCACAACCGCTGTGCCCGCTCCTGTGTCTCTGGCGGCGGCGGTAGACCCGCGGCGCTGGATCGGACACCACCACCCATTCCGGTTGTCGCCGCCGCGACGATATCAGTCGGATCCATAGCCGTTAGATCGGACTCCGCAGAGTCGACATTGCTCGCCACGATGCTGGTCACGCTTTCACTCGTCCCGGTACGAACTTCGTAGAACCCACTCTCGGTCAGCTCCAGTACGTCCGCCCCCTCCTCATCGAGGGGCACTTGGCGTCCAGACGGCGTCAGCACGGCCACGCCCCCCAACGGGGGCGTCGGCTCACCAAACGATGCGTCAATTACCTGGCCGACCATCGACCAGGGCAGCGGTTCAGCATAGGCGGACAAGTGGCGCGCCGCCCGGTGAATGAACGGAAGAAACACGGGCTTCAGCGGCAAATCGCCCCACGACAGGTCAAACGTGGACGCCCACAACAACACGCGCCCCGTGCCCACTTGCCGTTCGATCAAGGCTGGCGCGCCCGCATCGAACCGCGCCAGAATCTCCGCGGACGCCTCGGGTTCAACCGCGCGATAGCCATAAATCCGCGCGGCAGAGAAATCCCCACTCCGAGGCGCACGGAATGGTTCGAATACCATGTGGCTATAATCGAGCGTACCGATCCGTGACGCTTCGCCGCTCGTGCGGTCCACCCGCTGCCGCAGTATCGCTGGAAGAATGTCGACATCCCGGGGCCACGCCGCTTGTGAACCGAGCGATACAAGCAAACCGCCACCAGCGTCGACAAAGCGCGCCAACCTCCGAGCGAGCGCGGCGGGAACGGCGATGTCGTTGAGCACAACAACTGAAGCCTGGCGCAAATCTTCGTCCGACAGACCATCCGGCTGTCGCACAGTCGTCTCAAAACGAGGCGTATCGCCGATAGCCAGCGCACGCGTCAGATACAACGCGGCGCTCCCAGTTCCACCCCGATCGACAACCACCACCCGGACAGGCTGCACAGGCGACACCACGAAGTGAAAGACATTATCTGCGTCGAGTGCGTCCTGGCTCGCCCGCACGCTGCCGCGCATAAGAGGTCCTGCAATCATGACTGGCGCGAACGTCACGGATGCCGAACCACCCGCGCTGACTTCGAAAGCTTCCGTCTGAATTGGGCGTCCGTCGATTTCAAGAGCCAGCTGTCCACCGAGGAGAGCTTCGGTACCGCGATTGACAACGACTGCGCTGACCGCCACACGCTGCTGGTTGGAAAAGGTGGAGCGGGCCAGCGAGACGCCACTAACAGCCACGTTTGGCGCCTCGGCACCGCCAGAGACCAGCACCGGAATCACCGTTGACCCGTCCGGTAGACTCACGCCTTCTTCTCCGCGCCACCCGCCTCGCTGAAAGTCACTGATAAGAATCACCTCGCGACGCGGCAACGCAGAGTCAGCGAGAATACTGCCAGCTACTTTCAGTGCCGGCGCGAAACGGGTTGTGCCGGAGGTCGGCGCCGCAACCGCGATGGCCGCCTGTAATCGCTCGCGCTCGCCAGACGCTGTCGAACGTAATGCGATCTCGGCACCGGACGAGAACAGCACCACCGAACCGCGGTCTACCGGTCCAAGGCCATTAATGGCATCGGAGGCCGCAGCCTGCGCGCGCGCCCATCGATCCCCGTATCCAAGGCTGTAGCTCTGATCGAGCAGAATCACAACTTCTCTCGCACCGCCCCCAGCAGCACCACCCGGATCCTGTCCTTCGAAGAACGGACGCGCGAACGCCAGGACGATCAGCGCCAGCACCGTAAGTCGAACTAGGAGAAGGAGCCAATTGTGGATCCTCCGACGTTGGATCGACTTGTACGGAACGCGCTGCACAAACATCAGTGATGGAAATCGGATGACCTCTTTCTTCTCCCGCTGGATCAGGTGAATGATCACCGGAATCGCCAAGGCGGCGAGTGCGAGGAAAAAGAGCGGGGCTAGGAATGACATGCTTCCTTACTTCCGGGGTTCAACTACGCAACCCCTGACTACCGCAATCGCCTCCGTTTCGCACGTCCGGCCAGATACTTGTAGAGCGCGTGATCGAGCGGCTTCGATATATCGAGGAGTTGGTAGTCAACGTTTACTTCTGAGAAGCGCCGCTGCAGCGCGTTAACATGGGCGCTGACCAGTGAAACGTACTCTTTGCGCATCGCATCTGGCACGACCGGCATTTGATCCCCGCTCTCAAGGTCCTCGAACGCTTGCGCATCTGAGAATCCAAAATCCAATTCGGCGGGATCGAGTACGTGAAAAACAACGATGTCATTGCCACGAAAGCGTAACGGAGTTACGGCATCCACAACCGCCTCAGGGTCTTCATAAAAGTCTGAAATCACAGCCAATACACCACGCCGACCGAAGTGTTCTGCCACCTTGTGTAACGGCTCGCGCATCCTGCCACCCTGGCGATTTGCCTTCAAGTTTTCTAGCACGTGAAGCACCGTGTCCATGTGCTTGGCCGACGGTGGCACGTGCTCGACAACTTCGCTATCAAAAGCCACGAATCCGACGCGGTCGCGTTGGTGATGAACAAGATTCGTTAAACAGGCTGTCAGAATCCGTGCGTAGTCCAGTTTCGTAATACCACGGCTGCCATAGTCCATCGACTTCGAAACGTCGAGCAGCACCGTGAAATTCATATTCGTCTCGGCTTCGTACTCCTTGATGTAGTAGCGATCGGTCCTCGCCCAGACGCGCCAGTCCATGCGACGGATGTCGTCACCGGGCACGTAGCCTCGATGCTCGGCAAAATCGACCGACGCACCGAAGTAAGGTGCCTTGTGCAGGCCGTTGATAAAGCCGTCGCATACTGCTCGCGAGACGAGCTCCAGGTTTCCTATGCGCGCGAGCACAACGGGATCCATGAAGCGCGCTCCAGGAACGGCGGCCGGTGTACGAGCGCTCAGTAAACTCATCGTTCTGTCGCCCCCTACATGCCTGAACGCGGCAACGGCACCGCGATAAGCAGTCGGTCCACGAGGATATCGGTCGTGATGCCCTCCGACTGCGCGTGAAAATTCGTGATGATTCTGTGTCGCAGGATCGGATGCGCCAGCGCACGAATATCCTCGAAGCTGACGTGATATCGGCCATCGGTCAGCGCGCGCGCCTTACCCCCAAGCACCAAATACTGCGCCGCGCGGACGCTAGCACCAAAGGCAACCCATTTGCCTACGTCTTCCGGACACGTCTCATCTTTGGGTCGACTTGCCCGCACGATGTCCAAAGCATGCCGCATAACCGACTCTGCAACGGGAACGTTTCTGACCAAACGCTGAAACGCGATGAGATCTTCAGCTGAAATTGGGCGCTCAAGCGTCGGGTTCCGAGTGGCCGTTGTCGTGCGTACAACGTCATATTCCTCACCATAGGGAGGATGATCGACCACGATGTGAAACATAAAGCGGTCCAACTGCGCTTCGGGTAACGGATACGTACCCTCCAGTTCAATAGGGTTCTGCGTCGCGAACACGTAGAACGGCTCCTCAAGCGTGTAGGTCCGTCCCTGGATTGTGACGCGATGCTCCTGCATCGCCTCGAGCAGCGCAGACTGCGTCTTTGGAGGGGTGCGATTGATCTCGTCCGCCAGGACGATATTGGCAAAAATAGGTCCTGGCGCGAACACCATCTGCCGCCGACCGGTCTCCGTATCCTCCTGCACCAGGTCGGTGCCGGTGATGTCAGACGGCATCAGATCAGGCGTAAATTGAATGCGAGAGAACTTCAAGTGAAGCACGCGTGCCACCGTATGAATCAGCAGAGTCTTAGCCAGCCCAGGTGCGCCGACGATCAGACTATTCCCACCGACAAGCAGCGTCATCAGCACCTGCGAGATCACCTCATCCTGTCCGACGATGATCTTACGAAGCTCCGTCAACACTCGCTCGCGGCCCACCTTCATGCGTTCGGCAAGCGCGAGATCGTCGGCTGATTCGAGGTCAACGACTTCGTTGACAGGTTGGTTCAATACGACTCGATCACTCATGGCACAACGTCTCCCTCAAGCGTGCGAATTTCACGGGTCTTCAGCGCCAAGTCTGTTACCAGGCGTTCGAGATCGGCAGCGTACCTGGCCGGTGGAAGACCGTCTTTCAGTAGTCGCAGTGCTTCGACGCGTCGCTCGAGTTCCCGTCGTTCGAGATACAACGCGCGAAGGGTCGGGTCCTCTGGCAGCGACGCCACGGCGACGGTTGAGCCCAAAGAAAGCGCTGCAGCAAGTCTGCCCTCGTCACCGGTGGACGTAGGATCAGGACTCCCCTTCTTGTCGCCGTTGTCGTCCAGCAGCGCGTGTTCGGTCGGCAATAGACCCTCCTGCTCGTACGCTCGCGCGGTTTCGTTTCGTGCGTAATGAAACGCTTCCAGCATGCTCAACCGCTGGTTCTTATCAGCGTCGGCTTCGTCGGTTTCAAAGGCCGACACAAAATAACCTCCGAACAGTGTCGTGAACCGCTCGGCACCGTTCCGCGTCGCTGTGATGATCGTGCGCCCTGGAGCCGACAACGCCTCGACGAAAGGACCACTGGAACTCGCCGTGTTGACAAACACGACGTTACGCGCGGGGATAGCGCGCAACAACGGATTAAAATCCGCTGGGCTCATATCAGGTCCAGGAAGATTGAATCGAGCCGTAGTTCCGTCATAGCTCCCATGGCCAATCAGCACCACGTAAACCACATCATCTGGCGCAGCAGCTGCCGCGAACCTCGAAAGCGCCGCACTGATTTCCTCACGCGTGGCACGGCCATCTGCACGCGGATCCTCCATCGCGTCCGTCAGGTACACCAGTCGATCACTGGACACGCCGACCGTCTCCGCCGATTCCGCCAGAGCTGAGCCCCAGCCCTGAAACAATTCGCCGTGCTCTGGATCTCCAGCCAAACCGACAACAATCAAGAGAAACGCGCGCAGCATCAGGACAGTCCCACCGCGCGACGGTAGGCCCACTCGGCACACACGAGGCTCATTAACGCAATCAGCACAATCGGCATGTTCCACAAATCGCGTTCTTCCACCGAAGTCACACCGCGGCCCGTGTACCGCACATCCTCCGCAAGGCCGACTGCCGTATCTGGCGTATAAAAGCGTCCACCAGATTCCTCGGCGATCCGCCGCAGCGGCTCCTCGTGCATGATCGGGTCAAAAAATTCTTCATCACTTGGGCCCGCGCGTACGAAGGCAACATCACTGCCAATGATGTCCGTCCCCTCTGAGGCATCGACAGACACCTCGTAGGTGCCAGCCTCGCTGCTGACAAAGGTCCCCCGATAGAGTCCGTCAATTTCGCCGGTCCACTCAAGGGGAACGTCGATCGTGCCGCCATTCGGCCGCGTGATACGTGCCGTGACATCTGCGCCGTTGAACTCAACATGCGCCTTGTCCTTGACCGTCGCCTCCACCGTCACCGGCTCGCCAGGCTCGACACGCTCAGTCACGCCGCGGGCCTCCACGACACTGGGAACACTATTGACGATCCATCGCAACATCTGGCGCCAGTAATTCTCGTGAGTCTGATCCTCCAGCGACATACTCGCATGCATCTGCCATTGCCACGTGTCCTGCAGCGTGAGCGCCACAGCCTTTCCCCGCCCATACTGTTGCCACGTGAGAACAGGCTGCTCACGACCCAGCTCGTCAGTGCCCGTGAGAAGCACGACCGCAGCTGGCTTCGGCTCAAGCGGTGCATTGATGCTCGTCACCTGCGGGAGATCACGCCATCGCACCGCGGACGCCGCTTCGGTAGCAGCAATCTGCGTCGACGCGTGACTCTCGCCTGCACGTGTCGGCACCACCTGCAACCGTGCCAGTTCCGCCGGCTCCGAGGCTCGCGTTTCTGGATCGATCGTGAGCGGCAGAGCGTCGGCCACCGGCGTACCACCGTAACCACCCTCGCCAAACGCCCGAGCACCGCCGATCATCAGTAGGCCACCGCCGCGGCGATCGACAAAATCCGCAATCATCTGGAGTTGATCTCCCGTGAAGACACCTGCCTCGATACTGCCCAGAATCAACGCTCGATAAGAAAACAGCTCCTCTCGCGTTCTCGGGAAACCACCGAGCAACTCGTCAGGATCGTCGACCTCAAGACGCAGAAACTTGTTATCAGCCGTTCGCTGCAATGCGACCACTTGCAGATTTTCATCGCCGGCGATCGCTCGGCGAAGGAACTTCATCTCGAATCGCGGCTCGCCCTCAAAATAAAGAATCTTTTCCCGGTCGTCTCGAACGTCAATGAGCATCTCGCGCTGGTTGTTCTGGGGAATCATCTCGTCGGCCAGCGTCGCCACCCGAAACCTGAACAGCCTCGGCCCCGCCTCCGACGCCGCAGCCCGCACCTGCACGGTTGCTGGACTACCGTCAGCAGGGAGCTGCACCTCCTCGGAGCCTACAATGCGACCCTCATCCTCTACGTAGACAGTGACCGTCCTTCCCGCGTAACCCGTCTGCGTCACAGTGACATCCACAAGCAGTGAGGCATCCTTCAGGGCCACCCGAGGCGTATTGACGCGATCAATCTGAATATCACGCGGCAACTGCGTACTGCCGACACCTACGGTGTAAACTGGAAGCTGCTCGGCCTTTAACCCAAGCAGGGCGTCAGCCATCGATGCATCGCTCGTATCGGCACCGTCTGACACCAGCACGATCCCAGAAACAGGTAGACCGGCCAGTTCCTCCCGCGCGCCATCGAGCGCAGCAGCCAGCCGCGTCTGTGAACCGCTGAAGTTGAGGTTGCCCGCTGACTCAAGTCGTCCGGCCGTCGACGAAAAGCGGAATACGCGGACCAAAAAACGATCTGACAGCGCCTGTATCAGCGGGCTCTCTGGAGTACCGAACTGCTCAGTCAGATATTTGCCCCGCGCCTGGCCATCCCAGTCAGGAATCTGCATGCTGCGAGAATCGTCCAAGAGCACCGCGACGATGTTTTGTTGGGGGACCGCCGCCCTGACGATGAGCGTTGGGCGGAACAGACAGAACAATACGAGCGCCAGTGCGGCCATACGCAGTGTCGTCAACACGATATAGTCGCTCATGCGCCCCTTACCACCGACGCGACGGTACGTCATGATCGCCGCAACCATCAGCGCGCCGACCAGCGCCGAAGCCACTAGCGACCCGGTGGTGACATCAAAGCGAAACTCGCCCTGCTGGAAAACAACCAGCCGATGACTAAAAAAGGCTTGAAAAAGTGCGTCGAACAATTGGCCTCCCTCGCATGACGAGGATTACCCCGCGCGCCGATCATACACGCTACCGCAGACGCGCTGACAGCCGTATTTGATGCACTCCGGAAGCACTTATCAACTCGTCAGCTGCCCTTGGTCGTCACACTGCGGGATGAAGCCCGGATCCACGCAGTTCGTCAGAACAAAAACACAATGAGCCCTATCGCCACCATCACGGTCACCCGCTTCGCGACGACCGGTCGACTATGCTTCAGCCCGTTCCACAGCCACGCGAGCGCGATCATGAGAACGACCACGGCGATCGCGGTGATGACGGACGCTGCTGGCGACAGCGCCTCGCCGTAGAAGCGGTAGAGGCCTGGGTTCCAAATCGATCCGTACACGATACAAAGGTGCACGAAGTACACCAACAGAGACTCCTGCGCCACGGCACCGAACACACGTGGCAACTGTGTGATGTACTGACTGGCATGAGCCAGCAAGCCTAGGACCACGAAACAGGAGCCGGCGCGCAACAGCACATCGCGTGGTATCCACCCTGACGCACTGGCAGCAAGGGGACCCAGCAGTCCTTCAATGTAGGAGGCGAGTACGATGAGCGCCACGCCCGGCACCAGTATGGCCCAGTTCGCGAAGGCCGTCGGATGCACCAAACCCCAACGCGCATAGACCTGTCCCAGCGCCGCGCCACACAGTACATAGGCCGACCATGGAAAGAGCGGGAACTGGGAGCCGGTCACAGTCGACAGATACGCAACAAGCGACAGTGGGAGCAAGGACACCCAGTCGAAATCCCGAACCACGGGCGTTGCCGCAACAATGGCGGCTGCCACCATTAGGACGGCTACAGCAAATGCACGCCGTGTGCGTGTGACCATCACCAATGCCTGCAGAACCATGAACGTCACGCCGATCATTTGCAGCACATCAACGGCTAACAACCTGCGCCACTGCTGGTCTGTGGCCGTCGCCAAGCCAGCTAGGTCCGACACCGGAAAATGAAGCAAATAACCGAGGATAATGAGAATCGCGAAGCGCCTGAGACGCTTCAGTAGCGTAAGAGACACGTGTGTGTGCGCCGCCCAATTACGCGAAGTCGCCACGCTGAAGGCCAGCCCCGCAACTAGCAGGAAAAAGCCTGAGGTGAGACCGCGTTGAAACGTCCAGACGACAACCCAGTCACCCAACTTGTACGCGTCGGAAAGCAAGGCGCTCGTTGTGTGTCCGAACACCATCAGGACGACGGCCATCGCCCGTGCCAGATCAATGAAAATGACGCGATGAGAGCGAACGCCGAAGGTGCCTGCGATAGCTGTTGCGGTCACTGGCCAGCGAGACGCTGGCGCAACGCGCGAGCGCCAATAACGCACCGTCCAACCGCGGACTGTCTAACCAACTAGCCCGAACACCAGTCCGATCAACGCGAAGCGGACCGAATGGTACCCACCATTAATCACGATGAGCGTGAGCGAGCGCCCTTCGAATAGATAGTTGGTCGCCAGTGCGGTGGTCACCCAACACAACCCTGTTCCAACGCCGGTAACGGTCGAAAACGCCAGCCCAGGATTCGGCCCCACATACAGGCCGAAGACATAGGCCGCTACGAATCCGAGCAAAAACGTGACTCCGTAAATTTTGACGGGGCGTAAGTCCCTTCCGATTTCCTCGGCAACCGTTCTAATCTCCGACTTCCATCGCACGCCGAATAATGGTCCGTACCACAGAGCGCCGAGCACGAATCCAAGTACCGTGGCGATTACGGTCGCCGTGAGCGAAACTGCAGGCATCTGCCCCTCCTTCGTCGACAACGAGAGTCGCTGATTCTGATGAACCACGACTCGATGCAGCACACGGTGCTCTTGCACTGCGCGCAGTTCACACAGCCCTCAAATCACATCTAAAACTATCGGTAAAACCTCGTGTAACGCACGAGATGTGATGCGTGGAAATGATGCACAGAGCATTGGGTCCAGAGGCGCGGACCCTCTGTCACGACGACGACGGCGAGACTCGCGTGCTTCATGGGCGGACTATAGCATCGGCCAGCAGCGGCGCGGGCGGACAATACCGCAGGAGGTCGATAACGTCCCGGGTGACAGGGAGGGCCTACGAGGGAAGATTGTCGATCGGCACCGGCGGAATCACGTCGGCCGGCATTAAGTCGAGAACGACACCATAGAAATACAGCTCGGCCTCAAGACTCCTGATGATCGTGCTTGCCTGTCGAAATCCGTGTTGCTCGTTCTCGAACGCCAGATACGCGACCGGTAACCCCTTCGCCCGCACGGCATCCGCCATCATCTGCGACTGCCCCGGCGGAACGACACGATCGTCCAAACCCTGGAACAAGATAAGGGGACACGCGAGCCTGTCGATGGCGTGAATGGGTGAGCGTTCCCGATATGTCTCCTTCGCCTCAGGATACGGACCCACCAAACTATGAAGGTACTGTGACTCGAACTTGTGGGTATCGAGGGCCAGCGCTTCAAGGTCACTGACGCCGTAGTAGCTGGCACCGGCCTTGAATACCTCCGGGTTACACGTCAGGGCCGCCAACGTGGTGTATCCTCCGGCGCTGCCACCACGAATGACTGCACGGTCACCGTCAGCCCTACCCTGGGCGGCCAAAAAGCGAACGGCGTGTACCACGTCGGCCACGTCAACTTCTCCCCATCGGCCGCTGAGCCGCTTCCTGTAGGCGCGGCCGAACCCAGAGCTGCCACCGTAATTCACGTCGGCGACAGCGAAACCACGGCTCGTCCAGTACTGGATCGCCAAGTCTAGCGTCGGTCTCGCCGCGGACGTAGGACCGCCGTGACTCATGACGACGAGCGGCGGCGTCTCGCCAGTCGGCGAGTCGTAGTCTTTATTGCAAGGCGGGTAGTAGAACGCGTGTGAGGCCTGCCCGCCGGCGGTCGGGAACTCGACGGCTTCCGCTATGGCAACGTCGCCCGCGTGGAGTTGCACTGAAGAAGCGACACGAAGAGTCTCGGTCGCACCCGACGCGAGATCGACTCGAACCACCGCATCCGGCTGCGCGGCCGCCCCCGCGACAAGCACGGCGTACGAGCTATTTGCAGCGAGCCACTCGCTCGGTTGAAGGTGCATCGCAAGGTCGGTCACGTCCCCACTCCGTAAATCGATCTCGACCAGGTGCCATCGGCCGGCGCGCGTATGCGACACCACGATCCGAGACAAGCCCGCACACGACCAACTCGACGTGCCGAACACCCACTGCGGACGACCGCATTCTGCCGTCTCAAGACTTGGATGACGGGTCACCGGTTGATCAACTACTCCATTGCTAGCCCTGTATATCCTCCACCAACCGTCACGGTCGCTCACGTAGTACAAAGTGCCGTCGGGTGACCATCCCGGCTGATAAATCGATTCGTCTCGCCCACCAGCGACACACCGGGGTATTCCTAGACTTCCATCCGTTCCGACGGACACAACCCACAACTCGGTTCCATCCCATGGCATACAGGGGTGATTCCACGACAGCCATGCGAGTCTCGAACCATCGGGACTTAATCGCGGTGTCGAATAGAAGTCCGCCCCAGAAACGAGCACGTGCCCAGCGTCAAGCTGGCGGTTGCCACGTCCGACGTCTGCCAAATCAATCGAAATGCTCACAAGAGCATTGACTGGCTCTCGGTTTTCCTCCGTTTGGTCTTCCCGCACGCAGATGAGCCGCTGTCGGCGTGCGTCTATCTCGAAGTCGGCGTAGCGCCACACACCCGGAGCAGTCACCGAAAGCGCAACTCCGTCCCGGATCCGGTAAACGCGCTGATCGGAAAAATTGGAGCAGTACACTGTCCCAGCCACCACCAAGTAGGCGCCGCCACCGTACTCATGCACGCGTGAACGGATGTTAATGTCTGGCGGGGTTATATCTGCGATGCCGTCATCAGGCCTGCATCGCACCAGCACATACCGCCCACCTTCCTGTGGGCGACTCTCCAGCCAATAGATGTCGTCACCGTCAAGAGACACGGCACTGAGGCGTAGCCCGCCTTCCGCCACATCGGCGGGAGACAGTGACGATACCCAGGTTCCGTACGGGGCAATGCTAGCCGCGGCACTAACTCCCGTCGCGCATCACGCGGCACGACTCGATATCGAACGTCGCCTCTCCAACGGTCATTTGCGTCTGGTCGCGTAACCCTTCCACGAAACGCACAAAGCGGTACACATCCGAGAAGTTACTAACCAGGCCAAGCGACACACGGATAGCTCCGGCGCTCTTCCCACTGTGATGCGTAACGAACTGTAGAAACCTCGGCAGCGTCATGTCGCTGCTCTCGCGCAGTGCCGCCTCCATATCTGCATCGGTCAACCCTTCGGCTGCCTCGCCTGCACCGGGATTGCAAAAACAACCGGTGCGCAACGAGATCCGATCCTCGCTTGCCAATTCCTCCACACGCCGGTAGTTCAGCAAGCGCCCGTCCTCGTCGTAGACATTCATCGTCACGGTCCCGCCCCGATCCTCTACCGTCAACGGCCCATAGATGCGTACCATGTAGCGGCCGTTGCTGTGCCGAAGGTCGAGCAACCGCTCCAACAACCACGCGGTCAAACAACGGATACGCGTATTGATGGTCTCCACGCCAACCGATGCCAGATGCCGCAACCCGATCTCCACCGCCGGAATCGCCAGATAGTTCAGTGTACCGTCCTCGAAGCCGGCCTCACCCCGCGACAGGATGTGATGCCGGCCATTGACCGTCGCGAAATTAACAGTTCCACCAGCAAACCAGGGCCGTCGTAACTTCGAGAACGTAGTACGTCGCGCAAGAAGGCAGCCAACGCCAGTCGGATAACCAAACATTTTGTAGAAAGACACACTCACGAAGTCAGGCTTCACCAACTGCAGGTTGAGTCGATTGGACGGCACGTAAGCCGCGGCATCCAGCAACACGTCCCATCCGACGGCATGCGCCTCCTCCACACACTCAAGTGGATGCACGACACCGGAAAAATTCGACTGGGCGGGAAAGACGAACAGGTTCCGGGCTGACCTATCGGCAGCTCCGAAACACGAAGCCAAAAACGTGCGATCGATACGTAACTCCGGCGCCGTGAGAGAAGCGTACGCTACCGACGCACCCCTCGTAATCGCATACTCGCGGATACCGTTTACTGAATTGTGGTTGTCCACTGTTAGCAGACACGTACTGTCGGGGGAGAACGGGTAGGCCTCACCGACCAACTTGAGCGCGGCTGTCGCATTCTGCGTAAACACCGCCGCGTAGTCATCGCCAGCGTTAAACCAGTTCAGCACATATCGTCGGGCCTGCTCGATCAGCATCGTCATCCGGGACGACGTGAGGTTCGCGGAATGTGGGTTGCCAAGAACATGCTGATTGAGCATCTCCGCATGGTCGCGAACTTGAAACTCCGCATGAAGGCCACCCCCGGTGTAGTCCAGGTAGACGTGACCTTCGGCATCAAGTCGGCGATAGCCCGAAGCGCGCAACGTGTCAATCCCACGAGTACGGTCGTAGTCGGGAAAGGCCTTCAGGAATGCACCGTAAGCAGCGGACTCCGCGGTAACGCTGACCTGGGAACGCTGCCTGCTCATGACTTACCGTGTCGACGGGTAGAGTTCGACTTCATAGTCGCAAACGAGTCAGTACTGCCGGAACGTGAGATTGAATCGCCCCCGGATCCCGAGCGAGGGCGGCGCTGTCTGCGAGACAACGCGCGATACGCCATGATAGCGGAGGCGGGCAGCCCCCCCGAAAACAAAAGCATCGCCAGATGCGAGCAGGATCTTCTCCACCGGGTCTCGGCGACGCATGCCACCGAACAAAAAACTTGCTGTGTCCCCGAGCGAAATCGAAACAACCGGCAGACCCGCGCGGAGGGACGCCGGAGTCTCATCCTTGTCTTTATGCAAACCCATCCGACCATCTGGTCCGTACCAGTTCAACACGCAAATGTCAGGTTCAAACGCGAAACCGGCGTCCCTCGCGGTCTGCGTGGCAAGCGCCACCAACTCAGGAGTAAGCGGCGTAACCGGCAATCCGTCATGGTCGGTCCGCCTGTCTTCGTAACAGTAGGTACGCGGGTTCCAATGACGGCCGAGACAGACCATCCGTACGTGCATCCTACCGCCTCCGCGTACGGTCGGCACATATCCCCCGACGGGGCCGTCCATGATTTCACGGCAACGCGCGACCAACACCCGCTGCTCATGGAGCGGCAGGTACTGCTCCAGCCACGCGACATTGGGGATCGAGATACCCATAAATTGCGATCATACCGATCGTGCGACCGGCAACCGAAAACCCCGTGCCAGGTGTTGACACCTCGTCCAACTGGACATCAAGCCTAGCCAGAAGAGTATGCTCTAGCAAAGAGGTAATGACGATGGACCCTTCAGAATTCAATTCTCAGAAGACACAGGCACCAACGACAGGAGCTACACAGCCGAAAATCCCTTGGCCGTGGGCTATCAGCACCGTAGCTGTACTGGTGGTGGGACTGGCGATCTGGTTCTTTCTGGCGGGTCGTCCCGCTCCGGAGTTGGCAGACGACCCACCTCCGACTACCGTGGCTCCCCCCGTGCTCGCCACCGGGCCGACCGGAGTATGCCAAGCGACCGAAACTTCGACGGATACCGTCGCAGATACGACCGACGTGCCCATCGCTCTTCCGTCTCTCGACAGCAGCGACCCGCTTGTAGGCATGCTCGCCGAAACGCTGTCATCGAATCCACGAGTGGCGGCATGGCTGGCCACTGATGGCCTCATCCGCAACTTCACCGCAGTGATTGATAACATCGCTAGCGGAGCGAGCCCGGCCATTCACCTCGGCCCGCTTCGACCTACCGATACGTTCATGGTGACCGGTGAGGGCAATGGACTTGTGATGGACCCGCAAGGCTACAGCCGATACCGCTCGGTCGCAGCGGCTGTCGCGTCTGTGGACGTCCAAGCTGCAGCAGAGCTGTGCGCCACGCTGAAGCCGCGCCTCGACGAGGCTTTCGCCGAATTGGGAGGCAATGAATCATTCGAGGTCGCGCTGGAACGAGCGATCGTCGAGCTGTTGCGCACACCTGCGCCCAGTGGAGACATCCGCCTTGTAACGAATGAAAACACATATGCCTTTAGGGACGTGGCGCTGGAAAGTCTTACACCAGCCCAGAAACATCTGACGCGGATGGGATCTGAAAATACGCGCGTAATTCAGGACAAATTGCGACAACTCGCACTGGCGATAGGGATTCCAGGCGATCGATTACCCCAGTAGACCGCCTGCTAAGAAGCGACGTCAGCGTCGGCGCGTCATCCCCACGAGCGCTGTCCGCCGTCATTGCAGCTCGATTGGAGCCAAACAGTCCACCTCAGGGTTCGCGCGCAGTGGAAGCCATCGACTGAAGTTACCGTCGAGTCCAGCGACGATGAGAACGGGCGAAAGCGCCTCCGGGTCGAATCGGGACGTATCACCGCCGGCGCGGCGAAGCGCCTCGGCCACCTGGAACCGGAAGGCACCAAACGCCGGTACGTCGAACAGGACGAAGTAAGTACCCCTGGTTCCGCCAGGCTCGCTGATGCGCCGATGAGCCATACAGATTGGCTCAAACGTGGCCGACTCAAGGCCGGCCTCCCTGGCGAGCGTTACGAGCACCTTTGACGTCAGGACACCCGAAAGCGCGGCGTCGTACTCTGCAACCAGCAACAGCGGGAGCGCCGGCGGACTCGGATACCGAAGCGACTCTCCGGCACGCGCGAAAATCTGGCGGCCGAGTGGCCCCGCCAGGGGCTGTGGCGGGCTGAGCGACAGCCACGACCCTAGTGCATCGGTGTTGGGCCCGAGCACGAGACTCCACGGCACCAGGTCTTGCCGCTCGACGACGAACGGCATCTCGCGCACGTCCTGGGCCGAACGAACGAAAAGCATGCCGAGTAGCCCCAACGCTACCAGCCCAACCACGATCCGAATCAACGCCGACCGAACTGTCAATGCCATGGGATCGATCGTAACCCGATACTATTAGTCCATACCCCATGGCAAGCCTGATTGAAGCGATCGCGATCAAGCGCAAGATGTTCTTCGAACATGAAGGTGCACCCTATCACTGTCTCGAAGTCGAGGTGTCGAAGCCGACGGCCCGTGGAGGTCAGACGCTCGTTCGCCTCAAGATGCGGAATCTCCTCACCCGAGGGGTCTTCGACAAGACCTTCAAGGCGGGCGACAAGTTCCGTGAGCCTGATCTCGTCGTGATCTCGGCGTCGTATCTCTACAGCGACGGAGCGGGTTATCACTTCATGGACCAGGAAACATTTGAAACCCTGTCGCTGCAAGTCGACCTCCTTGGCGACGACCGCCTACTGCTGGCGGACAACGCGCTGATCCAGATCCAAAAATTCAATGGGAATCCGATCGGGGTTCAGCTCCCCGTGGTGGTGGAACTGACCGTTACGTACACCGAACCCACTGTCCGCGGTGACACCGCCAGCGGCGGCGTCACAAAAGCCGCGACCCTCGAAACCGGGATCGAAATTCGCGTGCCGCTGTTCATCAAGGAAGGCGAGAAGGTCAAGGTTCACACCGAGACCAAAGAGTTCGCCGGACGCGTCTCATAGAGCGCGCTACCAATCCGTAGGCCGGTAGTCTTTCAAGAACTGCCCCCACACGTGCTGGCCCGTGTTGAAGCCACTGATGATTGGATCGGTGATGCGAGCAGCGCCGTCAACGATATCAAGCGGAGGATGAAAGCGCTCTTCGACGACTTTTCGCGCCGCAATCTCCACCGGATCTTCATCGGTTACCCATCCGGTGTCGACACTATTCATGTGAATACCGTCCCCGTAGTAATCAGTCGCTGCGGTGCGTGTCATCATATTGAGCGCAGCTTTCGCCATGTTGGTGTGCGGATGGCGCGTGGTCTTGAACTTTCTGTAGAACTGCCCTTCGACAGCGGAGACGTTCACAATGTGCTTGTCACGTTCTGGGGTGCGGAGCAGAAGCGGCTTCAGGCGCGCGTTAATGATGAACGGCGCGACAGCATTGACCAGATGTACTTCTAGTAATTCCACTGACGGCACTTCTGCCATCAGCAGTCGCCACGAGTTACGGTCGCGCAGGTCGACCTGTTGCAGGTCCTGATCGAGGCGACTCTCAGGAAAGAGGTGATGCTGCATGACCACTTCTCCCGCAAGCAGCGGAAGCTGCGACAACTGCGCCGGGCGAGTCAGTCCGGGCGTGTCCTCGGCGGGACGCCAGAGGGCACGGCCTGTACCCTCTTCGCCATCCTCTGGCTGCCGTTCGCGCAACGCCTCGTACGAACCGAGCAATCGTCTCGCTGGCTCCGCCATCGCGGCAAGGGCGGCGGTTTCTGCCTCCATCATGTGGGCATAAAACGCAGGGGGACGTCGCACGGTCTGGCACGCATTGTTGATGATGAAATCAAGACGGCTTCGCGTCGTGAGCAGGTGCCCGCAGAAAGCCTCGACGCTTGGCGTGTGACGCAGGTCCAGGCCGAAGATCTCAAGACGATCGCCCCACTCGGCAAAATCCGGTTCGGCAGCGTAGCGGGTCGCCGAGTCTCTCGGGAAACGAGTGGTAACGATCAGACGGGCGCCGCAGCGAAGCATCTTCAGCCCGGCCTGGTACCCAATCTTGACGCGCCCGCCCGTCAGCAGGACGACACGGCCACGCAGGTCCGCCAGCTCGGTACGCTTCGCGACGTTGAAGGTCGCACACTCCGGGCACAGCTGATCGTAAAAAGGGTGTAACGTGGCGTACTTACGCTTGCACACGTAACAGTGCGGCAACTCTCTCTCTGGGCGATTGGGCGAACCGACACCATCCGCGCGAGCAATATCCGCAATCTCATCCGAGTCGAATCCCGTCGGTGGAAATACATTCGGCGTGTGAAACACCGGCTTGCGACGCAACGTCTGGATGGCCGTCCTAGCCCTGGCGGCCTGGTCGCGCGCCACGCGCTCGGCCTTCCGTTCGCGCGCTGTGTTTTTCGACATCCGTCGCCGCTCGACGCGGTCGGGATGATAGACCGCCGCGACTGCCCGAAGCAGACGTGTGCGTTCCTCGAGCGTTACATCCTCAAGCACACGCCGGTCGGCGGCAATCGACTCAAGCAGCTCAACCGCCTCGCGCAGTCGCTCCTGAATCAAGCTGGCGGTGGTCGACATTCTGATCAGCGTACCGTACATGAAAAAGGCAGACTCGCTGGTCCGCCTTTCCCACTCCTCCGTGCCGCTAATCGCCTACGAGCAATCTCTCTATCGCAACCAGGGAACTAGCAGCCCCTGCTACTCCCGCTACGCGCAGCCAGACGTCGTGCCGCAGTTAGTGCACTTGTAGCAAGAGCCGCTGCGAATCATAAGAGAGCCACACGTTGAACAAGGCGGGGCGTCCTCTTGGTTCTGAATCGCAGCGAACTCGGATTCTGCAATTGTTGCCTTCGACTGATCGCTCGACGTGCTCTTCGGCACACCGTTCGGCGTCTCCTGCGACCCTGTACCAGCTCTCGACACGGGTCCGCCAGGAACCGACACGTCTTCTTCTGCCGTAGCCGACTTGTCGTTCGCCGACCTATCCCGCACGTTAACACCGGCGTTAAACTGCGCCTCTTGGGACAGAAACTTTGTAGCCATCCATCTGAAAATGTAGTCAACGATCGACTTTGCAAACCGCACTTCGGGGTTCTTTGTCATTCCAGATGGCTCGAACCGTGCATGACTAAATTTGTCGACCAGAACCGGTAGTGGAACCCCGTACTGCAGCGCGTAGGAGATCGCCTGCGCAAACGCGTCGGCAAAGCCGGAAATCGTCGAGCCCTCCTTCGCCATCGTCAGAAAAATCTCACCAGGCGTGCCATCAGGAAAGAGACCAACGGTAATGTAGCCTTCGTGCCCGGCAATATCGAACTTATGCGTAATCGAATCCCGCTCGTCAGCCAGTTTCCGCCGAGTCGGACGCTCGACTTCCTTCACTACTGCGTGCACAACCTCCTGCGGGCGGGCTCGAAGATCCGAGACTAAACCAGCGCCGATGGCCGCAGAAGTATTACGAGTATCTGTCACGCCGGCTTTCGACGTATTGAGCGGCTGCGTCCGCTTACTGCCATCGCGGTAAATCGAGATCGCCTTGGCCCCAAGGCGCCACGACTCCACGTACGCCTTCTCGATTTCTTCGACGCTTGCTTCACGCGGCACGTTCACCGTCTTGCTGATGGCGCCGGAGATAAATGACTGCGTCGCCCCCATCATGCGGATGTGACCCATGTAGTCGATCGACCGTTCACCTTGCGCGGGCTTGAACGCGCAGTCGAAGACAGGTAAATGCTCCTCCTTGAGAAACGGCGCACCCTCGATCGTCTCGTGCTCGTCAATAAAGTGAACGATCGCGTCAAGTTCCGGCTTGGTGTACCCAAGCTTCTCAAGCGCTGTCGGCACAGTGGTGTTGACGATTTTCATCATTCCCCCACCGACAAGCTTCTTGTATTTCACCAGTGCAATATCTGGCTCGACGCCAGTGGTATCGCAGTCCATCATGAAGCCGATCGTTCCCGTCGGCGCCAGCACTGTGGCCTGCGCATTGCGGAAACCAAAATCCTCGCCGAGTTCCACGGTCTCATCCCACGCCTGCTTCGCACCTGCATACAGATCAGACGGCACAAACTTGACGTCGATCTCACCAACTGCCTCGCGATGCTTGCGCATGACGCGCAAGAAGGACTCGCGATTTTTCTCGTAGCCACCGAACGAACCGCCATGATCCCGTGCGATCCTCGCCGATTGCGCGTACGCTTCCCCGGTCATCACCGCCGTGATCGCTGCTGCGTACGCTCGTCCCTCATCACTGTCGTAGGGCTGTCCGCGTGACATGAGAAGTGCGCCAAGGTTTGCGTACCCGAGTCCAAGGGGCCGGTACTCGCGGCTATTTTTTTCAATCGCCTTGGTCGGATAGCTCGAGTTAGGAACGATGATCTCTTGTGCTGTGATCAGGGTACGGCATGCGGACCGAAACGCCGCCACGTCAAATTCACCGTCCGACTTCACGAATTTCATCAGGTTGATCGACGACAAATTGCACGCCGAATCATCCAAAAACATGTATTCCGAGCAGGGGTTGCTCGCGTTAATCCGTTCAGTTTCCGGGCAAGTGTGCCAGTCGTTGACAGTGGTATCGAACTGCATGCCGGGGTCACCACACACCCACGTTCCCTCCGCAATTTTCCGCATGAGATCACGGGCTTTATAGGTATCCACAACATCGCCGTTGCGCACGGCCTTGGTCTTCCACTCTCCGTCATCAAGCACAGCACGCATGAAATCGTCTGTCACGCGTACGCTGTTGTTAGAGTTCTGGAAGAAGATCGACCCGTACGCCACACCGGTGAATGACCCGTCGTAGCCAGCGTCAATGAGCGCCCATGCCTTCTTTTCTTCCTCGACCTTACAATCGATGAAATCCGAAATGTCGGGATGGTCGGCATTAAGGATCACCATCTTAGCCGCGCGGCGCGTCTTGCCACCGGACTTGATCACACCAGCAAATGCATCGTACCCCTTCATAAACGAAACCGGACCACTGGCGGTTCCGCCGCCGGCCAACAGTTCCTTCGACGAACGGATCGAGGAGAGGTTACTGCCAGTACCGGAACCAAACTTGAACAACATGCCCTCGGTCCTAGCAAGCGTCAGAATCGAGTCCATCGTGTCTTCAACGGAATTGATGAAACACGCCGAACACTGCGGCGCCTTCTCAAAACCACAGTTAAACCAGACTGGGCTATTAAACGCCGCCTTCTGGTACACGAGTAGGTGCTTCAGCTCCCCCGCAAACGACTGCAATGCGTCGTCATTCGCAAAATAGTTTTGCTCCCCCGCCCAGCGCGCAATCGTGTCGACCACTCGACCGATCAACTGCTTCACGCTACGCTCGCGTTCAGGTGCCCCGAGCTGACCTCTGAAATACTTGGACACGACGATGTTGGTAGCCTGCTGAGACCAGAATGTCGGGATCTCAACGTCGTGCTGTTCAAAAACGACACGGCCTTTTTCGTTCCCTATCACCGCCGATCGACTCTCCCACTCGACTTCGTCGAACGGATCTACGCCAGGCAGTGTGAAATAACGGGGAAACTCCAGCCCCGGCGCTGAAGTGTCCGTCCGCTCAACCGCTTTCTTTCCGCGAGTCGACTCGGAACCCGGCGACGCTGGTGTCACTCTCGATGATTGTGTTTGCTGAGCAGATGCAGCTGCTTCTCGGGGTGGGCCTGTTTCCATCAGTCCTCCGAACAACGAATGCACTCACCCCTTCGGGTAATCGCAAAGAAATGCTAAAAATCCCGCCCTAGAAGATTCTGAGGAAATTGGTCTTGGCCGTGGAGCTGGCAGGTCCGATCTCATCTCTTCAAGTGCGAGCGCAAATATGCGCCCTAGAGACTCGCTTGTCAATAAAAAACCACAATATATAGCGCTTTTTGATTAGAACATGCGCAATATCTATGACTAAAGATGCACATAGACTAACCGTCAGCAACCGACCAGTTCCAGGTCGATCGCGGCGACCTTCTCGACGGATATCACCGCAAGCGTCAGATCTCTATCCCGCAGCGCCTGCAAGACTTGCGCGGTAAACCGCTGGGACATAAGACCGACCGGAAGTACTGAGACGGCTCACGTTCGCCCTGTTATGTCCGGCACGTGCCAGCATCATCCGGACACTAATTTACTCCCTCGACGTTGTGGAAGCCGGCCATGCCGGCAGATCCCCTGCACCTCAACGGGTGCCAATATCAGCTGGGGAACCAAGGATACCTCGGCTTGATGTTAGCCTGTCGTTTTTACAGGATCCAGCACATCCATGACATTGGGGAAGTCTCACGCCAGGCTCGTGGCGATAGCGGAAATCGTCCTCTGTTCGAGTGTCCCGACGCAACTACTGGTCGGTGGGCTGCTCGGCATGGCAGGTTGGCTGCCGACCGATGAAACGGGACAACTGTCACTCGCGTTCGTGCTCGTGCTCTCGCTCACTGACACGCTGCTCCTAATCGGCCTGATGATCTTGCTGACCCGCGCTCACGGCGAGAGTGTCGCCGAACTCTGGCTGGGTCGGCGGCGTGTCCTTTCAGAGGCACTGTACGGCGCGAAGCTCATCCCGGTTGTATTTTTCGTCGTGATAGCAGTGCTGAGCGCGCTTCGGGTCGTGGCGCCATGGCTACAAAATGTCCCAACTAATCCACTGGAACAACTGGCCGGCACCCCGGGCCAGGCCCTCGTATTCGGCGTCGTCGCCATCTTCGCCGGCGGCGTACGGGAGGAGATGCAGCGTGCGTTTCTGCTTCAGCGCTTCGAGCGCCACCTTGGCGGAGCATATATCGGCGTCGTGCTCCTCAGTCTCGGCTTCGGCCTTGGTCACATCGTGCAGGGATGGGACGCCGTGATCACCACCGCTCTGTTGGGCGCCTTTTGGGCACTGCTCTACCTGCGCCGGCGCAGCACCATCGCGCCCCTCGTCAGCCATGCTGGATTCAACGCTGTGGAGGTACTACGGGTGGCGGTGTGGGGAACATGACAGCGACGTCACTGCGCGCTCGCAGGTCGCTTGTCCACTGCGTGACGATCGAGGCGCGGCGCTCGCTACCCGCACGCTGCCGCGCTAACGGCTCGGCCTGAGTGAAGGGCATCAACGTCCCGTCGCGCGTAAATTCGTCTGGATGGATTTGGTAGTACCGCGCAACCTCTCCCTCGGTGAGCTGCTCCGTTGTGCCGAAGCGCTGGTCGAGATACGCCCGGATCCTGAGATTGTCTCGAGCGATGTCACGAATGCCGACATCATCGATACCCGTTGATGCCATCATCACTGCCAAACGTGACCCCACACGCGAGACCAGTATCGCGGTTTCCTCTACAACAGCGGCAACGTTCGGCTCCGGGGGCATAAACCGTTCAACCTCGGTCAAAATCAGGTGCCTCTCTACCAGCAACTCTGTCGCCTCAAGCTCATCGACATCTGCCAACGCGTCGATAACACCAAGAGCCACCGCAACCCTCAAATCCGTCAACGTCACGAATTGACCATTGACTCGAGCAACAATGCGATCCAGTAACTGCTGGGCGCCAAGCGGGTCCAATCCTGTAACGATCGCGGCAACGGCGAGTGCAAGCGACACAACGCGACGCCACGACGCCCGCGCAGCATGTCGTTCTACGAGACAAGGTCCCGATGGCTTCTCACTCATGTCAAAAAGCCTGTCCGAGTGAAACATGTAAGACGTTACGCCGCTCAAGTCGCCCTGACGCCAATTCGCGCTGGTTGAGTTTAAATCCAAGATCAACACGAATCGGTCCAACTGGTGACTGATATCGCAGGCCAAACCCCGCCGTAACTCGCATTCGACCAAAACGAATATCTTCTACACGTGGAAACACGTTGCCAGCATCAACGAACCCCACGGCGCCTATACCACCAACCACTGCCGCTCGTAGCTCGGCGTTAAGAACGATTAGTCCGTTACCACCGGTTGGAAAGCCAGAAGGGCTGATCGTGGCGTCAGTGCCAAGTCGATCGATGGTAAAGCCCCGCACTGTCGTTTCTCCGCCCGCAAAGAAACGCTCACTGGCCGGCAGATCCTGTACCACGTCCACAATCGGATTGCCGTCAGGTGCGGTCAGCGCCTCGCCGTCCACGTTGGCACGGATCGCCAGCCGCCGGAATCCGTGAGCAGCACCTACACGAGCACCTAACGCAATGACAATTCGTCGACGCGCCGGCACCCGACGAAACCAGAACCCTTGCAGAAACGTCTTGATAAATCCAACTTCTGAACCGATCGCTCGTGCAGCCACTTCGCCGTCCATAACGAGTAGCAGTCCGCCGTCAGGATCGATCACGTCATCGCGGGTGTCTCGGATCGTCGACACTGAAAATTTCGAGACACCCAGCGCAGGGAACACGCGATCGATCAGCGGTTTCTCGGTCTCGGTAAATCGCTCGTCGAACAGCCTCGTCTGCCGGTAGGCGTACCGCGTCGCCAGATTGAAACGCTGGCCTATGCGCAGCCCCGTCTCGACTCTGATCTCACGGGAAATAAAATTAAAACTGGATCGAATTGCCTGATCGACAATACCGATTACCAATAAATCCGCTCGCGTGTTGAATATTCTTGGTTCCCTGTATGTGCCGAATAGGCGATACTCATTGAACCCGTAGGCACCTTCTGTAAAGGTAGCTTCTGTAGGAGTCGCGGTCTCCAGCAAGGTTCTATCTCGCGAACGAAGACTCGCGCGCGCAAACAGGTTAACCGCTCGATTTTTACCCCAGAGATTGCGACGGCCCACTTCGAAGAACCCGCGCGGCGCGATCTCGAAACGCTCCTCCGCCTGCCCGCCATCGCCGGTCGGCCGCAACCGCGTCCCACCCTCGATGCCGCCACCAAAACCAATCGTCGTCGGCGGCACCTCTTCCAACTGCACGAGCACATCACGACGTGGCTCGTCGCCGTGACGCAGCTCATCAACCACAACACGCCGAAACAGACCCAGCGCGATCAGGCGCTGCTGGGACTCAATCCGCGCCGAGTAGCCGAAAGGCTGACCCGGCTGCAACAACAGCTCACGCTCGATGATCTCAAGTCTGGTGCGCTGATTGCCCACGACGATCACGCGGTCAACAAGCACCTGGTCACCCTCGCTGACGGCAAACGTGATTTCCGCCCGGGTATCGTCCTCAACGAGCACCACCGTGGTATCGATGAAGACACTGTCATAGCCCAAATTACGATATGCCAGATCGAGTGCATCTCTATCGCGCACAACATCGGCCTCGGCATACGGCCGACCGGAGGTCATACCGATCAACGACTCTAGCTCCCCGGAGGCGAATACCGTGCTGCCCTCTAAGGCTACCGACCCGACTAATGTCCTCGAGCCTTCGGACACGGTGAACAGTAGATCGACGAGACGATCGCCAGCCACCTCCACGTTTCCGCTGACAACAGTTGCGGTCACCTGCACAGCCGCACGCGTAAACCCGCGAGCCCGATAGACGCCCTGTATGGCGGTAACGGAAGCGCCTGATTCAACCGCAACAAGCGGTCTCCCCTGCTGCACCTGCATAACCTCGACCAACGTGGCCGACGACACGGCCTCGTTGCCCTCGATCCGTACAGTATCGACGACAAACCGCGAGCCGCGAGCGATGGTAAACGTGATCGTCAGCCGACCCTCGCTCTCAGTCCGGGTATACGTCGCGGTTGCGTCCTGGTACCCAAGGTCACGCCAGTACTCCTGGATCGCGACCGTGGCGTCCTCCAGCAAATCCTCGTCCGCGGTTCCTTCGGTCTGTACCGGCACTAGGAGCTCCCGATCATCCTCGGGCAGGGGATCACCAGCAAACTCCACCGACACAAGCGGTCCGGTATCGAGGGTAATCCGTACAGTTACCGTCCCGGCAGGCTCGACAAACATGGTGTGGAACACCCGCGCTTCGTAGTAACCGAGGGCACGCAATACTGCGAGGTACCGATCCAACTCAGTCACAATGGCAGTGTTGTCGTAGGGATCACCGGTGCGCACCGCAAGCGCACCTAAAGCAACGAGTGGCCTGCCACCATCTACCTGCTCGATCTCAACTCGTCCGATGAGCGCCCTTCGTCCCGCCTGAATATCGAAAACCATCGTCGCGCGATCAGGGGCGTGGGTGGCCTCGATCTGCGATGTGATTTGCGCTGAGAAAAAACCACGATCCCGATAGAACGCGACAATCGCCTCGGCTACAACCGCCGCGCGGTCCGAATCTGGTGCGGCACCAAAACGATCGGTCACCGTTTGCCGAACATCGCCCTCAGATATACCCAGGTCACCGCGAAATTCGATCCGGTCTACGGGGTGCAACGGAAACAGAACGTAGCGCAAGCGCACGCCCGCACCGGCAGTCTCTTGAAACACCTGCACATCTTCGAACCTGTTTAGACTTGCGAGGTGCGAGATCGTCTCCCGTACGTCACGCATCGACAAGAGCTCACCAAGTGTAGTTTCGATCAGGTCACTAATTACTGGGTCGCCGACAAGCTGGCCCTCCTGCTCAATTTGAACCTGAATGATCCGTGGCACGGACTGGGCAGGAGCAGGCCTGGCCGCGATGACGGAGACCAGTAACAACCAGACTAGAAGTCCTCGGCGATCCGTCATCAGAACGCGCGCCGCACCCGGATGTCCAGTGCGTATGTGCGGTCCTCGTTGCGCGAAAGAATCCACGAGAAGCGATCCGTCTGGTCATACTCAAGCAAGATGATCTGGTCACGCGTCGACGAGGAGAGGCTCCGCGCGTACGTTAGATAAATGCGTTCGGAGAGTCGCTTCCCGATCGTCAGCCTGGCGGCTGGATCAAAGCGCGACGACTGCGTGTTGGGATCAACAAGCGACGGCGTCAACTGGAACGTGTCGACGCCGAACGTCTGCTCCATCACACGGCCCACCTGGGATGACAGTGTCCCAGTCAACGCCCGCGTCGCAACCCCTTGAAGCAGTTGTTGTTGCGGCGTCACGTCCGTGTTATATCGAAGAAATTCCACGTCCTGACCCGGCGTAACATCTCCAAACAACAAGCCGAGGACTTCCACTTCCGCCAGTGGAGGATCGGCCTCAAACGATGGGACCAGACGGTCCATGGTTCCTGTCGCGCGCGCAATAACTCGATACGTCTGGCCTGGCACACGGACACGAGTCTCGGTTTCGATATCGAAGAACGGTTCGATCCGAGCCGGGTTATTGAAGTCGATCGTACCGCGCGTGATCTGGTAGCGTCGTCCCTCGAAGGCAAACTCCCCGCGCGTCACTTCCGAACGGCCCAGCAACATCGGGCTATCAAACGTGCCGCTGAGCTGCAGGTCGGCGCTGGCGAACAAGCGCGCAGTGTTATTCCGGATCTCCAGCGTTGAGGGCACAACAATTCGTACGTCGTACCGCAAGGCCAACGTCGACTGAGGCACTGGTCCGACCTCATTCTCTGGAACCTCATCAGCAGTCAAATCGAGTAGTAGAGGACCCTGGCCAAACTCTCGTGTGTACACAGCGTTTCGTACCGTTACAGTGCCGGTCAGCTCAGGCGCCTCCACCATGCCTTGGACAGCCAGCTCAGCATCGACAAGCGACCGCATCCCAGCTGGGAACCGCAGGAGCATGCTTTCCCCGGTCATCATCACGTCCATTCGTGTTGGCTCATACCCTTCAACGTCGATCTGTCCTTCAAAACGGATCGGTCCACCGCCGAGCTGGGCGGTGACTTCGTCGAGCCGGATGCTACGGGTATCAAATCGCACTGGCCCAGAGACGTTCTCAAGTGCATGCGGTAAATCGAAATGACGGATCCTCCCGTTTTCCACGGTCATCGTGCCCGTCACGACGGGATCGCTGATTTGGCCTTCAAACATCGCCTCAAGCGAGGCGCGTCCAGAGCTATTAATGTTGGGAACAAACGCTTGGAGTATGCCGAGATCGGTGTCGCCGATCGTGCGTACCGCTATCCGCTCGTTGTGCAGATCGATCACGCCCGTAACATCCAACTGGGTGTCGTCGCCAACAAGCCGCATCTCAGCAAACTGGATAGCGTGACGGTCAAGGGCAACACGAATAGGCGACGCATTGCGTACGCGATAATCGAGTAGTCGAAGGTCTAGACTCTCGACTGTGGCATCCACCAACAACTCGTCGACGTTGGCGAGTTGGCCGGTCACGCGCACGTTACCGCTGGCGATTGCCGTCGTGAAGAAAGAAAACTGCGGGTTGAAAACACGTACGTAGGGATCTAACGACGTGTCGGCCACATTGAACAACAGCTCGGCATCCATCTCCGGAGTCAGAGCCACCCTGCCTGCGCCCGACACGGCTAGACGTGGCGACGCCGCCTCGATCTTCAGCGTCAGTAGATCAACGTTGATGTTTAGCTCTCCGATGACCTCGCCAATACCCTCATTACCAACGAAGAAATCACTGATCGTGCCGCGCACGTCGTAACGTGGCCGCTCAAAGGTCCCACTTCCGCTGGCGCTGAAATCAAGTCGTCCAGTCAACGGCGGCGCAGAGGGGAACGTCACCATCGCGATGGTCTCGACGGGGAGACTTCGGCTGCTGTCTAGATTGAACGAATAGGTGCCGTCGAGACCCACCCAGGCGGCACCAAATGCGTGACCGGTGGATTTGTTAATTTCAAGAGAATCGAGCCGCTGGCCATCACCTTCGAGACGAATAGCCGACGTTGCAACATCAAACTGCTCACCGTAGGCTAGCCCGGACTCAAGGGTCATCTGGCCAAAGCCGAAAGGCGTGAGGTACGAACCAAATACGCGAAACTCTGATGTGAACGACCCATCGAGCTCGTAATCATCTAGATCAAAAGCATGACGAAGATCCGATAAAGGCCATTGACTTGAACGAATTCGTGCATTGAACTCTTCGCCGCCGTCTTGACGCGGAAACCCAAGTGAAAAGCGGCCATCCGCCCGAATATCCGACTCACCAGAGGTAACCACGACGTTGGAGACATCCGCGTAGTAATTTTCGATGACGGTGTGTCCCGCAACAGCACCCCAGACAACATCCCAGGCACGCATACCCTCACCGGCAAACCGGCCTTCAACACGAGGATCCCGAATCCGATTAACAAGCACGCCGTCGAACGTGCCGTATCCACCAACTGAGAAAACGCCTGTCGGCGTCCCAAAGGCAGTTAGCGATCCCGCAAGCAAGCGGTCGCTTTCCTGCCAGTCAGCACTGGTTACATGAAATTCGATGCGTGAACGGTCACCGTACGCGGTCCGACCCTGTAATTCGACGTAAGTCTCCGGCGTAGCGACCCGACTGGGACCAATGTCAACCCACTCGGGATCGTAGGCGTAAGTAAAGTCTGCCTCTAAGGGTACTGGCGTCAACGGCAGATGGTCGCTGAAGACATCCCATGACCGACTGCGCGCTTCTGCTGCGGCTAACTGATTAGCAGACAACTGACGGGCCAACACCTCGACACCATCTCCCGCGGTAGTTCGTATGTAGCCGCCGCCACGATGTTCTGCGTAGCGACCTAGCGGCCAGTCGAGTAGGTTGTGCCCGTCTGCACGGCCTGCCAGACGGATTCCGTCCAACTCTAAAAAGTTCGTAAACGCCTCAAGGTCTACTCCTGCATAAACGGCGTCGAAGGTTCCACGCGCGGGAACATCTGGATCGCCAAGCGGCGCCATTCGGTACGCAAACCGCCCGGATCCACCGTATGCTGATGTCGTGGCGTTAGTCACGTCCACGCGCTCGGGAACCCATAGGACCGAACCGCGCAGATCATCAAAGCGGTATGAATTGACACCGGCGACAGCACTGTGGAAGGTGCCCGTTAGTTCGCGGCCGTTACGCGCGCGCCCGTTCACGACCTCCCGGAACACATGGAACGTACCGGTGAAAGTACTCTCGCCGGAGAGCGAGAAATCGTCGTGCGCAAAAAAAATCTCACGCACCTCCGGAAGATTGATACGAGATCGGACCTGATAAAGCTGCTCCGGCCAGTGCGCGACGTCGACCTCTCCAGTAAGAACTGACTCGGCACCGTCAGTTGTGAGATCGATTTGATCAAATACCAAGTTACCACCGACAACTTTGAAAGTCGCGTGCATATCAGCACGCATCGGCTCGTAATCCTGGATGACGACGGTTCCATCCGTGAAACTAGCCTGCCCTTGATACTCCGACATCGGTCGCGTGACGACCACATCCACGTTACGAGCGAGCGTGTTCCAGGGCGTATCGTGGTCTGCATAAGCAAACTCCCCGCGATACGCTCGGACATATTCCAGCGTCGTCGTCCAATCGCTGGGATCGCTCGGGCCGCTCTGCGTTAGCCGTGGAAAGTTGTGGCTTCCATCAGCAAACGTCTCTACATACATACGCCAGTCGGTCATCTCGATAGCGTCGAACACGATCCTTTGATCAACGAGGGTCTTCCACGGCATCGACACGCTCACCAGGTCAGCAACGAGGAACGGTCGCGAGTCAGGCGTCAGACCTTCTATGAGGACATCCTCGATCACAAAACGCCCTCGCCAGAGATGGGCAGACAGACGACCGATATACATGGGACGGCCCATATAATCCGAGGCGGCGGCCTCCACACGAGCCTTCAACGCGGGACCGAGATCGACAGACAGTGTCGTAACGCAGGCCACTGCCAGGATAACGGCGGACATCGCCACGCCCCGGCGAATGATGCGCCGCGCCTTCTGCGTCAACGAGTAACGGAAGAGTTTGAAAGTCAACCGTTCACCACGACGAGTACTGTGTTCGCCTGCACCAACGCACCCTCGACGACGGTCACCTCCGTCACAACGCCTTCGCTAGGTGACCGCAGCTCGTTCTCCATCTTCATGGCTTCAACCACGACGAGACCCTGGCGAGTAACTACTGAATCTCCTACCTTCACGAGTACCTTCGCTATTCGGCCAGGCATCGGCGCCAGCACCCGGTGCGAGCTAGCGCTAGCGCCATCGGCACGATCACCGACCTGCCGCTCCCCACCACCTCCGTGACGGCCGCTATCGCGAGGTACCAACTTAACCGGTACATGGCGACCGTTAACGTACGCGACGAGATTATCTGCTGTGGGCTCAACAATCGAGACCTCATAGCTCTCCGCTGGCCAAGCCTGATCGACGTGCGTACCGTGATTGTCCTGCGAGACTTCCACCGAGTCGACAAGCAGTGACCACGCGTGGCCCGCTCTAGCCACGTCCACTCGGAAGGCCCGACCATCAACGAGCACCTTCCTCCCACGGACCTCGACGTAACGAACCCGTCCACCCACTTCGATCTCGAACGTCACGAGCGCAGAGCCTCAAGCCGACTTCGTAGCTTCCACCCTTGCCTGCGTATGTCTGACGGTGACGGGCGCCGGACCGCAGGCGTCTGGTAACTCGAAAGGCACTTATCTTGACCGGCATCATCTGACGACTCGAGACGCGATGCCAAACGCAATGCCATCGCAATCGCCGCCACATCCTCCTCGCGTTCCCCGGCCGCAAGAAACGGCTCACCTTGCCGCTCCCGCAAAACTTCTTCTAGATAACCAGTGTGGAATGCCGCACGCTCAAATGCCGGTTGATCCAACAACCAGTGAAAAAATGGGATGGTCGTTTTTATCCCACGGACGTCGTACTCGCGAAGTGCCCGCTTCATTCGCGCTAGCGCCCGCGAGCGGTCCGGACCCCAGACAGCCAACTTCGACACCATAGGGTCGTAGTAAATGGGCACCTCACCGCCAGCCTCAACGCCGCTGTCGTCGCGCACCCCTGGACCATCCGGCACGCGCAACGCTGTGATGCGACCGGGTGACGGGAAAAACCCGGCATCCGGATCCTCTGCGTAAATGCGGCACTCGATGGCGTGACCACGAGGTGTCATCGCCATCAAAGGATCGATATCCAGTTTCTCACCGCGCGCGATCCGGAGCTGCCACTCCACCAAATCGACACCGGTCACCATCTCGGTGACTGGATGTTCGACCTGCAACCGAGTGTTCATTTCGAGAAACCAGAAACTTTCATCCTCTTCAACCAGAAACTCAACTGTGCCCGCGTTCGTGTACCCAACCGATTTGGCCACCGCCGCCGCCGCGCCAGTGAGGCTCGCACGCAACGTCGGAGAAACAACAGTTGAGGGCGTTTCCTCCACGACTTTCTGATGCCGTCGCTGAATGGAACATTCGCGCTCAACAAAGGGCACGACCGTGCCATGCTGATCGCCGAGCAACTGCACCTCGATGTGCCGAGCCTTGATCAGGCACCGCTCAAGATAGATGGCAGAGTCGCCGAACGCCGTGGCCGCTTCAGAACGGGCCGCACGAATCGCACCCATCAAGTCTTCGTTGCTGTCGACCCGACGCATGCCTTTGCCGCCCCCCCCAGCCACGGCCTTGATCAGGAGGGGGAACCCGATTTGTTCCGCCGCGGCGGCGATGTCGCCCCCCGACGCCTCGGCACTGAACGGACGCTCAGTGCCGGGAACTACCGGTACGCCGGCCGCCACGGCCGCCTGACGAGCGGACGTCTTACTACCCATCAACGTGATGGCCTCCGGCGAAGGTCCGATGAACGTCAGTCCTGCTTCACCACAGGCGGACGCAAACAGGGCATTCTCAGCCAAGAACCCGTACCCAGGATGCACGGCATCAGCGTGGGTACTCCTAGCAGCACCGAGCAATCGGTCGATACGTAGGTAGCTCTCGCTAGGCTCGCTCGGTCCGATCGGGCACGCTTCATCAGCCATCTGGACATGACGCGCGGCGCGATCGCATTCAGAATAGACAGCCACCGACGCCAGGCCCATATCACGGCACGCACGAATAACCCGCACGGCAATCTCGCCGCGATTAGCGATCAGAATCTTGTGCAAATCCTGCTTATTCTAGCACTTAGGGAAAGCCTGTGAGCCTCACCGAAGCACGCCTGCAGTTATAGCGGAATGTTGCCGTGCTTCTTCGGTGGATTTCGATCGCGCTTGGTTTCAAGAGCTCCAAGCGCGGTGATCAGTCTCTCGCGCGTGTCCCGGGGCATGATCACCTCATCGATGAAACCGCGCTGCGCCGAAACGTACGGGTTAGCGAATTTCTCTCGATATTCTGCAATCCTAGCCACCCGCGCCGCTTCCGGATTTTCCGCAGTAGCGATCTCGCGCTTGTACAGAATGTTCACGGCACCCTCCGCCCCCATTACCGCAATCTCAGCGCTCGGCCACGCGAAGTTCACGTCGGTACGAATGTGCTTACTCGACATCACACAGTAGGCACCGCCGTAAGCCTTGCGCGTGATAACGGTTAATTTGGGAACGGTTGCCTCCGCAAACGCAAAGAGTAACTTGGCCCCATGCCGAATGATGCCCCCGAACTCCTGTACGGTACCTGGAAGAAACCCTGGCACATCCTCGAACGTTACTAGCGGAATATTGAACGCGTCACAAAACCGCACAAAACGAGCACCTTTCACCGACGCATCAATATCGAGCGTACCCGCCAGATGCGCAGGCTGATTCGCTACAATCCCAACAGGCTGGCCCCCAAGACGCGCGAAACCCACCAGGATGTTCTTCGCGTAGTGCGCATGTACCTGCAGCAAGTAGCCGTCATCCACGATTGCATGAACGACGTCGAGCATGTCGTACGCCTGGTTTGGTGCCACCGGCACAATGGTGTCGAGGCTTTTGCCGGCTCCATCCGGAGGGTCGACGCTGTCGACACGCGGAGGATCATCAACATTGTTCCCAGGCAGAAAGGACAGCAGCTCAGCGATGAGTTGCAGGCATTGTTCATCGTTGTCCACAGCGAAATGCGCGACACCACTTTTTTCGTTATGCGTGATCGTTCCGCCCAATTCCTCTTTGCTTACCTCTTCGTGCGTCACCGTCTTGATAACGTCCGGACCCGTGACGAACATGTAACTCGTGTCCCTCACCATGATCACGAAATCAGTAATCGCGGGGGAATACACCGCGCCGCCAGCACAGGGGCCCATAATCGCCGAAATCTGCGGTACGACGCCTGAAGCCAGCGTGTTACGCAGAAAAATGTCAGCGTAACCACCAAGCGAGACCACACCTTCTTGAATACGCGCACCACCGGAATCGTTCAGACCAACGACTGGCGCGCCCATTTTGACGGCCAAGTCCATGATTTTGACGATCTTCGCCGCGTTAGTCTCGGAAAGCGAGCCACCAAACACGGTAAAGTCCTGAGCGAACGCATAAATTACACGGCCGGCGACACGCCCAAACCCACAGATGACACCGTCTCCAGGAACAATTTGATCGAGCATGCCGAAATCGCTGCACCGGTGGGTCACAAACTTGTCGATTTCCTCGAAGGTACCAGGATCAAACAACAGCTCGATCCGCTCGCGTGCGGTAAGCTTCCCCGCCTCACGCTGACGGCGCAGGCGATCCTCTCCTCCTGCCAACTCAGCGCGTCGTTCCAGGTCCGTAAACACGTCGTCTCGTTTCATGGCACTACGCTCAGGACGTCCTGGCACCTTGCGCCTGTTCCCAGTCCTTCAGGAAACGCGCAAGTCCGCTGTCAGTCAGCGGATGCTTGAAACACTGATCAATCACCGCAGGCGGTGCGGTCACAACATCCGCGCCGATGCGAGCCGCCTCGATAAGATGAATGGGACCCCTAATGCTCGCAACCAGCACCTCCGTCGGAAATTCAGCGTTGTCAAACATCTCGACGATTTCTCGGATCAGGTTCATTCCGGTCGTCCCAATGTCATCAAGCCGACCGACAAAGGGACTGACGTAGGCTGCTCCCACTTTGGCTGCCAACCACGCCTGCGCCGCCGAAAAAATGAGCGTAACATTGACACGCTGCCCCTCCGACGCCAGGGTCTTACACGCCCGCACGCCGTCTTTGGTAAATGGCACCTTGATAACGATGTGCTCGTCGATAGACGCGAGATCGCGTCCTTCCCGTAACATTCCTTCAACATCGGTTGCCACGACCTCGGCGCTGACCGGACCCTGGACGGTCTGGCACATCTGCTTGAGGATCTGTCGGTAGTCACCAGACTCTCTCGCTAGCAGAGACGGATTCGTGGTCACACCATCCAAAATACCAAGCACGGCCAGCGACTCTATCTCTTTCACGTTAGCGGTATCGACGAACAACTTCATGGGTTACCTCGAGATTTCTTCGACCAGTTCAGACTGCGCGCTGGTGTTGGGCAAGGGTAGCTGGGTATCAATCGCCACGACTGAGTACGTGTACTGCGTACCCGGTTGCACCGAGGTATCGCGGTAGCGTGCCTCGCTAATCGGCATGTCTGTAAGCTGCTGCAGTGTGGCATCGCCCGCCTCTTGGCGCAACACCAGATACCCACCGAGATCGAGCGCTGTACTCGGTTCCCAGACCAAGCTGATGCTACCTTCCGATGGCACGGCGGCAAGCCCCGATGGTGCCGACGGCGGAAAAATATCGATCGGTGTGAGACAAGTGGGCGCGGATGGTTCGCTCATCACTTCACCACGCTGCGCCCGGACTGTATAGCACCTGGACCTGCCGAACTCCACGTCGTCAGTCGTCGAAGTCGTGGCGAGGGGAGAAGGGTTGAATGGTGTCGGTCTGGGAACCTGCCCCGACGAAGGTATTGAAACCAGAGGCAGCGTGAACGGGTCTGGGGCTATCGTCCGGTACATGTTGTACGTGGTCGGTCCCGGAGGAACCGACGCGTCCACTGGCCGGGAAATCGCTGCGGCGGGCAGGACCACAGTGTCGAACGGCAAGGGTTCCACTGCTAAAGGCAGATCGAGAAGAAATCCAAGCAACCCGCCAGACGGCTCCCAGGAAAGCGACACGCCCGTCGGCGCGTACTCTGCGCGGACATCAGAAGGTCGGTCTGGTAATCTGGTTAACACCAGCCCGGCCTCCGCCCCAGGTGGACCCGGGCGCTCACGCTGGCTAAATGGAATGGCAATGTAAAACCGTCGAAGGGCAGTTGGCAACGATACATCTGGCACCGCCATCGACTCGAGCTCGAACCGCTGTTGATCGACGACTGCAACCGGTCCTTGCAATAGCTCGTCCGGCGTCAGCGTGTCAAGAATGGTCACATCAGACCCTGGCACTGTCGCCTCGCGCATTAGATTGCCAGGCGGCGCTGGCGCGCCATCCTCAAGCACGGGCGGCATTACAACTGAAATCGTTGCGACAACGGTACCGAGCTCAGTCCACAGGGCCGGCGTCGGTGCAACGGTCCCCGTGTAGCCGTACACTTCAATTTTTCCGATGTCGACTGGGGTCGACGCGTCAATGTTGGCCAACGGCACGGTCAACGTCACAAACACATCATTACCAATTCGCGACGTCGTAATCGTCTCCACAGAGGCCGGAATCAGTACGAATGGCGCCAAAGGTGGCCCCTTCTTGCCACAAGCTCCCGCGTACATCGCCACCGCAAGAGCGGCAAACACCCTCGCGCATCTGACTACCTTAGGCGTCATGCTCGGGATGGCCCTGAGTCACGTTTGACGGCTTCTGCTGATTTGAAGCGACGAGCATCGATCTGATAACCGCGCACCTTGTAGTTGAGAATACGCTCGGTAGTGTCCAGTAGGCGCGCCGCCTTCGCACGGTTGCCTCGTGTAGTTTTTAAAGCGTCCTGGATCAGATCTCGCTCGTAGGCACCCACGGCGTCGCTGAGAGACACGCGCGTCACCGTGTCAGAGGCATCCGCTGTCTGTAGAGACGGCGGCAGGTGATGACCGTGGATCACCGCGCCATCGCACACCAGCACTGCGCGCTCCAACGCGTTCTCAAGCTCCCGAACGTTTCCCGGCCAGTGGTAGCTCATCAGCATGTCTATGGCCGGCGTAGCAATTCGTCGAATGACCTTGCGGTGCTCGCGGGAAAATTTCTCTAAAAAATGATCAGCTAGCAGCAACATGTCTGTCTTACGGTCACGAAGCGGCGGCACAAAAATTGCGAATACGTTAAGACGATAGTAGAGGTCCTCACGGAACGTGCCCTCGGCGATCGCTTTCTCCATATCCTTGTTAGTGGCAGCCACGATGCGCACGTTCACGCGAACCGTGTCGGTGCCTCCCAAGCGTTCAAACTCGCGCTCCTGAAGCACTCGCAGGAGTTTTACCTGGGTGCTCATGTCGATATCGCCGATCTCGTCGAGGAACAGTGTCCCGCCTTCAGCAAGCTCAAAACGGCCCTTCTTCCTGGCCGTTGCACCCGTGAAAGCACCCTTTTCGTACCCGAACAACTCCGATTCGATAAGCGTATCTGGCAAGGCGGAGCAACTTACCTTCACGAACGGCTTTTTCGCACGAAGTGAGTTGTAGTGGATCGCGTGTGCGATCAGCTCTTTACCCGTCCCTGACTCGCCACGAATCAACGCTGTCGTATTGGTCTGTGCCACTTGCGCAACTTGCTCGTACACCTGCCGCGTCGGTCCACTCGTCCCAATAATGTTAGAAAAGTCGTACCGCTCGCGCAGTTCTTGCCGGAGATACGTATTCTCGTCAAGCAATCGCCGGCGCTCGTCCTCGACCTGTCGCTGAATGTTCACGGCCTGCGCAATCATCGAGGCAACGATGCCGAAAAACTTGACACTACTGTCAAAGTCTCGGTTTGGTCTGTAACGCAGATCGACAGCGAGCGCACCAGTCGCAGCACGATTGAGCATGATGGGTACGCAGATAAAACTGAGCTCCTGACGCGACGCATCGCGGCGACGGGCCGCGCGGTTAAGCAGCGCGGGCTCCTGACTGACTCGGGGTACAACCACCGGTCTATTGCTCTCGACCACCTGGCCTGTAATCCCCTCACCCAAGTGATAGCGAACAATCCTCGCGCGATCATCGAAACCCTCGGCCGCTTCCACGTGGAGCTCACCATCTCGCAGCAGCGTCATCATGCCGCGCACCACGCCATGATGCCGCACCAGGATACCGAGCAATCGCTGAACAGAGGACTTCAGATTGAGCGTGCCGGAGAGAGCCTGGCTAATTTCGAGCAGCGTCGACAGTCGTCGAGCGTCACGCGTGGCGGTGTTCACCGTTGAACCGGATTTCACGGCCATTCCGAGATTGTATACCCTAACTATTTTGTAGTGATTGACGTCTTAATCGACGACTTTGTCTGAAAATGAATGGGCGGGGGGGCTGAACGGAAAACCTACAAAATATAGCGAGAAAGGTCCTCATTCTCAACGATCGCGCTGAGCATACGCTCGACATACGCCTCATCAACGGTGACGGACTGCCGACTGATCTCCGACGCCTCAAATGACAGCTCGTCAAGTAGTCGTTCCATGACTGTGTGAAGGCGCCTGGCGCCGATGTTCTCGGTGACCTCGTTGACACGCGCCGCAAAATCAGCGACGCGCTCAACAGCGCCAGGCGTAAACGCCAGGGCAACATCTTCGGTACCTATGAGGGCGATGTACTGGGCAACAAGCGCATTCTTCGGCTGGGTGAGAATCTGCACAAAGTCGTCTCGTGTGAGTGGTTCAAGCTCCACGCGGATGGGAAACCGTCCCTGCAACTCTGGAATCAAATCGGAGGGCTTCGACACGTGAAACGCCCCAGCGGCGACGAATAGAATGTGATCGGTCCTCACCATGCCGTGCTTGGTATTGACGGTGGTACCCTCGACAATCGGCAGTATGTCACGCTGAACGCCCTCCCGGCTGACGTCCGGGCCATGCCCAGAGCTACCGGAGGCGTCACGGCTCGCGATCTTGTCGATCTCATCAATGAAAATGATGCCGGCCTGTTCGACACGCCGAACCGCATCGCGGCTCACTGATTCCATATCCACTAACTTGGCCTGTTCCTCGGCCACCAGATGTTCGAGCGCGTCTGGCACTTTCAGACGACGCGTCTTGGTACGCCCCTGGAACATGTTGCCCATCACGTCCTTCAGATTGACGCCGATCTCCTCAACGGAGGTTCCGGAAACTACTTCGAACGACGGCATGCCAGTGTCACGCACCTCAAGATCGACCACGCGTTCGTCGAGACGACCGTCTCGAAACTGCTCGCGGATACGCGCGCGCGTGCGGCTCACCTGCTCACGCAGGACCGCGGGATCCTCGTCCACCGCTGGAGACCGTTTCGGCGGCAGCAGAAGGTCAAGCAGCCGCTCCTCGCCGGCTTCCCTCGCTTTGCTCTGGACCTCCTCCGCTTTCTCCGCGCGCACCATGTCGACCGAGAGCTCGACTAGATCGCGGATCATCGACTCCACGTCCCGACCGACATAACCAACTTCGGTAAACTTCGACGCCTCGACCTTGATAAACGGCGATTGGGCAAGCCTTGCGAGTCGGCGCGCGATCTCGGTTTTGCCCACACCTGTCGGCCCGATCATTAGGATGTTCTTTGGTGTGACCTCGTCGGCCATCTCCTTGGGCAGCAGCTGACGGCGAACACGATTTCGTAGCGCGATCGCTACGGCGCGCTTGGCCTTCGCCTGACCGATGACGTACTTGTCCAGCTCACGGACCACTTCGCGAGGTGTCAACGAATGGACCGTGGTGGTGCTGCGCTCAGGAAGAAGAATCGGCATGTTGCGGCTAAAGCTCTTCGATCGTGACGCGCGAGTTCGTATAGATGCACACATCGGCGGCGATGGACATGGCCTCCTCGGCGATCTGCCGCGCATTCAACGTACTGTGCCTAGCCAAGGCTCGTGCCGAAGCCATGGCGTACGGACCGCCGGACCCAACGGCCACGATACCGTCATCGGGCTCGATGAGGTCGCCCGTCCCCGACAGCAGAAACGTAGACTTGCGATCGGCGACGATCATCATAGCCTCCAATCTGCGCAGCAGGCGATCGGTTCGCCAGTCGCGCGCCAACTCTACCGCGGAGCGCTCAAGGTTGCCCCGATATTGCTCAAGCTTCGACTCGAATCGCGAGAACAAGGCAAACGAATCCGCCGCTGAGCCGGCGAACCCGGCCAAAATAGACTCGTTATAGAGTCGCCGAATCTTTCGCGCCCCGTGTTTTAGCACGGTCGTTCCGAGCGTCACCTGGCCGTCGCCGGCCAGGCATGTCCGCTCCTGATGCCGCACGGCGAGAATCGTCGTCGCATGAATCATCATTCCAGTATGCCTTGAGAGCGGCTTGACGAACACCCTACATGTTCGATGGTGGGTCAATTCCGACTCTGGCACCACGTCGACACAACAAGTAGATGGGAATGCCTCCAAGAATGACGAGTGCGCCGGCACCAGTCGGACCCGGTGCAGTATAGAGACCGTTAATCAGAATTAGCGCGCTAGCCACAACGTAGATACCTGGGACGATCGGGTAACCCCACGCGCGAAATGGGCGCTCCAAGCCTGGCTCACGCGCCCGCAGCACAAACAGTGCCACCACCGCAACACCTGAAAACAGAATGATCGTGAATCCCGTGTACGTCAGCAGTGCTTCCGCCTGCGCGGTGAGCACCAGCAACGAACTCCACACCGCCTGCGCCACAATTGCAACGGTCGGCGTTCGATGCCGAGGGTGAACTCGCGCTGCACTACTGAGAAACAGTCCGTCGCGTGCCATCGCAAAATACACACGCGGCCCCGCAAACGTCATCGCGCTAATGCCCGCCAGCAAACTGATGATAGATACGATACCCATCACGTTTCCTGCGGCGCTGCCCAGTAGCCGATCCGCGATAACGTCGAGGACCGATCCGCTAACTGTGGCAAGTTCATTCGCCGGCAACACGTAGAGGTACAGCGCGTTCAGGAGGAGATAAATTACAACCACTCCTCCGGTGCCCATGGCTAAAGCCAGCGGCACGTTACGACCAGGGTCCCGTACTTCCTCGGCAACGTACGAGGCCGCATTCCACCCTGAGTACGCGAACATCACGGGGATCAGCGCCAGCAACCAGTTCCCCGGTGTGACGACCGCTGTCTGTACAAGGTTGCTCGTCTCGCCCTGGCCGAACGAAAACCCAATAGCAATGAAGAACACGAACGCCGCCACCTTCAACACCGCGAGAATATCGCCCACGACACGGCCCGGCCCAACTCCGCGCGAATGAATCCACGCCATGCCGCCGATCGCGGCTACAGCCACGACGCTCTGAACCGACACGTTGAGCACCACCACACCAGGGAACACCGGAAGCGACAGGAACGGCGTTGCGTTGGCTGCCGCCGGAATAAAACGTCCGAGGTAAAACGCCAACACAACAGCGCTGGTCGCAATCGCCCCAGAAAAACCAGCTATAAAGGACGTCCAGCCAGTGAGGAACGCAGTGAATGGACCGAACGCGGCGCGCAGGTAAACGTACTCGCCGCCCGCACGGGGCCGCAGCGCAGCAAGCTCCGCGTAAGCCATAGCGCCGGAGAACGCCAGCAAGCCTCCGGCTAACCACGTCGACAGAAACAGTAATGCACTGGGCACTGCCGCGGCGACCTGCGACGGGGCAAAGAGAATGCCACCGCCGATGACATTGGACACGATAATAGCGGCAGCGTCGAAAGGGCCGAGGCGACGGTCCAGAGACGGCGCCGTCGGAATGGCTGCGGTCACCAAGAGAGACTATCTGAAGGCTGCGTCAATAATGAGGTGTCATCGCTCGGTGAGCAGTGCCCGCCCGATGGGAAACTCGGCCATTTTTACCATCCTGCGGCGGCCGTGTTTTCCGAAGATCTCTACTCTAGCGTCGACGAATTCCTGATTGAGTAGCATCTGGTCGCGGGTCTGGGACCCGGTGTATCCTAACGTCGATCGCAACACGATGCTGTCGGAGATCGCGCCAGCTGCAAGACCCTCCGCGTCGATCCCCCGAACGAAGTGCTCACCCCAGGCATGCTCCTCACCCATTCGCTTGAACACTGCGTTCAACTGCACGCTGGCGATATCACGATCCGAGACATTCTCAAGTTTGAAGGCAATGCTCGGCACAAGCTTGTTGTTGCCATCTGCCTGCACGCCGACGTCATACCAACCGGTATTTGCAGCGACGATCCTGAGGTCGTTCTCCACCTCGCGCGACTCACATCCGGCCAGTAACAGGACCACGAGCAGCGGGAGTACAAGCCGTAGAGCCATTCGATGATTGTACAAGATCAGAACTCTCCGATCCCAGTTCGAGACCGGACCTGCTCAGCGGTGAGGCGTCCAGCTCGGAACGCGATTAAGTCACCGTCTTTGACATGAAGTACCACTGTTTTTATGTCTGGATCACACCTCATCAGGGGATTACTCGGTGCGTTTTGCCGCACGGCGATCGTGAGCCAATCGTCGTCGCCGAGTACCAGCGGACCACGGTTCTCAATATGAATGGCGTATCCGGCCCCCTAACAGATTAAGACGACGGTTACCGGCTGGCGGCTTTCCCATTCAATCCTACGACGAAAAATCGTGTAATTCTTGATTGGACATTGCCCCCCCCCCGCCTTGACTGCGAACACGCTAGAATTGGATAGTTTTGGATGCCACACGCCCAGCAAACGCAATGTTTCTCACAACCGAGAAAATACTCACGTACCTCCAAGTCAGCCTCCTTACGGTCTACGGGCTGATCAAGGCCGGAACAATTCCAGCCGTTTGGATGGTCCGTCAGCGGCAGCTCAAAAAACGGGATCTTCATGCCTGGCTCGACAGCCAGGCCACCGGGCCGGTTGCACCGACCCTCATCGTCACCGGGTTCTCCAAAAAGTTCAGTGCCATCAAGGTGCTGAATATGAGCGTAGCAAGCTGCCTGCTGAAATCGTCCTGTGTGCCTGAGATTCTCTCTGCGGCCAGTAGGCCCCTTGGCGGCGCTACTACTCGTTGATCCAGCTTTCCGACCTCAAAAAATCGTTCGGCGATCGGGTGCTGTTCGACCGACTCACCTGGCAAATCGGCGACGGTGAGCGTGTTGGCCTTTGCGGACCGAACGGTGTCGGCAAGACTACACTGCTCAAGTTGCTAGCCGGCGAAGAAGAACCTGATTCCGGTGCCGTCATCACGCCAGCAGGCGTCACGATCGGCTATCTACCTCAGGATGGTCTCAGCCACGCGGGTCGCACCGTCTTTGAGGAAGCGAGCAATGCGTTCCAGCCACTCCTCGATCTCAAAAACGAGATGCACGACATCGAGCATCGTCTCGGTGACACTTCGATACCGGAACCCGAGCACGATGCGATGCTCGAACGCTACAGCGATCTGCAGGACCGCTTCAGCCTCTCCAACGGCTACAACATCGATCTCCAGGTGGCCACAGTGCTGCGTGGTCTGGGCTTTGATCAAAGTGACGTAAATCTTCCCACGGACACCTTCTCCGGTGGCTGGCAGATGCGAATCGCATTGGCGAAGCTCTTACTCAGCCGACCGAAGCTGCTGCTTCTCGACGAGCCCACGAACCATCTCGATCTCGAAGCCCGCAACTGGCTGGAAAGCTATCTCTCGATCTATCCCTACGCCGTCATTCTGGTTTCACACGACCGCTACTTTCTCGATTCAGTCGTCACCCGAATTACCGACCTCAATCTCCGCACCCTCACCGACTACGTAGGCAATTACAGTAAGTACGTCCAGCAGCGGGACGCTATGCTCAAACGACTCCGGCAGTCCAAGCGGGATCAAGATGAAGAAGTCGCGCGCGTCAAAATGTTCATCGATCGCTTCCGTTATCAAGCGACAAAAGCGTCCCAGGTGCAAAGTCGAATCAAGCAACTCAAGAAGGTCGTGCCGATCGAGGTGCCCCCTGAGCACAAACGTATTAAATTCACGTTTCCTGCGTGCGCTAAGAGTGGCCGGATGGTACTTGAGCTTGCGCACCTCCAGAAGGCATACGGCGATCTCGTCATCTTCCGCGACCTCAATCTACACATCGAGCGAGGGGATCGCATCGCGTTGGTCGGGCCCAACGGAGCCGGAAAATCCACACTGATGCGCATGCTCTCGGGAGAAGAGTCCAACCACGGTGGCAGCCGCACGCTCGGTTACCAGGTCGTCATGGAGTATTTCGCGCAAGACGAAGCAACTCGCCTCAACCCGGCGCTAACCGTATATGAAACGCTCGAAACGGGCTCGTCGTACGGCATGGTGCCAGCGATCCGCAACATTCTTGGCGGGTTCCTGTTTTCCGGAGACGACGTGTACAAAAAAGCGGGCGTGCTGTCTGGCGGCGAACGTACACGATTGGCGGTAGCGCGCATGCTACTGCGTCCATCTAATACCCTGCTAATGGACGAACCAACTAACCATTTGGATCTGGACTCGAAGGACGTTCTATTGGACGCGCTTGAAGACTACGGCGGCACCCTCATCATCGTGTCCCACGACCGATACTTCGTCGAAAGGCTCGCAACAAAGATCATCGAGATCGGGCAAGGCGAAGGCACGATCTACCCAGGCACCTACACAGAGTTTCTCTGGCACAAAGAAAACAAGGAGCGTAAGCCAAAGTCGGCGGACCTGCATGCCCCGGAGGACGCGCGCTCGAGACGGGCACCGGCAGTCCGGAAAGGTGTGTCCAGGAAGTCCACAACCACGAATACTCCTAACACCGGAAACCAGAAATCGACCGCCGACCGGACCAAACCACACGGCTCCGAGAACCACCGAGACCGCAAACGCGCCGAGGCTGAACGTCGGCAACAACGCCGCGCCGCCGATGCACTGCGAAAGCGCATTGCCGAATTAGAATCTCGCATCACGGATCGAGAGGGGCAGGTACGAAATCTTGAGGCCAAGATGAGCGCCGGCGGTTTCTACGACGATCCGGCAACCGCCAACGCCACAATCGACCGCCACAAGACGCTGATGTGGGAGGTAGGCGATCTAATCGCGCAGTGGGAAGCCCTCCAGGAGCACACCGCCGAATCCTGAATTGTCATCATTGTCGCAGCACACAAAGAACTACATTAAAATCGCACAATCGTACCGCCGTAACAGCCGCACCGTCAGCCTCCAGGCGGGAGCCGATCTCCACACTACCCACACCGGTCCAATCCGACGCTAGTCTCGTACCCGTACCATGGGCTCGCGCCAACTCGTCGGCTAGGAGTCGCTGGATAGTCAGTGATTCCTCCTGCAACGTTCCGCCGTGGTGAATGCCATTGACTGCCCCGCCGCGATGTCCTTACTACCGACCAGCCACGTGACCGTTAGCATCGAAAAGCAACGCGTCAAGTCCATCCCGAAATGACGGATACTGCAAATCAAGATCGAGATCGCGGACGATCCGAGCACTTCGCACGCGCTTGCCTCGGCCACTGCCCCCAGTGAAGGACGGGACGGCGCACCCCAGCCTGTCAGCAACCGCGTGGATGTATTCTCCGCGCGTCTGTGGACGCGAGTCCGACACAACATAGGTCTGACCACCGCTCAACGCCGGATCACCAGCGGCAACAACCGCGAGCGCCGCATCGTCGATCTGAATCAGGTTCAGGTACGCGTCTGGGGATCCAATAATCGATTTCCCCTGAAGGACGTCATCGACTCGCGGTAGCCGTCCCACGCCGTACAAGCCCGCCATCCGAAGTACGACCGCATCAGGTGCGGATTCGTGCCCCAGGAGTAAGTGCTCGGCAGCCAGACAGGCCTTTCCTCCGTTGCGGAGCGGAGCAGTCACCGATGCCTCATCCACCCACTCGCCCCGATCCTGTCCGTAGACGCCAGTTGTGCTTACGTAAATCACGCGACTCGTAGATACCGGCAATGCATCGAGAACGGCACAGAGTCCCGTCACATGAATGTCGAACATCGTTGCATCGGAGTACCGCGAGCGCCCCACTGCGAACAGGACCGTGTCCACTTCAGGAAGGACCCGCGACACTGGCGCCGCGCTTACATCCAGGATCAACGGCTTGAACCCGGCACTGGACAGTGCTTCCCTTTGTCCTCCACGGGTAGTCGCGTACACCTCATCCCCTGAATCGCGCCACACTCGAGCAACTCGGGACCCGAGGTACCCACAGCCGACAACTAGCCTGCGCACGCTGTCTTCCTTCTCGATCTCGGAGACCTAGGCTCGAACGCCATCTTCGTCACCTGGTGACGAAAGGCAAACAACCGCTTCAGTTTCCATTGCACCAACGGTCCACCGAGCACCCGACCCAAAGCTCCAAACGGCAGTTCATAATCGATCGCATCTTCCAAGACACAGGCGTCAGGCCCACTCGGAATCATCCGATGTCGATGCCGCCATGAACGAAACGGACCCCGAACTTGACAATCCGTGAATGATCGACCGTATTGATACTCTAGGTGCTCCAAGTCCCATCGAAGGGACAAGTACGACGGGCCAACCAGTAACGAGACCTGAGCACCATTGTGAATACCCCCTTCGTGACGCACCACGCGCACGCGCTCCCAGGGTGGCGTGAGCCGCTCGAACGCTCCCGGAGCTTCGTGCCAACCGAACACCGCTTCTGCCGATGCAGGAATCCGTGTGGTTGCTGCGAATGTCATAACGCTCACCTTCAGCGCCTACCCTTTCGTGACACGGTCTGCATCGTCCCGTCCACTTAAGAACACGAGTACCTCCCCCCGCGGTTAATTACCAGTCCCAGATGTACACCGACCGGTAGCACCACGATTAAAAACCCAGTCCGCCGACGACTCTATGCCGAGTCCAAGCATCTTCTTCGGCGTCAAGTCCGGCTTGAAGGTTGGATCGAAGTGCTTGCCGACCGGTTCGGTGCGCCAGTAGACATATCCGTCCTGCATCACGTCGTACACAATGATTTTCTTCATCATCTCAGACGTGATTGCGCAGCATCAATTCGACAGGATGGGGCCGCAGGTAGATCTGTTCAGCGAGGTAGCTCACGCCACACCGGCGGATGTGATGGGCGAATAACGTCAGCGGTACGACGAGTGGTACACGGCCAGCGGCGTGATCCTCGATCAAGCCCAACAACTCTGCGCGGTCGTCCCGATCGAGCGCCTGCTTGAAGTAACCGAGCATGTGCTGCAACACGTTGCTTTGCCTACGCGGCGTAGCCATCGCGCTGAGTGCCGTCATGAACTCGGACGAGTAGCGGTCCTGGAATTCACGTCTCGGCATCGCCTTTCCCGATGCCACGAGACGACCAAGTTGCTGATAAGCCACCTGCTTGTGGGCCATGAGCGTAAGCTTGTGCGCAGTGTGGAAGCGCACGACGTCCCTCATGGACCAGCGGCCCTCGAACAGCGTCGTGAGTCGCCGATACGCGAAGATGCGCTCAACGAAGTTCTCTCGTAGTCGAGGATCGTTGAGTCGACCTTCCTCTTCGATCGGCAGCATTGGAAATCGTCTAACCATCGCGGCCGCAAAGAGTCCTCGCCCCGACTTGGCCGGAATGCCTCCGGTCTCGTAAACCTTGACTCGATGGACGCCACAGGTCGGCGAGTCCTTCTTGAAAACGAAGCCGCAAAGGTCGTCGTCGGCAAGTTCGACTGCCCGCCGGCGAGCGTAGCTGGACATGCGCGTGGTGTGATCCGTGACCGTCTTGTTCGTCACCAAACGAATCTGCTCGTCGGCTCGTACAAGACGCATCGATTCACGCGGCGCATCGAGACCGCACTCGACTTCTGGACACACCTGCACCCACTCCACGAATCGGCCTAGCGTTTCCACTAGAAACGGATCCCGCTTGTGGCCACCGTCGAAGCGCACGGGCTCCCCAAGCAGACAGGCCGAAATGCCGAGTCGAATGCGCTCTTGAATCATCGATTGTCAAACTGTTCTGTCACGAATCCAGCTGAAGGACACCCGGGGCTGATTATCGATGGTAGCTGAGATTCTGTCGGCCAACCGCTCGTAGCGTCCGGCCTGACGGCAGAGCTCGTCCTGCGCGCGTGCCGCCACACCGGCGACCGTCCCATGCACTAGCGTTTACCCCCTCTAGCACGGAGGTCATCGCCCACCCACAGGCGTGTTGAACCAGGCTCAGCCAGGACCCATCACGGGAACATGGGTATGAGCTATTTCTCCCGCCTCGCCCTCGGGTGGGCGTTTCGATACACCTCCAAAAGCTGTGCTGTATTCACGTGCGTGTAGCGCTGCGTCGTTGATAATCGTACGTGTCCCAACAGTTCCTGAATAGCTCGAAGATCAGCCCCGCACTGAAGTAAATGGCTCGCAAATGAGTGCCGAAGTGCGTGCGGACTGATACCCAATCGTTTACTACACTCGGACACGTAGCGCGCCACGAGTCGTTGTACGCTTCGGCCGGTCAATCTCGTACCACGTGTGTTGACAAACAGTGGATCGGCAGCCGCCGAGGCCTGCGATTCCGCCGCACGCGGCGCCTTGACCTTCGACTTCGTGGTGCCGGATCCCAGGCGCTGCGATTTCCGTAGTATCGCGCGGTCGGCGTACCAAACGCGTAAGGCTTTTTGCGTGTTCGTGTTAAATGGTACGAGCCGTTCCTTATCACCCTTACCCGTGACTCGAACAATTCTGGCCCGCAAATTCACATCCTCGATATCCAGCCCGACGAGTTCACTCAGGCGCAGTCCAGAGGCGTACAACAGCTCGAGAATGGCGCGATCCCGCCGACCTATTGGCCTTGAAATATCCGGAGCATCGAGCAGTCGCGACATCTCCTCGATAGAGAGATGAGCCGGCACACGTTGTTCCCGCCGCGGCGACAGGGCCAGCACTGTCGGGTCCGTCTCAATCCATCCTTCCCGACGAAGAAATCGCACAAACGTGCGAAGAGCGGAGAGCTTGCGTGCAACAGACGAGCGTGACTGTCCAAGTCGGTGTAACTCCGCCATGTATGCACGAACTAGGTGTAGATCCAAATCGGACGGCTGCAGCGGCGTGCCCGCCTTCTGCAGCTGCCGCCCCGCAAATTCGAAAAGTTGAGACAGATCGCTTTCGTACGCAGTAACGGTGTGAACGGAGGTGTTGCGATTAAGCTTGAGGTGGTCCAAAAAGTCGAGAAGCTGATCCTGCATGGGCACCTCGGGAACTTACGGAGCTGCTCCGGTATCAACAAACGATGGAGTTCCTGCGATCCACTCGTCGAGCGCACGGAGCGCCCGCTCGGAAAGCAACTGCCTGCGCACCTGCCGGCGCTTTATGTTCGATGGCGACGGGGGCATGATGCCGAACGTGATATTCGTCGGTTGGTAGTGTCGTGGATCAGCATGCGACACATAGTATGCGAGGGCACCGATGGCCGTCGTCCGCGGCGGCACGCGCGGTGCTTCGCCGCGCGCGAGAGCCGCCGCGTTCCGGCCCGCAATGAGGCCAGATGCCGCAGATTCCACATACCCCTCAACACCGGAAATCTGTCCAGCGAAAAACAAATCATCGCGCGCCTTCGTCTGCCACGTTTCTCGCAACACGGTCGGCCCGTTGATGTACGTATTGCGATGCACCATGCCAAAGCGTACGAACTCAGCATGCTCTAGGCCGGGAATCAGGGCGAGCACCCGAGCCTGCTCACCCCACTTCAGCTGAGTCTGAAAGCCGACAAGGCTAAAATGGTCACCAGCCAGATTATCCTGCCGAAGCTGAACCACGGCGTACGGCGTTTGGCGGGTATGCGGATCAACAAGGCCCACCGGTTTCATCGGACCAAACCGCAATGTATCCCGACCCCGATGCGCCATCACCTCGATTGGCAGGCACCCCTCAAAGAACGTCTCTCTATCGAAGTCATGTACGGTCGCCGATTCTGCACTCGTCAGCGCGTCATAGAAGCGACCGTACTCCTCGGCAGTAAGCGGGCAATTCAAGTAGTCGCCCTGTCCGTCGTCAACACCGCAAGCAGGCCCCGAAGGGCCTGCTTCAGATACCTGCTGCATCGGCGTCTCAGGTCTCCGAAAACTCCGTCCCCACCGTGACGCGCGGAACGCCCTAGTCATGTTGATTGTCTCAGCCAAGACAATAGGACTGATCGCATCGTAGAAGTAGAGGTGCTCCCCGCCGACCAAGGCTGCAATGTCAGCTGACAGGGAATCAGACGTCAACGGTCCCGTGGCAACGATCAACGGAAACATTGAGGCGTCCGCAGGTATGTGCGCCACCTCTTCCCGCGCGACCGAAATAAGAGGATTGGACTCGATAGCGCCAGTCACTGCCTGTGAGAAACGCTCGCGGTCGACAGCAAGTGCCGCACCCGCTGGTACACGATGCTCATCGGCAGCGCGCATGACCACTGAGCCAAGGCGCCGCATTTCCTCTTTGAGCAGACCCACGGCATTGTCGAGCTTGTCACCGCGAAAAGAATTCGAGCACACAAGCTCCGCCAACTGCTCGGTCTTGTGTACCGCAGTCGAACGCACAGGGCGCATTTCGTGAATGACGACGCGGACACCGAGTGATGCGGCCTGCCACGCGGCTTCGCAACCGGCAAGACCACCGCCGATCACGTGAATCATGAACGTCCTGTGTTCGAGACCGCCTTACGCCTCGACCGCTTTTCGCCGGCTACCGCGCTTCGTGGTCCGGCCTGAGGCAGCCCGACGGCGACTCGCGGCGCGACGGGGCGTGGACGGGGCATTGCGGCGAGCCTCAAGCAGTTCGCTGGCCTGCTCGAACGTAACGGTCTCTGCCTGCGTCCCCTTGGGAATCGACGCGTTTATCGTACCGTCGGTCACGTACGGTCCGTAGCGACCCGCCAACACGCGCAGTTTCGTTGTCCCCTGCTCAAGCTCTTGCAGCACCGTCTTCTGCGCGGCCTGCCGCCGCCGAGACTTCTTCGGAGCGCGAATCAGTGCCAACGCCGCGTCGAACGTGATATTGAACACATCATCATCAGACTCGAGCGAGCGAAACTCATCGCCGTGTTTAGCATACGGCCCGAAGCGGCCGAAGTTAGTCATGATCGGCTCATTGTCATCAGGGTGCAACCCAACGACGCGCGGGAGGGACAGCAGCCTCAGCGCCTCCTCCAACGTGACCGTGGCCTCGATCATCCCAGCCTGCAGCGATGCCCTCTTTGGTTTCGCCACCTTCTCGACCTTTTGTCCTTTGCCTTTCGCCTTGGACCCGGCCGGCGCCTCGGGTGTTTCTCCCAACTGAACATACGCACCGTAACGTCCGTTCATGACATAGACCTTGAGATCGGAAACTGGATCAACACCAAGTGACCGCGGTCCCTCAGCCTTTGCACGCAGGAACTCAAGAGCTTTGCCGACCGTCAGATCTGCAGGCGCAAGGTCGTCCGGCAATGACGCCGTGCGTCCCGGACCTCCATCGGCCAGCTGCACAAACGGACCAAAACGCCCGATGCGAACGCGAACGGTATCCCCGTTTTCCGGATCGACCCCCAGATCGAGCAACGGATAGTCTGCTTTCTCGGCCCCCGCTTGCACGGCGGGTAGCAAGCCGCGGTGCTTCTTGTCACCACGATAAAACTGTCCGAGGAACCCGACCCATTCACGTTCCCCGCGAGAGATCTCATCGAGATCGTCCTCCATCTCCGCCGTGAAATCACTTTCAACGAAATCACCGAAATAATCCCGAAGCAGTTTCGTCACGGCAAATGCTGTAAAGCTCGGTACGAGCGCTCTCCCCTGCCGAAATACATAGCCACGGCGCACGATCGTCGCGATCGTCGGCGCATAGGTAGAAGGACGCCCGATACCCAGCCGCTCAAGCTCCTTGATGAGCGACGCCTCGGTGAACCTCGCGGGCGGTAACGTCTCGTGCTGCTTAGCCTCCGTGCCCAGCAGCGCCAAGGCCGTCGAACCGTCCGTCTGCACAAGATCGCCAACCGCACACTGCGGAAGAATCGTCTCTTGCTCCAAAAGCTCCGCCGCCGGGTCGTCGCTGCCCTCCACGTAGGCACGACGGAATCCTGCAAACTCGATAGCTTTCCCCGTGGCCGTCAAAACTGCTACCTCGCCGTCGGCGGCCGTCGCGGAGATCTCCAGCGCGGTGCGCAGTACGCGGGCATCCACCATTTGCGACGCCATCGTGCGCTTCCAGATCAGGTCATAAACCTTGAAATCGTCAGGATCGAGGACTCGCTCAAGCTGGCTCGGCGCAAGCTGAAAATCACTGGGCCGAATGGCCTCGTGGGCTTCCTGTGCATTCCTGACCTTAGTCTTATACCGGCGGGGCGCGTCGTAATAGTCATCCCCGAACATCTCGCGGATGACGCGCGCAGACTCCTGAAGTGACCTGTCTGAGAGCGTCGTAGAATCGGTCCGATGGTAGGTAATCAGACCCTCCATCTCTCCGTCACCGGTCTCCACGCCCTGAAACAACCGCTGGGCCGCCTGCATCGTGCGCTCCGTGGAGAACCCGAGCTTCCGACTCGCCTCCTGCGTCAGCGTAGAGGTCGTAAACGGCGGTGCCGGCCGTTCGACCCCTGGCTTTTGCTCTACTGATGTCACCGTCCACGGTACGTTGCGCCGGATCCTGTCGACCAGACCACTGGTCGTTACTTCGTCGAGCAGCCGCACCTTCTGATTCCGAAGCGCGCCAGTCTGTGCATCGAAATCCTTGCCAGTCGCAACGCGCTGATCATTGATGCGAACCAGCGTCGCGACAAACGCCCGCCCGTCGCCCTTGAGCGAAGCTTCCAAGTCCCAGTACACCGCCGGACAAAACGCCCGCCGTTCTTCCTCGCGCTCAACGATTAGCCTAACGGTCACACTTTGAACGCGTCCTGCGCTCAAGCCCGTCTGTACCTTTTTCCAAAGCAGTGGCGAGAGTGTGTAGCCGTACAACCGATCAAGGATCCGACGACTCTCCTGAGCTCGCACCAAGTTCTCATTTACCTCGCAAGGATGATCCAGAGCTGCCTTGACGGCCTCCTCAGTGATCTCATGAAAAACAATCCGCCGAACCGGTACTTTCGGCTTCAGCACCTGCGCCAGATGCCAGCTAATCGACTCCCCTTCGCGGTCAGGGTCAGTGGCGAGCAACACCTCAGACGCATCCTTCATCGCTGTCTTGAGAAGCGCCACCTGCTTCTTCTTGTCGCTAGGAACCACGTAGTACGGCGTGAAATCGCTCTCGACGTCCACACCCATCCGACCCCAGTCCTTATCCTTGATCCCCTTGGGAACCGCAGCAGCAGACTCGGGAAGATCACGGATGTGACCGAAGCTCGCCTCCACGCGATAGCCAGCCCCGAGAAACCTTCCGAGGGTCTTCGCCTTCGCCGGCGATTCAACAATTACGAGCGGTCTGGAAGCCATAAATGATCTAATCGTGCCTCTTGTCTCCTCTGTGCACATTCCTGCAAACGAACCCACAGACAGGTGAGCCTCGCGCCATTGAACGAATTCACACTAACACGTCCGACTTTGCCACATGAAGCAACCGCCAGCGACCCGCTGCACCAGCCCCTTCAGCTCCAAATAGAGCAGGCGCGGCAGGAGCCGAACGCCATCGACATCGGAAACGTCGGCCAACCCGCCCAAATCGTAAGCCTGGTCCGCGTGCATCACCATAAGCAATAAATATCTTTAAGTATATGACAACAAATGACTTAATGTATTCACCCCTGATTGCTCTCCGCTTATTCGTCCACCGGAGTTCTTCCACAATATCGTCCGAACCCTTGAAAATCTTTGTCCCGTTCCAAATTAAGGCATGCGCACTACAGCTCCACCCGCACAGCAAGTTGCTCGGTACTGCCATCACGTCCAAGCCCTATTCGAAGGCGCATGCCGTAGTGATCAACGAACTAGATTTCTGGTTAGCCTCTACCACAACCACCGCGCCCGACAACCCACTGATAAGCCGATTGTGCAGCGAGCCGCGAGTGGCAGCGTTCTGGTCGGATACTCGCCGCTGACAATCAGGCCAATTAGGGTGATCTCATCAGCGAGCATGTCGTGCTCATGGGGGGGTAGATACAGCCAACACCCAAACCCAGATCAGCGACAATTTTGTAAGAATCTGTGCCATCAAAGGCGGAGTCTACCCAACCGACTCCCGGTACGTGCCTTGCGCAAATAGTAGTACACTCACGATCCGTAAACTCACGACTATATTGGTGCGTCCGGTGTTCAAGCTATCAATACGCTTCCTCGTTTTATTCCTTGTCTTCGGCACACTGGACGTTGCGCCGCTGGTCGCCGACGCACGGGATGATGCCAGGCAACAAGTCGATTTCGGGATCGAGGTGGCACAGCGTGGTCTCTGGCGCGAGGCGATCTACCGATGGGAACGCGCCGCGGTAATCGACCCGACCTACGCCGCAGCGCACAACAACCTCGCGATCGCTTACGAACAAGACGGAGACTTGGGCAAAGCACGTATTTCATACGAGCGGGCTCTCGCGCTGGAACCCGGTAACGTGTTCATCACGCAGAACTACGAACTCTTTAGGGAAATCAATGACCGCACAAATCCCCAGAATACTCAGTAGCCTTGCTGTAGCAGCGATGGCGGCTGCGTGCGGTGGCAGTTTTTCCGAGATCCCGATCGAAACCCCGCTCCGGCCGAAGCTCGACGTCTCAGGCTTCGAGAGCATCCTCGTGGCAGGCTTCATCGCGGGCGGAACGGATGATGTTGACGGAAACTTGGAAACCACGCGCCTGCTACGAAGTCAACTACGAAATCAATCCGACATGCGCATTGTCGACAGTGACGTCCTGCCCTTAATCGAAGTCGCGATTGAAAGCCGGACGATCTCAGACACTTCGACCGAAAGAGAAGATCCGTTAGCGCCTGAGCCGATCCTGGCGGACGAGGACCTCGCACAGTATGAGCACCTGTTTGCTAACGTGGATTACTGGAAACAAATTGGCGAAGAGTATCAGCAGCCGCTCATTGTTACAGGTACCGTTATGTTCGCGTCGCAGGATCGGTCCGGTACTGTCCAGCGCGACCAGGAAGTCTATGACTCCTTTGGACGGCGCAGCGTCGTACCAGTCCGGACGTATTTGGAACGGACGGGGTTCGTCCTTAGGCCGCGATTCATATTCATTGACGGACGTACCGGAGCGGTGCTCTACTCGGAGAACTTTCGTGAGGAAGTACTCTACAACGCCAATCAGACATCTCCGGCCCTGTCGTCATACTTTGAGCTGATGGACCGGCTGCTGCCAAGTTTTCTCAGCACACTCAGCACCCAGACGATCAGGGGTACACGGGTACTCCTGCAGTAAGGAGACAGGCAGTTCACCCACGCGTCCCTTAACTGAGCCATCGCGGGGCAAACCCTCTCCGGGGCTTCCATTTGGCGACAAAGTCAAGGTAAGCTAAACCCTTTGCGCCGTCCAACTTCTGGTCGGTCTAGCCATTTCAACCGAGGGAACACACTTGTACGCCATCATTCAGGCTCGTGGCCGCCAGCTCAAGGTGACTCCTGGGACTGTCGTCGAAATCGACGGACGACCCGGGGAGCACGGGTCCGAGTTCAACTTTGACCATGTCCTACTCGTAGAAAAGGACGCCGGCGAAATCCTCACTGGCGCACCGTTCGTCGCCGACGCGCGCGTCCTCGGCATCGTGGACGGGGAATCCCGGGGTCCTAAAATTCGCGTCTTCAGGAAGAAACGTCGCAAAGGGTTCCGCAAGACTCGGGGCCATCGCAGCGTCTTCACACGCATCCGTATCATGGATATTCAGGCGTAGCGCAGGTTCCAGATAACCCTCTCGCCGAGGTTTTGTAAATGGCTCATAAAAAGGGACAAGGCAGCTCACGAAACGGCCGCGATAGCAACTCGCAGCGGCTGGGTATTAAGCGTCACGATGGCAATCTTGTGACTGGCGGCTCGATCCTGGTGCGACAGAAGGGACGCCGCTTCAACCCGGGTCTGAACGTTGGACTTGGCAAGGACCACACGCTGTTCGCCAAACTGGACGGCAAGGTCCGCTTCGAGGATCACGGCGAGCATGGCCGCCGAATTTCCATCATCCCCGTCGAATAAACCACTCGCCGCGCACTGACTCTGGATGTTCGTCGATGAAGTGGACGTCCATGTAGTTGCCGGCGGCGGCGGACGTGGCTGTCTGAGTTTTCGCCGAGAGAAATTTATTCCGCGCGGCGGTCCAGACGGTGGCGATGGCGGCCACGGTGGCTCCGTGTACATCGTCGCCAACGCCCACAAGAATACACTTGTCGACTTCCGATACCATCCCAATTTCGAGGCTAGGGACGGAAAGCACGGCCAAGGATCAAACAAGACGGGACACAGCGCAGAGGACCTTGAGATCAGCGTACCCGTCGGCACGCTCATCCTTGAGAAGGATCCGCCGGAAGCAGTAACGGGAGATGCCGCCGTCTCACCTAGCTCGCCCGGACGGCTGTGGGCCGACCTCACAGAAGAGGGTCAGCGCGTCCTCGTCGCCAAAGGAGGGCGCGGTGGCAGAGGCAACGCGCGCTTCGTCTCGTCGACCAATCGGGCGCCGAGGCGGGTCGAACCGGGCGAGCCGGGCAAAGAGCGATGGCTGCGCCTCCAGCTCAAACTTCTGGCTGACGTTGGACTGGTAGGCTTTCCCAACGCTGGCAAGTCCACACTGATCGCTAGAATCTCCGCCGCGCGTCCCAAGGTCGCGAACTATCTCTTTACGACCCTTTCACCGAACCTCGGGGTCGTGACCATGAGCGGCGACCGCAGCTTCGTCGTGGCGGACGTCCCGGGTCTTATTGAAGGTGCTCACGAGGGCCACGGACTTGGCCATCGCTTCCTTCGACACGTCGAGCGCACGAAGGTGCTCATCCATCTGGTAGATGTGTCGAGCGCATCAGGCAGGGATGCGACACAGGATTTTGAGGTCATCCTTAACGAATTGAAACTGTTCGATGAACGCGTCGCTGCCAAACCGCACATCGTCGCGGCAAATAAGACCGATGCCCTCGACGATCCATCACGACTCGCACGACTTGAGACACGCGTCAAGGCTCTCAATTTTCCGTTTCACGCGATCTCAGCGGTCACCGGAAAAGGACTCGAACCCCTACTCGAATCGGCGTGGCGAGAGATCGTCACCACGCGTGACACTGGCATAGGCGCAACGCTGGCTTCAACTGACGTATGACTCGACGACTGGGCATACTCGGCGGCACGTTCGATCCGGTACATTTCGGTCACCTTGACGCAGCGGCCGCTGCGCATGCCGCACTCGCGCTGCACCAGGTGCTATTCGTGCCCTCGAGCGACCCACCACATCGACCGGCCGATCCCTGTGCGACGGGCCTTCAGCGGCTAGCACTGGTGGCACTCGCGATCAACGAAGTACCAGCAAATAACGTATCTGACCTGGAACTGCTCCGCAGCGGGACCTCGTATACCTCCGATACTCTGCGCACGCTCCATGCTGCTGGCTGGGCACCCGCGCAGCTCTTTTTTATTATCGGCGCAGATGCCTTTGCTGAAATTGCGACGTGGCACGAGTTCTCCTTCGTGCTCGACGCGACCAACTTCGCGGTGGTCGCACGCCCTGGTACAACGATCGAAGCGGCCCTGACACAAACCCCAGAGCTACTACCACGCACGAACCCGGCGTCGGAGGTCGCCGACACAAGCGGCCACACCGGCATTTTCCTCATTGAGGCACCGACTCGTGACATCTCCTCAACACAGATCCGTCAACGGATCACTGCCGGACTGCCAATCGGCGATTTCGTCCCAGAAGCAGTGGCACGACATATCGCCGCGCACAATCTCTACAGAACGAAAGACGTTTTGCATGGCCACAAAAAAAAGAACTCTGACCGCTAATACGACGTCGACCGCAAGAAAAACAAAGCCCCGAACAATGCGCAGTGCTACAACGACGGTCAGCAGCACCCGAAAGACGGCAGTAAAGCGATCGGCAACCGGCGGCGAGGCTGCCACCATTCACGAATCAGCCACGTTCGGAATTCCGAAACTGCCGAAGTCAATCGTAGGTGCGGTGGACGCAGCATACGACAAACAAGCCCGAGACGTCGTGATCCTGGACCTTCGAAAGGCCGAAGGCTTTACTGACTACTTCGTGATCTGCACAGGCACGAACTCGCGCCAAATCAAGGCGATTGCCGAAGCGGTAACTGAAGTACTTAGAGCCAACTTCGGCGAGCGGCCTGCACTAGCGGAAGGCGTCCACAAGTCCGAATGGATCTTGCTCGACTACTTCAACTTCGTCGTTCACATCTTCAGCAGCGACTGCCGTGCCTTCTACGGTCTCGAGCGACTTTGGGGCAGCGCGGAACTCTACGAGTGTGCCGATAAGGAATAAACGCACTGCTCTCAGTCACACTCTACCCGCGGTGGGGTGCTTCCGCGTGCGTAATGGACACGCCACTTGCAGATTCCATCTTCGCGACGTGCTAGAACAAGGCACGCATTCTGTCAGGCCCCTTGCGCTATACCTTCGACGACGCTTTGCCTTCCTGGAACATTATCAGTATCGCTCTGGAACAAAGTGCCCGTTGCCGTCTCGCTGGTAGCGCAACCTAACGCGCAACGCTGTAAACGCGGAGCAGTAATTAGCTTCGCCCGTGCGGTCAGAGCTTTTGCTCGACCGCAGCAAGCACTTCGGCCGCAACAACCTCTCGCGGCTGCTCAGCGGCGATCTGCACCCAACCACTCGCCGCTTGACGCAGATAGCTATCTCGGACGCGCGCCAACAACACCAGGTCTCGCTCGTATTTATCGCGACCCGCGCTCTTCCGGCGCCCTGATTCTTCTGGAGACATGTCGAGCAAGATCGTCAGATCCGGCTGCGGAAGATACTTCTGGATTTCGACGAGCCACTCCACATCGAGCCCCTGTGCCTCCCCGTACGCAACACTCGACGCCAGATACCGGTCGCACAGGAGAATCGTGCCGGCCGCTCGAGCATCGAGCATCCGTTGCTTCCATTCGTACCGGTTGCTGACATACAGAAGCTGCATGGCATCTGGTCCGTACGATCGTTCACCGCACAAGGCATGTCGGATCTCCGCTCCGATAGCCGTATCGTAGTCAGGAAACGAGAACAACTGAACCTCACGTTGACGATCCGTTAGGCGGTCACGCAGTAACTCGGTCTGCGTTTGTTTGCCGCTCTGATCCAGGCCTTCAAACGCGATAATAAGGCCGTGCATACCTAGCGGAGTGACCGTGCACCATATGGCCGCTTGTTCTCACCGGAAGCCCGAACTTCGTGGTACAGCGTGGCTGAATCATAATTCGAGGGCGAGCACCTCGTCGAGTGTCTGACGGCGGCGGATGACGCTCCATTGCCCGTCATCGACCAAAACCTCTGGGGGTAAGAGGTGGCGATTATAGTTGGACGCCATCACCGACCCGTACGCACCGGCCTCAAGAATAGCCACCAGATCATCCACCTTGAGTGGAGATAACGGACGGTTTCTGGCGAACACATCGCTGCTCTCGCAAATCGGTCCAACAACGTCCCACGGCGTCTCGCCACCAGTTCGTGGACGGACCGGCACAATGCGATGGTATGACCCGTACAGCGCGGGGCGCATTAGCTCCCCCATGCCAGCGTCTAGGACCGCAAACTGCCGGCCATCGGGATAACGCTTCGTATCAACCACGCGAGCGAGCAGTGTACCCGCGCGCCCAACCACGGCACGCCCAGGCTCGAGCACGACAGGAACACCGCAACGTTGGAGTTCCGGAATCACGGCCTGCGCGTAATCGGCTGGCGCGACCACGGCCTCGTCGTCATAGGCGATACCGAGACCGCCGCCCACGTCAAGATGCTCAAGCACGATCCCGTCGTCGCGCAATTCCAACGCGAGCGTTGTGAGGCTGCGAGCGGCGCAGCGTAGTGGATCAACCGTCGTAATTTGCGATCCGATATGAATATGTAACCCCACAAACCTCAGACCTAGCTGTGACCGCCGTTCGCGATAGATCGCGCGCGCGTCAGACAGTGGCACGCCAAATTTATTAACCCGTAGACCGGTAGAAATATTGGGATGACTTCCCGCGTCGATGTCGGGATTGACTCGCAACGCAATGCTCGCCTCACGACCCAACGCGATCGCCAGCTCCGCGATGCGATCAAGTTCACCCACTGACTCGACGTTGATGGTGCCTATACCGTCCGCCACCGCGTCCCTCAACTCGTCGCGTGTCTTACCCACGCCGGTAAATATGATCTCGCCAGGAGCGTAGCCAGCTCTTCTTGCAACCTGTATTTCGCTGCCGGAGTTCGCGTCGACTCTGCTACCCAACGACCGAAGCAATCGGACGACAGCAAGCGTCGAGTTCGCTTTGAGAGCATAGTAAATCGCATGCGGGTAGGCGGAAAACGCCTCGTCGAAAGCATGGTAAGACTCTCGAATTGCACGCGCGCTGTAGATATAGACTGGGGTACCGATATGCCCGACGATCGCTTCGATGCTAACGTCATCGCATGCGAGCCCGCTGGGCGTCGGCGTGAACGATTGGGACACGTGCATCAGGATGTTACCATGCGCGCATCATCACGCTCTGTAGCCTCACAGGGTGTTTTCAGGCTCTTCTGGGATTCGGTAATTAGCCGTTGAGAACGACCTGCAACCCGCGGTGCTCTTCGACTAGTTAATGGCGGGAACCACTCGACCTGCTGGCACAGCGTGGTCAACAGCTGGTGCAAGCGGCGATTCGACAAGGGTCCAGCAGTCCCGTGCTTCGAGCACGCGAGCGGCAAACTCCGCGTGTAGTGCATGGCCACCACGGTGCGCAACCAAATGACCGATCAGCGGATAGCCCAGCAGCGCCATGTCACCGATCACGTCCAGGATTTTGTGACGTACGAACTCGTCGTCGAACCGAAGCGCGTTATTGAGTATACCCGTGTCGCCGATCACGATGGCGTTTTCCAGCGAGCCGCCGAGCGCAAGCCCTTGCTTCCGCATCATCTCGACTTCTTCCAAAAATCCGAATGTGCGAGCAGGCGCGATCTCTTCGATGAAGGATTCCCCAGACAGTCGGATCGTACGAGCCTGGTGGCGGAGCAAGGGATGATCAAACGCAATGCTGTAGGTGACTTTGAAGTAATCAGACGGGTACAACGCGATCCGCTTATTCCCGCGGGAGATCGAAATCGGCCGGAGCACCTTCAGATACTGCCGTGGCGCCTGAAGTGACTTGATGCCAGCCTCTTGGATCAGGTAAATAAACGGCGCGGCACTGCCGTCCATGATCGGCACTTCCGGCGAGTTCAACTCGACAATGGCATTATCCACGCCAAGGCTCATGAATGCTGCCAGCAAATGCTCGACCGTGTCGACCCTAACGGCGTCTCTCGAAAGACCGGTAGCGTGATTGATGCCGCCAACGTGACTGATTGCAGCCGGAACCTCCTGGCCACCAAGATCGGAACGCCGAAACCGGATACCGGTATCAGCGGCCGCCGGCTTCAAGGACAGAGTGACCTTATTGCCCGAATGCAATCCGATTCCTGCGCAGGATATCTGTCGGCGAAGGGTTAGTTGTGCGTGCATCAAGCTCCCAGGGCAATAGAAGAGGAAACCATTTCGGAAGCAATCACAGTGCCATGCTTCCCGGCTTCAATCAAAACCCCTAACTCACTACAAAACAGTATCTTACCTACTCCCACGCAGCTTGCTCGCCTCTGAAGCTTGCCGTCCGTTGCAACAGTGACACAACGTAACTGACCAAAACCGTGTCGATTTTACCACAGGGCCGATGACCTTGAATGATTTCCTAGCCACTTATGCCGACCTCGCCAAGACCGGCTGTAGGTACGACCCTGTCACCGAGGCCGGGTTGGCAGCCACCGCTTCTGGTGAGCCAACCGCGACGACCCGGCCGCCAGCTGCACCACCCTCCGGTCCAAGATCGATAAGGTGATCTGCGGATCTGATGACGTCAAGATTGTGCTCAATGACAACGACAGTGTTGCCCTGATCGACAAGCTTGTTCAGCACGTCGAGCAACTTGCGGGTGTCCTCGAAATGAAGACCCGTCGTCGGCTCGTCGAGGATATAAAGCGTGCGCCCAGTACTCCGACGCGACAGTTCCCGTGCCAGCTTCACCCGCTGCGCCTCTCCCCCGCTAAGCGTCGTCGCGGCCTGCCCAAGCTTGATATACCCGAGTCCCACATCCTGCAGCGTGCTGAGCTTACTGGCAATCGGCGGAATGTTCTCAAGAAGAAGCATCGCCTGGTCGACGGTAAGATCAAGCACTTCGGCTATCGATTTTCCTCGATAGTGCACATCCAGCGTTTCGCGACTGTACCGGCGACCCTTGCACTGTTCACACGCCACGTACACGTTGGGCATGAAATGCATCTCGATCGCGATCACTCCATCGCCTTGGCAAGTCTCGCAGCGTCCGCCCTTAACGTTGAACGAGAACCGACCAGGCCTAAAGCCGCGTGCCTTCGCCTCCGGCATCATTGCGAACAATTCGCGGACAAACGTAAACATTCCGGTATATGTGCACGGGTTCGAACGCGGTGTTCGACCGATCGGCGTTTGATCGATTTCAATAACCTTGTCGATCAACTGAATGCCCTCAATCCGATCATGGAGACCGGCAGCGGCACCTGCACGATAAATGACCTGCGCCAACGAGCGATACAGAATGTCGTTGACGAGGGTCGACTTGCCCGATCCACTCACGCCTGTCACAGCCGTGAACGTGCCAAGTGGAATAGAGACATCGATGTTCTGGAGGTTATTCGCCCTGGCACCACAGATCACAATCTCACCGTTCGAGGATGGACGCCGCGACGACGGTGTTGGAATGACACACTCGCCTCTGAGATATGCACCGGTGAGTGACCCTTGTCCCTCCTTCAGCAATTCGTCCGGCGATCCCTGAAACATCACATGACCACCGTGTTCTCCTGCGCCAGGCCCAAGGTCGACCACGTAGTCCGCCGCACGGATGGTATCCTCGTCATGCTCAACTACTACCACCGTGTTGCCCAAGTCACGCAGACGAAGCAAAGTAGCCAACAATTTACGATTGTCGCATTGATGGAGACCAACCGACGGCTCATCCAGTACGTACAACACGCCCGACAGACTCGCACCAATCTGCGTCGCCAGTCGAATCCGCTGGCCTTCGCCTCCCGACAGTGTCGCCGCGCTTCGGTTGAGCGTCAGGTACCCCACACCCACATTGTGCAAAAAACGCAGTCGCTCCTGAATCTCGCGAAGTACCCGCGCAGCAATTAGCGCCTCGCGCTCGGTGAGTTCGAACTTCTCGAACACGGTGAGCGCCTCACTCACCGGCAGACTCACATACTCGGCGATACCCCGGTCCTGCACCCGCACGGCGAGGCTCTCCTCCTTCAGCCGGTGGCCCCGACACCGCTGACACTCGCGTTGCATCCGGTATGGCTCCAGGTCCCCCTGCACCAGCCACGAACCGTCTTTGTACCGACGACGAAGGTTCGGAATAATACCTTCGAAGTCCTTTCCGAACGGACTCGCACGCTCGCTGGACCTTGGACGCGCTCGACGATCCCTCGACTTTCGGTCGTGGTCACTTTCGAGTTCATCGTCCCCGATCTTCTGCTCGCCCCGCCCCCCCGAAACGGGTTTGACGGCCGATGCGATCCCAGCTGCTCTAGCGACCGTCAACGAAGGACCTGCGAGCAACAACTCACGTTGTTTTTTTGGTAGCTTAGAGAATGGTTCATTCGGGTCGATCCCGAATGTCTTAGCCAGCGTGAGAATGAGAGTGCGCACCAGCTTCTGATCGCCTCGCTTCCAGGGCGCAATCGCACCATCGAGCAACGATTTCGACTCGTCTGGCACGATGAGCTTCGGATCAAAATCGTACGTGGTGCCCAAACCCTGGCAATCCTGGCACGCCCCGTGGGCCGAGTTGAACGAAAAGGCTCTCGGTGTCATCTCGGGCATCGAAATACCGCAACGAACACACGCGAGTCGCCTCGAAAACAGCTGGTCTCCTCCCTCGTAGGTGTTAACGATGACGATCTCATTGGCAAGGTCAAGGGCGATTTGCAAGGAGTCCGTCAATCGACGTTCCATGCCTACTTTGACGATCAGTCGGTCAACCACCACATCGATCGTATGGTTCCGTCGCTTGTCTAGCTTGATGTCATCATCGAGCCCGCGAAACTGTCCATCGACGCGCACCTTTGTGAAACCACGCCGACGCAGCGCCTGCAGCTCTTTTTTGAATTCCCCTTTTCGACCTCGGATGATCGGCGCCAGCACGTTAATGCGTGCGTCTTGGGGGTAAAGCATAACAAGATCAAAAATCCGATCGAGCGACTGCGAGGAAATCTCGTTCCCGCAGTTGTAGCAATGCGGCACGCCAATGTTGGCAAACAGCAACCGCATGTAGTCATAAATTTCGGTTACCGTGCCCACCGTCGAACGTGGATTCGAACCGGTCGTCTTCTGATCAATCGATATAGCTGGCGAAAGACCTTCGATGAGATCGACGTCCGGCTTCTCCATCTGCTCAAGAAACTGTCGCGCGTACGCAGACAGAGACTCCACGTACCGACGCTGCCCCTCCGCATAGATGGTGTCAAAAGCGAGCGACGATTTACCGGAGCCGGACAAACCGGTGACCACCACCAACCGGTCCCGCGGGAGATCGACGTCTATATTCTTTAGATTGTGAACGCGGGCGCCGCGCACCGCGACCCAGTCGTGCGCCATACCTTACTGCCAGGAATTCCAGAGTCAACTCAAACCTTCATTCTACCCCACGCGGTTTAACTCTGGGACTGACTCCTAACTCAACGCTCTCCCTTAATCTCAGTGACTGCCTCAGCGTCCTACTCGAATCGATACGCCGTATCGTTCGACACAATCGCCATTTCCCCGCCTGGACCGAACGCGATGCCTACGAGCATCCCACCTGAGAGGACTAATTCCGGTGGCTCCTCCAGATCACGAAACCGGTAGACACCGCTCGCACCCGCCAAAGCATCCACCACGTGCAGCGTCCCGTCGTGGGAAAAAGCCAATCCCTGGGGCCTGCCAAACAAGGAGGGCACGGTTCGCACGAGACCCTGTCGATCGATACGGTAAATGCAGTCGTACGGGTTCAGGGTCGGCGCCGTGACAAATAAGTCCTGCTCGGGGCTCATCGCCAGATGAAATGCCGCCACGCTCGGCGGAATTGTCGCGAACGCAGTCGCGCGTCCATCGCGGACGCGAAACACTGTACCTGACCGATCCCCCACATACATCCACCCGTCAGAGTCGAACGCGATCCCACATGCGACACCCAGGTCAGAGGCTACCTGCTCGTGCGTCCCGTCGCCGTCAACCCGGTACACCGCACCCTCAAACCGACTCGACACGTATAGACACCCGTCCGGGCCGACGGCCATAGATGTTGCATTGACGATTCCGGAGGCAAACGGCTCTCGGCTTCCACTCCGTGTAACGCGAAAAATCGACACGGGCGCATCGTGGCCGCGGGGGCCACTGTAGCTGACGAACAAGTTGCCCTCAGCGTCAAAGGCAGGACTATCCACCTGATGGAGGCCGGTTGCCCACGGTGCTCCAATCAACAGTTCCGACGTCCCACTCGGCGCGCCAGGGATAACAACCGGCACGCGCCCCGTCTCGCACTCAGCAGAAATGGAAATCACTACGCGGCGGGAAGACGCAAACGTAACTCGTTCTTCCACATTTCCAACAGAAATCGTCAGTAGTTCATCGACCGCGAACCCTGATCCGTCAATCGTGACGCGTCCACCGTTGAGCGCCCTGGGAGGCCGCACGGACGTGATGGAAGGCAGAGACAGCATGAGACAGTCAAATCGTACACCCAACCACCAGGAACCCAGCAGCCTGTGCCGAAAGTTAATCGAGCCGTCATCGCGGCTGGCTAGCTCTTATCGAGTTCGAGATTCCAATACAAATAGTCCCGCCAGCTTTCCGGGGCATTGCGGAGCCCAATCGTAATGCGAGCCGCCGGCGCTGAACTCGGACGCCGTGGCGAGCGCCTCAGGCGCATGCCGGCCTCAGCGGGTGTCCGACCACCTTTCTTCCGGTTGCAACGGACGCAACACGTAACGATATTCTCCCAGTCCTTCCGACCGCCATAAGTCACAGGCACGACGTGATCGAAGTTCAACTCCGTCGTGGACATCGTCTTACTACAGTACTGGCACGTGTGATTATCGCGGGCGTAAATGTTGGCGCGAGAGAAGGGCACATAGTCGTAGTGGCGTTTGATTCGTACGAATCGGAGAAGGCGGATCACGGACGGGAGCTTGAAGCTAACGGACACCGCCCTGATCTCGCGGTCGTGGACCGCGACTACCTCGACCTTTCCCTGGCACCAGAGCGTGATCGCTTTCTGCCAGTTGACGATCCTAAGCGGCTCGTACGAAGCGTTGAGAAGGAGCGCCTGCTCCATAGACAGCCAATCATATGCGGATCATCGATGGACTGTCCAGAATCGACAGACCAGACAACTACTGAAAACAGCAGGTTACCCCGTTAATGCAAGTATGGTGACTTACACTAAACACACTCGCCGGCCGCGACGCCGTACACGCGCCTGACTGGTAATTGAAGAGCCGGGAATTACGAGCAGTTCCTACACGGCAAAGCGCTAACCCACAAGGCCCGCGATCAGTATCGCGCCGGCTGTCGGATCTGTGTGAACGGGACAAAAGCAGGTGATCTCGTCCCCTTTCAGACTATCGGCCAAGGCACCTCGCACGTCGGTATCACAATTGCTACCGGTCAGTCTGTACGCACACCCAGCTCGCACTGCGTCATGAGGATGAAACGCTACGACCATTCGTAGGGGGCGGGCCTCCTCGTCGGCGCCTGGCGCCTGGTAAACCTCCTTTCGTCACCGTCTCTGACCATCCGAGCACGGACCGCCCAGCGTAACTTTGCCGACGAGGCTCGTCGATTCGCTCGGATCTCTTCCATCGATGCGCGAATGACATTTTTCGCCACATCAGCATACACGCCAGCTCTGTAGCCTTCCCTAAACGCTTGCTTGACACGCCGGTCTTCACCAGAGTGAAACGTCAACACCGCAACTCGACCGCCTGGCGCCAAACACGAAGGCAATTTCCGCAGCAACCAATCGAGAGCCGAGAACTCGTCGTTCACCGCAATACGGATCGCCTGAAGCGTTCGCCGGACCGACAGCTTCAACTCGGGCTTCGTCACGTTCGGAAATACCGCCGAAATTGCTTTGCGAACTAAGCGATCTACCGCCTGTGTCGTCTGGACAGATTGCTGCTTTAGAGCCCTCGCGACAACAACGGCATGCGGCTCGTCGGCATTCTCCATAAGAAGACGCTCAAGGTCGGCCGCGGTCAGGCGCTTCAACAAGTGCGCCGCGGACTCCCCGCATGTTGGGTTCATCCGCATATCGAGAGAACCGGGACCCCTCTGGCTGAACCCACGGTCTGGGTTGTCAAGTTGCATCGAGGACACGCCCAGATCGGCAAGCATCACATCCACCGTCGAGATTCCCTCAGCACCGAGCACCTGCGAAAGGTCAGCGAAATTCTCATGGCGCGCAACGAACGTATCAGACGCAAACCCAGCCGAACGGAGGCGCGCCTCTGTACGAGGCAATTCGATCGGATCAATATCAAGTCCGATGAGACGGCCGCCTGGCTGGACGTGTTTCAGGATCGCGCGCGCGTGACCGCCCCCACCGAGCGTGCAATCCACCGCGACGTCTCCAGGGACCGGTTGGAGACAATTCAGCACTTCCTCCACCATGATCGGCCGATGCGTCACCGATGGCGTTTTACCAAAAGCCAGGATTTCCTCCACATCCGCGGGGTAACGTTCGGAATTCAGTTTCTTGTGCTTCGCATATAACCCGCTAGGGGGTTAACCAGCGCACCTCAAGCGACGCGTGTGTTTAGCACCCCGAGGTAGCCTGATCTGCACGAAACACCCCGCGTCCGCCCATATGCACGATAGCCGAGGGGCACGACAATGACTTGAGCATTCACCTGTGCTCTAAACAGCACCGGAGATACGCTGGATAGCTAAATCAGGTAAGAACTTCATCCCTGTCGCGAGCCAGGCTGTCCCGCACCCACTCTACCTGGACGAGTGATGTCTCATTTTTCATATACTCCGCTCATGTTAGATGTCGTCGGTGTCGGCGCCAACTCGATGGGCGATTTTCGCGGTGGATTTATCACGGCGCTACTTCGCGGCGACCCTCCAAAAGGCATTCTTCGATTCGCCAACGCGGCTGCCGCCATCAGTTGCTCGCGACTCGGAGCGATGAATGGTGTGCCGTCGCTGGAAGAAACGGAGTCCCTCCTTTCCATGCTTCTCCATCGATGAGAAGTCTGAGGACTACTTTTTAAATAGCACGAATCCGAGCGGAGGCACGGTCAGCGAAATCGAATGGTCGAAACCGTGTATTTGATGCGCCTCGGTGTCGACGCCACCCAAGTTGCCCACGTTGCTGCCGCCGTAGATCGCGCTGTCGCTATTGAGGACCTCGGTGTACCGGCCGGCGTCCGGCACACCGATCTGATAGCCCCGCCTCGGCACAGGCGTAAAGTTCATTACCATAACAGCGTAATCATTCGGGTCGCGAGCGCGTCGAAGCATTGAGACAACGCTTTTCTCCTGGTCCTGGCAATCGATCCACTGGAACCCAGTGCCTTCGAAGTCCACCTGATGCAGCGAGGCCTCGCGCTGGTACACGTGGTTAAGGTCACGCACCCAGCGACGCAGCGACGCATGCATAGGCTCGTCTAGCAGGTGCCAATCGAGACTCCTGTCGTAATCCCATTCGCGAGACTGCCCAAACTCGCCACCCATAAACAGCAGCTTCTTGCCAGGATGGCCATACATATAGCCATAGAATGCGCGAAGCGTCGCGTGCTGCTGCCACGTGTCTCCCGGTATCTTCGAAAGCATCGATCCCTTGCCGTGCACCATTTCGTCATGCGAGAAGGGCAGCACAAAACTCTCAGTAAAAGCGTAAAGCATTGAGAACGTGAGCGCGCCGTGGTCATAACGCCGGTGCACCGGATCCGCGTGGGCGTACCGGAGGATGTCATTCATCCATCCCATGTTCCACTTGTAGGTAAAGCCGAGTCCACCCAGATGCACCGGCCTGGTAACCGCCGGCCAGGATGTTGATTCCTCCGCGATGGTCACGGTGCCGGGCACCCGACCGTGCGTCAGCGTGTTGAGCTGTCTCAAAAACGCCACCGCCTCCAAGTTCTCGTGTCCACCAAATTCGTTCGGAACCCACTCGCCCCTTCGTCTGGAGTAGTCTAGGTACAGCATCGACGTCACGGCGTCCACACGAAGTCCATCGAGGTGGAACTCCTCGAGCCAGTAGAGCGCATTGCTGAACAGGAAGCTCCGCACTTCGTTGCGTCCGTAGTTAAAGACTAGCGTGCCCCACTCCCTATGCTCGCCCTTTCGTGGATCGTCGTGCTCGTAGAGCGCTGTGCCGTCAAACGCTGCGAGACCGTGTGCATCCTTGGGAAAATGGCCCGGCACCCAGTCGAGGATTACCCCGATACCGTGGCCGTGGCACTTGTCGACAAAATAGCGGAAATCGTCCGGCGTACCGAACCGACTCGTCGGCGCGAAGAAGCCGACCACCTGGTAACCCCATGATCCCGAAAACGGGTGCTCCATAATCGGCATCAGTTCGATGTGTGTGAAGCCCAGCTCCGTGACATAGGGCACCAGCGTGTCAGCTAGCTCTCTATACGTCTGAAACCGATTGTCCTCCTCGGGCACCCGCTGCCACGAGCCGAGATGCACCTCGTACACCGACATCGGCCGCTCTCGCCACCCGTCCTGCGAGGCGCGATCGCGCATCCAGTCCTGGTCGCGCCATTGATACTCACTGTCCGACCAAATTACTGAGGCCGTCTTCGGCGGCGTTTCAAAGCGCCGAGCGTAAGGATCAGCCTTTTGTAACAACTGTCCTGCGTGCGTACGTACTTCGAACTTATAACTGTCGCCCTCGGCTAATCCTGGTACGAACAGCTCCCAAACGCCGAACGGTACCAGCCGGCGCATCACGTGCGTGCGACCATCCCACTGATTAAAATCACCGATCACGCTGACGCGCTGCGCATTTGGCGCCCACACGGCGAAAAGCACACCCGTCACCGCGCCGATCGTCATACGACGCGCGCCGAACACTTCCCACGATCGGTACTGTGTGCCTTCGGTAAACAGACGTAGATCAGTGTCACTCAACACCTGACCAAACTGGTAGGGATCGATGACACTGCGAGTGAGATCGCCTTCGCGCACGCGGAACTGGTAGGCCACGTCCTCCGGCATTCGTGCATCCAGCCAAACAATCGCCTCAAACAAACCCTCGAGACGTTTTCGCTGCATGCTATACACGCGGTCAGCCATAACAAGCTGGACCTCGGACGCGTTTATTTGCAACGTTCGAAAAACCAGTGCGGTCCGCCCATCGGCTACAAGTCGATGGCGACCGAGTACCGCACACGGATCATCGCTTGTGCCAGAGATAATGGCGTCAAGCGCTGTGTCGTTCGTCATCTGTTCATCGAGCGCCATGATCTGATGATATCCTCACAACTAACCCAACCTACTCACTGTTAGCGCAAGATGTGCCCAGCCAGCGCGACAAGAAATGGAGCCCCCGTTGTCCGAAGTTTACGCACAGTTCGTCACCACCGAAGGCCCTTTCACCGTGCGGCTGTTCGATCAAGAAGCACCAAAGACGGTTGAAAATTTTGTTGGCCTAGCAGAAGGCACCAAGGAGTGGACCGACCCGCGCACGAACAAGAAGGTGTCCAAGCCTTACTACGACGGAATCATCTTCCACCGCGTCATCAACGGCTTCATGATCCAATCTGGCGATCCCCTGGGACAGGGCATCGGTGGACCGGGGTACAAATTCTCGGACGAGTTCCACCCCGCACTGCGACACAACAAGGCTGGCATCCTCTCGATGGCCAACAGCGGACCGAACACCAATGGCGGGCAGTTTTTCGTCACGCTGGCTGCCACACCGCACCTCGATGATCGGCACTCCGTGTTTGGTGAAGTCGTGGACGGCATAGAAATCGTTAGCAAAATCGGCAGCGCGCCAACCGGCAGTCAGGACCGCCCCGTCAAGGAAATTGCAATCCAAACGGTCACCATCGAAAGGCGTTGAGCGAGCTAAACGCCGAGCTATCGGAGGGGGGACGCGGGCGAATGAAAAGAGCTTCGAAGCAGCGGTCGTCACCGCCTGCGTTTTGTCATAAGACTTACCCGACAACCGTGAACTGGTGAAATTTATCGCCAGGCACGAGGAAAAAGACGAGTTAGATAGAATTCTGTTCTTCAGCGGGTTTTTAGTCCTGGGCCTTTCGCTCGCTCGCGTATTTCAGCAGCGCGGCCGTGCGGTAGAGGCCGTGCACGAATTTACCGTACGGGAGCGTGACAAATAGCGCCAGCACGGCACCAAGATGGACCATCAGCAGCACACCCATGACCGGTTGGTTCCGCAACAGTAGTAACGCGATACCGGTGATGCTGGTGACCAGCAACAGTACGATAAATGAGTCTTCCATGCCCTTCTGCTCGGCATCGCCAAGCGCCGAGTCCTGCTTCCGCTTGAGGACGAGCAAACCGGCAGGGCCTATCAAGAGTCCGACACCACCCAACGTTCCCAACAGAACAGGGAGGCTCGTATAGCCGTACGGTGCGATCCAGCCGAAGACACCATCATAAATCGCCGCCACGGACGTGGACGCAAAACAGAGCATAAATCCATAGAACGTGCAGTGGTGAAACCAGCGGCGCCACGGGCTACGTGTCTCCAACCCCGAGGTGCAGTTCACGCCCGCCGTGTGTAAGTGACGCAGCGTCAACAAATCGCCTAGGGCCTGGCGGGCTGCCGCGGGTGACGGGACCACCGAATCACTGTGCACCTCGCGCCAAAACTTACGCAGCCCCACACTGAACGCCAGCAACACGAAGGCGCCGATGCCTCCAAACAGCGCGACCATCACGTCGTGCGGCATCACGGAATAAAAATTACCGGCGGGAGTCGACTGCCAGAGAGTCTCGGCGTTTAGCGCCCACACCGACCCAAGCAGTACACCAGTAAAGCCAACGACCAGCGCAAGGGCCGTGGACAGACTGTGGTGTCGAAACGCAATACCAAGACTCGTAGGCCAGCAGTACGCCTCGTAGGAACGCACACGAATCTTGGCCAGCGTCTGCGGCACATTGATACCGAACTCGTGCGGAGGAGCGTACTGACAAGCGTAGAGGCACTCACCGCAGTTGTGACACAGATTCGCGAGATATGTCAGATCTCCAGCGGCGAAGAGGGTTCGCTGCTCTATGGCTGGAAATACCGGGCAGAACTGCTCGCAGTATCGGCAGGCATTGCACACGGTCATCACGAACTCACCTCGGTCGAGCACGTCATTCTCAGGCATGCCGTGAGGCGCCCTCTCCGGCAATCCGCCCGAACACGGTACCAATGGTCATGCCTATACCGGCCACGTATCCTTGTCGAAGAATGTTGCCAGCCATGATCTCACCGGCTGCGTAGATATTGTCAGCCGCGCCGTCAGTCATCACGACTCGTGCGCGGTCATCAACCTTCAGACCCAGATACGTAAAGGTGATTCCAGGACGTAACACATATCCCCAGAAGGGCGGAGTATCGATCCGCTGCGCCCAATGAGACTTGGGGGGCGTTAATCCCTCCGTTCGGCAGTCGTCCAATCTCGCACGATTGAACGTGCCCGACCGCACGGCATTGTTGAATGCAGTGACAGTGGTCTCAAGGTTCTCGACCGGCAACTCGAGCTTGGCAGCCAGTTCGCCGATCGTACCAGCGACCGTCGGCGGAAACACCGACGGCATGAAGGAACTGGCCACTTTCGCATCGACAATGGAGAAGGCAATCTGGTCCGGCTGCTCAGCGATCAGGCGACCCCAAATGGCGTAGCGCTTTGGCCAGGCATCCTCACCTTCGTCGTAGAACCTCACGCCGTGCTTGTTCACAACCACACCGAACGGCAGCGAATCGAGACGGGTCACAATCCCGCCATCGAACCGCGGCGCGCGGGCGTCAACGGCGATCGCGTGGCACTGCTTCGGATCACCTATCGGTTGCGCACCAGCATCAAGCATCAACCTGAGCACCGTGCCAGTATTGTAGGGCGTGCCTCGGATGATGAAGTTGTCGGCAGCGTCGCCCCAGGCTTCCCGCAACCATTCAATATTGGCCTCGTAGCCACCTGCCGCGATCACGACGGAGTCGGCGTCCACGGTCTGCATGCTGTCACCCATGCGAACCTGCGCGCTCTGAAATCGGCCGCCAGCAATCTCGAGACCCACGACTTCTGCGTCGTACTCCACGCGAACACCGGCTCGTTCGGCCGCGGCATAGTAGCTGTTCATCAACGCTTTACCGCCGCCCAAAAAAAACACGTTCGTCCGGCCCAGATGCAGAGTGCCGCTCAACGAAGCCTGGAACCGAACACCGAACTGCCGCATCCACGCGGGACAGCCAGTAGAGCGGGTGATAAGAAGACGTGACAGCCCTGGATCTCCTTGCTTCTGCGTCACCCGATTCAGGTCCTCGAGAAACTCCTCCTCCGAGTAGGCGTCGGTCAGCACATCGGTCGGCTCGTCATGCGCGCATCGAAAGTTACGGGTGTGCCGGCTGTTGCCGCCACGGAACGCGCGCGGCGCGCACTCCAGCACGATCACGCTGGCACCCGCTTGCCTCGCGGCCAGCGCTGCGCAAAGCGCCGCATTGCCGCCTCCGATAACCAGAACGTCACTGTGTGGTGTGTTCACCGTGGACAATCCATCTCTGCAGGAACGCTATCTAAATCAACTCAGCGATCGTTTTCCCGACATCGCTGGTAGAAGCGGTGCCACCGAGATCCCTCGTCAGCATCTTGCCGTCCTGCACGACCGACTCAATCGCGCCGAGCACAGCACTCCCCGCGTCCGCATGGCCAAGATGGTCCAGCATCATCGCACCGGTCCAGATCTGTGCGATTGGATTGGCAAGTGCCTGACCCTCAATATCCGGTGCAGAGCCGTGCACGGGCTCAAACATCGACGGGTAGTCATTTTCAGGGTTGATATTGGCACCGGGGGCAATTCCGATCGAACCGGCGATCGCTGGACCAAGATCGGACAAAATGTCGCCGAATAAATTCGAGCCGACCACCACGTCGAACCAGTCTGGATGCTGAACAAAATGCGCGGTCAAAATATCGATGTGATACTGCGACGTCCCCACATCTGGATACTGCGCTGCCATCGCCGCGAATCGCTCATCCCAGTACGGCATTGTATGGATAATGCCGTTGGACTTAGTCGCCGAGGTAACGTGACGCTTCGGGCGTGTCATGGCGAGTTCGAAAGCGTAGCGCATCACTCGATCGCAGCCATTGCGCGTAAACATGGCGCTCTGGACGACAAGCTCCTCATTCGTGCCTACATGAAGCCGTCCGCCGATCTCAGAGTACTCGCCCTCGTTGTTCTCGCGCACGATCACCATGTCGATGTCGTCAGGACCGCGTGCAGCCAGTGGCGACCGTACACCCTTGAGCAGCCGTACCGGTCTTCGGGCAATGTATTGCCGAAACCCCCGGCGAATCGGAATCAGGAGCCCCCACAGTGACACGTGGTCCGGCACGCCGGGAAAACCCACGGCGCCCAGATAGATGGCATCAAATTGGCTGAGCTGGTCGAGTCCGTCTTCTGGCATCATGCGACCGGTCCTGCTGTAGACTTCGCAGCTCCAGTCGAACGTCGTCCACTCAAGGTCAAAACCGAAATGGCGTCCGGCGGACTCAAGCACGCGCATGCCCTCTGGCAGTACTTCCTTACCGATGCCGTCGCCAGGAATGACCGCAATCCGGTGCAACATCGTTATCGCCGCGCGCAGACTCGCTGACTACCATCCATGCAAACCCTCCGCGCCTATTCTAGTGCTGGTCTCGCTGTGCGCCGCTATCGCCTCCGAACCCGCACTCGTAACTGCAGTCCTGCTCCATACACCGAGTGCCACACCGGCACCAGACAACGAATACTTATCGAACGAGCAACCTGAGTCGGAGACGGATTAGAATTGACGCGACAGCAAGGGGCCACACCCAGCCGTCACGGAACGCTTACGTGGGACATAAAGGAGAGCCGATGGCCCGGCAGCTTACCATCGCGGATCGCGTCATCAGCGACGACAGCGCGGCGTACGTCATCGCAGAAATTGGACACAACCACCAGGGCAATCTCCAGACGGCGAAGGATATCTTCCAAGCCGCTGCCGAGAACGGCGCATCGGCGGTCAAGCTGCAGAAGCGCGACAACCGATCGCTGTTCACACGCGAGATGTTCAACAAGCCATATGAAAACGAAAACAGCTTCGGTGCGACCTACGGCGAACATCGAGAAGCCCTTGAGTTTGGCAAGCCTGAATACGAGGCACTGGTAGCTGAGGCTGCGCGTCTGAAGGTCTCGTTCTTCGCCACCGCATTCGACATCCCGAGTGCAGACTTTCTGGCAGAGTTGCAGATTCCAGCCTACAAGACGTCCTCCGGCGATCTGAAAAACACGCCGCTGCTTTCGCACGTCGCCAGAATCGGCAAACCAATGATCATCAGCACCGGTGGCGCGACGATCGAGGACGTGCAGCGTGCCTACGACGTCATCATGCCGATCAACCCGCAACTCTGCATTCTGCAATGCACGGCGGGATATCCGGCGGAGAACATAGAACTCGACTTGCGGGTCATCGAGACATATCGCGAGAAATTTCCCGACGCGATCATCGGCTATTCGGGTCACGACAACGGGATTGCCATGCCACTGGCTGCTTACATGCTGGGCGCCAGGGTAATCGAAAAACACTTCACGCTCAGTCGTACGATGAAAGGCACCGACCACAGCTTCTCCCTTGAGCCGGTGGGCATGAAGAAAATGGTCCGCGATCTCAGGCGCGTACAGGTCGCGCTTGGGGATGGTCGCAAGAAAGTCTACGCAAGCGAGGCCAGCCCGTTGCTGAAAATGGGGAAAAAGCTAGTGGCAGCGCGTGATCTCCCTATCGGTCACGTACTGACCGCCACTGATGTGGCAGTCAAGAGTCCCGGCGATGGATTACCGCCCTATTACCTGGACCAGGTCCTGGGGCAGACGCTCACTCGTGAGTTGCATGCCGACGACGCGATTACAGCTGATCTGCTGTCGACAGCGACACCAACCTCAGCCGGGCACGCGAAAAAGAGCGACACGTCAGCGTCAGACGCGTGACACTGACCGAGCACGTGCCGAATCAGGCGAGAGCGTTGATCGGAGGCCAGGGGTGAAGAGACGACTGCTTACGGTGACCGCCGTTACGGTGCTGTGCATGGGGTGCGGCGGCGGTACGCCGCCCACTTTTCTGACGATCCTGACTGGTAACACCAGCGGCGTTTACTATCCACTGGGCGTTGCACTGTCGCAAGCGTTCCGCACGGTGATCCCTGAAGCGAACATCTCGGTACAGTCAACAGCCGCCTCGGCCGAGAACATGCGCCTCCTGGAAGCGGAGCGCGGTGAGCTTGCATTCGCACTCGGAGATGTCGTGGCAGACGCTTGGGAAGGAAACACGGATGCTGGATTCACGACGCCGCTCAGAAAGCTCCGGGCGGTTGCGACGATTTACCCCAATTACATTCAAATCGTCGCCAGCGCTGATGCGGGTGTGCACACCCTCGCAGATCTACCAGGCAAGCGCATCTCAGTTGGCGCGCCGGGCTCCGGTACCGAACTGAACGCGCGGGCAATCATCAGGGCGGCCGGACTCTCGTACGACGACTTTTCAAGAGTCGAATATCTTTCGTTCAGTGAGTCGGTGGAGCTAATCAAGAACCGTCAACTCGATATCACGCTCCAGTCGGCCGGGCTCGGCGTGGCATCGCTTCGCGATCTGGCCGTCAGTGTGCCAATCGTCGTAATTCCAATTCCTGACGATGTTGTAAAGAACGTCGGCCGCGCGGTGTATCAGTCCGGCACGATCCCCGCAGGCACCTACGACGGACAGACCGAGCCAATGGAGACCGCCTCAATCCGTAATGTACTCGTCACACACGACAGCGTGCCGGACGACGTGATCTACCGGATGACGAAGGCACTGTTTGAACATCTCGACGAGCTCGCCGCCGCACACGCGGCCGCGAGCCAAATTTCCAGAGAGGATGCTGTGATCAACCTCCCCGTACCACTGCATCCCGGGGCCGCGGCCTACTACAGGGAAGTCGGCTTGCTCGAGTGACCGACGGAGCACGTCAGCTGACTGGGACCAGTCGGCTGACGATCATGGCCAGCGCGCTCACCTTTTCAGCGTTCCAGCTCACCATCGCAGCGATTAGTCCTCTCTCGAGCCAGATTACCCGGTCCCTGCATGTCGCGTTCCTGCTCCTCCTCGCGTATCTCATGTACCCGACAACGCGCCATCGTATTCAGCGAACGATTCCCTGGCACGACTGGCTACTAGCGCTCGGCGCGTTCGTCCTCGGCTTCTACCACTGGATCTTCGAAGCGGGTCTGATTCAGCGAGCGGGGCAACCCAATACCGCCGATCTCATCGTGGGCACCGTCATCGTGGGTCTGCTCTTCGAGGCAGCGCGACGGGTGATCGGCATCGCGCTACCAATCGTGGCTGGCGTGTTTCTGGCGTACGCCTTCTTCGGACAGTTTCTTCCCGGATCCCTCGCGCATAGGCCGTTCGGCTACGACCAGGTCGTCGCGCAACTCTACGTTGCCACGGGTGGTATCTACGGAACGCCCACGCTCGTCTCTGCGACCTACATCTTTCTGTTCATTCTCTTTGGCAGCTTCCTTGAACACAGCGGCATGATGCGCCTGTTCAACGCCGTAGCCCTCGGCACCGTCGGCCACACGAAGGGCGGTCCAGCAAAAGTCTCGGTCGTCTCGTCTGGATTCATGGGCACGATCAGCGGATCCGGCGTCGCCAACGTGCTAACAGTGGGATCGTTCACGATTCCGCTCATGAAACGCTTCGGCTACTCATCCGTGTTCGCCGGAGCCGTAGAAACGACCTCAAGCATGGGCGGACAAATCATGCCACCGGTGATGGGCGCCGTCGCCTTTATCATGGCCGAAACGCTCAATGTGCCCTACATCGAGATCTGCAAGGCGGCCATAGTCCCCGCGCTGCTCTACTACGCAACGGCATTCTGGATGGTGCACCTCGAAGCCGATCGCGCACAGCTGATGGGCATACCGAAGGACGAGTGTCCAAACGCATGGGACGCGATCCGAAGGCAGTGGTACCTACTGGTACCAGTAGCCGGCCTTGTTCTCATGCTATTTAACGGTTTTACGCCGATGTTCGCTGGGCTGACCGGGCTGGCCCTGACTGCCCTCCTGATTCTGGGTGCCAGCATCTCGGCCTCGATCGGTCCACAAGCGTTTCGTTTGTTTTTCTGGATCGCGCTCGGTCTGGGCGCATCCAGCTTCACGCTGTGGGGCATCACGCCGGTCATTGCCGTAATCGCAATACTCGTCATCGTGAACGGCTTCGCGCAGGGCGGCCGCGCGACGTTGCAGACCATGCGCACCGGCCTGATCGACGGAGCCACGCAAGCGCTCCCAGTCGGCCTGGCGTGCGCGATCGTTGGCGTCGTCATCGGCGTGTTGACCTTAACCGGGGCCGCGAGCACCATCGCCGGCTTTATTCTCCAGGTTGGTAACACGAGCCTCTTCTTGTCCCTAGTACTCACGATGCTAGTCTGCCTAGTACTCGGCATGGGCATCCCGACCATTCCGAATTACATCATGACGAGTGCTGTCGCCGCGCCGGCGTTGCTGCAGCTTGGCGTACCGCTTATCGTCTCGCACATGTTCGTCTTCTACTTTGGGATCATGGCAGACCTCACGCCGCCCGTCGCGCTGGCTGCAATGGCCGCTTCGTCAATCGCCAAGGCCCCGTACATGCGGATCGGATTTAAGGCCACGCAAATCGCTATTGCAGGATTCGTCGTGCCCTTCATGACGGTGTACAACCCGGCGCTGATGCTACTGGGCGACTGGTCCGACGCAGTGTATGTAATCGGAAAATCACTGCTCGCGATCGGCCTTTGGGGCGCTGCGATGATCGGCTATCTGTGGGCCCCGGTCAGCCCGATGGAACGTGTGGCAGCGGTGGCTGCCGCTGGCTTCCTCGTCGTGGTCTTCCCGGTGACCGACGCCATGGGATTCATGATCGCCGTAGCGATCGCGCTGCACCAGCTGCAGAAAGCTCGCCGTCAGCCGACGAGACCTACAGCGATCAGACCGGCACTCTAGATATCGCCGGTCGATCAGGGGGAATCTACTGACGACTTGATTTGTCGTTGGTGACAAATGCCGAGCACGGTACACATCGAGCGTCAGGGGTGAATGACCAGCGGGACCGGAACCGGGATGCCGCTGGAGCACCCCCATCCCGATCCCTCCGGTTCTTACTGATCGTGGAACCTACTCTGATCCCCCAAGCGACTCGAGCGCCGCCGTGAAATCACTCCACGGCACGGGATTTCCGTGCACAGGCGCCAGTGTCTCAACATTCAGGTTCATACGCGTCACCTGGTTGTCCAGACTGCGCATCGACCGCAACTGCGCCGCCTTCGGCGGCTCATGCGTGTCGAACAGATCCGCCTGAAACGCAATGCCCTCTTCCGGCAGATAGGCCATCAACATGCCGTTGACGTGCGGCAAGGGCTGCACATATAGCACGCGCAGAATCCGCGTGTCGTCGGTGATGACGTAACTTTCCTGAACCGACTCGATCGTATAGCCCTCAGCCAACTCGGTCGGCGGGTATAGCGCCACGATGTCAGGCTCAACAGTCCTGGCGTGGTACGTCAAGACATCCTTGTTTAGAAACTCTAGGTTGATTGCGTGCGTCACGATCGTTGAGCCGATGTGGAGATAGGTACGCAACCCTCCAATGTGATCGAAGTGCGGGTGCGACGTGATCAACCAGCGGATTGGCTTGTTCGGCGCCAGCTTCACGATCTCCTCGATGACCGCCAGGCTGCGTGCCTCGTCCGTGGGGGCCTCGAAGACCGCTACGAAGTTGTCAAATTCAATCATGTAGCTGTTGGACGGTCCGCCGCCGAGCTGGTAGACACCATCGGCCATCTCTTCGACCGTCACCTGCGTGGCAAAGGTCGCCGCTGCCACCGTCGGCGGCACCGGAACCGGGTCACCGCACTCGTGGGGAGTGATGTCCGGGAACTGCCCGCCGTAGGCATTGTGGCCGGTGCTGGTGCCGTAGAACTGCCAGTTGTCATCCCAGCCCTGGTGTGAGTGCCAGTTGGTCGGCCACTTCACGTCGCCGACCTGGGTCTGATTGGTGGACTCGTGCTCGATGTTGAAATCGCCGAACGCCGGTATGTTCACCGTCGTCTTGATCCGCTGGATCTGGTTATCCGTGTTGATCGTCGCATCCACGGTGTACTTGCCGAACATCGTGATCGCCACCACGTGCATCTTCACTGGGTCGACGACGTTCCCGTCTCGCCCCTTCTCAAGCTGCTCCCACCGCCACAAGGCCACCGGATTGGCCCCCGGCATGCGCGCGGCTTTGAGGAAGCCGTGCGGGTTTAGGTACATGTCCAGGCGATACACCTCCGCCAACTCAGGCGAGACGGCCACTGGCGGCCCGTCCCCATCCATGTGCCAGGCAGACGTGCCGTTGACGATGTGCGTCTGGCGTGTTGCCTGCTGGGTGACGTCGCCACCTTCCCAGCCGAGTCCGTACTTCCATGACGAGGGATTCAGGCCGGGTTCGCGATCGAAAGTCTCCACGCTCGTCCCGGCTTCGTAGTTGATGGTGCGCGTATAGTTGGCCATCGAATCGATACGAGGCCAATCGATGTTGACGGAGTTTTCGCGCGTTTGCCCGACCCCACCGCTATAGCCGGTTCCAGAGTAGCTGACGCACGTCAGATTGGCTTCGCCGATCTCCTCGGCAACCGCGGCCAGAAGCGGCGCGGGATCAACGTAGCCCGGAGGAAACTGCTGGGTCGCCACCGATCCACCCATCAGGGCCAGCAACGCGGCGACAAGAAATGAAAAACCAAACTTTCTCAACATATAGTCCTCTCAATCAGGAAGCGGCGTGAAACGCGGGAGAGGCAAGCTTATAGGCGAAAATGTCCCAAAACTCAAGTTTTCGTCAACATCGTAGGAAGCTAGACCAGCGCGCATCACCTATGCCGCGCGGATCAAGACCTAGCCCGACACAGGCTACGATGAAGCGTTCCATGGAGGATGAACTTTCAATCGGACGTGATCGGGTCCGGTCTCGTGTTCCCTCCCTGCCTTCCGAAGCAGGGCGAAGCACTGGTGCACGCAACGGATTCAAATGGAACCCCTTGGTGCGAACGGCACTGATCACCACGGTGGTCGGCCTGTGGACGCTGGGAGACTTCCCACCAGTGCGAGCAAATCCGGCACAGACTCCGGGGCAAACTGTGGAGCAGCAGGAGAGGCCGGCGAACGCGGCCACGCCAGAGCCCCTAATCGACGATGGATTTTTCGACGAAGCACGGGAGCGACTGGCCGAAGCGTTCCGGCTCGACGATTTCTACGCCTACCAGGAACGTCGAACCGATATCAACAGCAACCCGTTCGGCCGACTCGGCACCGGCGACCTTAAGCTCTACCAGGTATATCCGTCACCGACGAGAGGGCTGACGTACCGCCGGCTCATCGCCGCGAATGGCGAGCCACTGTTGAACGCGGAATTGGCACGGCAGGATCGCGAATACCAGGCACGCTCGGCAGACATTCGGCGTCGTCTCTCCGAAGAAACTGCCAGGGCGCGATTGTATACCCAAGAGGAGCAAGTTAGAGCGAACATCAGACGCGCAGAGCAACTTGAGCGATCCCGCACCCGCGCCCGAGAGCAAATCGACGACATCGTGGACGCTATGCAGCTCACCGTCGAGCGGCGCGAAATATTCGAAGGCCGACCATCGATCGTCGTGACGTTTTGGCCACATCCTGACGCCGCTCCTCAAACGCGGCGCGGAGACCTCGCGCGCAAGTTCGCCGGGACGGCATGGATCGACGAAGCCGAGCGAGAGGTACGTTACGTAGAGGCCGTATCTGTAGACAGCATCTCGTTCGGCCTCGGACTGGCTGCACGGATCAGGGATGGGGCTGTCGCGACGATGCGGCGAGAAAAGATCGACGACTCCGTATGGTTGCCAACCAGCGTAACGCTGAACGGGAGTGGACGAGCGATGCTCTTCCTGCGCGCGTTCTCGCTCGATTACTCGGTGGAGTGGTTCGACTACCGGCCCGCCGACGATGTCCCGATCCCAGGCACGCCGTAAAAGTTTAAACCCGATACCTCAAGCCGCAGTTTTAGGCATTTCCAAGGAAGCTCAGCTCGTCGCGTGGGCCTGTCTATCTATTTCAGCACGTCACTGTTCTCAGCTTCATCAATGTAGCGCTGGACATCTCGGTCAAGAAGCAAGCGCTCGGACATCAACTCGCGCGCTGCATCGGCTACCGCCCGCACGTAGCCGGCGTGCGTCCCGTACCGCTCCTGCAGAGATAGTCGTGGGTCATTGGCCTGCCTCCGGTCCACCTCGGTGATCGCCAGAGGGATACTTTGGCCAGCACCCTCGCACCCATCGTCGAGGCCGAATTCCTCCCGACGCAAGGCCCAACCCGTTGTCGTGGCCACCGGTACCGCCACCGGTGGGAGCCTGATACCTGCGATCTCGTTCCCGTCTTCATCGGTCTTCGACACGAAGGATGGATATGTTGGCCTATCAACGAACGCGGGCGACACACGTGTCACGATTCCCTGATCAAACGACGGGCCGAAGTCGAACAGGCGCCGGGTCGTCACAACACCCGTGTACGCCACATCGGGAATACTTGGAAAACCGAGTCGGACCTGGGGAACCACTCCAGTGACCGTCGTGGGCGACGGCTCGGAAAATACAGCCGTTCCATCCGACACCCGTGGCACCCTACTCTCCGGTGGTGCAATCCCATCGGTAACCCATTGGTCCAGCGCCACAAACAGTGCTCGCATCGCTGGCGCCGCATCCGTCGGGTTTCGGGGCTGCTGGCACAAACCGCGAGTGCTCGCCCCCCGTCCATGTTGAGCTCCGGCGATCAGGAAGAATCGCACGTGGTCGGGATCGGATAAATCGTTACCAGCGGTGTCTGTGTGAAGCAACGAAACAGCTTTGACCCAGTACTCGTTCGCTGAATTGATCTCGAAAACTTTCGGGCACGTACCCGACGCCAAACAACGTTCAGCGCGCCCACCAGATTTCCCGGACACCGGATCGCGCATCACTGGATAGGCAAAGGGAAAGACACCCTCCGGATAGAAATGATTCTGGCGATTGCGTTCGGTACGCGCTGTCTGCGCGAACCGATAATTGATCGCCACGCCGCTACTGCCAGCCACCCAGTTCTGTATGCCGTCCAGTACCCGCCAACCGTTCTCGTCCTCGTTGAATCCAAGGGTCTGGAAATCGTTCAGGTAGCGCCCAGGCTGAGAGACGGCCCACGTAAAGGTTTGCCGAACGTCACCCGCCAGAGGGTTCGCTGAACCAAAATCGTCGACTGCCGCATACCGCAAGAAGGACACAAAATCCCGCGTTGCCGCCAGGCCCAATCCAGCCACCAGTGGGTCTTTCGCGGTGTACGTGAACTCATAAATATGGCTCTGCTCGAAGGCAACACCAACTGGCAACAGGCGGATCGTTCTATCGTCGACGTACTCCCAGCCACTCGCTTCGATGGTCATCGGCACGTCGTTAAGCAATCGCTTGACGGTAAGAGTTGCCTGATTCTTGTCCAGCATCGCCGCCGGATACGCCAATCCGTAGGCCATGGTCGTGTCATTGTTAACGCTGATGTACTCATAGGATGGCCCCGTAATTGCCGACCCGTCAGGATTGCTCGCCACAGGAACGGTGATCGTCAACCGGTTATCTCCAGACGACGCCGAAATATCCCATCCGTTCCACGCGAGCGTGTATCCCTGCTCCATAAAAAACGCCGCTCCGGCATCGGCCGCAGTCGTCGGATCGTTCACGAATGGGCTGTCGTTCAGCTGCGCGAAACGCTTGTCACCGCGGTTATTCACGTCGATAACGAGTTTGTGGTTGCCTCGATCCAGCTCCACCGGCCGAAGGATGTAGATATCCATCGAGTACTCGACCATGCCGCTTGCGTTGCGCGGTGCTAGCTCGATGTCCGTGATGACGGCGTTGCGTGGATCCTCGGGATCGATTTCCCCGTGGGCCCGGCCACGCAACTTCTCGTAGGGACCGACATCGCCAAACGACCGACCCTCGAAGGTCGGAGATTCGGTACCGGTTATTTCAATTCTGACGATGTGGGCGTCTGCAGCAGCAACGTTGAGAGCAGCCGCGCACGACAACGCGAATAGGTGGCATCGAAACACGTCAGTCTCCTCCAACACGGGCCAAGTGTGACAAATTTAATCGGTTTAGCGGCTCGTGTCCGTCCCCAGTTGGAAAACACGTAGAAGATATACGATTAATTTGGATCTTAACTTCGAACTGTTAAACATTTTTTTGGGGGCTAGTGCACATCACTGCCTTTATCACCGTGCTCTTCCTGACCGTTCCCTCGGCTTCAAAAGCCATGGCGCACGATACATCATGTACCGCGCGCCTCTCGGCGCGTCTTCTCGCGTTACCTCTCCCTTGAATTTCCTTACTGCCCGCCTGCAGCAGGTCGCACGAACCGTGCGTCGTCAACCTCGGACGCCTGCACATTCTGCATCGCATAGGTATATTCACGTCCTCGGCTCTGGGAGACAATCCACGAGTACGGGACCGTACGTCCATCGACGTCCCGAAAGTCACGGTAGTCGATCTGCGTGGGATACGGACCAAACGACGTGTCAATGAAGTACACGAGACGCACCAGCAACCCCGAATATTTTTCAAAGTAGAGCTTTACGCTTGGTAGGTTCTCGGTACTCCCCGTGACGACGTAAAGCTCTCGGCCTCCCACGACCTCCGGGTGATCCACCTGTGGGCTCCTGATGAGCTGTACGAGCTGTGCGGGAAGGTTGAACGCATCTTCAAGTCTCGTAACATCAAGTTCCTCGCGACGGAGATCGCGAACATTGCCGTTGCCGCCGCGTGCCCAACCATCGCTGCCGCTGTAGGCGACAAGATTCTGGTTCTGGCCAGCCTGCGTCTCGGTCAGCTTCATCGATGGAGCTTTCGCCGAGATTTCAAGCCGCTGTGCGGCGAAGTCACGTCCAGGCCTCCGCTGCGTGACGGTGCCCTCGGCTGTCAGGCTGGATACACTCTGTAAAACACTGGCACCACCAACTGCCGTGACGTAATCGTCGAAGATCTCGGTTGCCGTGATCGAAGGAATGGCCGCAGGGGCCGGCACGGGCACGGTGTACTCAAGCTTCGGCGGCACCTCGGCGTTAATGACCACTGGCACGCTACTAGGAATGGCCTGCCCCTGGTGGCACGTAAAGCAGGTGACCTGATTCTCCCCGTTAAAGCTGTTCTCGTTGATCGTGTTAACCATGTCGATCATCTGTCGCGCGATGTCCTTGGTCTCCTTTGTGTCCAGGTCGCGCCTTGTGTTGTTGTCGTCATGGCAATACGTACAGCCCACGCCGAGCGCCCCCTCGAAGTAGAACATCGTCGGCAACATCAGATGAGCAGGCTCACCGTTGAGTGACGCGATGTTTTCGAAGGCATCCTCCATCAGGGGTTCACTGCCGGCAGCTCCCTGAGCGGACACCACACGATGATTTACGCTTACCACCAGAGCAATTCCGAGCGTCACCGTCAAGATTGTCCACAGGCTGTTTATTGATTTCAGGTTCATTTATAGCCTTCTCATGTCTGTCTCAATGCTTACCTCGGTCACCTACTTGACGTATAGGTCTTACTGAAACCGTTGCGCGCGTTGGTAACCGTATACGTGCCGTCCGGCTGTGCCGAAAGCTTAATCCAATAGGCTTCCCCATCGTGAGCGGGCTGCGGGGTTCCCGGCTGTACCGACCCTGCAGGAGCGAGAGGCATCGAGGGCCCTTGCTCGTCAGCCATGTTGGCGATGAACAAGCCTGGCACGGTGTACTCCTGTCCGCTCAACAGCGAGAAGTGCGCCTGCCACAGGTCCTCGAACCCAGGCGAGGTGAAGAGCGTTCTCATTACTTCGGGGTCGCCTCCCTTTCGAGTGCCGTTATTCATGATCCCCACTCGGGGACGGATCGCGTGAACAAGCACCTCGGAACTTGAGGTGAGCTGTCCATGGTGAATGCCCAAGAGAACATCTATCGTGCCGAGACGATTATTGGGGCACATCAGCTCGAATTCCTTGTTCTTTGTCAGGTCACCCAAGTGCACTGTCCGAAACTCTCCGAACGTCAAGTGGATTCCCACCGAGAGCGGATCCTCAAGATTATTCGTCCCCGGTTTAAAGCTCGCACAGTAGGGGTTCGCGGCCCCAGCTCCAGACAGCGGCGTCGTGATCGTCTCGCCGGCTGACGTCAGGACCCGCAGCTCAAGACCAGTCATCGAAATCATGTCGCCGGCTCGCACCGCCGTGTGCCTCGCGTTCGCGTAGATGGCCTTGTAACCCTCCTCGAATCCGGCGCCAGAGCCCTCGGGATCTTGATTGGGTCCGTGATCGATGAAATGGGCGACAGGAAACCGCTCCGTCAACTCGGCGAGGCCACCGATGTGATCGCGGTGATAGTGCGTGGTGATCAGATGATCGATCTGCGTCACACCGGCGTCCTCGGCTGCGGCGATGATCCGGCCAGCGTCACGACCGTCACTCGGGTTGCCCGTATCTATGAGCAGGGACTCCCCAGAAGGCGATATAAACAGTGTCGCGTTGCCACCCTCGACATCAATCAAATAAATATCAAGCGTGTTGGTTGCCTGGGTCTGGGCTGCCAATGGTGTCCCGACCAGCGCTACCGTAACGAGAACCGACAGAAAAACCCGCGATACGAACATCGTCTACCTCCACTAATTATCCGTGACGCCACCATACAGCCTCAACACCTGCCCACGTCGGCCTATGCACAAGGTGCTCTCTGAAAGCTGTCAGGGTACATGACCGGGACGTCATTGGCCATCCTTCTGCCAAACACCACAAGCGCCGACCGGCGGTGGATCTGATCTATCGGACAGGAACGACTTTGCCGTACTATCAGGGCTCATCTCAGCGTCGAATAGCTCGTCGACGACACATAACAAGGGGTCAATTATGAATAGGACAAAGTGGTGGGCTGGATTCATCCCAGCCGTTATGGTGGCAACGAGCGTCGCGTGCGGCGGTGCATCGGACGCGGGTAGCGCGGATATGACCGAGGTCCAACACGAATTTCAGCTAGCCGACGGTCAAGTCCCCCAGTTCGAACCCGATCCACTGCACTTCGCGTTGCTTCCGAACCTGTGGGTCAACGGACAGGTCGGCGGTCTCACAATTGACTCCCACGACAATCTCTGGGTGCTCCATCGGCCCTTGACGATCCCCCTCGGCGAAAAGGCGGCGGCGCTCGACCCGCCGGAGGCCGATTGCTGCATCCCCGCGCCGCCTGTCCTTCAGTACGACGCCAACGGTGATTTCGTGCAGGCCTGGGGTGGTCCGGGTGAGGGTTATGAATGGTTCACCAATGAGCACGCTATCTGGGTCGACCATCAGGACAACGTGTGGCTTGGCGGCAACGCGGAGTCGGACAATCATCTCCTCAAGTTCTCAAGCTCCGGCGAATTCCTCTTACAGATCGGGCGCGCGGGCATGAACACCGGCAGTAACGACACAGAAAACGTCGGTGGCCCCGCGGACCTCTTCGTATATGAGCCAACGAACGAAGTCTTCGTGGCCGATGGGTATGGCAATAAGAGAGTCATCGTTTTCGACGCCGACACCGGTGCATACAAGCGCCACTGGGGAGCCTACGGCAACCGACCGGACGACGCACTTGAATTGCCAAGCCGAGCGGACTACGTGCAGCAGCTCGCAGCGGGGGAAGCAGCACCACAGCAATTCAACAACCCGGTACATGGTGTATACGTCACCAACGACGGCCTGGTTTATGTGGCGGACCGTGCTCACTTGCGTATTCAGGTCTTCAACCTCGATGGCACGTTCGTCCGTGAGAAGTTCATTAGACCTGGCACACTCAACAGCACCGGCTCGGTCCACGGGTTCGCAGCGTCACCCGATCCCGATCAGGCCTTCCTTTATGTCGCGGATGGTGCCAACGCATGGGTGCACATTCTTGACAGGTCCACGCTCGATGTCGTCTCGCGCGTCGGCGGGCGAAAGGGCCACAACGCCCGTGAATTTTTCCATCTGCATAGCTTCGCTTCCGACTCAACCGGACATTTGTTTATCGGTGAAGTGAACGAGGGACACCGTTACTACAGGTGGCGCTTCACGGGCATGGGTGCCCCGCAGAACACAGGGCTACCGGACTGACATGTTGCACGTTGGACACGGTCTTTTCCGTTCCCGCGTGGTCAGTGCCAAATTTACAGCCCTGATCGTCGGTTTCATTGCAACGCTGACTGCTACGCCAGCAGTCGCGCAGCAGGCCACTGCATCTGGGGGCAACGGATTGCCTCCTGACCGACGGATGATGACGGCAGTGCGCCTTGACGCGAACG
>Ga0315339_1000058_pt1 | contig 189119 bp, 181 predicted proteins | sample ASW17metaG_FD_204514 | JGI IMG/M metagenome (GOLD analysis project Ga0315339, IMG submission 204514) | Ammonia-oxidizing marine archaeal communities from Pacific Ocean, United States - ASW #17 | ecosystem: Environmental > Aquatic > Marine > Oceanic | place: USA: California | collected 2016-12-05
CGGGGAAGTTTAGAAACCGGCCCTCTTCGGGGGGACGGGAGAGAAAGCTTTCTTGGCCAGCAAGGACCAACTCAAAGGCCTATCACTTGGGACATTTTTTTGTGTAGTACTCCCTCTCCCTTGTTTTCGATCTAATTTATCTTTTGGTATACCAAGCTAAACTGAGGGGCTGCAGATGGAGAAAAGAAAAGCATTCCCTCTTCTTGTCTAAAGATGTACTTAGAAGTACTTCCATCTTCGTTGGGATTCAGGTGAGCTGTCCATGTAGCTTCAACTAGATCTTCAGACAGTTCGAAAGAGCCACAGGCAGCGTTAGCACTGGTGAAGGCTGCTGCCTGCATCGTGATTTTTTCCTGTTCGGGGGCATTGTCTTCTTGGTTGAATTTTTCTCGTTCATTACTAACACGAACATGACACAGGACACCGTCAGCAACGATCATGGCTCCTGTTTGGGTAGTGCTGGGTCCATTGGGTGTATCCACTCGAACAAATTTATAAACCCCGTCAAATCCAATGTCTGCTGTTGTTTTTTGAGAATCTTCAACAATGCCATTAGAGTTGCAACCAAACATTAAAAAGATGCTGATAATAAGAAATAAAATTTGAGGATTTTTCATGAGCGTTCTCCTTTTGATATCAATTAAGGGCCTCGCAGAGTTTGCGCCGGAAGACTTTAAATCGTTAAGCTGATGCAGGTCAACCAGGAAAGACCAAGCTGTTATTGGTATAACATTAATTGAGGGGAATAAAAACCGTGAGTAAAATCCCAGTCGGAATTTTAGGTGCGACCGGAGCAGTAGGGCAGAAATTTGTTTCACTCTTGTCTTCTCATCCTTGGTTTGAAGTCCGAGAATTAGCAGCTTCTGAGCAATCTTCCGGTAAACCATACTGTGAAGTGGTTAGTTGGAAACAGACCAAACCAATTCCAGAAGTTATTGGAGATCTTGTCATAAAAGAGTGCCGACCAGGCCTCGATTGCAAGATTGTTTTTTCTGGTTTGGATTCTTCGGTAGCTGGGGAGGTAGAGAAGGATTTTGCCAGTGCAGGATATTGGGTTTTTTCTAATGCGAAGAATCATCGTATGGGCTCAGATATTCCATTGGTGATTGCTGAACTTAATAGTGAGCATCTGGATATTATTCCTCAGCAGCAGAAAAATCGAGGTTGGGAAGGTGCAATTGTAACGAATGCTAATTGTTCGGCTATTGTTCTGGCCCTCTCAATTGGTCCTCTACATCAGTCTTTTGGTTTGGAAGCAGTTAATGTTGTGACTCTTCAGGCTATTTCTGGAGCGGGCTATCCAGGAGTTCCTTCGTGGGATATTTTGGGGAATGTTGTCCCTTTTATTTCGGGAGAGGAAGAAAAAATCGAAAGTGAGACTCAAAAAATTCTTGGTCAATTAGAGGGTAAACAGTTTTGTCCAGCTGATTTTGTAGTTAGCGCTCAAGCAAATCGAGTGGCTGTTGAGGAGGGGCATGTGGAGTGTGTGTCAGTCCGTTTTTCTGATAAGGCGTCTCCTGAGGAGGTTGTGAAGTGTTGGGAGGAGTTTCGTGGGCCAGCACAGGAGTTGAATCTTCCTACTGCTCCTGAACAACCTGTTGTTATTTGTTCGGAATCAGATCATCCTCAGCCCCGCCCAGATGTTAATAAGTACGGAGGGATGTCTGTGTTAATCGGACGTGTCCGGCCTTGTCCATTGTTTGATATTAAGTATGTGGTGCTTGGTCATAATACAATCCGAGGTGCTGCCGGGGCCTCTATTTTAAATGCTGAAATGGTGGTTGAAAAAGGAATGATTTCAACTGGATAGACGTGACTTTTCCCGCATAACGGGACAGAATAAGTAAATGAGTTAGTCGTGTGTTGCTGGGTAGTCTGTCCCCAGTTCTTATATCGTAGAATCAAATTTGTGGTGAGTGAAAATGCGTATTACTTTATTAGGTCATGGAAAAACAGGAAAGATAGTCGAGAAAGTAGCGAGTCAAAAAGGCGACACAATTGTGCATATTGTGACCAGCCAAAATTCTACTAGTGACATTGGATTTCAGGAAGAATGGATCAAAAATACTGATGTGTTAATAGATTTTTCTGTGGCTGGAGCGGTACTGGATAATGTGAGAAATGCCGTTCAAGTAAAGTGTCCTATTGTGGTGGGGACCACAGGCTGGGATTCCCAGTTGGATGAAGTGCGTGACTTAGTGGAAAAAGGTAGTGGTGCCTGTGTGGCTTCTAGTAACTTTAGCGTTGGTGTTCAATCCCTGTTTTATCTGGCTCGCCAAGCTAGTAGACTGCTTTCTCGTCTTCAGGAGTTTCACCCTTTTATAGTTGAGTCCCACCACTGTCAAAAGGTGGATGCTCCTTCAGGAACAGCTTTAAGTTTGCAGAGAATTTTGCAGGAAAACTATTCCTCAGATATTCCAGTTTCCAGTGTCAGAGCTGGCTTTTTTCCTGGCACCCATGTAGTAGGATTTGATTCTCCAGTAGACACTTTGACGTTGGAACACACGGCGCGCAGCCGTCAGGGATTTGCAGCAGGAGCTATTCTTGCTGCCGAATGGATTCAAGGGAGACAAGGGTTTTTCGATTTTGAGGAAGTCCTTTTTGGGGAAGAAAATGATTGAATTGAGGGGGTGTGGTACGGCGCTGGTAACTCCATTTAATTCAAATGGAGAGATTGATCTGGTTTCTTATCACAATTTGGTTAATTGGCAGGTTGAGTCGGGAATTGACTTTGTAGTTCCCTGTGGGACAACTGGTGAAAGTGCCACTCTAGAGCAGGAAGAATATCATCAGGTGATTGGTGCTTGCATGAAAGCAGTTTCAGGGGCAGTGCCAGTAGTTGCTGGGGCAGGCACTAACAATACTGCTCATGCTGTTGAATTGGCTAAGATAGCAGAAGCGGAAGGGGTGGATGCTATTCTTTCCGTAACTCCCTACTACAACAAGCCAACTCCCGAAGGCTTATATCACCATTTTCAAAAGATTGCTGATTCAGTCAAGGTGCCGGTAGTACTTTACAATGTGCCGGGACGAACTAGCATCAATATGATACCTGAGACAGTTTTACGCCTGTCTGCTGTGGATAATATTATTGGTGTGAAGGAGGCAAGTGGAAATTTGGAACAGATAAGGAATTTATTGTCTGACCGATCTGCCGGCTTTCAGATTCTTTCTGGTGATGATCAGTTGGCTTTGGAGATCACCTCTTTGGGCGGAGAGGGAGTTATTTCAGTCGTTAGCAACCTAATTCCAGCCGAGATGTCTAAGATGATTAGCCTGGCTTTGAAGGGACAATTGCAAGAGGCTAGTAAAATTCATGATCTCTACTTGCCCCTTATGAATCTTAATTTTATTGAATCGAGTCCAATTCCTGTAAAGTATGCTTTGGCTCGAATGGGCCGATTACAGGAAGTGTATCGTCTCCCATTGTGTTCAATGAGAGACGATAATAAACAGAAGATGGATGAGGAATTGCGGAAACTGGATCTGCTTTGAAAAGGGTAATTAAGACAACATGATTGAAAGTATTATAAAACTCCTAGAGAAAGAGCAGTATGAACAGGTGGATCGAGACCTAATGAAGGCTTTTCTGGATGATCTGGATAGTGGAAAAATTCGAGCTGCAGAACAGGAAAACGGGCAGTGGAAAGTCAATTCTTGGGTCAAAAAGGGAATCTTGGCGGGATTTCGTCTTGGGGCACTAGTTGATCAGTCTATTGATAGACAATTCCGTTTTTTTGATAAGGATATTTTTCCTTTGAAGTCTCTCGATCTCAATTCCGGTGTTCGTTTGGTGCCAGGGGGATCGGCCATACGCAGAGGGGCTTATGTGGCTTCTGGGGTGACTTGTATGCCACCAATGTACATCAATGTGGGGGCCTATGTAGATGAGGGAACTATGGTGGATTCTCATGCTTTGGTAGGTTCGTGTGCCCAGATTGGTAAACGGGTACACTTGAGTGCAGCAGCCCAGATTGGTGGGGTATTGGAACCGATTGGTGCTCTGCCGGTAATTGTAGAAGACGATGTTCTAGTAGGGGGTAATTGTGGTGTCTACGAGGGTACCATTGTTCGTCGAGGTGCTGTGCTAGCAGCTGGTGTCATTTTAACTCGTGGAACTAGTGTCTATGACTTAGTTCGTGAACAAATTTACTGTACAGAAGGGGATTCTCCTCTTGAGATTCCGGAAGGGGCTGTTGTGGTTTCAGGAACTCGTGCTGTCGCTTCTGGATTCGGAGAGGCCCAAGGGCTTTCTATCTACTGTCCCGTTATCGTTAAATACAGGGATTGGAAAACAGAAAAATCGGTGCAATTAGAAGATCTACTCAGATGAAAAAAATAAGGGGACAGCCTTTTCTGTCCCTCTCCTCAAGTTTTCTCAGTTGTCAATTGAAGGAACGGGCAACGATTGGTTTGTTTCACCATTTTTCATGTCTGTAAGATTTTCCTCCCGATTGCAGAGTGTGGAACTTTCCATGATTCGCCAAGTCATGATGAAGGCCCGAAACTGTATCAATTTAGGAATTGGAGAGCCTGACTTTTTTGCCCCTGAGGTTATTAGAGAAGAAGCTCATCGAATTTTAAAGGAAGAGAAGATTGGATACTCTCCAACTGCAGGGATTCCTGAACTGTGTCAGGAGATTCTAGGCTATCACGGGAACCTTCCCAATCATTCTGTTTGTGTGACCAATGGTAGCCAGGAAGCTCTTTTTGATCTAATTTTATCTCTCATTCAGAAAGGGGACGAGGTGTTAGTTCCCAACCCTGGATTTCCAGCCTATTCTACTGTGGTTAAGATAGCAGGAGGGGTTCCTGTTGATTACCCTCTCCGGCACGAGAATAACTTTCAATTAGACGAGGAGGAACTCCTGTCTTTAGTAAGTTCTCGCACGCAATGTATTATTTTAGTTTCTCCGTCTAATCCAACTGGTCAATGCTTAACGTCAGCACAAATGAAATTCGTGAGTCAACTGGCAGAAGACAAAAACCTAGTGGTCATTAGCGACGAAATTTATCGAGAAATTCACTATACACCTGAAAAACCGAGCAGTATTTGTCAGTTTACTGACCGAGCGGTTATCCTTTCTGGTATGTCAAAGATGGCCAGTATGACCGGTTGGAGATTGGGATGGGCCTACGGCCCCCATGATGTTATTGAGAAGGCAACTATCATGCACCAGTACACTTCTACATGTGCTTCTGCCCTAGTCCAAAGAGCTGCTTTGAAAATATTTACTAAACCAGGAAGAGAGTCTGTTGAGCAGCAAAGGAAAACTTTGGAGGAAAATTGTGATTGGATTTGCTCTTGGATAGATCGAGAATTGGGACAGTTTTATGTGAGGCCTCAGGGAGCTTTTTATTTAATGTTGTCAATTCATGATTTAAAGAGGAACAGCCTTTCTACAAGTCTGGAACTGCTCAAAGAAAGAGTAGTAACTATTCCTGGTGCTGCTTTTGGAAGCCAGGGAGAAGGGTTTTTACGTCTTTCTTTTGCTAGTTGTCAGGATACCTTGGAGGAAGGTTTGGAACGCCTCAAAAAAGGATTTAAACGTCTATCTAATGCTAGTTGAAAATTTAATTTTTCATTCTAAATTCACCTTTTTTTTTGTCTTGGTTGTGTGGAACTAATGTCGGAGGTGAAAAAGTGAGACAGATAATTACTCTAACTACTGATTTTGGGGAGAGCTATTATGTTGGGGCTATGAAAGGAGCTATTCTAAATATTTGTCCACAGGTGTGTATTGTAGATATTACCCACCAGATTACCCCGCACAATATACTGGAAGCGTCTTTTTTTCTTCGTTGTTTTTATTCCTACTATCCGTCCCAGACTATACACCTTGTGGTTGTTGATCCAGAAGTTGGTTCGGAACGACGGGGAATTATTGTTTCTGCTGGCCGTCAAACATTTATAGGTCCTGATAACGGAGTTTTTTCTTTAGTTTATAGTCAGAAAGAAGTAGATAAGGTGATTTGTATCGACGCAAAACAGAATTTTGGTCTACCTGTTACTCCCACGTTTCATGGTCGAGATATCTTTGGGCCAGTAGCTGCTTGGCTGGCAAAGGGAAGACCCATGGAGTCTTTTGGAGAAAAAATTGAGGATTATATTGTGAAACCCCTTTTGTCTATTCAAAAAGTGGGTGAGAATCTTTTGGAAGGAACAGTCATTCATGTAGATAAATTTGGTAATGTGATTACCAGCTTTTCTCCAGAAGATGTGTCAAATGTGTTGGGTCAGACTGGCACTCCAAAATTTTTCATTAATGGCGAAGAGGTTAGTCAACAATATCAGTTTTATGCCGAAGCAAAACCAGGGGAAGTATTCTTTTTAATAGGAAGTAGTGGCTATTATGAGATAGCTGCATACGGAGAGAACGCTTCCGCTATTCTTGGCGTAGATTGTGGTGAAAAGATTGCACTAGAGCTTTCTGAATTTCAGGATAACTGACTTTAATCTCGATTGATTGCAGACAGTTGACGCATTCGTTCGATCGTGGTTGGCAAAATCTGTAGGACGCAATCAATATCTTTTTTGTTATTCATACGACTCAGACTAAAACGAATTGCCGAGTCGCACCGCGCGGGACGGTATCCCAGAGCTTGCAAAACGTGTGAGGGTTCTACTGTGCCGGAGGAACAGGCGGAGCCAGTAGAAACCGCAATTCCTTGCATATCGAGTGCAATTAAGAGAGCTTCTCCCTCCACATTAGGGAAACTGATATTGGTGAGGTGTGGTGCACGTTGATTTCTGGAGCCGTTTACCACGGTTTTTGGAATTTCTTGAAGTATGGTTTTCTCTAAGTGATCGCGGAGCTTTCTAACTCGAGTGTCAAAATCTTCGAGAGATTGTTGTGCTATCTCACATGCTTTACCTAGTCCAACGATCCCTGGTACGTTTAGTGTTCCGGCTCGCCGACTCCGCTCGTGAGAACCTCCTAAAAGTAAAGGATCCAACTGTATTCCTTTTCTTATATAAAGTGCTCCTACACCCTTAGGTCCATGTATTTTGTGAGATGAGAGCGACAGTAAATCGATACCTAATTGCTCCACATCCACCACCATTTTACCTACTGTTTGGACTGCATCGGTGTGGGATGGGATCTGATGTTGGCGGGCCAAGGTTGCAATTTCTTGTATGGGTTGGATTACTCCAATTTCGTTGTTAGAGTGCATAATTGAGATCAGAATAGTGGAATCTTCAATTGCTTCTGCAATATTGTTTAGCTGCACAATTCCTTGAGAGTCGACGGGGATGTAGCTGACTCGAAAACCTTCCTTAGCTAGTTGTTCAGTACTTTGGAGAACGGCTGAGTGTTCGATCGTGGTGGTTATGATGTGGTCTCCTTTAGAACGATGCCGACGGGCTATTCCCAGAAGAGCAGTATTGTCTGATTCTGTTCCGCTGCCGGTGAACACAATCTCGGTTGTTTTAGCTCCAATTAATTTTGCTACCTGGGAACGAGCATCTTCTGTTGCCGAACGCACTTTTTGGCCAACACTGTGAATGGAGGAAGTATTTCCAAAGAATTCTTCGTAATAGGGTTTCATAGCCTCAAGGACCAGAGAGTCCATAGGGGTAGTGGCGTTGTTGTCGAGGTAGATTTCCTGCATTGGCCTTCAATGATAACATCGCCAAACTAGGTGGAACAACTGTCCTTATTAAAGTCTGTTCTTTAGAATAATAGTGCTAAAATTTGAATATCCTTGACATGTGAAATTGGCCATCTTATATGAAAGTAGCGGCTGATTTTATTTTCCTAAATATCTTAAAATCAGCATTTTACACTTGACTTAGGATAGACCGGATCTTATCTAAGTAGAGAGGGTCGTTACTCAATATAGGTTTTCGACTACTCTGAAATTTAGGAGGTTTAAATACTATGAGTTTAATAACATTAAGACCCGTACGAGAAGTAGGAAATTTTCAATCTGCGCTTGATCAATTTTTTAATGATCGTTTTTTTTCTCCTTTGTTTAGGAATACAGAGAGGAGCCTTGATTATGAAGGTTGGTCTCCGGCAGTAGACATCTATGAAACTTCAGATGAGTTGGCCTATACGGTTGAGTTGCCAGGTTTTGAGAAGGATCAAATTGAAATTTCTGTTAATGATGGACGATTGACTGTCAGTGGAGAGCGAAAGTTCAGAGAAAATGAGGATGCTAGATATCATCAAATCAATCGGTCCTATGGCAGCTTTTGTCACAGTTTTCGACTGTCCAATTCAGTAGATAGTAGGAAAATTTCTGCTAATCTGGAAAGCGGTGTGCTTACGTTGAAGCTTCCCAAAAAGACAGAAGCAAAGCCGCGCCAAATTAAGGTTTCGGTTAATTAATCGAGAAACCTTGCCCCCCGAGACTATCTTGGGGTTTTTCATAGACCGAAAGGTGGGGGGGGGACCTCCCGCCTTTTTTTATGAGAGTTTTTTTAGAAAGTTAAGCTTGTAGAAGTTTATCCTAATGCGATCATGTCAATTTCAACATTGACTCCCTTAGCTAAACTAGAAACCTCGACTGTAGTTCTAGTTGGAGGAATATCACCTGGAAAGTAAGTGGCATATACCTCATTCATAGATTGAAAATCTTGAAAATTTCTTAGATAGACAGTGCATTTAAGAGCGTTATCCATAGTGGAACCCGCTGATTCCACTACAACTTTAATATTTTCTAGAGTTTGGCGTACTTCGTTCTGAATAGAATCGGTGACTAGTTTCCCAGTTTCTGGGTTAAGAGGTATTTGCCCCGAAATGAAAAGTAAACCATTGGCGCGTATAGCTGGCGAGTAAGGACCTCCTGGGGGAGCCCCATTTTCTACGATGATTTTTTCTTTCATAACAATTTTGTTTCCTTTCACAAATAGAGATCTGAAATTTTGAACTGCCAGAATAACGGAGCGATTAGATGCTGACAAGAGGGAACTAATATGCCTGTATGTTTTTAGCGGCTTGGATCTTACAACGGAATCTGATATGTATTTTGGAAACTGTTCTCAGAGGTTTGTAGTCCTATTTTTTACAGTCTAGTAACCCTCTTGAACCGTTTATGTTTTCTGGTAAAATACAGGCCTCCTTTGTTTGCCGGGGTAGCTCAGTCGGTAGAGCAGCGGACTGAAAATCCGCGTGTCGGCGGTTCGATTCCGCCCCCCGGCATTCCCAGTTGTTGTTTTTCAATAGTTTCTAATTAACACCTATTAGTGTTGTTAGAGATTTTTGTGCGAGTTTGATTTCTCATTTTTTCTAGATATTGGGATCAAGAATTTTTATTACATGATTGAGCAGTCAGGAGAAAATAATGATGGATAGGGCGGGCCTGAAGGCGGAACAAGTAAAGCCCTACCAGCAGACCCTGGCCACCACAACCTGTATTGATCCTGGAGGTGTGATGGTTAACCGCAATCTAACATGCTTATAATTATTTCAACTAGTAAACTTGTTCGATGCGAGGTATGTAGTGAATATAAAACGACCAACCCGAAGCGTTAGCAATTAGACAATTCTGAAGACCGATAATGTAGAGTTTCAATGCGCAGGTGGTAGGATTATCTAACCGGAAGCGAGAGATGGGAGAGTTTGCTGTGTTTCCACGTGTATTAGAAAACGACGCTGATGAAGTCTGATTTTGTCGTCCGGCCATTTGACTTCAACAGCCTGCCCGCGACAGACAGTTACGATACCGACCAGATCGGCAGTTGGCAGCTTAACTAGTGACCCTACCCCAATTTCTCTCGATGTGCTAGCCTTCCTTCCACGTAATTCCACGTGGCTATTCTCTCATGGAGACCCGACAGGAATTTCCCGTAGTGCAAGGAAGTGTTCGGTGAAGTTGGTTATTTCTTGAAATGGGTAATAAGCGGTGTATTCAAATGATAGAAATGTGGAAGAGTCTGATGGTTCGGGCTGTCTATTTCTGGACGAGAGAGAGTTCGCATGCTGAAGATTATTGAAGCTGAGGTTTATTCAACAAAAATTGCTGTTGAGCGGCCTCACGAAATGGCGATTGGTACTACCCATCATCAGGAAAATGTGATTCTAAAGCTTTATGTCGAAGACGGAACCTTTGGCTTTGGAGAAGCTCCTCATATGGTGGGACACTCTCAGTTGGGTGAGACTCCACAAACTGTTCGTGTGATACTGCGAGACAAAATTATCCCTGCCATTCTTGGTTGCAATGTAGGAGAGCCAGAACATCTGATGAAGGTTATGGATCAGGCTGTTCCGGGAAATCCGCGTGCCAAGGGTGCTGTAGTAATGGCGGCTTATGACTTGACAGGTAAGGTTTTGGGAGTTCCAGTCCATGCTCTGTTGGGGGGACAAGTGCGTGACAGAATTCCATTAAGTTGGTCTCTCCCAATTGTGAAAATTAACACAGCGGTTGAGGAAGGGTTGAGGATGGTGGAACGAGGTTTTCGCATTCTTAAAGTGAAAGTAGGGAGGCCCGATCCGGCAGAAGATGTGGAAATGGTGACCGCTTTGCGGCAGGCAGTGGGAAGTGAAATTAGTTTGCGGGTTGATGCTAATCAGGCCTATGACACAAAAACAGCTTTGTCGGTCATTCGAGGGATAGAGTCTTTAAATATTGATTATTTTGAGCAGCCTGTTCATTTGCAGGATTTAGAGGGTATGTCGGAGGTGACTTATTATTCAAGTATTCCTATTATGGCTGACGAATCAGCTAAATCTCCGACTGATATGACCCGTATCGTAAAGTTTCGAGCAGCCGATTATGTGAGTATTTATGTGATTGGTACGGGTGGGCTACTAAATTCGAAGAAAATGGCCATTTTGGCAGAAGTGTATCGCATGCGAGCCTATGTGGGAGGTGCCCTAGAAAGCATTATTGGAGCTTCGGCGGGTCTTCACTTGGCTGCATCCAGTTCTGCCATTGATTTAGGTTGTGAAATGTATGGGCAATATATGTTGAAGGATGATTTTGGTCTTCAACAGTTGGTGATGGAGGAAGGAGCCCTAATAGTCCCGACGGCACCTGGCTTGGGATTTGAACTTGATGAATCAAAGTTAGAAAAGTATAGACAAGATTCAATGGAGCGATTTACTTGGGAGCAATAGGTTTAACTATTATTTCTAATTTCAAGACTTTAGACATATGTCGTTAACAATTAAACGTGTGGCCATTTTGGGTGCGGGTCCCGGAGGATTGGCTGAAGCTGCCTTGTTGTCCAAGCATGGTTACGATGTACATTTGTTTAATGGCTCTTCTAATCGTATTGAGGCAATTTCTGAGGTGGGTGGAGTTACCATTGAGGGAGATTTTGGGGAAGAATTTGTCCGCATTGGAAAGATTACAACGGATATTGAAGAGGCACTGTTTGATCGTCAATTAGTATTTTCTTTCACACCAGCAAATGGACAACGCCAAATGGCTGAATTGGCCGCGCCTTTTTTGAAGAAAGGAGGAGTATTTTTGTATGCCTCCGGTTCGGCTGGCTCGCTAGAGGCTTATCCAATCTTTAGTCGGCAAGGAATTGATGTAATCGACGATGTTTTGTTAGGAGAAACTCTAACTTTGCCACAATCGGCTCGCGTAACTGGACCTACAAAAGTTCTTATTAAATTTCCTTGGCAAACCAGAATGGCAGCCTTTCCTGCGAAAAACAACGATCGGCTATATGAGGTAATGGAAGGAGTTCTTGATTTTCGATACTCACCTAATGTGCTTGATACTGGGATTAACAACGAAAATTTTATTATCCATCCAGGCCCCATTCTTCTTAACTACGCAGCTGCAGAAAGAGCAGACGGGAAACTTTCTTTGATGAGTGAAGGTATGACTGAGGGGGTGTTGCGATGTGTGGATCAGATTGATTCAGAAAAGATGGCTTTGCAGGAAGCTTTGGGATTGCAACCCATTTCCATTGATAGTCTTTACACTGAACTGGGGTCTAGTCCAGCCATTTATCGGGAACCAGGTGAAAATTTTGGAATAAAGGACAGAATATGGAAACGATATATTACAGAAGATGTTCCTTACGGTACGGTTCTATTTTCTTCTTTAGGAAAGCTTTTGGATGTATCTACTCCGGTATCAGATGCAATTAACATTTTATTAAGTGTGGTGGAAAAGACCGATTTTTATGCAGAGGGGAGAACAGTGGAAAAACTTGGTCTGGCAGGACTGTCAGTTGACGAGATAGGATACTTTCTACAGCACGGAGTTTATCAATCTTGAATGGATTAGACAGTCTTTTTCAAGCATTAGTTTTCTAGGGAGGATTATTAAATTGAGTCAACCTGAGTTTGCACCGTTTCCTGTTAGCGAATACGAGAGGCGTGTTGCTAAAGCCCGACACCTAATGGAAGAAAATGGGATTGATGCTTTGGTGTTGACCTCCAAGGAGAACGTGGTCTATTTCTCGGGGATTCAAACAATTGGGTGGGATTCTAAACATCGTCCTTTGATTGTTATAGTGCCCCGAGAACTATCTAGTCCAGTTCATATGGTATTGGCAGAGTCTCTGTACCAGGTATCTCGTGAGAGTTCTTGGGTGGATGAACTCCGTCCTTGGGGTGGATGGATGGAGGGGAGTACTGAGGATCCTATTGTTGGAGCCTTGCAGGTGTTTCAAGATCTTGGTTTAGTGACTGGGAAGTTGGGATTTGAGCTTGGTTATGGACAAAGAATGGGAATGTCACAAGAGGACTACTTTGAGTTGGTTGAGCAACTGCCAGAAGCTAGTTTAGTAGATGGTTCGAAACTCATTTGGGAGTTGAGGATGATTAAATCTTCCTTGGAAATTGAGGCTTTGCGAGAAGCCTGTGCTGCAACTACCAGTGCATTTGAAAAGGGTTTCGCTGCTATTTATCCGGGAATGAAGGAAAAGGAATTAGCAGGGATAATGTTTTCTGAAATGGCCCGTTATACTGATGAGCGACCAGGATTTATGATGGTTCGTTCAGGCCCTCGTAAGTATCGGATGGCCAACGTGCTTGCTTTTGACAAACCAATGGTAGCTGGGGAGTTAGTTGTTGTTGATTCAGGGGCAGTTTATAAGGATTACTGGTCAGACTTCATGCGCATGTGTTCTATTGGCGAGCCCACTAAAGAACAGCGTCGCTTTTTCGACGCAACTTTAGAATCTCAACAGGCAGGCGTGGACAAAATGAAACCGGGAGTGACGGCCCACGATATTTTTAGTGCTTGTAACGATGTCTTAGTAGCTCATGGTTTGGCAGATTATGTGACGTTTGAAAGGCTGGGACACGGAGTAGGTCTGGATATGCATGAGCCTCCCTCTATGGCAAGAGGGTCAGAGTTGATTATTCAGCCAGGAATGGTTTTGACAGTAGAGCCTGTCTTCTGGGACCGGCCCGAAGGTAAGGTGGGAAATTTTGCTTTGGAAGATGTGGTTGTGGTAACCGAGGAAGGGCATGAGGTTCTCAGCCTATTTCCAAAAGATCTCCACATTGTTCCGGTGTAATCTAGACCATAGATGGTCTAATTTTTTAGTGATTTTGAAAAGAGGAGGTTTGTTATGCCAACAGTCAGAATTGAAATGTGGTCTGGGCGCACTCTCGACCAGAAGCGTTCTTTGGTCCAACTAGTCACCAAAGCCATTGTGGAGGCTTTAGGGGTTCCATCTAAAACAGTCATTATTAAACTTGCAGAAAATGAGAAATCTAACGCAGCTCGTGGAGGAATATTGCGTAGCGAAGAATAGATAGAGTTGAGCGGATAAGGGTGAGCGGTTAATAATCTTTAAGTCCTAATAAGACAGTGTTGGCCCATAGAAACAAGAGGATTGGTTTGAGATTAATTAGTAGCGGTTTTGTACTGATTTTGTTGATGGGATTGTCGCTGATATCTTGCGATTTATCGACTCCAAGATCGGAATTGTCTAGAGAGCGCAGTGGAATACAGGGTGAATCGTTGGATCCTGATACTCGACTGCCCCCAATCAAAATTTTAGCTCCAGCAGCCAGTTATGATACACGCCGCTGGGAAGCAGTACTTTTGATGGCTACTGTTTGGCAGGATTTAGGGTTCGATGTTGATTTAAGAGGGTTTCCAGATCTATTTACCCTTTTAGCTGACGTTTCTTCCGAGCCCTTTAATTGGGATGCTTACGTATCCGGTTATGTTGGAAGACCCCAACGGCTTGATCCTGATGAGTTTCTGTTTCGACCCTTTCACTGTTCCGGAATCCAGGATCATGGTCCCAATATAGTGGGTTATTGCAATCCAGACTACGATTCTATAGTGGAGGCACAACGTGCCACACTGGACCAGGAAGCTCGGCGAATCTTAGTCTACAAGGCACAGGAAATTTTAGCCCATGATGTTCCTATGATTACTCTTTTTCACAGAAGAGAGGTGCTGGCCTACAACCAAGCTGATTTCGAAGGCTGGACTCCGGTGGTGGGACGGGGTCTCTGGAACCTATGGAGTATGATCCGAGTAAAGCCTAAGACTACTAATCGAACCTTGAAGGCTGGCTGGGCTACTGACATGGGCACCCTGAATCCCTTAGCGTTAGGACCGGCTTTTGAGCCTTTGCAGTGGACTTACGATACCTTAGTCCGCATTGGGCCAAATGGTACGCCTGTGCCTTGGGCGGCCAGTGATTGGAAGATAATTGACGATACCACGGTGGAGATCACCCTGAGAAAGGGCATGAAATTTCACGATGGTGAACCGGTAACGGTGCAGGATGTAAAATTCAGTTTTGATTTTATAAAAAAGCATGGCACAGCAGGGTTTTTTCCAGCTGCCCTATCACCGGTTGATAGGGTTGAAATTATCAGCGAAAATGTTCTTCGTTTTAAGTTGTTTAAACCGTTTGCTCCTCTTTTTTTTACTACCTTCTCTTTAGTCTATATTTTACCTCAGCACATATGGGAGAACATTGTGGTTTCTGAGGGAATTGATTCACCGGCCAAGTGGAATAATGCCAACCCGGTGGGAAGTGGACCTTTCAAGCTTTCCTATCATCGTCGTGGGGAAGAACTTCTATTGGAGTCCAATAAAGATCACTTTGATCCCCCTCAGGTAGACGCTCTTTTAATTGTGTCTCATTCCAATATTGATGGAGTCTTTGCTTCCCTTATGAATGGTACAGTTGATGTGCCAGATCGTAGTATCTCTGCTCTTAATGTTCCCGAAGTTCGAGAAGCCCCTCATCTGGGATTGACGGATACCCCTGATCATGGAGTTTTTTTCCTGGGATTCAATTTGAGACGGCCTCCATTTAATGATCTTCAAGTGCGAAGGGCTTTAGCCCATACTCTGGACCACAAGACAGTAGTTGAAGCGGTATTAGGGGGATTTGGGGAACCAGGACAGGGAGTGATTGCTCCCTCTAACAAGTTCTGGCACAATCCGGCATGGGAAAAGTGGTTTGTGGAGGATTATCAATTTGATAGGGTGGCGGCACGCCGTATTTTACAAGAGTCTGGCTATCGCTGGGATGAAGAGGGCAAACTTCATTATCCTATCGACGGGCCCCCTGTTCCCTGATTAAAAACTAGATTGCTCTGTTCTCCTGGTGCGTCTTTTGGGAGTAAATAGCGAGGAACACAATGTATTGGCGTTTTCTTATACGGCGCGTGGGAACTCTTGCAGTAAATTTTTGGATTGTTGCCACACTTACTTTCTTAATGTTCCGACTCTTGCCGGGAGATCCTACTGCTATTCTTCTGGATCCTCTTATGGATGCAGAGGTGCGCGAGTCTGTTCTTCAGAGATTTGGTCTAGATCGGCCTTTACACGAACAATATATTTTGTATCTCAATAACCTCGTACATGCCGATTTTGGTTGGTCGTTCTTTTACAATCGTCCAGTTTCAGAGATTATTTGGGATTTTCTCCCTAACACGCTGGTTTTGGGATTCTCTTCTCTGATTCTGGCTTATGGCATAGGGATTTTTGGAGGAGCATTTCTAGCTTGGAAACGTAATACCTGGTTGGGTAACTGGGGCACTTTGGTTCCACTTGTTTTTCGTTCGGCTCCTGTGTTTTGGACAGGTATGGTGGCTTTAATGTTCTTGTCCTATCGTTGGGGATTGTTTCCACACGGTGGACTACGAAGTCCTGGCTATCAAACCTTGGGATTACTGGATAAATTTTTGAGTCTTGATTTTCTCCACCATTTGGCCTTGCCAGCTGGTATTTCCGCACTTTATCTCATGGGCATACCCATGTTGTTGACTCGTACCAGCATGCTGGATGTTTTTGGTGAGGACTTTGTGGAGTTGGCGCGTGCGCGTGGTTTTTCTGAATTAAGGGTGATTTTAGTCCATGTGCTCCGCAATGCCCTACTTCCAGTTATAACGGCTTCAGCGGTTGCTGTTGGATTAATGATAGGAGGAAATATTGTAGTCGAATTTGTGTTTTCTTGGCCAGGGATTGGACGTCAAATTGTTCTGGCTACTCAGAATAGAGATTTTCCAATGGCACAAGGGATTTTTTTAGTGGTTGCTTCCACAATGATGATCGTTAATACCTTGGCTGATATGGCCTATGCTTATTTAGATCCTCGAGTGGTATATAAGTGAGATTGTCAAGATGATTAGATCCAAATTGTCTCGATGGATTCTTTTGCTTTCCGTCAAACAGCTATTGGGGTTGGTGATTCTCGTTATTTACATTCTAATTGCATTAGCAGCTCCGATCCTCATGACTCATGATCCTTGGGAAATTAATCGTAGTGAGCAAGGACTAGTCGTCAGGCTACAACCCCCTTCGACAAACCATTTCCTAGGAACTACTCATATGGGAAGAGATGTTTTTTCTCAGCTGGTCATCGGCACCAGAGCCACTTTGTTGGTGGGTATTATTGCTGCTTTTTGTGTCACCTTAATTGGGACCAGTGTCGGTTTGATCAGCGGATATTTTGGGGGCTGGGTTGACGAGATAATGATGCGCGTAGTTGATATTGCTTATTCTATTCCCTTTGTGCCTTTTATTATCATCCTGGTTACACTTCTAGAGCCCTCTTTGTGGAATATTATCTTAGGAATAGTGCTTCTTTTTTGGCGTTCTCCAACGCGTGTTATCCGTTCTCAAGTACTTACCCTCAAGACCCGTCCATTCGTCAAGGCAGCCAAGGTAGCTGGGGCCGGAGATTGGAGAATTATTTATACCCAGATTGCTCCTAATATTCTCCCATTAGCGTTTCTCTATATGACTATTAGTGTGGGTTGGGCGGTGGTGACTGAGACTAGTGTGAGTTTTTTGGGACTAGGGGATCCCCTGGTTATCAGTTGGGGGCAAATGCTTAATTTGGCTTTTTTGTCGGGAGCTGTCAGACATGCTTGGTGGTGGATTGTTCCTCCTGGGATTTCCATTATTCTGATTGTAGTAGCTATGTTTATGATTGGTGAAGCCTCTGAGGAGTACGCTAATCCTAGGCTGAGGGTGAGATGAGTCCAGAGATTTTACTGGAGATTTCAAATCTTTCTGTTTCATACGGGACCTTACGGGGTCAGGTTTCTGCACTATCTAACTTTTCTATGAGTATTCCAGCAGGTTCAGTGGTGGGGTTAGTAGGGGAATCTGGATGTGGCAAGACAACTTTGGCTAAAACGATCATGCAACTTTTGCCCCCTAACGGATTTTTAAACCAAGGGAAAATATTTTTTAAGGGAAAGGATTTAACGCTTCTTTCTGATTCTGAAATTCGTGCAATTCGATGGAAAGAAATTGCTATGGTCCCACAGAGTGCTATGAATTCGCTGAATCCAGTATACAGAGTTGGAGACCAATTGGTGGAGACTATGGTTGTTAGAGAGGGAATGAATCGAAAAACAGCCTGGAAGAGAGCTGGCCAACTGTTTGAGATGGTTGGAATCAAAGATAGTCGATTACGAGATTTCCCCCATCAATTCAGTGGCGGCATGAAGCAACGGGCTACTATTGCACTGGCTATGTCCCTTTCTCCTAGACTTATAATTGCTGATGAACCCACTACGGCACTGGATGTTTTAGTGCAAGCGCGTATTCTTGATCTTTTGAGAGATCTGAAAAAAAAGTTAGGTTTGACTCTGATTTACATTACTCACGACCTTTCAGTGGCCTCTCAAACTTGTGATTTTTTGGGTGTGATGTATGCAGGAGAATTGGTAGAATTTGGGCCGACCAAACAAGTTTTAAGCGGTCCTTTTCATCCATACACTATGGGTTTGGTCTCAGCAGTTCCCCGCAAAAGCATGTTGGAATGGGAGCCAGTATCGATACCTGGAGCACCGCCGGATTTGTTGCAGGAACCTGAGGGTTGTCGCTTTGTAGAACGGTGTCCTTTTGCCGCAAATAGATGCGCGAAGGAATCTACTCATCTGCTTTCGTGTGCAGAGTTTCATCAGGCAGCCTGCCACTACATAGATAGAGCTGACACTATGAGAAAGGAGTCCCAAGCAGCAGAGATTTGGGAAACCTCTTTGGCGGGCAGGTCAAAATTTGGCGGGCAGGTCAAAATCAATATAAATTCAAGTACTCCAGTTTTTGAAATTAATAAACTCAGCAAGGTGTTTTATGCAAGGGATAGTCTGCCTTGGCGAACTCCTGCAGTGGCAACTGTTGCATTGGACCAAGTCACAATGCAGGTTAATAGAGGAGAAATTTTAGGTTTGGCAGGTGAGAGCGGTTCGGGTAAAAGTACTCTCGCTGAAATTTTAGTTGATCTGCAGCTACCAACTAAAGGAGAGGTGCTTTATCAAGGGACAAGTTTGCCAGATATGAGACCTCACGAAAGGCGCAATTTTAGATCTCAGGTACAAATGATCTTTCAAGATCCTTACGAAAGTTTGAATCCTCGCCATACTGTTTTTCGAACAGTTTCCGAAGCTCTGGTGAATTTCGGGATTCGTTCTCGTGTTGAGATAATTTCTAGAGTGAAGGAGGTGCTGGAACAGGTCGGTTTGCAGCCCGCCTCCGCTTTTTTGGAGACTTATCCCCATCAGCTTAGTGGAGGTCAGCGCCAGCGAGTGTCCATTGCTCGGGCCATTGTGCTAAAGCCAGCTGTTTTAATTGCCGATGAACCTGTTTCTATGTTGGATGTATCTTTGCGTGCCGGCATTTTAAGATTATTGCGGGATCTGCGGGAGAGGATGGGATTGACTATTCTTTATATTTCCCATGATTTGAGTACGATGAGTTATTTGTGTGATCAAATCGCAATTTTGTACGATGGCCAACTAAAAGAGCTTGGTCCGACTCATCAAGTTTTAGTTTCTCCACAGGATTCCTATACAAAGAAGCTGTTGGCAGTTCTACCATCGTTGTCGTGAATAAGTTTATTTAGAGGATAAAATTTGTGAGGCTAATTTGTCTAAGTGGTGTGACAAATTAAATAACTTCAGACAATCTGTATTGAGGTAAACGCGCACCCTCCCCCCATTAGTCTTCTCTGAAACTGCTGAGAATAGGCCGAAGTTGTCAGATGGATCAGTTACGCTCGACACTCATCAAATTACGCAGGAGGTGTGATGAATAAGTCAGAGATGATTGCCAATGTTGCTGAGAAAGCTGGTGTAAGCAAGAGTGTTGCATCAGACGTCGTTAACGCCCTTTTTGATGCTTCGCGAGGCGGAGTGATTGCAGGAGCGCTTGGATCTGGAGGGAAAGTTAGCATTCCCGGATTCGGGACTTTTGAGTCACGGCATCGTGCGGCCAGAACAGGACGGAATCCACAGACGGGTGCACCGATTATGATTTCGGCCAAAAACGTCCCTGCTTTCAAGGCAGGCAAAGGCCTGAAAGATACAGTAGCCGGCTAATAGAGATTTCTGGCGCAGTTTAATTGCGTTTTTTGCAAAATCTACTAGCTGGTTCTGTCGGGTGGATGTGTTTGTGGGCCATTAGCTAGGATCCAAGGGAGGGGTGTTTTCTTGTCGATGTGGATGGGACGAGGTCCAACCCAAGCAGAGATTCGGCACCGAGATGGAGTGGTCTGTCGTTCAGCCGTTTGAAGAAGTTTTTTGATGGTAGTGGCCGGGGTTGAGATCTAACTCTATATTCTTCTTTGTGAGAGCAGAGCCGGGTTCTGTCTTCATAGTTTGACCGGATTGTTTATCAGATCGGATGAAAGAGCATAACTTTATTGTCGAAAATCATCTCAATGGTACCCCGGTTGATTTAGTTGTTGGAATCCCCTCCTTCAACGAAGCCGATAGTATTGGTTTTGTTGTTGAACAAGTAGCCAAGGGGCTGCAAGAATTTTTTCCTCATTTAAACACTGCCATTATTAACGTCGATAATTTTTCGGAAGATGGCACTAAGCATGCCTTTCTAGCATCAGAAAGTGGTGACATCCCAAAGGTTTATCTCTCTACTGATCAAGGAGTGAGAGGTAAGGGCAACAACTTATATAATTTATTCCATTACCTATCTTTCTATAAGCCTAAAGTAACTGTGGTGGTCGATGCTGATTTGGACAGTATTCGTCCCGACTGGGTTTACTGTTTGGCTCAGCCAATTATTCATGGGTACGACTTTGTTACGCCTATCTATACACGAAATGAATACGACGGCACTATTACCAACCATTTGTGTTATCCACTGCTTTATGGCCTGCTAGGGAAGAATATTCGACAGCCAATTGGGGGTGATTTTTCCTTCTCTAACCAAATGATGAATCATTGGAGGCTTTTGGAATGGGGAAGTAATGTGCGTCAGTATGGAGCGGATATTTTTTTAACTTCTGAAGCTTTGCTTGGCGGGTTTGAAGTAGCCCAAGTGGTTTTAGGATCAAAGGTGCATAAGTCGACTTCTCCTCAAATGGGAGAAGGTTTCCTCCAGGTAGTGGATACCTTGTTTGGACGTCTTTTGGAATCTAAGGACGATTGGGAAGAAGTAGCCTCTGGAACAGAAACACCACCTGTCCATCGCTGTACTAGGAATCTCGATCCTCCCCAAAGTTTGAGTATTGACTACAAGGGTTTGAAACTTCAGGCTAGTGAGGAATTTGATGTTCATAGAGATTTGGTTTTAGAAATTCTTCCTTGCAAAATAGCCCAACAAGTATTGGAGATGTTCCAGGCTCAGAGATTTCGGGTATCTAGTTCGATGTGGGCTAAGATTGTTTGTTATTTCATTTGTGCGTACGATCGGGCTGAGGATCGTTCTGGACGGATGCAAGTTTTGGGAGCCCTGAAATCTTTATACTTTGCTAGGACAATTTCCTTTATCCGGGCAACTCTGGAACTGGACTACGTTGAATCAGAGAAAAGGATTCTTCGCCAGGCCCAAGTATTCCGATCTCATCGCTCAGCCATGATCAAAAAAATTCATTCCCAGGTGAGTGTTGTTGACCATTCCAGTCACCGTGTCGCCTGATTCCTAATCAGTCTAGAATTGCAGTTGCTTCAATTTCCATAACTAGGTCCCGTCTGACCATGCTATGCACGACCACCGTAGTAATTGCAGGATAGGGAGGTGTAAAGTAGAGTGGTCGCAATTTCTTGATCGCGCTAAATTGTTCACCATCGGTGAGAAATATATTCATTTTTACTATATCCCCCATTGTCCCTCCAGCTGCTTCTATGGCGGCTTTTAAGTAATTGAAGATTCTTTTTCCCTGGGCCATTGGGTCGAGTTGTCCTACATCAGCTTCTGGATGGGCCGTTTGTCCCGAAATGAATACAAACTTGTCTTTTTTTACAACGTGACTGAATTGCCCTGGTTCTGGAAGGTCTGGGACATTAATCACTTGGAAGCTCATTTTGTTCTCCTTTTTTTTGTATAGAGTTAGTTGGGTTTAATTGCGAATACACATCTGTTTAAATAGCAGTCCATGGGATTGAATGTCACGCGGAAACTTATAACAGCCCATTTAATAGAGGGTGAGATGGTTATAGGTGAAGAGATTGGCATAAAGGTTCACCAAACTTTGACCCATGATGCAACTGGTCCTTTTGTCATGTTGCAATTAGAGGCGATGGGGTTAGACCGAGTTAAGACTGACCTTTCAGCTCAGTACATAGATCACAACATTCTCCAGCAGGATTATAAAAATCCAGATGACCATCTTTTCCTTAACAGTGCTTGTCAGCGTTTTGGCCTTTGGTACAGTGGCCCTGGAAACGGTATTAGTCATCTAGTTCATCAAGAGCATTTTGGAAAACCGGGAAAGGTTTTATTGGGTGCCGACAGTCATACACCAGCAGCTGGTTCTATTGGTATGTTAGCGATTGGGGCCGGGGGACAGGAAGTTGCTATGGCAATGGCTGGTATGCCGTTTTATTTCAAGATGCCGGAGATTTGGGGTGTAAAGCTAGTGGGTAGTTTGCCAAATTGGGTCAGTGCTAAAGATGTCATTTTAGAAATGCTGCGTCGTCATAATGTCGATGGAGCTGTACATCGGATTATCGAATATTATGGTCCTGGTTTGGAGTCCCTCTCTGTGATGGATCGACATGTGATTGCTAATATGGGAACCGAATTAGGAGCTACGACAACTGTATTTCCATCTGATCGGGCAGTGAAGATATTTATGAGATCACAGGGACGAGAGGAAGACTGGAGCGAAGTATTGTCCGATGAGGATGCTCGGTACGATATTAATGAGGAAATCGATTTAGCTCAGTTGGAACCATTAATTGCCAAGCCTTGCAGTCCAGGAAATGTAGTTCCAGTTAGAGAAGTTCAAGGGATGCCAATTTACCAGTCTTATATCGGTTCTTCAGCTAATCCTGGGTATCGTGATTTGGCGGTTGCCGCACAGATTGTAGAAGGGAAACAGATCAGTGCGAATGTTTCTTTTGATCTTAATCCATCCTCCCGTCAGGTTCTAGAAAATTTGGTCAGAGATGGACACCTTATTTCCCTGATACGGGCAGGTGGTAGGATTCACCAGGCCGGTTGCAATGGTTGTATTGGAATGGGCCAGTCCCCTGCTACAGATCAAATCAGTCTCCGTACGGTACCTAGAAATTTTCCTGGTCGTTCCGGAACACCGGAAGACCAAGTTTACTTAGTTAGTCCAGAAACGGCTGCAGCCTCAGCTCTTACTGGTGTAATTACAGACCCGCGGGAGTTGTTAATGGACTACCCTAGAATCAAGGATCCTGAATTTCCAAGTCTCAATAGAGGTGTTCTAGAGCCTCCCTTAGCCTTTAAGGAAGCTGTCAACATTGAGCTGCGCAAGGTAGCTAATATTGTTAGTTTCCCTCAATTTGATCAAATGCCCGACTCTTTGAAAATTCCGGTTCTGTTGAAGGTAAATCATGATCTTTCAACCGATGAAATTTTGCCTGCGGGGCCACAATTTTCTCCTTATCGTAGTAATATTTTGAAGAGTAGTGAATTTGCTTTTGCTAGGGTGGATACCGCTTATCCTGAGCGAGCTTCTAAGTTAAAAGGTCAAGGAGGACATGTAGTAGTAGGAGGGCAGAACTACGGTCAGGGTTCCAGTCGAGAACATGCAGCCTTGGCTCCCCGTTTTTTAGGTCTTCGGATTATAATTGCAATAAGTTTTGGACGAATTCACTGGCAAAATTTAATCAATTCTGGAGTTTTACCACTAGTTTTTAAGGAGCAATCTGATTACCAGAAGATTGAGCAAAATGATCTTTTAGAATTTAGTAATCTCCGCAACAAAATATCTCAGGTAAAAGAAATTGAAGTTTTTAATACTACAAAGGACAGAGCTTTTTTGACCGAACATAAACTATCAGACAGACAGATAGAAATTTTGTTGGTTGGAGGAATAATCAATTGGGCCAAGAAGTAGGTCCAAAACTAATGTTTGAAAATAATTTTTTGAAATATAGTGTAAGTTTTCTAATCAACTATCTTTTCTAGCGATGGTTGTGAGCATGCCGTATTTTTTATTCCATCGTTCTATGAAAGGGAATGCGAAGAGAAGTGGTTTGAGTAAATAATAGGGCAGACGGTTGCCAAAGTATGCTTCTGACCAGTAGATAAGACTGTATTTTAGACTATGGATATTAGCCATAGGTGAGAAAAATAGGTGTTTCTGGAACTGTAAGTTGACTTTTTTCAGCAGTATTTCTAGGGAGTTTGGAGAAAAGTGATAGAGGTGTCTGGGAACGTCAATGGCATACCAATAGCGACCAAATAAGCGGGCCTGCAAACTGGAAAAATTAGGAACGGAGATGACAATCCAACCTCCAGGGCGAAGAAGTTTGTAAGCTCGTTCAAGCACCTTTAGAGAATTGGGAAGGTGTTCTAATACGTGCCATAATGTGATGACATCAAATTGGTTTTCTTGAAGTTTCTGGGAAAATATGTTGCCGTTGATTAAGTTAATATCATGAATTTTAGACGCAACTACACTCAAAGTTTCTTTCGCAAAATCAACTCCTGTACGTTGCCATTTATGAGGATCTAATCCCCATAAAAATTTACCGTCACCGCACCCTACATCTAGGATATGTCCTTCTGCAATGTGTCGTTCCAGCAGCTTTATTTTTTCAGTTTCTCTTCGCCAGGAGCGGCTTCTCTGAAGTTTTCCAGATAGGAAAGCATTAACGGTGTGGGTGGTTTCACCCAGATAATTGGGAGGGTAGTGATCAATAAGTTCCTTTTCTGGCAGAGAAGGAGATGTCCACCCAAAGCCACAATCTTGACAGCGGCGAATTTCCCAAACGTTCTCAGGACGGTTGAAAAGGCGGTCGAAGCTGGTAGTAAACAGTTGCCAGTGTAGGGAAGAACAGACAGCACAACGATCTTTCATTGGATATGATCTGGAGCTCTGCCAGAGGGAGTGAGTTGGTCTTTCATCTCTTCAAAAAGACCTAGTAGTTGTTTCAATGCTCTAATAGTGTAATCACTTTTTAAGGAAACCCAACCCAGTTCTCTATAAATTCTCCTTCCCTGGATGCGACGGTAGCACAAAGATTTATTTTTACCATCTTTGACTACAGCTGGATGTGGGATAATGCTGATTCCCAAACCTATTTCAACCAAAGGTTTTGTGATTTCTACATTTTCTAGTTCCATGTTATTAGAGAAATGAATTTTTTCTTCTTGGAAGATTTCATCCAATAATTTTCGTGTATTAGAGCCTCTTTCAAAGTGAATGAAAGTATAAGGAGTAAGGTCTTTGAAAGTAATACGATCTCGAGTCGACAAAGGATGTTGCTCTTCCATGACCAAAACCATTTCTTCAGTGAGAGCGGGATGGATTTCTAGGTCTTCGTCTTGGAAAGGGAGACTTAGTAGGGCTAGATCAACCTGATTGGTTTTTAATAGGCGCAAGATTTCATCATTGGTACCAGTAGCGATGGTTAGTTCAACATTAGGATAACGTTGTTGATATTCTTTAACTAAAGCAGGGAAAAGATAGGTGCAGATTGACATGCCACCAGCTAGGCGTAAGTATCCGCGGCGTAAATGAGTGAGATCGGATATCTCAGATGTCATCAGACGCATCTCATTAAAAATCTTTCGAGTGTAATGCAAGAGTACTTCACCGGTCGGAGTTAAATAGATTTTTCGATGGATACGTTTGAAGACTTGGTCTCCCAACTCTTCTTCCAAGAGTTTTATCTGGCGACTGATAGCGGATTGCGATACGTAGAGCTTTTCTCCAGCTCGGGTAAAGCTTCCGGTGTCAACAATGGCCTGAAACATTTCAAACTGCCTTATGTCCATGTGTCGTCATTTAATCATGAATTAATTGGATATGAAGTATAGTAATTTCCCATTTTACTGATGGGTATTTGAAAATAGTTGAAGTTTCAATCTTTGTAGGGATAAATATTTTAGAGTTTCAATCTATTTCGCTCTTCTTTCGTCTGACACCAATCCTGTGTATTATTCTTAGTTATGCAGGATCGCATGTATGGACGTCTGTTGTTACTGGTAGCTTCAGCTGTTGTTCTTTACTTTTCCTTTCGAATTTTTCAACCATTTCTGCTTTCTATTAGTTTAGCGGCTATTCTAGCTAGCCTTACCTATCCAATTTTTGAATGGTCCTCAAAGAAATTGAATGGCAAGAGTAGTTTGGCTGCTCTTCTTACCGTTTTTTGGGTCACTGTGAGTCTGATTGTTCCTTTTGTTCTATTGGTTTTCTTAGCGGCTGGAGAGGTGACTAACGTTTATGGTCAGGTGCAGGAAAAACTTCAAACAGGCGAGTTGGAAAAATTCGTGGCCATGTTATCAGATTCTCAGTTGAGGTTTTTGTTCGAGTGGACAGACCCGTACGTTGATATAAAGGAAATTAATCTGGCAGCTAGCCTTACAGCAACACTTCAACAAATGAGTCTCGTTCTTCTACGTTATAGCACGTCACTACTTTCCGGTTTTTTCCAGACCATCATGCATTTTCTGATTATGTTGGTAACTCTATTTTTTCTGTTTCGGGATGGAGAGAGTCTGAGAGAAAGAATCCACACCTTGATACCTATTTCTCCTACTTATGAGCAGCAGATTGTTGACAAATTTCGAGTTGTGGCCACCGCTACAGTGCTTGGTAATCTATTGACAGCCGTAGCCCAAGGAGTGGCTGGCGGATTAGTTTACTGGGCGCTTGGTATTCCTAACCCTTTGTTCTGGTCTTTTGCAACTGCCCTGTTTTCAATGGTTCCTGTAGTGGGAACAGCAATAATTTGGGTTCCTTGGTCTATTTATTTTTTGTTAACAGGGTTGCTGTCTCAAGGAGTTATTCTAATTTTCTTATCATTTTTTGTAGTTGGGATGATCGATAATTTGATCAGGCCTCTTTTTATTGAAGGTAGAGCCAAGATGAATACTTTGATGGTGTTTCTTTCCATTATGGGGGGGATCTCCTATTTTGGTGTATTGGGTATGATATTTGGTCCGATTATTGTTGCTGTTGGAATTACTTTTTTGGAGTTATATAAGCTGGAATTTCAATCAGAGCTTTCCGAGTCCGGCGAGTAATGAATCCTTACGCAAGCTGGATCTATCGCTGGGAGCGGTCGCTAACAATGCGTGACCAGAATCGAAAGATTTTTCCGTTTGATTGGGGCCTGGAGTGGATACATAGTGATGGTAATGTACCCAAAGTAGATCCACTTAGCTATATAAAAGAATACGCCCAGACTGCTCTTGAAGATAGCGATTCTTATTTCAAGCCTCCACCCGTAAAGGATTGGATTTTAGAGGAAGACCAGTTAACTTTTCCTGCTCCTTTTCAGTCTATTTATCCTGAAAATAATACAGTTTATTGTCGTTTGTTTCCGGTTAAATCTTCTGAGAAAGCCGTGATTGTAGTGCCTCAGTGGAATGCATCTTTTGATAGTCATGTTGGTCTTTGTCGGGTATTACAACGGTGTGGTATTACTGCTGTCCGTCTGAGTATGCCCTACCATGAACAGCGACTACCTGAGAAGATGAAGAGAGCTGATCACATGGTTAGTCCTAATATTGGTCGCACTATACATGCAACCCGACAGGCTGTTTTGGAGGTGCGTCAGTTGGCTAATTGGTTACGGGGACAAGGCTATAAAAGGGTTGGAGTTATGGGGACAAGTATTGGATCCTGTGTTACTTATTTGGCTTTTGCTCATGATCCCTCTATTTGTACTGCAGTTTTCAACCATGTTTCCCCCTTTTTTGCTGATGTGGTGTGGACAGGTCTTTCCACTCGTTATGTTAGATGGGGTTTAGAGGGTAACGTTTCGTTAGCAGATCTACGCGAGTGTTGGTCTCCGATTAGTCCTTGGTTTTTTATCAATCGTTTCAAGAATTGTTATCGTTCTCATCTTATGATTACAGCAAAATATGATTTAAGTTTTTATCCAGAATTGTCTAATAAGGTGTTTGAACGATATGAAGCTGAGAAAATTCCCTATCAAAAGGTGGTTCTGCCCTGTGGTCACTATACTACCGCATTATTTCCCTTTAAGTATTTAGATGGGTGGCACATTTGTCGACACCTTATAAGTGGGCTTTCTGGCTAACTTATTCTCTTTATTTATCTTAGTTGAAATAAGTATCGGGACTATTTTCACTTCCCTGAATCGGTTATTATAGTCAGTGTGAACCAGTGCTTTTTATTAATTTAGCAGGAGATTTTCAGCAGTTCACATTAGGGAATTTGAGTCTAAATAAGGACGAGTCGTTCAAGTTCAAATAAGTGGAGATAAAGAAATGAAGAATCCCTTGGAGAATCAATGGGCACTTATTCTAGGTGCTTCTAGTGGATTTGGTGCTGCAACGGCTTTGGAATTAGCCCGAGCAGGTATGCATATTTTTGGTGTGCATCTGGATCGTAAAGCAACTATGGGAAATGTGGAGAACGTTCGTAGTGGAATTGAAAAAGCTGGACGAAAAAGTTTATTTTTCAATATGAATGCGGCGGATGGGGAGAAAAGAAAGACTGCTTTGGACGAGATGGAAAAAACTGTTCAAACAGATCAGTCTAGTATCAGAGTATTGTTGCATTCTTTGGCTTTTGGTAGTTTAGGCCGTTATTTTCCTGAAGATTCGGCTAAACCAATCACTCCAAATCAGATGGCTATGACTCTGGATGTTATGGCGCATTCATTGGTTTATTGGGTTCAAGACCTAGTATCAAATGACCTTCTCTCCAAGGGTTCTAGAATATATGCTATGACCAGTTCTGGGGGGCACAGTGTTTGGCCCAGTTATGGACCGGTTTCAGCTGCCAAGGCGGCTCTAGAATCACATATCCGACAGATTGCCTTGGAATTGTCACCTAAGGAAATTACTGCCAATTCCATTCAGGCAGGTGTTACCGATACTCCTGCTCTTCGTAAAATTCCTGGGCATGAAGAAATGATTCAGAATGCAACCCAACGGAATCCTGGTGGACGTCTGACTACTCCTGAGGATGTCGGACAGGCAATTGTTGCACTTAGCCACCCTTTTACTCATTGGATGACTGGTAATGTTATTCGAATTGATGGAGGTGAGGACATCACCGGGTAGTCAATTTAACTACAAAATATGACGTTATTAGTGCCTCAAATTGAGTTTGAAAAACATCGACTAGATAATGGTCTCTCAGTATTACTTCACCGAGATGATCGGGTTCCCTTGGTTCACGTAAGTGTTCATTACAGAGTAGGTTCTAGCTACGAAAAGATGGGCAGGTCAGGATTTGCCCACCTTTTCGAACACATGATGTTTCAGGGTTCGGAAAATATTGAAGCCAACGAACATGGAAAATATATCGACAATGCTGGTGGTGCATGGAATGCGAGTACGAGCAAGGACCGAACTAACTATTACGAAACAGTTCCTTCAAACTATCTAGATCTTGCTTTATGGTTGGAAGCGGATCGGATGCGTTCTCTCAAGGTTACTCAGGAGAATTTTGAGAACCAGCGACAGACAGTTATCGAAGAGAAGAAGCAAAGCTATGACAATCGTCCCTATGGACTCTCTTATCTCAGATTTGACGAGCTAGCTTATGAAAATTGGGCTTACGCTCATTCCATTATTGGTTCCATTGAGGATCTTGAAAAAAGCAATTTGGAGGATGCTTTATATTTTCACAGAACCTATTACGGTCCTGGGAATGCAATTTTGATTCTATCAGGAGATATTGGAAATGAAGTATTGGGTCAAGTTGACAATTATTTTGCAGGTATAACTGATCAGACTAATCCTAAATTGCCCGATCTTAGTGAGCCTAAGCAAAAGGAAGCAAAATCGGAGACTCTGAAGGACCCCCTAGCTCCTTTAACTGCGGTTTCAATGGGCTACCACATGGATGCGGCTGGTACTCCAGAATATTACGCCTTATCGGTGTTGGCCTTCATATTGGCTCAAGGAGAGTCGTCTCGTCTTTATCGCCTACTTGTTCACGATAACAATTGGGTAACAAATTTATCCGTAGGGCCTAATCAGTACAAGGGTCCTCAGTTATTTGAACTATGGCTTCAACTTCAAGATGGAGCAGAGAAGGAGATTATCCTGAAGACCCTCGAGGAGAAATTAGGAGAGATCTGTGAAAATAAAGTACTTGATCAGGAACTAGAAAAAGCCAGAAATCAGATAGCTTTTAATTTTGTTAATCGTCTGAGCAAGGTGTCCCAAGTTGGTGAATTACTCGCTTACTATGCGCTTTATTATGGAGATGCTGAGATGATCAATCAAGACCTTATTTGTCATCTTGAGGTCGATCAGGATCATATTATTGAAGCTGCCCAAAAGGTTTTTAGGAATGAGAATCGGACCTTGGTTTTGGTAGAACCTGGCCAATAATGAATTGTAGTGGGGTTTGTTCGAAAATGGATTTTTCCAATCTGAGTTTAGGTAAAAAAATATGAAAGCCCCTGTTCCTGGAACTGAAAAGAATATTCTTTATCCAGAAATTCCAATAGCCACTTTGACTAATGGTCTCCAGATATTGTCAGTAAATGACACGCGTCTTCCAAGGATTTTTCTTACACTTTTGTTTCCGGTTGGTCGAGTCTGCAGTCCTGTTCATAACCAATCTTTAATTCCTTTAGCTCTTGAACTAATCAAGACTGGGACCAAGAATCGTTCTGCTCGCGAAATTGCTAATTTCGTGGACCAGTGGGCTATCGATTATGCAAGTAATGTGATGATGGAGCACAGTACGTTATCAGTGGATGTATTGGCCGATTATATTGAGCCAGCTTTGGAGTTTATAGCTGACGTGTTGTTAAGTCCCAGTTGGCCAGATGAAGAGTTGAAAAAGGTCCAAACTAGGTGGGGAAGTCACTTAATTGCTCAGCGTTCTCAACCAGATTTTTTGGCGAATGAAAGAACATTTAAAGCTATTTACTGCGATCATCCCTATTCCAATATTAGTCTTTCTCCGCAGCATTTAGCAGAGGCTAATTCGGAGGCTATTGGCGATATTTATCAGAGATACTATGTTCCGAATAATGCTTATCTTCTTTTGGCTGGTCCTATGAATTTGGATGAGGTTGTTGAGCGGACAAACACAGTTTTGGGGACGTGGATTAATAGCAAATCTCCCGAAGTTTCCTATCCAAAACTTTCCAATATTAAGGGGCCTTTGATTAGTCTGGTACATCGCCCTCATTCCGTTCAGTCCAAGATCGTGTTGGCAGTGAGGGCACTTCCCATAGCTCATTCTGACGATGTTGTTTTGAAAGTTACTAATCAAATTCTTGGAGGTGGTGGTAGTGCTCGGTTGTTTCTCAATTTGAGAGAGGAAAAGGGATATACCTATGGAGCCTATAGTCATGTTCGAAGATATCGTCATGATGGGCTTCTCTTGGCGGGAGCCGATGTAAGAACCGATACAACCGTGGAATCAATTAGAGAAATACTAAAGGAAATGGAACTCATGGGTCGAGAATTGCCAGAAGAAAGTGAGTTGAGACGCTGTAAAGCAGAATTAACTGGAGCTTTTGTGCGGCAAATGCAAACTCCAGCTTCGATAGGACAATTAGAACTGAACAGAAGACTTTATCAATTTCCACAAGATTTTTATTCTAACTTCATTCCTAAGGTAAGGGCAGTAACTGGTGAGCAGGTTTTGGAAATGTCTCAACGACTATTTAATCTCGAGCAGGTTGTAATAACGGTAGTTGGAGATCGTGAAAATATAGAAAAGGAACTTCGACAATTGGGTGAAGTGCAGGTTTATGATGTTGATGGAAATTCAATCTAATTTTAGGCGGCTTGGAAAGTTTTCTGTGCTAGTTAGAATAAGGTTTTAACAATAAATTTATTTTAGGGGGACATGATGTCTAAGGAAGATCATTATATGAAGGGAATGGACCATTTTGTTGACGATCAATTCGAACTGGCTATTGAGGAATTAGGTCTTGCGATTGGTCTGGATTCAGAATACGGAGATGCTTTACATGCCCTAGCCATGTGTTATTACCACCAGGAAAATTATGATCAGGCACTTAAATTTGGTAAGCGTTTTAAAGATGTAGCCCCAGATGATCCGCTTGCGTATACAAGTCTTTCTATGTTCTATGTGGCTAAGGGAATGATTGAGGAAGCGGAGGAGATGGGAGAAAAGGCGAGAACAAGCGATACAGAAGAGGAATCGGGGACTGTATCCCTGTCGTAATGGTTTTGGAGAGTCTGAAATTATAAGTGCCAGATGATTAGTAATTTTGTGATGTTTATTTATGGATTACTATTGGGTTGTTGTGAAGCGGACGGGAGGAAAGGAATTTGGTTGTTGACGAATAGGATCCTGCAAACCAGCTGCTGCCAAACGTCCAATTTCCCAGCTGGCCCCCACTCCGTGTCCCCCTAGACCGGTAACCCAGAAGAAGTTTTTAATATTCAAATCCCATCCAATAACAAAGGAAGCATCTGGCGGCTTAGTACGAAAACAGGACCATACTTCCCTTTGAGTAGCTTGGCGCAAAGCGGGAAGTTGTTTCCATATTAATTCTGCTAGAGATTCAGAAATAGTTGGGTTTATTGTAGGAGCCAGATTGTCAGTGTCTTCCTCGTCACAGATGCTGAAAAGTAGGCCGCCCGATTCGGGGCGAAAGTAAAAATCGTGATTATGATCCCAGACAAATGGCCAATCGTGTTCTATTTTTTCATTTGTATCGAGAACGAAGAGATGACGCTTAGAAGGTATTAAAGGGATTTCAGTAGCCCCGACCTTTTTAGCAACTTGGCGGGCCCAGGCCCCAGCAGCGTTGACTAGGCACGAGGTTTCTATTGTTCCTTTTGATGTCTGGACTCGATAGGTCTCTTTCCCATCAACTTGGGAAAGTTCACAGTTGAACCATACTTCAACTCCACGAGAGCGAGCCTTCTCTAGGTAAAATTGAAGTAACGCTGAAATATCCAAAGTCCCATCCGTAGGGGTCCAAAGTGCATTTTGGAAGTTATGTCCCTTTAACAGAGGTATTTGTTGAATGATTTCTTCTGGATCACGATATTCTGAAGAGAAGAGATCAAGATCTCTCAGTTTTTCCAGGTCATCCTTTTTTCCCAGATGGAGCGAACCGTGATCAGATCTAGAAATCTGTGAACTGTACTCTAAATAGGATTGTCGGCTGGCTACTATTGCTTGTCGTATTTCGGGATCGGGAGTTGACTGAAGTACCAGAGAGGCATTGCGGCCTGAGGCATGAAAACCAGGGATCTCTTCTTTTTCTATGAGAAGGATAGAGCCTGAAAAAGACTGGCTCAAGTGGAAGGCTGTAGAAGCTCCAGCAAAGCCGCCGCCCACGATGATAATATCTTTCTTCATTGCTGGTTCTCCAAACTCAAGTTGAAGATAAGTGTTGTATGCTCTTTTTATTGACAGAACTATTTTGATTCAATGATTTTTATTACTTAAACAATAAGCTTCGAAAAAGCAACTGTTTTTGGGAATTTATACCTAATGATAGTGTCAGTAAAACAGAATAGTTGTGTTGAGATTGGGGTTGGTCAACGGTGCGGATTAGTGTAAAGGACTTTATCGATTGGACTGATTTTCTATCAAAAATTAGTTAAAATCATTAACGCTGATAAACTAAAAGACAACTCGTTAAGTTGTCTTTAATTCATTGGTCATCTGTTATTCAGCCGGCGTAGCTCAACGGTAGAGCGACGCATTCGTAATGCGTAGGTTGGAGGTTCAATTCCTCTCGCCGGCTCCAGTTTTTGTAATTCTCGTTGTCTTTGCTCTATTCAGGACTTACGATCAATTAAACGAAGCCTATATGGAACCGACTACTATCGTAGTCAAGGAGATCAATCATGAAAAGGATCCTTGTCATTGTCCAGATGTTAGCTTGTTTAGGAATATTCTCAGAATTTTTGACCGTTTCTGCTAATGTGGAAATCAGACATGAATCAGTCCGGCTGACACGAATTGGTCCAGAGCGACGTTTTGGTGTCTCTCCTACAGGTATTCTATATCGTCCAATTGACAAAATGCCTCAGACCGTCGTTATTGTCATTCATCCAGAAAACGATCGTAGAAATGACTGGCATTGTAACGCAATAGCTCAGAGAGGATACGCTGCTTTTTGTATGGCTACTCGTTATGTCAGAGAGAATGAACATCTTATTATGGAAGAAGTGGTATTGGATTTGGCTGAAGCAGTTCGGTATCTCAAAGAAGATAGAGGTTTTCGATATGTTGTTTTACAAGGTCACAGTGGAGGAGGAAGTACTGTGGCCTTATATCAAAACCAGGCTGGGAAAAATCCTCCCAATCGGATTCAACACACCCCGGCAGGGGATCCGCCCAACCTAAATAATTACTATCTTCCTGAGGCTGATGGACTCATTATTTCAGCCGCCCATTTGGGGCGTGGTTGGGCAGTGGCGCGCAAACTGGATCCTTCGGTAGTTGATGAGAATGACGCGCTATCAGTGGATCCTAGTCTGGATATGTTTGATCCCAAGAATGGATTTCGCATTCCTCCAGAGGCTAGCCTCTATTCAGAGGAATTTATTAAACGATTTAAGGCTGCCCAAGCAGCACGGATGCAGCGTCTTATTGCCAAGGCTTTTTCGATGGTAGCGGAAAGAAAAATGTATCAAAAGCTTCTAGCAGCCCCTGATTTTAGCGAACGAACTCCAAGAGAACAGCTGAAAATCCGTAGAGGGGCCATCGTTCAAAGGTATATGACGATCTATCGTGATTTTTCCAGCCTTTATTATGTCGATCCCACCTTTGATCCTGATGATCGACTTTTGGGAACCTCTCGGGGAAATAGGCCAGATTTATACAATTATTACGCGTATTTTCATCCCAGGAACATCAGTCCTGAGGCCTTACTTAGTGCTGAATCGACAGCTTCCAATGTATACACACCTAATCTACTGCCTGATGTCACTGTTCCTTTGCTGACAATTATCGGAAGTGCAGATCCGGGAAGTCTAGTAAGTGAAACCCGTACCCATTACGAAGCTTCTGGCAGCAAAGATAAAAAATTTGTAGTCATTGAAGGTGCCGACCACGGTTATCTCCCAGCCGGGCCTAAAGCAGGTAAAGGAGATCAGCGGGAAAGAACAGCCAAGGTACTGACTGAATGGTTAAGTAAACGCTTTCCCCGTTAGCTATAGTGCAATGATGTTTTCAAACAATTCTAATCCCTTGCCCAACACATTTCGTCCCGTGATTCGGGGAATCCACGGGGTGGTTGCCTCAGGGCATCCGTTGACTAGTGTGGCAGGGTTCAGGGTATTGCAACAGGGAGGCAATGCTGTGGATGCAGCTATGGCCATGCTTTTGGCTGCTAGTGTGGTTGAAAATGAACATTTTGGATTTGGTGGTCAATCGCCCATTCTAATTTATTCTGCCAATAGTGGAGAAGTTACAGCAGTGAACGGAATTGGTACGGCCCCTAAGTTGGCTACGCTGGAGTTTTTTTTGGATCAAGGAGGGATACCTCATGGGATACAGAGTGGCACTATTCCTCCTATGCCTGGAGCTATTATTACTGCCCTAGAACATTTTGGGAGTAAAACGTTTACTGAGGTAGCTCAACCTGCAATTACGTATGCCGACGGATTTCCTTTAGGTGAGTATTCGCATAGAACCTATAAACGATATGAAAAAGCAGGAGAGATCGTCGAGCCGACTATTATCAAGCTAATGAAGCCTAATGGTCGATTGCCTGATCCAGGAGAGATTTTTTCACAGCCGGACTTGGCACAGACCTTGCGGACTTTAGTAGATGTTGAGAGATTTAACCTGCATAAAGGTCGTAACTCGGCACTGATAGCAGTGAAAAATGAATTTTACAGGGGGTCCATTGCAAGAGAGATAGTACGTTTTCATGAAGAACACGGTGGTCTTCATCGTATGGAAGATTACGATGATTTTACAACTAAACTGGCACCTGCTCTCTCAACTAATTATGCGGGGTGTCATATTTACAAGCATGGTTCTTGGACCCAAGGCCCAGCATTACTGGAAATGTTAAATATCCTCGAAGGTTATGATTTGAAGTCGATGGGACACAATAGTGCTGATTACATACATGTTTTAGTGGAAATTATTAAAATTGCCTTAGCGGATAGGGATCATCACTTGGGAGATTCTGATTTTTCAGCAGTTCCAATTGAAGGTCTTCTTTCAAAGGAATACGCACTTGAACGCCGTAGCCAAATCAATATGAAGAAAGCAAATTTAGAGCACTATCTCCAGGGTGATCCCTATCTATATCAGAATCAAAAATTAACCATTGAAGAGAGCGAAGAGTTGCCCCTGGATTTCGAATCGATTTATGACGAAGGGGTATCAGGGACTACGTGTATTAATGTTGTCGACAGTTTAGGAAATATGGTATCAGCAACTCCGAGTGGGCCAAATGGTTGGCAAACTCCAGTAATGGGTAATACAGGAATTTTAATGAATGCTCGTCTGGGTCAATTTATTTTTGACAAATCTGTAAACCCTCACAACGTAGTGGAGCCAGGCAAGCGGCCTAGAACTACTCTTTCTCCGACTATTGTGCTTCAAAACGGAAAGCCCTTTATGGCTCTTAGTACTCCAGGGACAGACTTGCAAGAGCAGTCTCTCCTCCAGGTTTTGTTGAATATTTTGATATTTGATATGAACCCTCAGGAGGCTGTGGAAGCTGCCCGTTTTGAAACACTACATATGTTCGCTTCTGGAACCACAAGCTTAATTGAAGAAGGAGCGGTCAAATTGGAGGGTCGTTTTCCAGAGGAATCTATCGAAGGATTGAAGAACCGCGGACATAAAACTACAGTTGTGGGAGATTATGCCAACAACACGGGTGTCACGGTTGTTATGTTCAATCCGCAGACTGGTTCAATCGCGGGAGGAGCTGATGTTCGACGCGATCGATATGCAATTGGTTGGTAGTTGGGTGTGTAATAGAAGGATGCAAAGTTGGAGATTCAAACAACAGGATAAAGTTTGGCATTACATTGATAATTTAAGGTTTATTTGCATGTTTGAATTCTACCTAATACGGTGTGTATTGCTCATTCTTACGGTTTGGGCCAATAGTCTTCCATTTTTACAAGCTCAGTCAGAAGAGAGAAAGAACCAAGAGCAATTGTATAACTCCCACTGTAGTAATTGTCATCAGTTGGAAGGAGAAGGTCTGCCCGGTGTATTTCCTCCTCTGGCAGGTCATATCCCTGACATTTATGGTGTTCCGGAAGGAAAGCGGTATCTTGTATGGGTACTTTTATATGGTTTAGAAGGTGAAATTTTGGTAGAGGGTAAAAGCTATAGGGGCAAGATGCCCAGTTTTAGTCATCTTACCGATCAAGAGGTAGCATCCCTTTTAAACCATATTCTGACTTCTTGGAAAAACAGGGAGCGATTGCCGTTAACTTATAATCCTGTCGATTCTGTAGATATTGTACCGTTTCGAAACAAAGAGTTATCTTCACGGAAAGTATACGAACTGCGAAAGGAACTGGGAGGTGAACGCGCTGAAGTGGAAAAAACGCTCCAAACTACTCCGGAGGCTGGTGAAAATGTTTGGATTAGTTTCGAGCAGGCTGAGAGAGGCAGAGTAGTTTACAATAAACACTGTGTTAGTTGTCATGGGTTTTCTCTTAGGGGAGGAGAATTTGATGGTGTCCCTCTCTCAGGAAATTACTTTGCAAAACGATGGGATGGACAATCAATTAAGGGACTACTTGCCTACATTAAAGCTGGCATGCCTCCCGGTCTGGGTGGTCGTTTTAGGACCAGTACTTACTTGGATTTAGTTGCCTACATTCTCAAGTCCAATGGGTATCCAGAGGGAGAACGTTCTCTGAGTAGTAATTTAGAAATCTTGGACCAAATTTTTATCAGAGTCCCGCAGAATTAGGTTTTGTGTAAATATTTATAGAGCTAGATCTTCTATACCAGCGGATCTAAATGTTAGAAAACTTATTTGTTAGGATAATTGGAATTGAAGGAGGTGTTATGGCGGATAAGAGTAGTAGACGGGAAGAAAATGCTAAGGGGAAATATTTTGTAGATGGGAACTGTATCTCAGCCAAATTTTGTGTGACTGTGGCTTCTAAGAATTTCAGAATGTCCAATACTGGTTACGCTTATGTATATAAGCAGCCAGATAGTCCAGAGGAAGAGAATCAAGCCAGTGAAGCCATAATTGGATGTCCTGTCAATGCAGTTGGAACTGAAAGTGAAGACTAGCTGATTGAGGGACTTTCTAGGGTAATACAGGTCAGGATGGGTCAAGTTTGCAATGATGTTTTTTAGAAAACGATTGATAAAAGTGATGGTAATGGTTCTGGTGTGTTTTTTCTTTGCCAGTATTTGGTATTGGGACAGTTCCGAGCCAAATGTTGATTGGAGTGGTTCTTTGGAAGTGGTTGGTTCAAAAACCAAAATCAATTTAATTATTCAGGACGAAGATCGGGGCCTTAAATCGATTGAGGTGGCTCTTCTGCAATTGGGAAAACGTCAGATTGTACGGTCTGAAAATTATTCTCCAACTTGGTTCTGGCAAAATGGGGAGCTGCGCCATCCAATTAATATTTCTATTGAGGACCTTCTTGGCGAAGGAGAACTTTCGGAAGGGGAGTTTTGGTTGGAGATTATTGCTCAGGACCATCCTAACTGGTGGTTGTGGAGTAGGGAAATTTTTGAAAGACAAAGATTCGTCCTCGATCTTACCCCTCCGAATATTGAATTACTTTCTACTCAGCATTACATTCGTCAAGGAGGTTCGGAGGCTATCAGTTATCGTGTTTCTAAAGATACTGTAGCTTCTGGAGTTCAAGTGGGGGAGCGTATTTTTAGGGGAACCCTCTTACAAGGAGGCAAGAACTCTCTCTGTCTTTTTGCTTTGGGCCATGATCAGTCTATCGGAACGGATATGTGGCTCTGGGCCGAGGACGCAGCTGGGAATCGAAGTAGAATTAATTTTTGGAAAAAGGCTTTTCCAGTTCGTTCTCGAAGTCGTAGGATTTCCTTGTCAACACGATTAATTGACAAGGTAACCACGGAAATTTCAGATAGGGCAAATCAATTTTCACAGGAAGAAACTCCTCTGAAAACGTTTCTAAAAATTAATGGAAAATTAAGACAGATCAACCATCAAAAAATCGAGAATTTAACTCAAAATTCTGCTCCTCAATTGCTTTGGAAACAGTCCTTTTTGCAGTTGAGCAATTCCAAGGTTGAATCAGCCTTTGCAGACCATCGCAGTTATTATTATCGAAATAAAAAGGTTGATGAGCAAACTCATCTAGGTTTTGATCTAGCGTCTGTAGCCAACAGTCCAATTGAGTCTGGAAATGATGGAATTGTTGTTTATGCCGATTATCTTGGAATTTATGGCAATTGTGTCTTGGTGGACCATGGATTAGGGCTTCTTTCACTTTATGGCCATTTGAGCCAAATTGAAGTTCAGATGGGGCAATCAGTGGAGAGGGGACAAATCTTAGGACGTACCGGTCAAACGGGTTTAGCTGGTGGGGATCATCTGCACTTCAGTATTTTTTTGCAGGGAGTTCAGGTAAATCCTCTGGAGTGGTGGGACCAACGCTGGGTGGAACAACACGTATTATCTAAAAGTGTAGCAACGGATTAACGTTAGTTGCTATCGGGGGGGCTGGTCAGAAGAATGTTCTTTTTTATTCTGAAACAGGTTTTTTCAGTTAAGTGTCCATATCACTAAAGACGGGATGGCTAAGATAACGTTCTCCTAAGTCACAAATGATCGTGACAATTCGTTTTCCTTTGCCTAATTTTGCAGCCATTTCAAGAGCAGCCCAACAGATGGCTCCAGAGGATATTCCAGTAAAAATACCCTCCTCACGAGCCAATCTTCGTGTCGTTTGACTAGCATCAGAGTATTGGACTTGGATTATTTCGTCTATGATATCAAGATTAAGAACCGGTGGAATAAATCCTGCCCCAATACCTTGAAGTTCGTGAGGACCAGGTTTTTGGCCCGAGAGGACTGCTGAGTCTGCTGGTTCTACAGCAACAATACAAACTTCTTTGAGTTGTTTTTTTAATACTTCCCCTACTCCAGTGATAGTTCCCCCTGTTCCCACCCCCGCAACAAAGCAGTCGAGATGGCCCTCTGTTGCTTGCAAGATTTCTACTGCTGTTGTGCGGCGATGAATTTCTGGATTAGCAGGGTTTTCGAACTGTTGAGGCATATAAGAATCTGGATACTTTTTGAGGAGTTCCTTGGCTTTTTCAATGGCAGCTCCCATGCCTTGCACTTCAGGTGTCAAAACTAATTTAGCGCCCATTGCTCTTAGAATCCTTCTTCGTTCCATAGACATTGTGTCAGGCATAGTCAGAATTAATTGATAACCCATCACGGCTGCTACCATAGCTAATCCGATGCCTGTATTTCCACTAGTGGGTTCAATGATCACTGTTTTACCAGCATGTATTTCTCCAGATTTTTCTGCTTCTTGCAACATGGCGTAGGCAATTCTGTCTTTGACACTAAACATTGGATTGAGAGATTCTAATTTTAAAAGAACTTCTGCAGAGTTTTTTTCAGGGAGATGATTGAGACGAACCAGAGGTGTATTGCCTATTAGTTCAAGGATGTTGTTGGCTAAGCAGGGACGTTGAATTGGCATAATAAAGAGCCTACGTTAATGGTTAGTTGATGCAGAGTAATAACCTTTTCTATGATTGACTTTCTGGGATTTACTTTTCACTTTCACAGCGATTTTTCGGTACGAACTACTTTGTTTTTTGTTGGTAGACACGTAACCCAATAAATATTGATTTTTAATTTCAAGGTTAATTCTATCGAATGCTTTTCGTAGCTGTTTCAGATTGGCTTTCGAGTTAAAGAATACACCTCCCGTCGATTCAGCAAACTTTTTTAATTTACCGAAATTTGAGGTAAATCCTCTACCGCGCACTCCGATTCCGTATATTACTACGTCGTCCTCCTGGGCTGTACGAATAGCTTCCTGTTCACTAGTAAGACTACTTGTATCGGCACCGTCGGAAAGAATGACAATGATCTTTCTTCCCACTTCTTGACTTAACAAATCTTTCACTGTTATCCAAATGGCATCGTACAGTTTAGTGGCTCCTCCTGCCCTCATATCTAAAATGGCGTCATTTAGGAGGTCGTGGTCATAGGTAAAGTTTTGGACAAGATTAATATCACTATCGAATTGAACAATTGCTGCCATGTCTTTGTTTGTCCTCAAAGTTCTTCTAAGAAATTCATCAGCAGCCATTTGCTCAAAGGCAAGTTTTTCTCTTACGCTCCCACTAGTGTCTATAAGAAGTACAATCGTAAGTGGCTGGGCATCATCACCGGATTCGTTGTAAAAGAAGTCAATATGTTGCTTTTTTTTATCCTCAGTTAGTTGAAAATCCTCTTTCATTAAATTGGAAACATAGTTGCCCCGTCGGTCCTGAACCGTACAGACAACATTGACAACATCGACTGTAGCTCGGATAACAGGTCCTTGTGCTTGCAGGCCCTGTACTCCAATTAAAAGCCATAGCTGAAAAATGATAAAGGTGCTGAGTATGTAGCCCCACATTAGTTTAATACTCCTCGTACACCTAAATGGATGAACATCTTTATAAATAGTTCAATGAAATTGGTCCGTTTCAGTTTAATAGAGTACTCGAGAATGGAGTATTGGACAAATTTCTTAGTATGGTGATATGAGAAATTTAATGTTTTGTGTTGCAACGAATTTTAAATGCTATTTTGAGAGTTAGAACTGGTGTTTCCTTTTTCTATTCTTCCATAACGCATTTTTGAGTGGCTAGATAGGTATACAGAGCGGCTGTTGCTACGTAAAAGAAATCAAAGTACAAAATCTGAACTCCTGTTATTGCAACTGCTAGGTCGATTACCACAGCTGGGGTCAAACTGTATAGAGATAGGGTGAAGTATTGTCGAAAAGGCAGACGGACGTTGTAACGGGTGCTGGCTGAGAGTGCTATGACAGAAAGCACAATAGCCAACAAGGTTTTGGCTAGTAAAGTGTACCCTAGCAGCAATGGATAAAAAATTGGAATATAAACCCACTTGAGGAAACTACGTATTTCTTTAAATGTCTCTGGGGATATCTGAAAAGTTCCAAGGTCTTTCCAATAATAGGTTCGGGTTTGACCCGATACATGAAGATATAGTTCTTCTTGGGTGAAAAGAAAGGCTGGTTCCTGGATTTCCCTAGGATCGCTGTATGTTCCGGTAGTATCAAAAATAAAACTGATCGATTGTTCTCCATAATATTTTTTAATTAGGGGTTGTTTGCTATTTATCGATAGTTTCCCATCCTGTACTGTTAGTACAGGGAAATTTTGTTGCGCCCAATTACAAACTTCTAAAAACTGAGAACCAGTTTGCCAGGCAAAAATTAGAGTTAGAGCAGCTGCAACATGTACAGAGAGAAGAACTAGATAAAGTAGGGTCTTTCTAAGTGGCTGGGCGAAGACATCCTTGTAAAAGTTGAAATCAGTAATAGATGAATAAGCTTGGCAGTGAAAACGTTTCAAAGGATCAAGCACTGAAGTCTCCGCTCGTCGACATTAACTTGCAATGTAATAGAGAATCCGATTGCAGCTTTCGCAAGTGATTATTTTTTGGTTGGTTTTAATTTCATTGAATAGTTGTGGACGTAACCGGACATGACAAGCTTGGCATGACTGGTCTTTGGCTTCCGCGAGGGCTATTTGATTCCGAGCTAAAGCTATTTTTTTATATTGCTGTAGGATTTCATCTTGAATCTGCTTTTCAAGTTGATCTCTCTCATCCTTGAACTGGTCAATATTCCCTTGAATTTTCAAACCAGAACTTTCTAATTCATCACGTTTCTTAGATAGAAGACTTTCCTGTGTAGCGAGTTTTTGTTTGGCTTCTTCTAATTGCTGTTCGCTTTCTTCTGTTTTCACCATCTGTTCGAGGGTCTGGTCTTCAATGGTTCTAATTTCCTGATTGGTGTTTTCGATCTCATGAAGCATGGCCTGATATTCTTTGTTGGTTTTTACCTCCATGAGTTGGGTTTTGTATTTCGAAAGTTTGTCTTTAAAAGATTCGACATCGCCTTCTAGTAGTACACGTTGTTTATTTCCTTCGTTAACGAGAGAGTTGAGTTCTTCAACAGATTTACGTTCGTTATCAAGAGTTTGGTCCAAATCGAAAATTTCTTCTGGGATCTGATGAATTCGATTCTCCAGGTTGAGCATTTTTGAATCAATCTCCTGCAGATTAATTAGGATGTCCAGTTGAGAATTCAAAGTTGCATTTCCTCCAAAACGCGAAAATTTGGTGGGCCCAGTAGGATTCGAACCTACGACCGTCTGATTATGAGTCAGATGCTCTAACCAACTGAGCTATGGGCCCCCCGCTAATAAAAAAGGGGCGGTTAAACCGCCCCTTTGGTCTACAACGCTTCCTTTCCTTGGCTTTCGAGAAAGGCTTTTAGTTTTCGGCTGCGAGATGGATGCCGCAACTTCCGAAGAGCTTTTGCCTCAATTTGTCTAATACGTTCTCGGGTCACTGAAAATCTTTGTCCTACCTCTTCTAGAGTATGTTCGCTGCCATCTCCGATGCCAAATCTCATTCGAATGACTTGTTCTTCTCTAGGAGTCAATGTTGTTAAGACCGAGGCTGTTTGTTCTTTGAGATTAATATTTATTACGGCTTCGGCTGGGGAAACTATTCCCCGGTCTTCAATGAAATCTCCTAAATGGCTGTCCTCTTCCTCTCCAATTGGGGTTTCTAGAGAAATGGGTTCCTGTGAAATTTTAAGGATTTTTCTTACTTTACTGACGGGGATGTCCATCTTACTGGCAATTTCTTCCGAGGTCGGTTCACGTCCATATTCTTGTACTAACGCCCGAGAAGTACGGATTAACTTATTGATGGTTTCAATCATGTGAACTGGAATTCTGATTGTTCTGGCTTGATCAGCAATAGCTCGGGTAATGGCCTGTCGAATCCACCAGGTAGCATAGGTGGAGAATTTGTAGCCTCGTCTGTATTCAAACTTGTCCACCGCTTTCATTAGACCGATATTTCCTTCTTGGATGAGGTCGAGAAATTGGAGTCCTCGATTGGTGTATTTTTTGGCAATAGAGACGACTAGGCGAAGATTGGCCTCCACCAGTTCTTGTTTGGCTATTTCCGCCTTCCATTCTCCTTGTTTGATCGATGCCAATGTGCTTTTAAGTTCTGAAGGGGAAGCTAGTACTTCATCAGATATTTCTTTCATTTCTCGAGAGATTTCTCTCAGACGAAGCTTCACCTTTTTGGATTCCTCTAGTTTGAGAGAAGATTCTTGAAGTTTCTTTAATTTTTTAATTTCTCTTTCTAGAGCTACAATTTTTTCCACTGCAGATTTTATTAAGCCGACAAGGCCTAGATGGATTTGAGGGCTTAAGTCGAGATTGCAGATTAATCGTGCGATTGGTATTCGATAACGTGCTAGTCGAGAGAGATTTTTTTTGTATGCTTTGCTGCTTTTCCTAGATCGACTCAGTTGCTCGCGAACCTTAACTGCTTCTTGCTCTAAAGATTTGATCTGATTGATTTGTCGGAGAACTGTTCTGCGCCTCTTGGCCAAACTTTCTTTAGCCTCGTTGGCCAAACTTTCTTTAGCCGCCTCAGTAGGTATCTCACCATCTATTTCTTGTGGAGCCTGACCAATTTTCACCAAATTTTTGATGTGCAATTCATTCTTGCGTAGAAGGTCCCCACACTTAAGAACTTCTGCTACTACAACAGGAGAGCGTGAATGAGCTTTTATGACAGATCCCTGACCCTTTTCAATTCTTTTAGCGATCTCAACCTCTCCTTCCCGAGTCAAAAGGGGAACGGTGCCCATTTCCCGGAGATACATACGAACTGGATCGTTGGTTTTTTCCAAGGTTCCTGGAGTGGATTCTGTATTAGATTCGGTGCCTGCCCCAGTTTTGGGGGCTACTTTTTCTTTAGAGACCTGTAGTTCTTCTTCGGAATCAATAACTTCAATTCCTGAGTCGCCTAGTAGATAGAAAATGCTGTCCAGGTCTTTTGCGGAACTGATGTCATCGGGCAGAGCGTCGTTAATTTCGTCGTACAGAAGGTAACCCTTCTTTTTTCCCAGGACGAGCAACTCTTTGATACTTTCGTACTTTACCTCGATTTCCTGGTATTTTTTGTCTGGTGGCAAGTCTTGTCTTACCTCCTATATAGGGTTCCTGTAATTAAGGGCTAAAGAATACTAGCCATTTTGTTGGATGAAATCAAGGTAGCGCGCGCAGATGATCCGTGAGAGGCAAATGCAATATCAGAGGAGCAAATAAGGATTGAAACCAATCTGCGTGAACATAGTTTCTCAATTTTTAATATTAGGTGGTGGTTTAGTCTGCAAGACATGACCGTTCTTTGACAGATAATTCGCACTGCCAGTATAATGGTGGGCTTCTGAGATACGTGTTTCTTAACTAGGTTAAGGGAGTGGGTTACTTTGTACGCGATAATTCGGAGTGGTGGAAAGCAATATCGGGTTAGTGAAGGTGATTTGGTTGACATCGAGCGTTTAGATGGACCAGTTGGCCAGCAGGTTAACTTTGATGATGTGTTAGCGGTGAGCAGTGAGGGTGAGGTTAAGTTTGGAGAGCCAATTCTAAGCGCTGCAAAGGTCTCAGGGACTATCGCTGATCATGGCAAGTCAAAGAAGGTGTTGGTCTTTAAGTTCAAGCGACGTAAAATGTACAGGAGAAAGCAGGGTCATCGACAGTTATTTACCAGGGTTCGGATTGATGAGATAGCTTTTGGGTCAGGGACTCCAACAAAGAAAGCAGCGACGAAGAAGGCAGTTGCGAAAAAAGCAGCAACGAAGAAGGTAGTCAAGAAGAAGACAGTTGCGAAAAAAGCAGCAACGAAGAAGGTAGTCAAGAAGAAGGCAGTTGCGAAAAAAGCAGCAACGAAGAAGGTAGTCAAGAAGAAGGCAGTTGCGAAAAAAGCAGCGACAAAAAAGGTGGCCAAGAAGAAAGTAGCTGCAAAAAAAACAGTTAGACGAGAGGAATAATGGCACATAAAAAGGGTTTAGGAAGTAGTAAGAATGGCCGTGACAGCCAATCCAAGCGCTTAGGAACAAAACGCTTTGGTGGGCAACTTGTGACCGGTGGATCTATCTTAGTTCGACAGCGCGGCACGCGTATCAAAGCTGGTTTAAATGTGGGACGCGGAAGAGACGATACCCTTTTTGCTAAGGTGGACGGTTTGGTGAGTTTTCAAAATCGAGGGCGTAAGGGGCATTTCGTTCACATTGTTCCCCAGAGCTGAGGGGGCCTTTCGGGAAAGCTCTAATCCCGATGTTCGTTGATCACGCTAAAATTTATGTCAAAGCGGGTGATGGTGGGGATGGTTGCGTCGCTTTTCGCCGTGAGAAGTATGTTGCTCGGGGAGGCCCTAGCGGAGGTGATGGTGGAAATGGGGGCAGTGTTTATTTTCTCGCAACAGTGCACTTAAACACTCTTCTTCCTTTCAAGTATCAACAGCATTTTAAGGGAACCAGAGGTGGTCATGGTGAGGGGAACAATCGTCACGGTAAAAACGGAGAAGATCGTATTGTTAAGGTGCCTGTCGGTACCCAAGTTTATGACGAGACAGGTGAGCAACTTCTTTTTGATCTAGATCATGAAAATCAGATGGAGTTAGTTGCCAAGGGCGGCCATGGAGGACGTGGAAACGCCGTTTTTGCAACGGCTACTAATCAAGCACCAAGAAAATCCGAAACGGGATGGCTAGGAGACGAACTTACTTTTCAACTTGAATTAAAAATTCTGGCTGATGTGGGTATAATTGGATATCCCAATGCGGGCAAGTCAACTCTGATTTCTGTAATTTCTGCGGCAAAACCTAAAATTGCAGATTATCCTTTTACAACTTTGACCCCGAACCTGGGAGTGGTCCCAAGTGGAGAGTATCAGACTTTTGTCGTAGCAGATATTCCAGGTCTTATTGAGGGAGCGCATAGTGGTAGCGGACTAGGGGCCCAATTTTTGCGTCATGTGGAACGTACACGTTTATTAGTACATCTGGTAGATGTTAGCGATATAGGATCCGAAGATCCAGTTGTTGCTTTAAAGACCATCAACGGTGAATTGGAACTGTATAGTTCTAATTTGATTCAAAAACCTCAAATCATTGTTGCTTCCAAAATCGATGCAATTAATGCGAACAAGTTAGAAAGACTGCGGTCATACTGCCGGAGAGAATCGTTACCCTTTCGAGAAATTTCCGCGGTTGCGCATAAAGGGATAAAAGAGTTGAAAGAGATTATTGTGCAATATCTAGAGGATCAAAAAGATTGAATATCGGAATATTAGGGGGAACTTTTGATCCTATCCACCGTGGGCACTCTTATGTGGCTCAATGTGTCTTAGAAATGTTCGGGTTAAATCATATTTTATTTATGGTTTCCAAATTTCCACCGCACAAAAGGGGATATGGTATTACTAGTTCTTCCCATCGGTATGCGATGGTAGATCTCGATCTGTTGGGCAATCAAAATCTTTATCCTTCAGCATGGGAAATCGATCAGGAAACACTCTCCTATACAGTTGAAACCCTCCAATATTTCACTCATCGTTATCCTGAAAATCAGTACTGTTTTATCGCAGGAAGTGACTCTCTTAACGAGATTCATTTGTGGAAAGATTATGATAAACTTTTGGAAGAATATTGTTTTGTGTTTGTCCAGAGACCAGGAATCGAAGTGGATCTCAATAAGTTGAAAATCTCTGAATCTTCGAAAAGGAATATTCGGGAATTTTCTAAGAAAGAACAATTATCTGTCAGTCCTGGTCAGTCCTTTTTAGCCTCGATCAATGCTCCTGATGTGAGTTCTACATCTATTAGAGAAATGATTAGCGAAGGGAAAATACCTCCATCAGAAATGATTTCTTCTTCTATTTTTCAATATATTAAAAAGTATCGTTTATATGAAAAAAGTTAAGGCAGTTGTTAAACAGGTTTGCCAAGCTGTTGATCAAAAAAAGGGTGACCAGATTACGGTCTTAGATGTATCGGAAATTTGTGGGTTTACAAACTTTTTGATTATCTGTCAGGGATATAATCAAAAGCAGAATCAGACAATTTGTGATGAAATCAGAGAGATCCTCAAAAAGGAAGTTCGTTTATCTCCTCACCATCTTGAAGGTTATCAAAGCGCAGAATGGATTTTGATGGATTATTGGGATTTTGTAATCCATATATTCTCTCCCCAATCGCGAGAATTTTACCGTTTAGAAAAGCTGTGGAGTGATGGAGTGAAGATTAACCCTGGAACACTAACGTTCTGAATTCATTCTTATTTTTGAACATTTTATTGAAATACGGTGCTTCTGGGAAATGGATCGTTTTTCCGTTGTTTGTGCACTAGTTTCGGTTGTCCTACTATGAAAAATCTTGTATAAGGGAGGGTCTTTTTTTGTGAAGGTTAAGTTTTTGTGGATTGGTAAGACAAAGGATCCCTTGTTTGCTGGGGTTGAAAACAGATATTTGGGACGTATTAGTAAATATTTCTCCACGGAGAACATGTACGTGTCTGATTTGAAAAAGAGAGATCCTCGCCAGCGAGCTACTCAGTTGGAGCGGGAGTCTCGGAAGATCGAGAGTAAGTTGTCAATGAGTAGTTATATTGTGGTTTTAGATGATGCCGGAAAACAATTTACTAGTAGGGAGTTCGCCTCATTTTTTGAAGATTTAATGAACCGTGGAGTTCCAGAAATTAATTTTGTGTCGGGAGGGCATCTTGGTATTCCCAAGAAAATTAAAGATTTAGCAAAATTAAAACTGTCCTTGACGAGACTAACATTACCCCATGAGATGGTTAGGATGATTCTTCTTGAGCAGATCTATCGTGCTATCACCATCGTCAAGGGGACGCCATATCATAATTGAACGGAGACTTTTTATGCGTGCTAGGGAGCTAGAACAGTTCAGAAAAAAGCTTTTGACAAAGCAATCAGAGTTAATTGAGATCGTTCAGAAGACGGAAAATTACGGCCGCGAAGCCAGTAGTTCGACCGAAGCTATGGATAATGCTGACAAAGCCTCTAGTTCATACACAAAAGAGTTCATGTTTAGTAAAAGTGGTGGTGATCGTCAATTATTGCAAGCTGTAATTGATGCGCTGGATCGAATTGAGACAAAGAATTATGGTGATTGTTTGAGTTGTGGAGAACCGGTTGAACGTAAAAGATTAAAAGTCGTTCCTTGGGCGGCATTGTGTTTGAGCTGTCAAGAAAAAGCAGAAGGCACAGGTTGAAGGTGCTTAGGCAAGGCAGTTGATATAAAGCCCATTTCCTGTTGAGCTAAAAATACAATTTAAGTCAGTGCGCTAGCGTTAGGTTGCTTCTTCTGACGCAAATTCATCCTTGTGTCTTTAGACCGTCCAATAGCCTGGATTTAAGGATTAAGGTAATTCAAATGTCGGTTCGGATAGTGATTTCAGTACAGGGCATGGGAGTCGGCAGATCAGGAAGGCGGCCGGAGTAGAAGTGTTTCATTTGGTCTAACCAGTATTCCAAACAGAACTCCTTTTCTAGACAGTATCCTCTAATGGAATGGTATAGGATCGACATGTAGACCATAAAATTTTCCGCATGAACATTTTCATCAAATTGGGCAAATGAATACTGGAATTCAAGGAAATTTTCGGGATCTGAAATAGAAAAATAATTGTCCAGCAATTCATCTATGGTTGGGGCATGTTCAACTGCTGGAAGATGGGTTGCTGTAAAGACCATCGGTTTAGCTCGGTGGAAAATATTGGCAATAACTTTGCGGTTGCGCTGCCATAGTTGTTTGAAAGCCATCCTTTCTGGACGACCCCACACCTGAAATCCAACTGAGAACAGACAACTCATGTATGGTTGTATAGACAATTTGAGATGAACTCCCGCTGCCTCTGTGTCATTGCTGTATGGGTCGGGTCCTTTTCTGTTGTCAAAGTAAGAGGCTTTTGGGAAAAACTCCAGAATGGCGCCTTCACCAAGACCGTATCTAAACTGATTTTGACTACGAAAATCGCTATCGAAAATTTCAGCGGGCTCAATAACCGTAGTTTCAAATAGATCCCAAAGGACCTCGTAGAGTTCAGCCTCAGGATTGTTTATAGCTTGGTAAAAATCTTCCCGGGAGCTATTTCTCAGAATTTCGTAGTAACGGTTATCCATAGAGAACAGTCGGGTAAAAGCAGACTAATTGTTATCTGGAAAATAGTTAAATACTGCTCTACCCGAGGGTCGCCATACTAATCTGTTAGTGAGATAACTTCAAGTTATAGAGGGGACTTTAGGATTCGGTGATTGCGTAATTAGTTTGTGCAGTCCGAAAAGCAATGAGAAAATGATATGAGTGAGACCGTATGAGTGTTGATAAATAGACGTACTATACGGCTTGTTGGCCTTTTTGTGTGCTATAAGACACGTTGATGGAATTTTTCACGCAGTTAGCTCTAATTTTTTTGGGATTGTTCTTAGTTTTTTTGAATGGGTTTTTTGTCGCCTCAGAGTTTTCAATCGTCAAGGTAAGGGCAACTCGTATCGAGGAATTGGTTCGTAGCGGAAGTGGGTTGGCTCGTCGAGCACAGTCTATAATCCAGAAAATGGATGAATATCTTTCGGCTACCCAGTTGGGAATAACAATATCTAGTCTGGGATTGGGTTGGATTGGGGAACCAGCTTTTTCCGCACTTTTTGAACCGATATTTCACTATTTAGGGAATTTTGGTGTTGTTTTGACACATACCTTGGCTGTTTCCTGTGCTTTTTTTCTGATTACCTTTCTGCATATTGTTTTAGGGGAACTCGCACCCAAATCTATGGCAATTAGAAGACCTGAGAAAACCCTTCTTTGGGTGTCTGGTCCTCTTAGCTGGTTTTATAAAATTTTATATCCTTTTACTTGGGCATTAAATGGAACTGCCAATGCCTTTTTAAAATTGCTGGGTGGTGTCCCTTTGTCGGAAACAGATCGGGCCCATTCTGAAGAAGAGCTTCGTTTGATTTTGGCTGACTCTCAAGAGAAAGGAGTACTTGATAGTGATGAAGGGAGACTACTCGAAAGGGTGTTTGACTTTGGAGATCGTTCTGTTCGCCAAGTGATGGTTCCTTCGATTGAGGTAGCATTTCTCAATATGCAGAAAAGTGTGGAGGAAAATCTGAACAAAGCTTGGGAAAATAAACACACTCGCTATCCCTTATGCGATGGATCTTTAGATAAGGTGGTTGGGATTATTCATGTTAAGGATTTTTTTTGGAAACATCGACAGATGGGAAAGGAATTTACTTTGGAAGCGGTTAAAAGACCCGTTCGGTTCGTGCCTAGCAGCAAGTATATTAAGTCCTTGCTGACGGAATTTAGGCAGTCTCGCAGTCATTTAGCGGTGGTCGTAAATGAACATGGAGCTACGATAGGGATTGTTACTTTGGAAGATATTTTAGAAGAACTGGTTGGTGAGATCCAAGATGAGTTTGATGTTGAAGTGCCACCACCCATGATTCAAGAAATATTGGAACGGCAGTATATGGTTCACGGAAGAAGCCTGTTGAAAGATGTTGAACAAGAGTTATCTATTTTGTTGGACGATACAGAAAATGACACTATTGCAGGTCACGTTATGATGCTTTTGGGGAGAACTGCTCAGGTAGGAGACGAAGTTCTTGTTGCCGAACGTTATCAGGTTCGAGTAGTGGGAATGAAAGGCCTTCAAATCACTGATCTGTTATTTCATGAATTGTTCGAAAAAAAAGAGTGAAGTATTAGCTGGTAGTGTGCGTGCATATGAAAAGAATCATTGAATGTGTCATGAATGTTAGTGAGGGAAGAGATGACACGAAATTGAAAGCTATTGCTGAGCAAATAGAGAAAATTCCTGACACTTTTTTGCTCGATTATTCGGCTGATCCTGCCCATCATCGTACTGTGTTTACTTTTATTGGAACTCCCAATTCAATTTTTGAGGTGACCTTTAAAGTTGTTAAAAAGGCAATGCAACTAATTGATTTGCGGGAACATAAAGGGGTTCACCCCCGTATTGGTGCTGTGGATGTAATTCCATTCGTTCCTATTCGTGGAGTTAATATGAAAGATTGTGTGCGGATTGCACATGGTTTGGGTCGCAGAATAGCTAGTGATTTAGAGGTCCCTGTTTATTTTTATGCGGAGGCTGCCACTCATATTGGTAGGCGCGATCTCTTTCCCATCCGTAAAGGTGAATTTGAAGGTTTGTCACAACGGGTAATTTCTGATTCAATCCGACAGCCAGATTTTGGAAGCAACCGCCTTCATTTTTCTGCAGGAGCAATTGCTATTGGAGCCCGTAATGCTTTAATTGCCTACAACATTTTTCTGAATACTTCTGATGTGGAAGTAGCTAAAAAAATAGCTATTCATATCAGAGAGAGTTCTGGGGGATTAGTTGGTGTGAAGGCTCTTGGTTTTTATATTGGCTACAAAGATTTAGCTCAAGTGTCAATGAATGTTACCAATTATCAACATACACCTTTGTCCAAAGTTTTCAAGAGTGTACAGCGGAAAGCTCGGCAGCTTGGGGTTGATGTGTTATCGAGTGAAATTGTGGGCTTGGTACCACAGGCTGCCTTAAAAGTTAGTTCTGCTGATAGCTTAAAATTAGAAGAATTTGATTCGAAGCAGATCTTGGAGACTAGGATTAACCAGGTACTCAGTAATACGAAAGGACCACATGGAGGAAAAGGCAGAAAAACGCAAATGCAGGATGCTTGTCTGGCAGGATAGGTCCCATTGGTTTTTCGGTTCAAATACTTAGGGAGATACTTTTAGTCATCATGCACATTGTTTTGGTAGAACCACAGATTCCTCCCAATACAGGAAATATAGCTCGTCTATGTGCGGCAACTAAGACAACTCTTCATCTGGTGGGAGAATTAGGCTTTGAAATTACTGATCGACGAGTGAAGAGGGCCGGTTTAGATTATTGGAAGCATGTCCAGATAGAACATCACAGTTCACTTAAACAGTTTTTGGAAGAGATTCAGGATACTAGACTTTTCTTTTTTTCTACAAAAGGGAAGAGATCATATGTTCAAGCTCATTTTCAGGAAGAGGATTTCTTGATTTTTGGGAGTGAAACTAGTGGACTGCCAGAGTGGGTTCTTGAGCAATATTCGGATGGAGTATTTCGTATCCCAATTCTCTGTTCTGAGGTGCGAAGTCTAAATCTTTCCAATGCGGTGTCTATCATAACGTATGAAGCTTTGAGGCAAACTGGGAAGCTTTTATAGTGTGATTTAAATTTTAACTCTACTCAAACACCTCGCGTTTTTGGCCCCCATAAGATTTTGTGTAATTGAAGTTGCAAGCAAGCAGAGAGACCATCCTCTAATATCCATTCGGCCAATTGCGATGGACTAAGTTTGTCCCAAACAGGGGAAAATAAAACTACATGTTTTTCGGTGAGAGAAAATCGTTCAATTATTGTTTTTGCCCAGTCATAGTCTTGTCGGGAACCAACTACAAATTTAACTTCATCTTGGTTTTTCAGATGGGTCAAGTTTTCCCAAAGATTACTTTCTGACATTCCACTAGTTGGACACTTAATGTCATAAATGAGTATAGCCCGTGAATCTACATCGCAAATGCTGATACTTCCACTGGTTTCAATCAAGACCTTTTTCCCTTCATCCAACAGTTCTGTTATTAGGGGAAAGACTTCCTTCTGGAGTAAGGGTTCTCCACCTGTAATTTCTATTAGATTGGTTGGGTAATCGTTGAGCCTCTTTTTTATTTCTTTGGTGGGTATTGATTGGCCTTCATTGAAGGCATATTCAGTATCGCAATAAGTACAGCGCAAATTACAATGCGCAAGCCTTAGAAAAGCACAAGGCTGGCCACTATAGCTGGATTCTCCTTGGATGCTAAAGAAAATTTCGTTAACTATCAGACTCTTACTCATTTTGGTGGCCATTCATTATACATTTTGCTGCACTTTAGTATCTTTTTAATGTGTTAAAATTATCAAATTAAGGGAGTTGTGGATATGACGACAGTACAACGGAACTGTTTGGGATTGTTTGCACTTTTTCTAAGCCTCAACTGTTGGGTTTATGGAGATCTCCGACGTGATATAGAGGATTGGTACACCAAAAATTATGAGAACAAGGCTATGTTTCTCAAAATCCCAGTGCGGGGACAAAAGCAAATTGTTCATGTGAGAAATTCAGGTCCCGGTCTGGTTCGGGTAGCCGTGGGACCTCTTTATTTTAAGGTTGGGGACCAAGTTCGTATTACCTCTTTAGATTTCAAAGCTCGTTCTATTAGGTTCAAAGTTTCGTCTACCAATCTAAGTAGGGAAATTGAAATCAATTTTAATTTCCCTGTTGAGCTTCAAGGTGATTTTTTACAGAGGGCAGCTTTTGACAAGGCCTTGCAGTCCATCTTTACTGAGGGGCTTACTTACTCTGATATTGAGTCAGCTAAGGAGGAGTTCGTGAGTAATCAGTTTGATGAGTTTGTCGAACGTCTTTCAGTTTCTGGGAATACCCCCAATGAGTCTGTAATAAAAATTTTTGCAGAAAAGATTCCAGACTATGTTGATTTGCAAGAACAGGTTGGGCGGATTCAAAAGAGATATGGTCAGGTACAATTGGATTTGAAAAAAGAAGTTGATGCTCAAAAACGGTTACAGGTAAATATGAATCGCCAGACAGCAGAACTTAATCAGGCCAGGGACATGATTTCTCGACTACGAGAGGAACAAGAGCAGTTGCTTGATAAGACTGAATCGTTGGAGAACCAAACCGATCAATTCCTTAGGAGTAAACGGGGTTATGAAAACCAGTTAAGGCAGGCAGAGGATTTGGAAAAAACACTCAACCAAGCTAAAAAACAGCGAGACGATTTTTCTAAAAAGCTTGAGCGGGCACAGCAGCGAGCAATGGAATTACAGCGTGATACTAAAGAGCTTTCCTCAAATCTAAAACGCATTCAGGACAAAAACAAGTCTCTGTTGGGTGATATGCGTGTGCTTACCAGTAATAGGAAAGGATTACAGGCACGCTACATTGATGTCAAGCGAGCTAAAGAATCTCTTGAAAGGGCTAATAATTTAACTAGTAAGTTGAGTTTGGAAAATAAATTGGAAAAGAGGCAGGAAGGTATTTTTCGAGTGGCGGATCTCTATTTGATTAATCAGAGACTTGGACAATTTGAGATGAAGGTTCCTGATCAGGTAGGGATTATACGCCAACTTCGTTTTTCTGCTGATTCCCCAGATACTGTGAAGTTTTCGGAAGAAGAAAGAAAACTATATGAGCTTTTGGGAGAAGATCTGAAGATAAATGCTGAATGGGGATCGACTTCTAGTAATTTGAAAATTAGTCTTGCAGAAAATGAATTTTTGCAGAGTGTTAAACCTAGAGAAAGCATTGAGTGGACATGGTCATTTCAGGGAACAGTTGACCAACCAGAACCAATTTCTTTGTTCATCAATTTAGTTAATAAAGATGGGAAAAAAATATCTTTAGGTGTTCAGGACTTTACAATTAGCTCAGATCAATTTTGGTCACGTTTGCGTGAAAAATTTTCATCGATGTCAGCTTTAGCAGGAGTGATATTGACAGTTGTGTTGGGAGTGCTAATGTTGAGATCTAGAAGAAAAAAAAGGTCTTCTCCTGAAGTGGATCAGCAAGAGATTTCTGATGAAAACGTAGTTTTTCACAAGAAGTTTTGAGGTGCTTGATAATTCAAGAAAGTTTTGTAGTTGCTTTCTAATCTGAACTTCTTGGATGGTATGATGAAAGGGTGATGTCTCTCAAGGAGGGGAAAAAAGAAAAACATCGAGTTTTAGAAATATTAGCTCGTTTGGATCAAATTTATCCAGATGTTACGTGCGCTTTAAATCACGAAAATCCGTACCAATTATTAATAGCGACAATTTTATCGGCTCAATGTACTGATGTGCGGGTCAATAAGGTTACTCCGGCTTTATTTGCACGTTACCCCTCACCAGAGTTGCTAGCCCAAGCGGAATCAGATGAATTGCAGGAAATCATTCACAGTACGGGTTTTTTTCGCAATAAAGCTAAAAATTTGATAGCAGCAGCTAAAAAAATATCAAATGAATTTGATGGGGAAGTTCCTCAAAAAATGGAGAAACTTTTGGAACTTCCCGGGGTGGCTCGTAAGACAGCAAATGTTGTTCAAGGTACTGCTTTTGGATTATCCAACGGTGTGGTTGTTGATACTCATGTTAAACGTTTGAGCGGAAGGCTGGGTTTAAGTATTCATGATAATCCCGTCAAAATTGAACGGGATCTAATACGCAGAATTCCTCAGGATCATTGGATTAGGTTGTCTCATCAGCTCATTCACCATGGGAGACAAATTTGTAAGGCGCGAAAACCCAGGTGTGAGAGATGTACCTTTGCTGATCTCTGTCCTTACTTTCAAGAGTTCTCAGAATGAAACCTATACCTAAGGTTTTGACAATTGCTGGTTCCGATAGCGCTGGATGTGCAGGAATTCAAGCAGATTTAAAAACTTTTGCAGCACTTGGAGTACATGGCATGAGTGTGGTTACTTCGGTTACTGCACAGGATACTCGTCACGTTGATATGTTTTCTAATTTACCTTTGGAAAACATTAGGCGTCAGCTAGAGGTTGTTGTTGAGGATATAGGTGTTGATGTTGTTAAGACTGGAATGCTTCCTTCTGCGGATATTGTTGATTTGATTGCAGATAAGCTTGACGATATCGGATGTAAGTGTTTGGTTGTGGATCCAGTTTTGGCAAGTGGAGGAGGTGATCCGCTTGTCCAATTTGCAGCAATTGAAGTCTTGAAAAACAAACTTTTCCCTCGGGCATTAGTTGTTACTCCTAATTTGCATGAGGCAGAGTTGCTAACAGGAATAAAAATTGAAAATAAAGATCAACTGGAAGAGATAGTTAAAGAATTTTTGCGATTTGGGGCTCAATCAGTAGTTATTAAAGGAGGCCATTCCGAAGATCCTATGTATTGTATAGATTATTTTTCGGACGGATCTCAGTTGCTCGAATTTCAAGCTGATCGAGTAGATACTCAAAACACTCATGGTAGTGGATGTACGTTTGCTTCTGCTATAGCTGCTTTTTTGTCACAAGGATTGGATCTAAAGGAATCGATTGCTGAAGCCAAAAATTATGTTACTGGGGCTATTCGCCATTCTTTTTCTATTGGTCATGGTGGTGGTCCATTAGGCCATTTTTGGAGGCAGCATCGGGAGGACATTGACTAATCCTGAAAATTGATCGTAGGTTGTTGTCGATATTGAAGTTGTGTTAATCTGACCAAGTCAATTTTTTGGCATCTAGATCGGTTTTTGAAACTGGAGGAAAGGCCGTATGGCTTCTAGTGGTGACAAGGTTGTCTACTTTCTGATGGGGGGATTTATAGGGGCGGCAGTCGCTTTGCTTTTGGCTCCTAAATCAGGAGAAGAAACCCGTCGTCTTTTGGATGATATGTACCAAGAAGGGGCGGGCCATCTTGGCGAAAAGATTCAAGACGGGAAAGATTTTATTGCCGAAAAATCTAGAGAAGTAGTTGAAGATGTGGAGGAAAAAATTGAACAGGGCAAGGAGACAGTGGAGAAAACGAAGAAACAGCTAGCTGCCGCCGTTGAGGCCGGAGTTAAGGCGTCTAAGAAAAAGAAAAAATCTGTTTCCTGAAAAATCAAATCAGTCGATCTATTAGGAGGTAAAGGGGTTTAGGTGGATATCGAAACTTTGTTAGCGATTTTTGTGGCTGTTACAGCGATTGCTGTAGGGCTTCAAAGTGTATTCATGACTATAGCCGCTCGGTCCATTTTGAAATTAATCCAGAAACTTGAACAGCGGGTTGATCGTTTTGAACTGGATACCCAGGAGTTGATTGACCGAGTTCGTAAAGTTGTAGGGTGTGCTGAACCTGTTGGACGTATTGCCGAGGATGTTAGCACCACTGTCAATGTGGTTTCTGAAATGATTACAACACGGGCTAGGGATATTGACCAATTCGTAGAGGAAACGATTCAATTTGGTCGTGAACAGGCTTCTAAGTTAGATCATGTGGTTACCGATACCGTTGGAAAATTTGAACAGGCAACTGAGGTCATTCAAAAAGATGTTGCACAACCAGTTGCTGAAATTTCTTCTATCGTTCAAGGGATCAGAGCAGGGATCGCATATTTGTTCAGCAGGAAGGCTAATGCTACTTCACGTGGCGAAAACCATTCGGATGAGGAAGAGCTGTTTATCTAACAGTTGGTTATTGGTAGTTGAGTTGCAATATAGTCTAGGTGTTGATTTTTCCAGTAGTTGCTAGGTCCATCGTAATAGAACACTACCCCATGTAAATCCTGCTCCGAAGCTAGCTAGAAGCAATAGGTCCCCTTTTTTAATTCGATTCTGCTTGTAAGCCTCATGAAGAGCCATAGGGATAGTTGCAGCCGTAGTATTAGCATATCGATCAATGTTGATTGCGACCTGTTCAGGGCGCAAATTGAGGCGTTTTACAGCTGACTGAATAATTCGCAGGTTTGCCTGATGTGGAATGAAAAGGGAAATATCTTCGGGAGTGTACCCATTTTTTTTAAGGATATCATGAGAGACTTGAGTCATTAATTTGACGGCAAATTTGAAGACATTGCGGCCATCTTGGTGGACGTAATGCATTTTTTCATCAACAGTTTTGTGACTGGTTGGATGGAGACTGCCTCCAGAAGGCATATATAGAAATTTACCACCGGAACCATCGCTGTGTAGAAGGGAATCGATAATGCCCTCTTCATTATTTTGGGCTGGTTCTAGCAAAACTGCTCCAGCTCCGTCACCAAAGAGAACACAAGTCTTTCGATCTTCAAAATCGAGAATAGAACTCATTACATCTGTGCCCACCACGAGGACTTTTTTGTGGACACCTGTTTGAATAAATTGTGCTCCTGTAGATAGAGCATATAGAAAACCAGAACAGGCTCCAGAAAGGTCAAATCCCCAAGCGTTTTTGGCTCCAATTTTTTCCTGAACCAAACAAGCAGTTGATGGGAACATCATGTCTGGAGTAACTGTGGCCACAATAATCAAATCTATTTCTTCCGGGACAAAATCTTTTCCTTCAAAGGCATTTTCGATGGCTTTAGCCGATAGGTCACTATTGGCTTGCCCATCACTAACCATTCGTCTTTCCAAAATTCCAGTTCGTTCCTGAATCCACTCGTCGGAAGTATTCACTAATGTTTCCAAGTCTTCGTTGGTTACTCGACGTTCTGGTACAAACATACCAGTGGCAGTAATTTGAGCCCTTATTTTGCTCAATTAGATCTCCTTCCTGTTAGGAATGCCAGTAAGGTGATTGGATACTTTCTTGAATTTTTCACCAGTTCTTTCTTTTAACATTACCACTATTGGTAAATCACCTCGGCTTTATCTGGTATCTTAAACACGAATAGTCGGTCTGGAAATGATCCGTTTTGGAGCATATTCCGCAGAATATACTCGTTACGACTTCCAATAGATTCGGTTACTATCAACCGATGTATAAGATAAGTTGATCTATTAATCTCCAATGTCACATGAGAAACAACTGTTTGTGGCCCTTTAGGTGTTAAGCGTAACAAGGTATTGTTAACTCCAACCGTCTCCTCTTCTTTTTCAAAATCAGCATGAAAGTCTTTGTTTAAATCGCCTTTACCAATTAGAAAAAGTAGAGGTATTGAAGCATCACTTAAATCCAAATTAGTTACAATAACTTGGTTGTCATCGGGAACATAAAAGTAACTCTTTTTTCCATCGGCAATAAACAATTTTTTATTAGGCTGTTGATATTGCCAATACATCTTGCCTGGTTTTTTCATTTTTACTATGCCGGATTCTCTAATTAATATTCCTTTTCCTTGAAAATTTTGTTCAAAATCAGCAGAAAAACTTTGAACCTGTTCGTAATGTTTTTGTAGGTTGTCGATTAATTCGCTCGGACTTTCAGCACTGGCCAATGCAGTTATCATTATCCAAATAGGAATAAACTTATGCATAACTTGTCTAATCTTCCTTAGCTTCTGGATTGCTATCAGGGAAAAATGTGGTGTAGAAGATCAAGAAAACTCCACAAGTGATAGCCATATCGGCAAGGTTGAAGGTGGGCCAACTAAAATAATTTTTCCAGTGGATCGTCAGGAAATCGATTACGTAATGGTTTAGAAAGCGATCAACAAGGTTCCCCAATATTCCGCCTAAGAGTAATCCTAGAGATATTATGGGAAGAGGTTGGTTTGTGGGGAGGTTCCAAATGTAATAAAGGGTTACGATGACGGCTATAATACCTATAAATAGAAGGAAGGTTACCTTCCATTCTGATTCCAAAGAATGGAATAGTCCAAATGCGACACCCTCGTTGCGAACGTAGTTAATAGTGAAGAAGCCTTCAATTACCGGGTAGTACTGGAGCCAGGCAGTACTGTGTACTAACCACTTGGTTAACAGGTCCAGTATGAAGATGGTCAGGCCCAGACAAACTGCTAGTGTACGAAGAGGGAAAAGTGGATTTTTAAAATTGGCTAATTTCAATGTTTAATTCAACCTTGAGTTTAAGACACTATAAATTGCCCGTTTTTTGGAGAATAGTGTAACAGCGTGAGCAAACCTGTACGCAATCTGTGTGGGTTCCTACAGAAGTGCAATGATTCCAGCATCTTTCACATTTTTCTCCAAGGGCTAATGCAACAGTGCACTTAATATCCATCCCAGTCAGTTGATCGGATTGGATAAGATCAACATCAGACACAATAAAAAGAAAGTGCAGGTTCGCAGTAAAATTTTGAAGATATGTATAGGCCTCCGATCCACAGTGAATTACAACTTTTGCTTCTAAAGAGCTACCAATTTCCTGTTTTTCTCGGCTTTCCTCAAGAGCTCGGCTGACAAGAGTTCTCATATTAAGCAGTGGTTCCCAGTGTTCTAGTAGTTCTTTGTCAATATGCTGATCTATCGTCTTAGAAAATTTTGCCATGTGGACCGATTCGTTTGGAGCGTGCTGGGTATAGAGATGTGTCCAAATTTCCTCACTCGTGAAAGGTAGGATAGGTGCTAGAAGGCGTACTAAGGTGTCAGCAATTTGGAAGAGACTACTTTGAGCTGACTTTCGTTCTGTAGAATCGGGAGCTGACACGTATAGGCGGTCTTTTAAAACGTCAAAATAAAAACTGGAAAGATCGACAACGCAGAAGTTGTAGAGGGTGTGGTAGGCAACATGGAATTCAAAATTTCTATAGGCGTCCTCAACTTGGTTGGCTACCATAGCCATTCGGGCTAATGCCCATCGATCTAGTTCGGCCAGAGATTTTTGTTCAATCAACCTATTGTGATCGAATTCATGTAAATTCCCCAATAGGAAACGGTTGGTGTTGCGAATCTTGCGGTAGGCTTCCCTCATTTGAGATAAGACTTCATCCCCCAGCCGAACATCTTCAGTGTAGTTAATTGAGGCTACCCATAGGCGGAGTATTTCTGCTCCATTGGTCTTCATGATATCAAGAGGAGAAATGACATTGCCGCGTGATTTAGACATGGCACGTCCTTCGGTGTCCAAAGTCCAGCCGTTGCAGATGACTGTTTTGTAAGGTGATGCATTTTTTAGTCCAACAGCGATTAGTAAGGAGCTATGAAACCATCCTCGGTATTGGTCTCCTCCTTCCAAATAGACGTTGGCTGGCCAGTGAAGATCTGAATTGTTCTTGAGAACAACAGCATGGCTGGATCCGGAGTCAAACCAAACGTCTAGAATGTCATATTCTTTTTCAAACTCAGTATGACCACATTGGCAGTGTGTTGTTTCGGGAAGTAGTTCGGAGACTTTTCTGGAATACCAAGCGTCAGAGCTTTCTTGTTCAAAGATTTGAGCTACATGTTCAATAACTTCTTGGTTCAATAAGGCCTGACGGCATTTTTTGCAATAAAAGGCAATAATAGGTACTCCCCAAATTCTTTGCCGACTGATGCACCAATCGGGGCGATTGGTGATCATATTGCCCATGCGTTCTTGGCCCCATTCAGGAATCCACTGGACTCCCTTTACCTGTTCTAAGGTTCGTTGTCGCAGGTTTTCTTTTTCCATGCTAATAAACCATTGTGGGGTTGCTCGAAAGATAACTGGGTTATGGCAACGCCAACAATGAGGATAGCTATGTCGAACAGTTTTCTCGGCTACTAGAGCACCTTTTTCTGCCATGAATTGGTTGATCTTAGAGTTGGATTCGAATACGGAGAGACCTGAAAAGTGTTCTACGTCAGAAGTAAATTTTCCTGTGCCGTCTACAGGACAATATATTTCCAAGTCATAGTCGATACCGACTTGATAGTCTTCGTGTCCATGACCAGGAGCAGTATGGACAGCACCAGTTCCCTGTTCTAAGGTTACATGGTTGCCTAGAACGATTTTGGCTTCACGTTCTAGCCATGGGTGTTGCGAGCGAAGGCACATCAACTCCTTTCCCATGATAGTGGTAAGCACTTTATGGTGTCCAAACTCACAATCTTTGGCTACTTGTTCGATTAGTGCTTGAGCAATGATGAAAATTTCCTCATTTGTCTCCACCAAAGAATATTCAAGATTTGGGTGGAAACAAATAGCGAGGTTGGCAGGAAGAGTCCATGGAGTGGTGGTCCAAATCAAAACTGAAACTTTTCGTTTGGATAATCCTGAAAGAATTTTGTCGAGTCCGTCAATTACCGGAAATTTGACATAAGTTGAGGGGGTAGTATGTTCGTCGTATTCTACTTCAGCTTCTGCTAACGCTGTTTCGCAAGAAATACACCAATGAACTGGCTTGAGGCCTTTATAAACACCATTTCGTTTCACAAAATGGCCAAAGATGCGGGCAATTTCAGCTTCGTACTGGTGATCCATTGTTAGATAGGGAATTTCCCACTGTCCAAAAACTCCTAGTTGTTTAAACTCTTCCCTTTGGATATCGACAAATTTCTGCGCATACTGTCGACATTTCTGGCGAAGTTCCAGTGGGTCTTCATTATTTTTTTTTGTGCCTGTTACCTGAATTTCAATAGGAAGGCCGTGACAATCCCAGCCTGGGACGTAGGGGCTATAGTAGCCTTCCATAGTTTTGGTTTTGACAATGAAGTCCTTCAGTATCTTATTTAGTGCATGTCCCAGATGAATATGTCCATTGGCATAAGGTGGTCCGTCGTGCAAAATAAATTTCGGCGCTTTTTTACGCGCCGAACAAATTTTTTTGTATAGGTCAATGCGTTCCCATTGTGCAAGCATTTTTGGTTCCAGATTTGGCAAATTTGCCTTCATGGAAAATTTGGTGCGGGGCAGATTAATGGTTTTTTTCAAATCAGGCTGTTTGGGCAATGCTTGCTATCCTTTCAGAAACGGATTACATCCGAATGAGTTCTACTTTTTTAGTAGGAACCAGAACTTTAACAAAAACAGGGTGATGTTGTGAATGCAGACGGATAAATCTGTAAACTTAAAGATATAGGAGAGATGTGAATTTTAAGATTGATTGGTCCTTAGCTTGAATTTTTAAATTTGAAATTTTTTGCTTTAGAATCATCCAGTTAACGAAGATTAAATTGGACCTCAATAGTAGCTAGTACATCTACTGGTTTGCCATGGAGAGTGCCGGGTCGAAATCTCCAGTTTTGGGCTATTTCTTGAATAGCCTGTTCTTCTAAACCGTGTCCAAGGGCCCTTATAACCTTGAAGCTGTCTACACGACCAGTGCGGCGAATAACCGCCTGAAGAATAACAATGCCTTGTACTTTGGATTTGATGGCTGAGTCTGTATAGCTAGGTGTCGTTTGAACTAGAATTTGAGGATTGGTAACCCCACTTCCTATAGTGTAAACCCCACCACCACCCGTTCCAGATCCATCACCTCCTTGATTCGGTCCACTACCACTACCAGATAAACGGCCCTGCCCCTGATCCCCCTTGGAAGGTGGTCCGGGGGGAGCTGTGATTTCACCAATGTTGAGTTCTGGTCTTATTTCTTCTAGTAGTCGAGGGAACTCTTCTATTTTCTTTTTGCGAATTGGCTCCGGTGCGTTAGGGGTGGGATCCGGAATTGGAACTAGTGTGGGCTTAGGTTTAGGTATGCTGGGAGTTGGCTTAGGAGGTGCGGTTTTGGGTTGGCTTCCACCTCCTGCCAAGGCAGCCGGTTGGGCCAATTGTCGAAGGAGGAGTACTTCTTGAGTGGGAATTAGGATCTGTCTTCCTAGGGAGGGAAAGACAATTAGGAAAAGCAAAATGTGAAAGAGAATAGCTAGGACCAAGGATACCCGCATACGTTTGCTGTCTGAAAGATCATGGTGGAAGAGGTTATTAGGATCGGCATACTGCATTTTTTCAGTATCAGTTACCTTGAGGGCCAGAAGGGCCTCAAGGGAGTCTTTTAATTTGGCCCAAAAACTAGGTTTGTACTGATTCATTGTCTACCGTGTACTCGCTTGTCCTAAGTATGAAGACACACCTCTCCCGATTATCCTATAAAAGTAGTTTTCTTGACAGGTGTAGCAAAATTTGTGGTCTAGTTCTAAAATTTTTACCTGCATAAGCTTTTTTTAGTCTCAATGCGTAGATATTAGCCCCATGTTATTTGCCTAGTGTTTATAACAGAGAGCAAAATTTAGTTCGATGGGTTCAATCGGAAAAGTATCATGGATAGATTGGATGTTTTTATATCTTTTGATATTTGTATTAAATTAGCATGCCATTTCCACAAGGCTTATAGCTGTATTTTTTTGAGAAAACAATGGGTTCGGCGAGGAAAGCCTTCACAATCTCTTCTTAGATCATTTTTTAGCCTTTCGAGGTCTTGCATATTATCGATATCGTACCAAGGCGGAAGTAATGAGTATTCATGCGAGGAGAGTTTTGAACATGTTTGAGTAAGGACGGTACTGGTTCCCCAATCAATATCTTGAAAGAGTTCTCTTCTGTCTTCAGATAGGGCTATAAGGTAATAACCCCCGTCTTCAGCTGGACCAATGATTACTTGATTCCTATCCAATGTTTTAAAAACCTTTCTGATGTATTTTAGGGGAAGGTTCGGGGTATCAGTGCCGAAGAATACAGCTACAGATGAGACATTTGAGATTTTCTGGTAAGCATTCCACATTCGTTCTCCCAAATTAATTCCTTTTTGGCAGTGTAGTTGAATAGTTTTCGGGAAATGGAATTTTTGAGCAAGGTGGAGCAATTCATCTTCCGAACTATCAGACATAAAAAGATGGCAAGCTGCGTCCAGTGAAGACAGCCGATCTAAAGTGTCCAAGAGAAGAGCTGTGTGAAGTTCTAGGCAATACTCAGTAGTTAAATTGGATTCCAAGCGAGTCTTAACTTTCCCTAAGCGAGGATAACGGGAAAAGATGAGAAAAGATTTTTGGAATGAATTTTTTTCCATAGGTCCATAAGAGGTTAAACTAATCTTAATTTTACTTTCAAAAGATGTAGTCTATAGAGAAAATTGAGATCTTAGGGAGGCCAGTTTGGTTGAGAGTGATATCATCTGTCAAACAACATATTTTTTAGGTGTACTAAAGTGGAAGGTATAAGCTCATTTCTTCCAGGACTCTTGAGAGAGATTGTTTCCAACGATGAGACAACTCTAATTTTTTTGGATGAGTTGTGGCCACGCATTGTAGGCAATAATTTATCCTTGCAATGCCGTCCTGTAAGACTGACACAAAAGAGGTTAGTAATTGCTGTTTCCAACGAAGTTTGGAAGGATGAACTGATAGGGATGAGACAGATGTTGATTCAGACTATTAACCAGTTTTGGAATGTTCAATTAATCGAAGAATTGAAATTTGAGGATCATTTCCTGGAGAGAGATTCAGCGATTGAATAGCCTGCTCGAGGTTAGCAGATGTGCCATAGTATTTTAGGGATGAAGAACGTAATTTTATTGTTTTTCCTAGTCTTTACAAGTCTTGGTTACGTTGTTGCTCAGGAAGTTGATTTAGCGGGCTCCTACTACCATTTTTCTCAGGCCAAGATGTATGAATCCAAAGCGGATTATACCAAAGCAGTAGATGAATTTGAAAAAGCTATTTCTATTGATTCGCATAGTTCTCAGTTGAGAATAGAATTTGCACGAGTCCTTCTTAAAATTGGCAATGTAAATCATGCGATTCAACAGTGTGAGACAGCTACTGAGTTGGATCCTTCCGATAGCGCATCACATTTTCTTCTGGCCCAAATTTACTCCAATCTCAGTAACATGGATGGGGTTCCTACACCGTTATCGGAAAAGCAAGATAATATAAATAGAGCAATTCTGGAGTTTGAACAAACTGTTGAGTTAGATCCAGAACACTTTGAGGCATTTTTCTATCTCGGTCAGTTGCACTTGGAAATGAAAAACTATCAATCCGCCTTAGATAGTTTTTCGCAGTGTTTGCAGTTACGTCCCTCAGTAGTTCCAGCCTATCTTTTGCAATCCAAGGCTTACCGGGGGCTCAATAACCTTGAAGCAGCTTCAAAGGTCTTAGAACAAGCCCGGAAATATGATGAGACAAATATTGAGATGATTAGAGAATTAGGTCAGCTTTATGAGAGTTCAAAGGAATACGAAAAAGCTAGTAATCTCTACGAGAATTTTCTGAAAGTAGCGGAGAATCCTGAAATTGAATTTCGATACGCATTGGTTCTTTCTCAGCAGGAACATCTTTTTAAAGCAGGTTTTATTCTGCAACGTTTATCAAACAATGATCCAGATAATCTGCGTTTAAAAATTCTTTTAGGAGAGGTACTTAAGAGAAGAAAATCATATGTTGATGCCTCTGAGGTTTTTCGACAAGTGTTGGAAGTAGAGCCCAATAATTTTACTGCCAACTTCAGGTTGGCTGAAAGCCTAGCTCGGTTGGGTGAGCGCCAGGAAGCGATTGAAAGATTGCTTCATATGTTAGAAATTAACGGTTCCGATCAGGATGCAGTTCTTATTAGAACAAGCTTGGCTTTTGTGTACCAAGATGCACGGCAGTTTGAAAAATCTATTGAGCTCTTCCAGGCTATTATTCAGGAGAATTCTGAGAATGATTTGGCCAAGCTTCGTTTGTCCTATGTTTTCAAAGAAAGCGGACAACTTGAAAAAGCTCTGACTCTAAGCAAGGAACTCTTAAGCAAGCACGAGGGTAGTAGCTACAAAGATAATTCTCAAAAAGAATATTACCTAATTGCTCGCGCTCAGATACTTTCGGCTGCAAACCGATTGCAAGAAGCGATTCAATTACTCAAAGATCAAAAATCACAGTATCCTGAGCCTGATGAATTGTACATATTGGAGAGCCAATTGTACTTGGAGCACAAAGATTATTCTCAGGCTCAGCAACTGATAGAAGAGGCAATTTCTCAGTATTCGGATAGAGAAAAACTACAGTTTCAATTGGCTGCTATTTATGAGAGACAGGGCAAGTTTGAAAAATCTACGACTCTTTTTAAAAAGATACTGAGAAAAAATCCAGAGCATGCTGGTGCACTTAATTATTTAGGGTATATGTTGGCCGACAAAGGAGTTCAGTTGACGGAAGCCTTGGGTTATATCGAGGGAGCTCTTAGGCTTGATCCTCATAATGGGGCCTATTTGGATAGTTTGGGATGGGTTTACTTTAGATTGAACGAATTGGAGAAAGCAGAATTGAATCTTACAAAGGCAGTTCGAACTAACGATTCTGATGCCACAATATTTGACCATTTGGGCGATCTTTACTTTCGATTGGGGAAGTATCAAGAGGCTCATACTTATTACGAAAGATCTATTCTTTTTTCTACCGAGGAAGAGGAGCAACGGAAAGTTAAGAAAAAACTGAGTGATGTAAATGGGTTACTTTCTCGATAATTAAACTAATCTTTTTAATGCCAAATTTACATGCAATATGACTTCTTGAAAGTTTTTGCTTTTTTCTGCTGTTCAGGTAAAAATGCATGGAACAGATTGCTGAATTAGTGCTTCCATCCTTCGCTAAGATTAATTGGGTTCTCAGAGTGTTTGACAAGCGTGATGATGGATACCATGGATTAGAAACTATTTATCAGACCATTGACCTTCGAGATGAGATTACTTTCAAAATTACTAGTGATTCGATGATTAGCCTACGTGTTTGTGGACGAGAAGTTGCAAAGGGCAAAGATAACATCGTGTACAAAGCTGCCGAGCTTTTAAAAATGACCACTGCGGTAAATCAAGGAGTGGAAATGCATTTGAAAAAACACATTCCAATCGGAGCCGGTCTTGGAGGCGGATCGGGTAATGCTGCTTTGGTTTTGTTGGTTCTTAACAAACTGTGGGAGTGTGGTTTGTCTAAGAAGGAATTGTCTTGTCTAGCCAGCCAACTGGGCTCCGATGTACCCTTTTTTTTGTTCGGAGGTACGGCTTTGGGTCTTGAAAGGGGGGAGAAAGTTATTCCTTGCGTTGACCAGTTACAGGAACAAAGGTTGTTATTGTTTTATCCAAATTTTCAGTTGTCGACTCGAAAGGCGTATAGTCTTTTACAGCAGAAGAATCACAAAAAAGAGCGAAAATTGACAGAGAAAGACGTGAATAATACAATGCAGCGTCTTCATGAAACCATTAGCCAGAAAACAGGAAATTGGTCTTTCTTGCAGAATGACTTTGAAGATGTTCTCTTCGAGCGGTATCCTGTTCTGGACGATGTTCGGCGACGATTGATCGAGGCTGGGTGCGGAAAGGTAATGCTTTGCGGGAGTGGTTCGACACTATTGGCGTTAGGCGTTACTCAGGAAATGAGGGAAATGGTAGAGTCTATTCTACGGGAGACTGGAAGTGAGGGGTTTTTCTGTCAGACTCTTTCCCGAGAGAGATACACTAAGTTTATTAACCAATCGATTCATCTGATTTAATTATGTCTAATCTTAAAATTTTTTCCGGCGGAGCTAATCCTTCTTTGGCTCAGGAGATTTGTGATCATCTGGGAATTGCTTTAGGGAAGGTTAAACTGCAGCGGTTTAGCGATGGTGAGGTGAATTTTCAGATTTTAGAAAATGTTCGTGGAACAGATGCTTTTATTATTCAGCCAACTGCTCCCCCAGTGAATGAGAATCTTGTCGAATTGCTTATTATGATTGATGCGCTCAAGAGGGCTTCAGCGCAGAGAATTACCGCTGTTGTTCCTTATTATGGGTATGCTCGGCAGGATAGAAAAGACAAACCGAGAGTTCCTATCACTTCTAAGCTGGTTGGAGATCTTTTGTCTGCTGCCGGAGCCCACAGATTACTAACAATTGACCTTCACGCAGGACAGATCCAGGGATTTTTTAATATGCCTGTGGACCAGTTGTTTCCAACGCCAATTTTTCTTCCGCGTTTTGCTGAATTAGATGTTGAAAACCTCACGGTTGTTGCTCCTGATGCGGGTGGAGTGGAGAAAGCACGTGTTTATGCCAAACGCTTAGGCACTAGTCTGTCTGTCGTTGATAAGCGCCGAACAGGTGACAATGAAGCAGAAATTATGAATATTGTGGGGGATGTAAAGGGCAAAGATGCCGTTATTGTTGACGATATCATAGATACTGCAGGTACTTTGGTTAAGGGGGCAGAGGCTTTAATTCGTGAGGGTGCTCAGCGAGTTTATGCGGCAGCCACCCACCCGGTCCTTTCTGGTCCTGCTATTGATCGTATTACAGAATCCAAGTTTGAAAGTATTTTGGTGACTAATACTATCTATCTAAGCGAGGAAAAGAGAGTGCCTAAGATCGAGATTTTGAGTGTATCTAATCTTCTTGGTGAGGCCATCCGTTCTATTCACGAAGAAACTTCAGTCAGCAAGCTTTTCATTTGAAATAGTTTATAATCAGGTAAAAAGGGTATTTAAAAGGTCTTTCTCATGGGTATTGCGGAGTTGTTTTTAGCTTTTCTAGGATGGTCTTGTTCCATCTCCTCTTCACGCCGTGCCTATATTTGCAGTAGAATACCGTTTTTTGATTCGAGTACTAAGGAGTAGAGAGATATGGAAAAGGTTGTTGTTCTGGCAGATAGGCGAGAGCAATTTGGAAAAAACTCCAACAGGCGATTACGTGTTCAGGGCCAGATTCCAGCAGTGATGTATGGTCATGCAATGGAGAGTGTTGAGGTGAGTGTTAATCCTAAGGATTTGGATCGCATTCTTCATTCTGAAACTGGAAGAAACACGATTTTTGCTTTGGAAGTGGGTGGCGAAGCTCAAGATGTTTTGATCAAGGATTATCAGTTAGATCCAATCAAAGGATATCTTTTGCATGCTGATTTTCAGGCTGTTGCAATGGACGAACAAATGGTATTTGAGGTGCCGGTACAAGTTGTTGGAACTGCTAAAGGGGTTGTTGAAGGGGGAATTTTAGACACCGTAATGAGGGAAATCCAATTGGAGTGTCTTCCAGGGAATGTCCCAGACAATATTCTTGTGGAAGTGAGTGAACTGGAAATTGGAGATTCGATACGAGTTGGTGATCTAAGCATTGATGCGTCTCAATTGAGCATCCTCTCTGAGCCAGATTTAGTTGTAATTACTGTAGGTGCCCCTCGGGTTGAAGAGGAGCCGGAAATTGAAGAACTAGAAGAGGGAGAAGAGCCCGAACTGATTGGGGAGGATCAACCTGAGGAAGGGGCAGCGGAAGGGGAAGAAACCAAGGCGGAGTAAGAGACGGAATAGGAGTGAATCCGCGTGCACCTTATCGTGGGCTTAGGCAATCCGGGTCGTGTCTATCGGAATAATAGACACAATGTTGGTTTTATGCTGATTGATAAATTGGCGGAAGGGGCGGATAAAAGGTTTGAGCAATTTGTCGATTTTTCATTGACCTGTCGTCTTGATCTTTGCGGACAGGAAGTGATTTTAGCAAAGCCACAAACCTTTATGAATCTAAGCGGTCGAGCTGTAAAAGAGTTGCTTGGGCGTTATTCACTGAAGCCATCACAACTTTTGATTGTCTATGATGATTTTGTATTTGAGTTGGGAATGATTCGCATTCGGCCAACGGGGAGTGCAGCGGGGCACAATGGGATGGAGTCAGTCATAGAAAGAGTGTCATCGGAAGAAATCCCACGTTTGCGGATTGGGATTTCCCAAGGGCAACCGCCGTTGGATTATGCTGCATATGTTTTAGAAGATTTTGAGGAGAGAGAAGGTGAAATTTTAGAGGAAGTTCTAGAGAGTTCCTCCCAAGCTATTAACACAATCCTTTCGGATGGTTTAGAGCGGGCTATGTCTCTTTACAATTAGCCAGCTAGAGAAATTGGTTTAAATAACGACCACCGAATATCTATCAACACTAAATAATGAAGAGTGACAAACATGCATTACATTAATTTATTTCCTATCGTTGGTTTATTAGGACTGGTCTCTGCTGGTCTTATTTATATTCGTCTCAGAAAGATCAAAGTTACGACTCCTAAAATGGTTGAAATTGCTGATGCTATTCACGAGGGAGCCATGATTTTTTTGCGACGTGAATACTCCATATTAGCCGTCTTTGTGGTTTTGGTATTCCTGTTTTTGTACCAAGCAATTTCCTTATGGACGGGTATCACGTTTTTGTGTGGAGCACTTTGTTCGATGTTGGCGGGATTTTTTGGGTTGAAAGCGGCCACCAGTGCTAATGTGCGTACTACTCAAGCTGCCCGAGATTCGGGGATTGCCATGGCACTTAATGTGGCGTTTTCAGGAGGAGCCGTAATGGGCCTTTCGGTGGCTAGCCTTGGACTCATAGGGGTTGTGGGGGGGTATCTGCTCTATCAGCAAGGTGTTATCACTATCAGGGATATTAATGGTTTTGCCATGGGTGCGAGTTCAATAGCCCTGTTTGCCCGGGTAGGAGGTGGGATTTATACCAAAACTGCCGACGTAGGGGCAGATTTAGTAGGGAAGGTAGAGGCTGGTATCCCAGAAGATGACCCGAGAAATCCGGGAACTATAGCTGACAATGTAGGAGACTGTGTGGGGGATACAGCCGGAATGGGCGCCGACATTTTTGAAAGCTATGTTGGTTCCGTTATCGCTACTATTGCGATTGCAGCAACTGGGGCGTCAAAAGTTCTGAATATCACTCCTGATAATCAAGAACTGTATATGGCTCTTCCTCTTTTTATAATTGTTATTGGTTTGGTTGCTTCGTTAATTGGGATTGGTTCTATTAGAGTTCTCAGAAATCTGGGGCCAGCTTCTGCGTTGCGCTACTCTACCTATGTGAGTGCACTTTTGCTTTTAGTATGTAGTTTTTTAACTGTTCGTTCACTCGATCTCGAAGTAGGAATTTTCTATGCCATCCTACTTGGAACAGTTGCAGGTATTGTGATTGGTTTGCTGACGGAATGGTACACCGGAGGCCCTCCTATCATACGGATAGCAGAAGCCTGTAAAACAGGAGTAGCTACTAACATCATTGCCGGCTTGGCGGTGGGTATGCAGTCTACGGTTTTGCCAGTTTTGACTATTTGTGGCTCAATTTTGATTTCGTACAATTATGCAGGTCTCTACGGTATTGGAATTGCGGCCGTGGGTATGTTGGCTACTGTAGGGATTACCATGTCCGTTGATGCATATGGGCCGATTGCCGATAATGCTGGTGGAATTTCCGAAATGAGTGGTCTGGGACCAGAAACACGTGCAATTACCGATGATTTGGATACTCTGGGTAATACTACTGCGGCTATGGGAAAAGGGTTTGCTATCGGATCTGCGGCTCTGACTGCTTTAGCTCTATTTTCTGCTTACACTAAAACGGCTGGCCTAACGACACTTGATTTGTTGGATCCTAAGGTAGTAGTGGGATTTTTTGTGGGAGGTATTTTACCTTTTTTTATTGCCGACTTAACGATGTCTTCGGTTGGAAAAGCAGCTTTTAAAATGGTGGAAGAAATTCGCCGTCAATTTCGTGAGATTCCGGGACTAATGGAGGGTAAGGCAAAACCAGACACGGCTCGTTGTGTAGATATTTCAACTCGTGCCGCTTTAAGGGAAATGATCTTACCTGGTCTTGTAGCGGTTTCTGCACCGGTTGTTATGGGGACCTTGCTCGGAACAGCCGCTCTTGGAGGCATGCTTGCTGGAGCTACTTTGAGCGGAGTTTTAATGGCTTTGTTTATGGCTAATGCAGGGGGAGCTTGGGATAACGCTAAAAAACACATCGAGGGGGGTTTTCTTGGCGGTAAGGGTTCTGAAGCCCATAAAGCTGCTGTAGTTGGAGATACAGTTGGCGATCCCTTCAAAGATACTAGTGGTCCCTCTATGAATATACTGATTAAGCTTATGGCCATCGTATCTTTGGTAATTGCTCCTTTGTTGGTATAAAAGGACTAATAGAGCAAGAAGGCGAGAGATGTCCAGACAGGTCAGGGGCTGGTGTGCTAGAATTGCCGTTTTCCGAGAAGAGGTAAAGTCTGCATGAGACAATATGAGATTGCATTTATTTTGGTGCCCACTTTAAGCGACGACGAAGTCGAGCAGTCGATTGCTACCTACCGAGAGGTGGCGGAGGAAAAAGGAGCACAGGTTGTTAAGGTAGATGAATGGGGAAAGAGAAGACTAGCCTATCCGATCAACAAGCACAAAGAGGGGATATATACTATTTTCACTCTAGAGGAACCGGAGGCGGAAGCAGTTGGTGAATTGGAGAGAAGGTTTAAGGTGACAGAGTCTGTTATCCGGTTTTTATCAGTTCGTATCGATCTTGACTTAAAGAGGATGGAAAAATTTAAGAGTCGGAGAGAGAAAAGAAACGCTATCTTAAAAGGTCGTTCTGGAAAAGAAAAAGACCAGTCGGAAGTGGCAAAGGATTAATTGATGATTCGAAGACGGAAGTACTGTAAGTTCTGCGCGGACAAAATTGATTACATCGATTATAAAGATGTCAGGTTGTTGAGTCCGTATGTTCCTGGAGGTTCTAAGATCATTCCTAGGAGACTTTCCGGAGTTTGTAGCACTCACCAGAGAAAGTTGGCAACAGCTATCAAGCGGGCTCGGCAATTGGCTCTGCTGTCCTATACTACGGAGTCTAGCTAATTCTCATGGAAGTCATTCTAATAGATGATGTGTTTGAGTTAGGTCGGCGTGGTCAAATTGTCAGGGTTGCTGACGGTTATGGTCGCAATTATCTGATTCCAAAGCGACTGGCCATACCTGCAACTCCAGGAAATCTAAAAATAATCGAGCAGCAGCGGCTTTCTATAGCCAAAAAAGAGGCCAAGTATACAGAGGAAGCAGAGTTGTTAGCGCAGGAACTTGGTCAAACACATGTCCTGATCAGCCGTAAGTCAGGAGACGCTGGAACTCTATTTGGATCTGTAACTTCGAAGGACATAATGAACCTTCTGAAAACTAGCGAAATTCAAATAGATCGGCGAAAAATCATGCTGCAGCAGCCAATCAAAAGTATTGGCAATTACCGGATAAGTATACGCCTCCATAGTGATGTGACTGCTGAACTTCTTGTTTCTATCCTGCTTGAAGGGGATCAACCGGTGGCTAGGGTTAAGAAAAAAGATGAAGAATCAGACCAAATAGTGTCTGAATTAGATGCTCGGGTTCAAGAAATAAGACGGTTGGCCAGGACGGAGGAAACTCCAGCTGAAGAGGCTACTGAGGCAGTTGAGGAGGCTACAGCTGAGGAAGCTCCAGCTGAAGAGGCTACTAAGGCCACTGAGGCAGTTGAGGAAGCTCCAGCTGAAGAAGCTACTGAGGCTACTGAGGCAGTTGAGGAGGCTACAGCTGAGGAAGCTCCAGCTGAAGAAGCTACTGAGGCTACTGAGGCAGTTGAGGAGGCTACAGCTGAGGAAGCTCCAGCTGAAGAAGCTGAAGAGGCTACTGAGGCAGTTGAGGAGGCTACAGCTGAGGAAGCTCCAGCTGAAGAAGCTACTGAGGCTACTGAGGCAGTTGAGGAGGCTACAGCTGAGGAAGCTCCAGCTGAAGAGGCTACTAAGGCCACTGAGGCAGTTGAGGAGGCTACAGCTGAGGAAGCTCCAGCTGAAGAAGCTACTGAGGCAGTTGAGGAGGCTACAGCTGAGGAAGCTCCAGCTGAAGAAGCTACTGAGGCAGTTGAGGAAGCTCCAGCTGAAGAGGCTACTGAGGCTGCTGAAGAAGGCGAAAGCCTGACCGAAGAAGGGGTTGTAGAGAAGAAAACGAAAGAGTCTACAATAGATTAAAAGTCGCCGAAAACGACCTTTTCAAAATCTACAAACGGTAGGCAGATTAAGCCGATTTTTTATAAACTATTTGGCTTAACTGGTTTTTCAGCCCTATTCCTTAGAATTCTTTGTTTTCACATTTGCAAACTGCTGGTATTCTCTAAACATGAATTGACGCGAATTGGAACTAGCTGCTTTAGTTGGGGCCGATGAGTTGGTTAGTGAATGTCTATTTGGATCGTTGGATTGCTTTATGAATGTAAGCGTTGAGAAAACTCTCCCTCATAGTGATGAAGCTGAACGGGCTGTTTTGGGTGCTGTATTGCTTGATAATGCTTTGTTTGATCAGGCTTCAGAAATTCTTAAAACTGAAGATTTTTATCAGGAAGGGCATCGTAAAATATTTTCGCATATGTTGATTCTATCTTCAGATTCTCGTGCTATTGACTCCTTGACCCTGCGACAGGAGCTTGAAAATCAGAGCGAGTTAGAGGCTGCAGGAGGTGCAGCATATATTGCGTCTTTATTAGATGGAGTTCCGCGCACTTCCAATGTTGAAGACTATGCTCGTATTGTCAAAGAGAAGTCTATTCTTCGGAAACTTATTCATTCTTCAAATGAGATATTGGTTCGCAGTTTTTCAGATGAAGAAGATCCTTTGAGTTTATTGGAACAAGCTGAGAAGTCGATTTTTGAAATTAGCCAAGAAAAAATGGATGGTGGCTTTGCTGATCTTCAGAAACTGCTTAGCGAGACGTATCAAAATATTGAGGCTATATATAAGCAAAAGGAACGAATAACTGGTGTTGGAACAGGTTTTGTAGACTTGGATAAGCTCACTTCAGGTTTACAGCGAACAGACCTTATTATTGTGGCAGCACGTCCTGGATTGGGAAAGACAAGTTTTGCAATTAATGTGGCACAGCATGCGGCAATTAAAGATAAGAGGACTGTGGGTATTTTTAGCTTAGAGATGGCTGCTCAGCAGCTAGTTACTCGAATGCTGTGTGGAGAAGGCCGAGTGGATGCACATAAAGTGAGAACCGGGTATCTCAACAAGGAAGATTGGGGCCGTTTAGCCCAGGCAGTTAGTAGGTTGTCTCAGGCTCATGTTTTTATTGATGATACTCCGGGGATCACAATTATGGAAATGCGTTCTAAGGCACGTCGTCTCAAAGCAGAACATGGCTTGGATTTACTTATTGTCGACTATCTTCAGTTAATGTCGGGAGGTTCAACGGGTAGTCGTATGCGTTTTGAAAATCGTCAACAGGAAATTTCTAATATTAGTCGTTCCCTTAAAGGACTAGCTAAGGAGCTCAATATCCCCATTATAGCTATTTCACAGCTGAGTCGTGCCCCAGAGCAGAGACGGGGCAACCATCGTCCTCAACTCTCCGATCTTCGAGAGTCCGGTTCAATTGAACAAGATGCTGATGTTGTGATGTTTATTTTCAGAGAAGATATGTACAAAAAAGGTGAGGACTCGGAGGAAGAAGGAGTTGCTCAGATTATCATTGGAAAGCAACGCAATGGTCCTACAGGTGTTGTGAAACTGGCTTTTGTAGAACAGTGGACAAAGTTTGAAAATTTGGCTCGTGAATTCGAATGAAACGTTCATGGGTAGAAATATCCTTGATTCGTTTACAGGAGAATATAGCGGCTGTTAAGGCACGTCTTGCACCTTCCACGCGTATTGTTGCTGTAGTCAAATCTGATGCTTATGGTCATGGAATTCAGGGAATTGCGAATTGTTTTTCAAGTTGTGGAATCTGTGATTTTGCGGTGGCTACTCTGGAGGAGGGGATCGAACTCAGACGGTTTATTGGAGACGATAAAATATTGGTTTTGGGAGGCTGCTTGGAAGGAGAAGAGCCCACTTTTCTCGAATTTGATTTGACAGCAGCGCTTTCTGATTCGGTATTTCAAGTTAAGAAAGTCAGTGTAGAGGTGGAAATTGATACGGGTATGAATCGTTTGGGGATACCGTGGAAAGAAGCAGCCAAATTTATTAGTTCTTGTCCGTTACACATCAGCGGTGTGTTTTCCCACTTTGCTTGTTCCGACCAAGATTTAGAGTTTACTCGTCTACAACTCAGCCGATTTGAGCAAGCCACCTCGGATTTTCCGTACCCCCGGCATATTAGTAATAGTGCCGGGTTGCAGTTAACTGAAGCGCACCTGGATGCTGTTCGTCCAGGTCTGGCTTTATATGGTATTTCTCCCTGTACTGCTATTGATTATCTTCAACCGATTCTTTCTTGGAAGACTCGGGTAGTGAATGTGAGAGAGGTTCCGAATGGGCAGTCTATTGGTTATGGTGGAACCTTTATAGCTTCCCGAGATATGCAAATAGGAATTTTACCTGTTGGATATTCTGATGGTTATAGTAGACAACTTTCCAATTTGGGAAAGGTTCGGATTAGAGGGCAGCTTGTGCCTGTGATTGGGCGGGTGGCTATGGATCTTGTCACTATTGATCTTACAGATCTCCAAAATCCCAAAGTGGGAGAGGAAGTTATACTACTTGAAGATGTTCCTGATTCTCCTATTTCAGCTGCTGGTTTGTCAGAAACAATGGAAACAATCCCCTATGAAATTCTGACAAGAATTGGTGCTCGTGTCGAACGGTTGTATGTATAAGACCACACTGTGATTTGTAGCCAATTAAGTTTTTGGGACAGTCTGCTCAGAGTCTGTTCAAGGATATTATATTCCTCTTTTCACCTATACTGGACACTGTTGCAACGAACGCGTTAGAATTCTAGGATTAGTTGTTAAAGGTAGTTTTTGGTGAATATCAGAAATTTTTTCAGAATAGCTCTCGACAGTGGGAGCAGGTGACCCTTTCTTGATTGGTCTTGTTCTGGCAGCAGCTGGTGGCAGTTCACGCTTTAAATCCAATACCCCCAAACAATTCAATCAGTTGCGAGAAAGTCCGGTTTACTGTCATGCTTTAGAGCTTTTTGCTCACTTGGCCGAAGAGATGGTTGTGGTGGTTCCCAAAGACTGGAGGGAAGAAGTGGAAAGTCAGGTGGCTTCTTTGTCGTATCATAATAAAGTAGTTGTTGAAATAGGAGGCCTTCAGCGTCAAGACTCAGTTTATAAAGGGGTTTGCAGATTTTCTGATCGGATTGATATTGTCTTGGTTCACGATGCTGCTCGCCCTTTTTTTTCAGAGAAGCTCATTTCTAGAGTTATTGAAGGAACTCGTCAGTACCGTGCTTGTGTACCAATTCTTCCGGTATCAGACACACTTAAGGAAATTAGAAGTGATCGAGTTGTCAAAACAATTAGACGAGAGAACCTGGTTTTAACTCAGACTCCACAAGGGTTTGAAATTAATCTGTTGAAGAGAGCTTTTCAGCGAGCTATTGAAGACAATTTTTATGGAACCGATGAATCGGTTTTAGTGGAGAGACTTAATGAATCTGTGCATACTGTGCCGGGAGAGCGATCAAATATTAAAATAACCTGGCAAGAAGATTTATCCGAGATTTAGTTGTGAATAGTAAAATGCGTATTGGTACTGGTTTTGATTTTCACCCCTTTGAGGCGGATCGAAAATTGATTTTGGGGGGAGTGAATATTCCTCATACTTTTGGATTGAAGGGGTACTCTGATGCTGATGTTCTTTCCCATGCTGTGGCAGATGCCTTGTTGGGTGCTGCAGCATTGAAAGATATTGGTAGTTATTTTCCTAATACTGATCCTCGTTACCGTGACATTTCAAGTCTTTTAATCTTAGAAAAAGTTTATCGATTGATACGGGGAAAAGGTTTTTCTATCACAAATATTGACACAGTTGTAATTACCGAAGAACCCTTTATTTCTCCTCATATTGAGGCTATTAAAGCTAGCTTAGCTCGTGTTTTACATCTTCGTTCAGATGAGGTGGGTATTAAGGCTACTACCATGGAGGGATGTGGTTCCATTGGGCGTCGTGAGGGATTGGCCGTTCAGGCTATAGCTCTACTAATTCGAGAAGAGTGAATGGTCTTTCATGACTGAACTTTCCAAAATTTTTTCGGTAGCTCAAGAACTTGCTTTGGAGACAGGGCAATTTTTGCTTTCTCGATTCGGATCTGATTTTAAAGTTTCAAAAAAGGGAAGAATTAATTTAGTAACGGAAGTGGATTTAAAAGCAGAAGAGATGATTGTTGAAAGAATTCGACAAGAGTTTCCTCATCATGAAATTCTTGCTGAAGAAAAAGGTAGCTACACATGTAAAAGCTCTTATAAATGGATAGTCGATCCAATAGATGGTACGACAAATTATGCTCATGGTTATCGTTTTTTTTGCGTCTCAATTGCAGTGGAATATAAGGGACAGATAGTTTTGGGTGTGATATATGATCCAATAACCGAAGAGCTATTTTCAGCGCGTCGAGGTCGAGGTGCCTTTTTAAACAATAGGAAGATATTTGTTTCTGGGCGGGACCTTTTAACGGATAGTCTCTTATGTACTGGATTTTCCTACGATACCAAGGAAATTAAAGAGAATCTGGAACTATTCAACCGTATTATTCTCCATGCTCGAGCAGTTCGAAGGGATGGCTCAGCAGCTTTAGATCTTTGTTATGTGGCTTGCGGTCGTTTCGATGGTTTTTGGGAGTTGAGTTTGCAGCCTTGGGATGTGGCAGCAGGAACCTTGATTGTTTCCGAGGCCGGTGGACTTTTGACGAATTTTAATGGTACGGATTGCACTATCTATGGTCAACAAATTTTAGCTACAAATGGCAGGATACATAGTGATTTGATTCAACTTCTTACTGTCTAGAGGCTTGTCAGATCTGAAAGGTAAAATCGACAGGATGCAGATTGCTATTGGTAGTACCCGGGAACCTAAAATTGAGGCCATGAAAGAGGCGTGGCAGGTTTTTGGGTCTAAAATTGTAGAAGACTCTCAAGAAGAAGATTCTCAATTTCTTTCCTATGATGTGCCCAGTGGGGCATTAACGATGCCGATAAGTGTTGATGATCTAATGAAAGGTGCACAGGCACGTGTCGAGAATTTGCTCTTACAGCTAAAAAGAGAAAAAGCAGAAGTCGACTTTTATGTTGGTCTTGAAAGGGGATTCAATGTGGTGAACTCTCAAGGTCCCCGTCGCCAAGTATTTTTAGAAAGTTGGGCATACGTATCAGATGGTTATCAAGGATTTTTTGGCCACGGTGGAGGAGTATCTGTGCCTTCTAGGATCGCTGATCCAGTAATCGACAGAGGGATCGAGCTAGGCATTATAATCGATCGTTTTAGTGAGGAAAAAGATATGCGCAGTAAGCAGGGAGCCTGGGGAGTTTTGACGCAAGATGTTCTTACCCGTAAACATTCTTTCGTGATTGCTCTAATTGCCGCCTTTGCTCCATTCTATAATTGTGATGCCTATCAGCAATAGTTGACTTTTAATGCATGCGGTTGGGCTATTTATTTTTATCCGTGTTAATCAGTCTTTCTAGGATAGTTCGGGCCAATTTTTTACCAACAAACGGTATTAGTTCTTCAATGCTAGCCTTGCGAATTTGAGCCAGACTACCGAAGTTGCGCAAGAGCCTTTTTTTCCGTTTTTCACCAATTCCTGGTATGCGTTCTAACTCGGAGTGAAAACTATGCATAGAACGGAGTTTTCTGTGATAGGCCAGAGCAAAACGATGAGCTTCATTCCTGATTTCTTGAATAAGGTGTAGGACTGGTGAGTGATCCGGTAAAATAACAGGGTCCTCTCGGTCTTGAATATAAATCCACTCGTTGCGCTTGGCTATGCTAGCTAAGGGAATATCTTCTATCTCCAATTTGGAAAGTGCTTGGTAAGCAGAATGGAGTTGTCCTTTTCCTCCATCAATTAGTATGAAGTTAGGTAGGGGAGACTGTTCGGTGAGTCTGCGTTTGTAGCGCCGATATACAGCTTCATAAATGGATTGATAGTCATCAGGCCCATTTACAGTTTCGATTTTCAATTTCCTGTATTGGCTCTTTTCCATTAGTCCGTCTTTACAAATTACTACTGAAGCTGCGCTTTTTTTGCCTTGGATATTTGAAATATCAAAAGCTTCAATGTGTTTTGGGATGTCCGGCAAGTCAAACTCTGTTTTGACTTGTTCTAGCAATTTATCTTTTTCAGATTTAAGTATCTTGAAACGAGTTTCAAAGGCAATTTTTGCATTGCGTTCCACTAGCAATAACAGGTCATATTTAGGTCCTTGGCGGGGAACCATTATTTTAATTCGAGAAATTTTCTCATTTTTTAATTGTTTTTCTCCGAGCCATTTGTTTAGTAATTCTTGGTCCTTGATTTTGACCGGAAGATGAATTTGTTGTGGAATAAATGCGGCGTCGACATAGTATTGTTGTAGTGCATCTCTAAGAAATTGGGCAGGTTGGAAGAATTTAATATCTTCCCAAAAAAATTCCCGTTTTCCCACAATTCTCCCCTTCCTCAAAGTGAACAGTTGAAGTGCTAGCCTATGTCCTTCTCGATAGTAGGCAAAGATGTCTACATCATCCCTTTTTCCTTGGATGACCTTCTGTTTTTTTGTGAGATTCTGAATCATCTGAATGCGGTCTCTGTGAAAGGCTGCTACCTCATATTTCTGTCTGTCCGCAGCGTGCTGCATTTTTTTTTGCAGATTGTTGATTAGTTCTTGATTGTTGCCTTGAAGGAATAAGACTACGTCTTGTACCGAACGAGTATATTCCTGTTCGGTACATAAATTTTTAACGCAGGGACCGAGACAACGTTTCATGAAATATTCTAGACACGGACGTTCAAGATTGCCGTCAATCTCAATGTCACATGTGCGCAATAGAAAGTGGCGATTGATAATTTTGATCATATTGCGTGCTAAGGAGGCCGGAAGAAATGGGCCAAAGTAGAGAGCTCCATCTTGAGATATTTTTCGAGTTAACAGTACTCTAGGATAGGTTTCGTTGATTGTAAGCTTGATGTGCAAGAATGCCTTATCATCTTTTAAGTGAACATTGAATTTAGGTTTATGTGTTTTGACTAGATTACTTTCCAAAAAAAGTGCTTCGAGTTCACTGTCGGTGACAATGTAGTCTAAATCATGGATGAATTTTTTTAATATTTTGGTTTTGCGGTCAAGTTTGCGGCTAGACTGGAAATATGACCCTACACGGTGTTTTAGGTTTTTTGCTTTACCAATATAAATTGTGGTTTGATCAGGATCTTTGAAAAGATAAACCCCTGGTTTTTCTGGTAAAGACTGGATTTTTTCCGCAAGCACAACTCAATTATAACGCGTTCGCTTTCCAATTTGTTGTCCCTTAGTTCTAATTTTCATCAATTCCTTTAGAGATCACAGTTAAAAGTTGTGTTAAAGTTGATCTATTAACCATGAATCTGCCCAACGTTTTAACGGTTTCCCGAATTTTTTTAGTTCCCTTGCTGGTTGTAGTGTTGCTAACTAAACTTTCTTCAGAGAGGGAGTTGTGGGGGTTTGTTGTGTTTTCAATAGCAGCCTTGACTGACTATTTTGATGGTTATTTTGCGCGTAAACGTCAACAGGTAACCACCCTAGGCAAACTACTGGATCCGATTGCTGACAAGCTTCTTATATCGGCAGCTTTTATTTCGTTGGTTGAATTGGATATTGCTCCTGCTTGGATGGTAGTTACAATTATTGGTCGGGAATTTGCTGTTACTGGCCTGCGCAGTATTGCTTCGTCGCAAGGCTTTACAATTGATGCTTCCAAGCTTGGAAAGTCGAAGATGGCTAGTCAGGTTTTTTGTATTGGTTTTTTAATTGTAGGTACACGTTTTCCAGAGACTCCGTTGTGCCAAGTGGGTGTTATTCTGCTTTGGGTGGTCGTGGTGTTGGCCATTCTTTCCATGATTCAGTACTTTAGAAGGTTTTGGGGGCAGATTGATGAGAGTTTTAAGTCCCGGGAACGCGAAGCCCTCCGCTAACCTATTTGAATCCTGCGAAGTATCGAGAGGGTTCGAATGTTTTTACCAACGGGGGCAGAGCGTCGTAGTCCAAGTTGCAACTAAATGGTTAATCTTTGTCTGACTTTGGCAGAGTGCTCAGTAGCGACTCTAGTCGAAAAAATTACTCAATACAATGGGCAGGTGCCGTACGTAGAGGTCCGTTTAGATTACCTTTCCAAGATGGAGGTTCCTGTTATTCCCTCCTATCAAGGGACTGAATTTATTGCCACTTGCCGTCCCCAGCGCGAAGGAGGTCTTTATGAAGGGTCAGAAAAAGATCGCTTGGATTTTTTAGCAAGAGCGGCCCATGCTGGATTTTCTTGGTTGGATTTAGAACATGATGTGCAAGAAGTTCCTGATCTTCCTTCCGTGACGAAAGTTGTGCGTTCGTATCACTGCTTTGATAGTTTTTGCCCAGATTTGACTTTTCGTTTTCATGAATTGGAACGGATGGGTGGAGATTTGATCAAACTGGCCACTTCAGTAAACCAAACGGCGGAGTTGAGAGTATTGCTCAAATGGATGGAATCTCTATCTTCACAAACTCCATTTGTGATTTTGGGTATGGGTGAATTGGGACAGACTTCCCGCTTTTTGGGAGGACTTATTGGTAATTTTTGGACCTATGTTGCCGAAACAGAGGATAGTAATGTGGCTCCTGGACAGTTTACTTTGCAGCAGGCGGAGGAGTGTTATGGACTATCAGAGCGGGAAGACCCTCCTGGTATTTATGGTGTTCTTGGAAATCCAGTCAAACACTCACTGTCGCCTCTGATTCATAACACTCTTTTTCGGCATTACCAATTGAATAACATATATTTTCCTTTGGCCTTGGATCAGATAAATCCCTGGTTCGAATATATTGATCAGAGTCGTCTTCCCTTTAAGGGATTTAGCGTGACCCTTCCCTTTAAAGTGGATGTATTTAAATACCTAAACACTAAGGATTCTCCTGTTGATGCATTAAATACTCTTGTGAAGAGAGGGCCAAATTGGGTAGGGCTCAATACGGACTATCATGGATTTCTTTATCCTCTCAAGTCCTATCTTTCTTTAGAAGGCAAGAAAGCTGTTGTTTTGGGCAATGGAGGTGTGGCCCATACTGTGGTTCAAGCTCTTAAAGATGAGGGGGTTGAAGTGGTAGTAGTTGGGCGTAATTCTAATAAAGTTGCTTTTTTTGCCAAGCAATATAATTGTCGATGGGCGCTTTTTTCAGACCTTCCTATTTCTGCTGATCTTTGTGTGAACGCAACTCCAGTTGGCCAACATCCCAACGTGGATGAATCTCCATTGCGGGAGGATGAACTGGAATTTGAACTGATCTACGATTTGATTTATCGTCCTCGAAAGACTCATTTGTTGGAGTTGGCAAAAAATAAGGGATTACGAACCATTTCGGGGGTGGACATGTTTATTGAGCAGGCAGCCCTCCAGTTTACTACTTGGACAGGTATTGATCCCGAGAGGAACATGATCAGAGAGATGGTGTCTACGATTTCTGATTTTCAAAGATAGGGAGCGTGTGACGTGGTTAACCCAATTACTGTTTGTGTTCCAGCGAGTACAAGTAATTTAGGATCTGGTTTTGATACCCTTTCGGCTTCTCTGAGCCTTTACCTGAAAGTTCGAGTGAAGATTATCGAGGGGAATAACATAGAGTGGGTTAGCGGACAGGGCCCAGGCACTATCTTTCCGACTGATAATAATTTGATCGAGAGGGCTTTAGTGGCAACTTTAAAATTATTTGGAGCTAGGCCGCCAGGATTAATGATTAGTATGGAGAACTCCATTCCTTTGCAGAGAGGATTAGGTAGTAGTGGAGCCGCTATCATTGCTGGTATTAAAATAGCTGAGAGTCTTTGCGAGGAATCTTTGAGTCCTGAAGCAGTATTTGAGTTAGCTTACCCTCTTGAAGGTCATCCAGATAATTTAGCAGCTAGTCTTTTTGGGGGATGGGCGTTATCAAGAGTTAGTAATGGAAAAATGTATACCGAAAAGGTTCCCTCATCCTTATCTTGTCGGTTCGTCTTAGCTATTCCTGAGCAAGTTGTCTCTACCCTTGAGGCTCGCAATATTTTACCGGAAAGTTATTCCCTCCCAGATGTAGTTCATAATCTGCAACGGTGTGCGCTGCTAGTGCATGCTTTACATAGTGGGACAGAATCTTTATTAAGGGAGGCCACTTCTGATCATTTGCACCAGTGCTATAGGGCTAGCATGGTTCCGGGAATGGAGCAGCTTCTTGACCGGAAGGGACTGAGTCAAAACACAACTCAGTCAGTTTTAGCAGTCTTTATTAGTGGCTCTGGATCAGCAGTAGTGGCTTTGGCTAATGACCATTTTCAAGAGATTGGCCAATGGATGGTAAATACTTTTTTGGATCAGGGATCCAAGGCTAGTTACCAGGTTCTGGATCTCGATAGTGAGGGCGCTCGTGTTCTTACTGATCGTAAATGAATATGTAATCCACCAACTAACAAGTAGAGAATCTCTCCTTGTTCTGATCTTTTTAGCGCGATGGTAAAATTAGATCATGACTGAACGCTATTCTCGACAAACTCTATTTTCCCCTATTGGTCAGCAGGGACAGGAGAAGATTCGTTCATCTAGGGTCACCATAATCGGTTGTGGAGCACTGGGAAGTGTTAGTTCGGAAATGTTGACCCGGGCTGGTATCGGCCATCTAAAGTTAATCGACCGAGATTTTGTCGAGGAAAATAACTTGCAGCGGCAGAGCTTATTTACAGAAGAGGACGTTCGAGAGGGGTTACCTAAGGTAATTGCTTTGCAACGGGCTTTGCAGAAAATTAATTCTGATGTTTCCACAGAAGTAAATATCGAGGACCTAAATTCAGACAATATTGGACAACTCTGCCAAGATAGCCATTTGATTTTAGATGGTACAGATAATTTTGAAACTCGATTTTTGATAAATGATTTTTCGGTTAAGAAAAGCATTCCTTGGATTTATGGAGCTTGTGTGGGTAGCTACGGTGTTTCTTTAGCTTTCCAGCCGAAAGTTACTGCCTGTTTACAATGCCTGTTCGATCAAACACCGGAGATCGGTACGGTGGATACCTGTGATACTGTCGGAATTTTGTCTCCTGTGGTTCACGTAGTTTCAGCATATCAGGTTGCCCAGGTTATGAAATTATTGGTTGGACAGCCTCCAACTACCAAAATTTTAAAGGTTGATGTATGGAAGGGGATTTGGCGCACCATTGAAGCTGTAAAAGCTCTTGATCCTAATTGCTGTTGTTGTGGAAAGCGCCAGTTTAGATTTTTGGATGGAAAGGAAAAAACGCGCCTCACACGTTTGTGTGGTCGTAATGCCGTGCAGATTTCTCCTCGACGCAGGATTAGTGTGGACTTTGAAAGACTATCTCGACGTCTGGGAAGGAGTATTCAGGTTAATTTTAACGAGTACATCATGCGAATCCAAGTAAATGGTTACGATATAGTACTGTTTGCTGATGGCCGTTCTATAGTGAGAGGAACCGAGGATTTTGCTGAGGCTCGGGCAGTCTGCGCTAAGTATATTGGAACTTGATGGGATAGTTTGTATCTTGCGAATTAATCTGTAGAGGTAGTGAGTATGGATTTGGTCTTGGAAAGAGTTATGAAGTTTCGGTTATGGAGCCGTGTGTTTTTGTGTTGTCCCGTAATTTTATCGTTTTTCCTATTTACTATTGCACAAGATGATACAAAAGCTAGGGAGGTGGTTAAAGAAGCTATCAAAGCCATGGGAGGGAGAATCTATCTTCAGGTACAAAATTCGCATAGTCAGGGATGGTACTACACTTTTGATAGGCGGGGGAGAACTAGAAACTTTTCCCGTTTTCAGGATTGGACAGTGTACGAGCCTATCAAGTGGCGTTTCCAATTGGGGAAGGACGAGAAAAGACGCGAAGTTACAATCTATAACTTGGAGATAGAAAAGGGTTGGACTTTGGAAGGGGAAACTCATGTGGAGGAAATATCAAATGATGTAGTCCAGCGTTTTATTAGGGTTGCCGCACAAGATATGGATGTTATTTTCCGAAAGAGATTAGACGAAGAAGGTATGAATTTGTACTACTACGGCCCTCAGGATATTGCCGGTTCTGGAGAATATGAGGCAGTGGAGTTTCTAGATACTACCAACGGTTCAATTGTTGTTTTTTTTGATCTTAAAACCCATTTGCCTTCCAAGTGGGAGACTTATCGCACCAATCAATCGGGAGTTCGCCAAAAACACGAACAAGAATTATATAAATGGCATACTATTCAAGGAGTTCATGTGCCTCTTCGCTACGATTCTTTTGTAGATGGGAAGAAGACCGAACAGCGCGAACTGGAAACTATTTACTTCAACATCGATATACCACCAGAATACTTTCTCCAACCAAGCTTCCAAAAGTAAATGAACAAGATTGTTCTATTGCGTGCTAGCGATTAACCTAAAAGTGTTGTAAAAATGATACATTTAGTGGTTTGATGAGTACTAAATCAGTCAAAATTTGTGGTCTGAATTCCTGATATAACCTCTTTTTGTTACCTTGATATGGACTTTGCTGAGAAAAAGAGTAGTCTTGAGTCGAATTTGACCGATTTGTCTGAGAAAGTTGGATATGCAAACCACTCTAAAGAAACCAGTAAAGATTTCTGGGGTGGGTCTTCATACTGGTTGCCAAGTCTCGATAACACTTCGTCCTGCTCCAGAGGATACCGGGGTTATTTTTCGTCGCGTTGATCTGCAGAATTTTCAAATTGAGGCCTTACGTAAAAGAGTTTCAAGAGTGGTTTTAGCCACCACTTTGATGAAAAAGGGAGTTATGCTTTCCACTGTTGAACATATTCTGTCTGCGCTTTATGGTTTGGAATTGGACAATGTCTACATCGATATTGATTCCCTGGAAGTACCTATTATGGACGGCTCTGCTTTGCCGTTTGTAGAAATGGTGAGTCAGGCTGGTATTCAGAAGCAAGATAAGGAAAGAATTTTTCTTAAAATTCAGAAACCAATTCGATTAAAGAACAGAGAAAAATTTATTTCAATTGAGCCTGCTTCAAGCTTCCAAATTTCTTATGAAATTGATTTTACTCATCCAAAAATTGGTCATCAAGTTCTCAATATGGAACTTAATCCGGAGATCTATAGCCGAGATATTGCTTATGCTCGTACCTTTGGGTTTTATGCTGAGGTTGAAGATCTTAGAAAAAAAGGACTTATTCGCGGGGGTTCTTTTGATAATGCTGTTGTTCTAAGCGAGACGGAAATCATGAATGGTGAGTTGCGAAGTCCAGATGAATTTGTTCGCCATAAGATATTGGATCTGATAGGAGATATTTCTCTTTGTGGATACCCCCTAATCGGACATATTCGTGCTCATAAGGCAGGGCATGCTTTACACACCGCTTTGGCAACTATCTTAGTTCGAGATCCTTCTCTTTGCTGCTATGCTAGTGAGTCACAATTAAACTCACATGCTGTTAATTTTTAAAAACTATTCGTGGAATAGTTTTCTGGACTATATTTTTTAACTACTCGTATTTCGACTGAGAGTTAGGTTACTTCAAGGGTCAGAGAGTCCTGTATAATATTTGCAATCTATGCTATTCGGGAGTCCTCCAATAATCCGGCACTTTTCCTTCAGTCTGTTGCTTATTCTATTTTTCATGTTTTCCGAGTCTCTTCAAGCTAAGAATCTAGAAATTTTTCTTGGACAAAGAGGATGGAAAGTAGATGCTCTCCAACGGGAAGGAAATAATTACTATCGGTTAAAGGATCTAGCCGAGGTTGTGGGATTAGAGCTTGAAGAAAGAGGTGGGATGCTGACAGTTCAGGGAACTAGGGGAACCTTGTTGCTGATTGATGAGCGGCCCCTAATACGATTTGAGGACCATTACATATTGCTGTCTGGACCAGCTTGGAGAAGACAGGAGGGAAATTGGTATGTTACTGAGGATTTTTTGACCGAAGCTATTCCTCTCGTTGTAAATCTCAAGCTTGAAAAGAGATCAAATCAGCGTTACCAAATGTCGGAAATTGATCAGAATGTGGTGCAAGTTCGCGTTGCTAATTATCCAGATTATGTCAGGGTTGTTTTCGAGTCTGAACGGAAGGCTCCTGTAAAGGTTCAAGAGAGAGAACAATATGTTGAAATTAAATTTGAGCGTTATTTGGTACACCCCAAGTTTCCTACAAATTTACCTAATCGTCGAATAGTTACCTCAGTTGGTTTTGATTCCACTGATATTTACGGAACTTTCAGAATTTACAAAGGCGAGTCCTACGATACATTTCGAGAATTGGCTCTCAGTGATCCAGATAGGAAAGTAGTTGATATTTATGGTACTCCTGAATTATCTGTTCGAAAGGAACCAGAACCTCTTCCCTCTAAATCGTCCGTGCCTGTAACTCCTTCCCCTCGAAGAACTAGACCTACTGATTCGGTAAAAATATTAGCCCCTAAGAGTATTCAGGATGTGATTACAATTGATCCAGGCCACGGAGGAGAAGATTACGGGGTTAGTTCTTTTGAGTTTTTATTGGAAAAGGATCTGACCTTTAAGATAGCCCATCTTTTACAGGAACGCTTGAAGGCAATAGGTTATACAGGAATGCTTACCCGAAATAGAGATGTGGAATTGGGCGTTGAGCAGCGTAGTTCAGTTGGAAATTATTATGATTCTAAGCTGTATATTAGTCTTCACACTGGTGGTTCTCCATTGCCTGAAATGAAAGGTCCTGTGGTCTATGTACACCAATACGTGAATCTTTTGGAAGTCATCAAACGCCAGTCGAATACTGATTCCCAATTACCCAAGAAGAGCGGAGTGAAACAGCGACTGAAAGAAGGTAGACGAAACGATCTTGTTTTGTGGGACCAAGCTCACAGCAAGTATGGATTCTTGAGTCGTCAACTAGCTCGTCAACTTCAAAAGGAACTTAATCTATTATGGGGTACAGAGAATAATATTGTCGAAGTGCCTCTCCAGTTATTGGTGCCAGTGGAAGCCCCGGCAGTGATGATTGAGTTAGGGTTTTTAACGAATCTAGAGGATCAACAAAAGCTTTATTCTCCCCACTTCCAAGCGAGTATTGTCACAACTATTTCCTCCACACTTTCCAAGTTTCTCAGCACAGATTCAGTAGGCCGTAATGGAGTTGGATTAAAATGAAAGAGTACCGGAGTATTCCGATTGGGTTGGGACTAATCATTTTGGTTTTAGTAGGTACTTACTATCTATACATCCAAGAGCGGCAACACCAAAAAGACATGAGGGAAATAGCTCAGCACCAATTTTATATGGAGTCGGATGTGCTTAGCTCACAAGGAGAAGCGAATTTACACGTGACCTTATATTTTCCTCAACTGGATTGGACTAGTTCATACCCCTTTGCATTGGTAGAGGAAAGTCGTCCTATATTTCAGACCAAAGATACAGTTCTAGTAGTGCACCAAATTATTAACGAATTAATGAAAGGTCCCATTCAAGGGGAAGTATCCATTTTTTCTGAGCAGGCCGCTTTGCGTCAGATTTATCTTCTTGAGGATGGGACAGCCATTGTTGATTTTTCTCAAGAAGCCACCCAATTGTTGGTGGGAGGTGTTTTAGTTGAATTTGCTACGCTTTACTCTATTGTTAGGTCATTGATCGAGAATGTTGAGGAAATTAAGAGGGTCAAATTTCTAGTGGAGGGAAGAGAGAGTGCGACTTTTGCTGGCCATATTTCCATCCAGCAACCGTTCATGTAGAATAACTAAAAATGTCACCACGTGTTGATGGTCGGTCAGATGCTGAACTGCGACCAGTAAAAATTACAGCCAAATATTCTAAGTATGCGGAAGGATCTGCATTAATTGAGTGTGGAGATACGAAAGTCATTTGCACAGCTAGTGTAGAGGACAAGGTCCCATCATTCTTAAGAGGGCGAGGGCGAGGTTGGATTACCTCTGAGTATGGGATGCTTCCGCGTTCTACTGGAACCCGCATGATGAGAGAATCTTCTAGGGGTAAACAAACTGGTCGGACCCAGGAAATTCAGAGGCTTATTGGTCGTTCACTGCGTTCAGTAGTTGATCTTGAGGCTCTTCAGGAGCGAACTATTTGGCTGGATTGTGATGTGGTTCAGGCAGATGGAGGTACCCGTACAGCTTCTATTACTGGGGCCTTTGTGGCATTAGCTTTAGCAATCAATAGTCTGAAATGCGAAGGATTACTGAAACAAGCAGTACTACTTGATTATGTGGCTGCCGTCAGTGTGGGTGTTTTTCAAGCAGAAACACTTCTGGATTTGAATTATGAAGAAGATTCTTCAGCGGATGTCGATATGAATGTGGTGATGACAGGGAAAGGTCTATTCGTGGAGGTTCAGGGTACTGCAGAAGAGAGGCCATTTTCCGAACAGCAATTGGGCACCCTTTTGAGTCTAGCTAATCAAGGTATCCGTCAGCTTATAGAACATCAACGGCTGGTTTTGGAAGAAAACACAGAAAATTTATCAGATCTCTTCAAAGGTGAGGGTCTTTCCTAAATTGCAATTCCTTCTGGCGACCAAGAATAGAGGAAAGGTCCGTGAGGTGCGTGCGGTTTTAGAAGCCTTAGGTGTGGAATCCGAATCGCTTTTGGAACGAGAGGATTTGCCAGAAGTAGAAGAAACTGGTACTACCTTTAGCGAGAATGCCCGCCTTAAAGCCAATTATTATAACCGTTTAACTGGGATACCAAGCTTGGCTGATGATTCGGGTTTAGTGGTTGATGCTTTGGATGGTGCCCCTGGAGTTTTTTCAGCTCGATTTGCTTCTACTGACCAAGACCGAATCGAAAAGCTTCTTGAACTGATGAATACAGTACAGGAATCTTCCAAGAGAACGGCTCATTTTGTTTGCGTAATTTGTCTTGTAGTAGGAAAACGTATTATTGAAGTAACTGGCCAGGTGGATGGGGAAATTTCCCTAGAGCCCAGAGGCCAAAGTGGGTTTGGTTATGACCCTGTTTTCTATTATCCACCTTTGTGCAAGACTTTGGCAGAGATGAGCCTAGAGGAGAAGAATGCAATTTCTCATCGAGGGCATGCTCTTAATAAGCTTTATCGAGTCTTAAAAAAAGAGTTCGAAGTGTAGGAGGGATGGAGAAAATCACTGATCCATTTCAATTAGCTTCATTTAATGTATCCTAGTGTATCTAGCAGCTTTTCTGCTTCAGCTAGTGTGCTAACTGGTTCCTGACAACTGTAGTTTTTACAGATGTAGAGTGTGGCTTTGTTGACTCCAGTGGTTTTCCCTTTCAGTAAGGGGATAGTTTGTCCTAATTTTTCATCAACTTCTTCTGCTACGGCTATTACTTTGTTAGGTAAGAATCGGGTTCTGATGGCTTGTAGTAGGACATCTCTTTGTGCTCGTTTTCCTATGATAGCAATTTCTAACACTGGTCCAAAGAAGAAGTCTGCTGCCTGCAGCCAGTATCCAAAGGCCGATGGATATTGAGGAAGAATTTGAGCTACTTGTTGTAACATTTGTTCAGCGCGGTCTCGGTATTCCGATTTTCCCAATAGTACAGCCAATTTCAACAGATTTAGACAACTGACGGAATTACCACTAGGAGTAGCGTTGTCCATGTATTCTTTATGGCGCACTAAAAGTTTTTCGTGATCATGGGAGGTGAAATAAAAATTTTTCTGTTCCGAGTCCCAAAAAAGTTCTACTTGTAATTGCATAAGCTGGTCAGCTTTGTCCAACCAGGTAATATCACCTGTGGTTTGGTAGATTTCCAGCCATCCTTCGATAACTTGCGCGTAGTCTTCTAGGTAGGCATTCAGATGTGCTGTGCCATTTTTCCAACTACGGAATAATCTTCCTTCTATTAGCATTTCGGATGCTAGAAATTCGGCGTTGTGTGTGGCTGTCTGTAAAAGGTCTTGGTCCTTAAGAACGAAAGCAGCATTGGAAAAAGTAGTAAGCATCATGCCATTCCAAGCAGCCAAAATTTTATCATCAAGACCTGGGTGAATCCTTCTTTTTCGTTTTTGAAACAGGTTTTGACGGTCGCGGTCTAGTTGTTGTTTGAGGTTTTCAGGAGACACTCCAAGTGATTTTGCAAGAGACGGGAAATTTTGTTGATGATGTAGTATATTTTTCCCTTCAAAGTTTCCTCTAGAACTAACATCAAAATAATCACAGAAAATTTGAGCATTCTTTTTTCCTAAAGAGTCTTTTATCTCTGTTGGCGTCCAGACATAAAATTTACCTTCTTCTCCTTCACTATCAGCGTCTTGGGCTGAATAGAAACCACCGGACGTGTCTAACATCTCATGTTTTACCCAGTCCAGAGTTTCTTCTGCTATTTCTTTGTAGTAAGGACTTTCAGTAACTTGATAGGCTTCTAGATAGGTTTTTGGTAGTAGAGCGTTATCGTAAAGCATTTTTTCAAAGTGAGGTACTAGCCATTTTTTATCTACAGAATATCGATGAAATCCTCCCCCTAACTGATCATAAATTCCCCCCTGAGCCATTTCGTCTAGGCTTAGCTTAATCATGTCCAATGAGTTATTTTTTTCCGCCCGATTCTGGTAGCGGAGTAAGAAACTCAGAGACATAGCACTAGGAAATTTAGGAGCCTCTCCAAAGCCACCATGGTCGGGATCAAATTGTGATAATAGAACTGAGTAAGACTCATCCAACATTGATTCTTTGAGAGTTGCTGTTCCTCGACCCCATTGACTCGCTTGGTTTAGTCGTTGCACTATTTCTTTTCTATTCTCCTTAATTTTTTGAGGATGATTTTTATAGGTGTCCGCCATGATTTGAAGGAGTCGTTTGAATCCTGGTTTCCCGTAATAATCTTCTGGAGGGAAATAAGTTCCGCCATAAAAAGGCACTAAATCAGGGGTCAGAAAAACGGTCAGAGGCCATCCTCCACTACCAGTTGTCATTTGGACAAAGTTCATATAGATAGCGTCGAGGTCGGGTCGTTCTTCGCGGTCTACCTTAATATTTATGAAGTTTTCATTCATTAGATTGGCGATTTGTTGGTTTTCAAAGGACTCATGTTCCATCACATGGCACCAATGACAGGCTGAATAGCCAATACTTAGTAGAATAGCTCTATCTGATTTATGGGCATTTTCTAGTGCTTTGCTATCCCATGGGTGCCAATCCACTGGATTGTGAGCATGTTGTTGAAGATACGGACTATTAGACTCAATTAGACGATTGGTGTGTTCGGTTTTTTCAGACATGGTTGGGGATTATATCACTACAGGAGAAGATAAATGGCAGTTGATATAGATCCAATTTTTTGAACATATAATAAAAATTGGAAAATAAAAACGGGATTCTCAAATTATAAAAATACTTTTGGAAAAAGAGAGTTTGACTACCGTTTAGTTGTTCGAATAGTTAGAGGGCATATAGTGTCGTTAAGTGGTATCCTCCCTTCTTGTCGTCTTTATCTCTTGTTTGGTGGTAAACATCTTCGATAACTCTGGACTCAACATAACCTGAATTGAGTAGGGCGAAAAAAGGTTTAAGACGATACCCATCGATCGGTTGTTGGAGAGACCCTTCTTCGAAAGAAAGACGTTGCTTGGCTAATTCAGTCAATTCTTCTCTTTCCGAGTTAGCATACTCGACTCGAATACAAATTCCTCCCCTTTTAAGAAGTCCTCGCAAGTTGTACGAGATAATTCGATCGGTCATTAAAGAATCGTAAATGGTTTCTGGATCTTCATTTAAGGGTTCGTCTTCGGGATTGGGCTCGTGTGTTTTCGAAAGATATTCTGCAACGTCAAATTCTTCGTCTTTGAGAAATTCTTCATCGAATTCATACTTGTTGGGATTAGGGACGATATTAGGAAAGGCAAAAACCAACAAATCAGCTTTTCCAAGGGGCAGAGAAAAATCAGGCAATTCTGTTTCTACTAATTTCACTTTTTGTTCCCACTTTTCGTCTAAGTGCTGCAGTTGTTTCCTCGCTTCTTTTAACAGCATAGAGGAGCCATCTATTCCGGTTAAGAATGATGTAGGGAAGTGTTGGTAGAGATGATTGAGTAGATTTCCTCCACCACAACCATAGTCAATAATTTTATCTGGAATGCCTGAGAAAAAAGATTTCATGTGATCTGCAATTTTGAGATAAGCATATTGGTGGGAAGAGTTGTTGCTGCGGTTATACCACCAGTCTCCCAAAATATGATTGTAGGTTTCCTTGCCCCCGCCCAATTCGCGGTCAAAATCAATCTTTTTGTAGTCCATATCGGTTATTGCGACGGCACTTTTTGTGAAAGTTGATCGGTTAGGCGAAAGTGTAAGTTTTCCAGGCTAAAAATAATTCCGTCTCCGTGCATTTCAAACTGGCCCTGTTTTTGGGGAACTAATTCTGGAGTAAACATTAAAGTGCCGTCGGCGGATTTCAAAATATGATCCTTCAAAAGAGTTTGAAACAGCCTAGTACGGGGTTCCAGTAAAATTGAAGTGGAAATTTGGGGAATCATAATGAGGATAGTAGTAGATGCTTTGGATTCATAAATTTTGGCTTCAAGGACTTCTTCCTTACCCTTAAACAGTCGGTAATTCTCCGTCCTATAAAAGTGTTTTTGGGTTTCAGATGAACCGATTTCAGAGGCAATTTTGATGAAATGCAAATCAGGATTTTGAGCAGCAAAAACCACCACTCCTATAGCCAGAATAGCTGAAAGTAGTAGACGAATTCCGGGAAAAGATTTGCTAATGGACTTTCTATTATAAAACGCTAAGAGAAGTGGAGGTAATAGAAGAAAAAGATCTTGCCATAGAGCTTCTCCAGGAGTTCTTTCCAACAGATTACCGAAACAACCACACGAGCTGTTTTCATCACGAAGTCCTTCGAGGACTAGCCAGTAGTTGCGGGCGGTCAAAAAGAGAAAGAAGGAAATCAATGTGGCACTGGGTATTAGGATCCATAGTTGGCGGAGACCAGTTAGCAAGGCCATCCCGAGCCCCGTTTCTAAAGCTAATGCGCTCAGTGCTACAGTTTTGGATGAAAAAAGAAAATTTAGTCCCTCCAATTGCACTTGTTCAACAAATGCTCCTGGCTCAGCAGCTTTGGCCCAGGCTGCTACTAGTAGAAGGGCTCCTAAAAAACAGCTTCCTAAGGATGGGACTATGGACTTCCATTTCATTGATGACCATGGTATCAAATTGAATCGGGGACAATCGATGAAGATAATTAAATTTTATACGCGAACTGGTTGTCATTTGTGTGCCGAGGCGTTAAGGGTATTAGAGTCGATCAGGAGCGAGTTTGACTTCGAAATTCAAACAATAGATATTTCTGAGTCATTGGAATTAAATGATCTTTATGGGACACAAATTCCAGTAGCCAAACTGAATGGTAAAACTATTCTGAAGAACCGTGCCAATGAGAAACTGTTGAGACGGATTTTGAGTCGTTAATTTTCCTAGATGGATTTAGTAGTCCGACAATTTCAATTTAGTTTCTTGTACCAATTAGCTAGTTCCGAACCCATTAAATGAGGATTGTCTTCCTGCAAAAAATGCAGTCCTTCCCCGACGTGTACTAGCTGCAAATTTTTCAAATGGAGTTGACACCATTCCAAGAGGCGGGGTGTTACAATGCGTCCCGGTGAGGCGTGGAACAACAATTTAGGTAAATTAGATTGTTGTAGCCAATCATTGTATTCAGTGACCAGTGCAACCATATCAGGAGGCTTTCCTGCAATCGGGATTTCATTTGGCCAGCGCCATACTGGCTTGCGGCTGCTAGGGTCTAAAAATGGTGCCCGGTAGTTATCCATTTCCTCTTTGCTCAGTTTACGGACAATATTGCCAGGCAATCTGGTTTCAATAAAATCATTTTGATTGACGAGGAGATCCCAGCCAGTTTCAGGATCTCGATAGGATTGGAAAAGTTTTCTTTTGCTTTCCGAATATACGTCCCAACTGGGTGTTACTTTGAATCCAGCAGGTTCTGTGAATACCAGTCCTTTAACATTTTCTTCGTGGCGCATGGTGTAGTAAAAGCCCAGAGCCGCACCCCAGTCATGCATTACAAGAGTGATATTTTTCAGATCCATTTTCTCAATAAATCCCTCCAGATATCTAGCATGTTCAAGGAATCGATATTCGATATCTAGTTTGTCAGATTTGCCCATTCCAATAAGATCTACTGCTACCGCTCGGGAAATTGGGGAGATGTGAGGGATGATATTTCGCCACAGGTAGGACCAAGTTGGGTTACCGTGAATAAAGAGAACGGGGTCACCAACTCCTACGTCGATGTAATGAAGTTTTGAACCTTCTACCTCAAGATATTTTGATTCAAAGGGAAAGTCTGCAGAGATATTTGATGTGCTTTTTTCAACCATATTTTCTCTTTCAAAACCAGGACCACAGCCTGTGAGACAAACTGAAAACAACAGGGCTACTATAGAATATAAATTTTTCATAGTGTCTCTTGGTGTTAGTTAGTCAAGATTGACGTTTCGGGCAGTATATACCTAATCGGCTTGGCAGGAACACTAATGAGTTTTTGTACACTAAATTTACTGTGAATCTGCATTCAACTTTGTAAAATAGATTCTTGGGAAAGGGGGGAAAATGGATTTGGGCATGAAAACCACAATTGTACTCTACAATCTGAGGAGCATTCATTTACTAAATGCATTAAAGGGTTTGGAAAAAGAGGAATTGCTTCGGAGACCTTCTGATTCTGTTAATCATATGTTGTGGATTGCGGGGCATATGACTGTTTCGCGTTGTTCCTTGGCTTATTTGATGGGTGAGCAGATTGAGAGTCCGTGGAAGGATTTTTTCAGCAGAGGGGCCAAGACGATGGAGATAAAAAATTGGCCTGATATTTCTGAAATTAAGGCTGTTTGGGGAGATGTTTCTGAGGTTCTGGTCGGGAGAATGGAAAATTTAACCGAATCTCAGTTAAGTAATCCAATAACGCCGGAACCTTTTCGCTTTGACGACAAAACTCTTCGTGGTGCAATTTTGTTCCGCGGGTACCATGAGTCCTATCACATTGGTCAAATTGCCTACCTGCGTAAGTGGTTAGGTTATCCAAGTTTAGTTGGATAGTAGTGTGGGCTTCTGATAGCCACCCTTCACTTTAACTTTGGTTGGTAGGATCGCGATGGAGATTAGTCAGAGGCTTCCGGATTGTTGTCCAGTTCAAGGATCAGGTTGTAAACGCGTAGACTGCATATTTTTTACCCTTGATTGCATTTTTCGTTCTCCATCTGACACTGGCTCCAGTGCTTGTGAATAAATAGCCATTGGAAATAGACATTCCCCCTCTAATCATGTCGGGGAATTGATGTCTCCAAAGTTGTTCACCAGATTTTGCGTCAATCGCGTCTAAAGTTCCATCTATTAAACCTTGGTAGTAGACGCCGTTAGCCACTGCTACAGGACCCATGATTTGTGCTGAATTGGGAAACCACCACATAATATCACCGGTGTAGGCATGTAGTGCTGCGGTGGCTGAAATAGCCTTTCTTCCGCGAATGCCGATGGCGTTTGAGCCTACGAAAATACGGTTATAGGCTACAGCCGTACTACTTAAATCGGGGCCTCCTTCAGCTGAGGATTGGGTGAATTGGGCTTTCCATAATTTTTCTCCAGTATAGCGGTTGAAACAGAAAAACCCTGCTTTAGATCCCGCTCCTACAGAGGGGCGCACTTCATGGCTTCGAGATGGATGAACAGCGTCAAAGATCATAGGATGACAACTGTAGTCCAAGTCAAAAGGATCAGCACTTCTTAGCTGGTCATACCAGAGCATTTCACCTGTGTCGGCATCAAAGGCAATCATGCTTTCTGTAAAGAGCATTGGATCAGCTGGCGTGAAACCTCTAACACTACCTGTGGCGTAATAGACAATATTAGCGGTTGCATCAATAGCTGGAGAATTCCAGATGGATCCTCCTCCATATCGACTGCGATCTGGGACAACATAAAATTCCCATCGTACTTTTCCTGTTTCAGCATCTAGGACGATTATTTTGGATTGCATTGAAGAAGTTGCAACGAAGACTTTGCCCTTGTAAACATTTACTGAACAGAAGACCTGTGCTCGGTTAAACATGGGATCTTCATCAACTTGTGTTTGCCAAATTTCTTCTCCTGTTTCTGCGTCTAGGCAGTGGACTTTAGCCATTCCTGTTCCAAAATAGATGCGTCCGTTATGGTATTGACAGGAAGAGCGTACTCCCTGGAGAGGTGAGCCAGGCTCTTCGTTGTATCCCATAAAACGATTCCACTTTTCAGCACCTGTAGCAGAATCCAAAGCGTACTGGTATCCCGAGAGGGTTCCGAAGTAAAGGGTGGTTCCAATAACAGTGGGAGTGGTTTGGATAGGAGCATCGGTTTCAAACTTCCATTTAAGGCTCAATTGTCCAACATTCTTTCTGCCCAGCTTAGTTTCATTGGAGTTGAACCGGGTGTTGTGCATATCGTAGGCAAATCGTGGCCAGTCTGCTGATCCGGAATTGATGGGTGCCGGATCAGTTTGAGGGGCAGCCAATGAGTAGTTTGGACGTGTTGAGCCCGCCACGGCGCCAGTGATCATTAGATTTTTAACGAAAGTTCTACGGGACCGGGACAAATTCTTACTTTTCATGAAGTGATCCTCCTAATCGCAAGCCGTATTGGAACAGTCAAGCCTCCATCATGCTACTACCTTGAAGAAACTGTCAAGACGGTTCAATTTTCCCATCAAGACAATTTTCACCAAGGCAAGCTCGTAAAAAGTCACGTAATGGTTGCTAGATGGCTCAGCCGATACTCAACTCAGTGCAGCTTCTAAAATCATGCTACCAAAAGCAATGCTCAAGACTGGTTTTCCTTCGAAGTCTCCATGACCCGGCACAATGTCAATCCTTAGATGAGCAGACCCTTCTTTGGTGGTTGAGTAGTGTGAGTCTAGCTTGATCGGATTTGATAGATCAGGGGTGTCCCCGTAAGACAATCGACCAGATAGTAAGACCATGCCCCAGTTGTCAGCGCTGTTTTTGATGACGCCAATGGTGTAATCCCCGGCTGTAAGTGACACTGATCCAGCAGTAATATCTCCGGCGAGTATGAAAGCTGCTCTTCGAGGAATTATGATACTCCCTATTTCAGCTTGGTCAGTATATGTTTCATTAGAGGGAAGAGTTTCATAGGCAACGCTTGCTTCCACATCACTCGGCAGTAGTGCTGTTACTTTCTTTTCGAAATGAGGATGGGCCATTACCAGAGTGGTCCCCAAGACGAGAACTGTTAAAAAAGTCATTCTTTTCATAATTTAACCTCCCATATTTAACCTGATTAGTAGCAGAGTGGTTTGTTGAGGGTCAAGCCCTAATTATCATGGAAGGAGGATTGTTAATTAGTTGCTTGATTCGGGTTGTACCATTCAAGTTAGCAGGCGTTAGACAACACTTGCTTATTAAAATAGATGGTGTCAGACTTGCTCCAATTCTTTGGAGGTATCAAAAATGCCTGATTTTCATCTATCTATAAACGGTCAAGAGCAAACGGTGGAGGGCGTTGATCCTTCGACTCCTTTGCTCTGGGTTCTTCGTGACAATCTTGGCCTAGTTGGAACCAAGTTTGGTTGTGGCGGAGGTTTTTGCGGAGCGTGTACAGTTCACATCAATGGTATGGCTATTCGATCCTGTTCTGTCCCGGTTCGTGCTGCAGTTGGTAAGCAAATTACAACTATTGAGGGATTAGTTAGCGACGATGGAGTATTACATCCTCTCCAGGAAGCTTGGATTGAGGAAGACGTTCCCCAGTGTGGTTATTGTCAGTCTGGGCAAATAATGGCAGCAGCAGCTTTGTTGAGCAAGAATTCTACTCCAGATGATTCAGATATTAATGCTGCATTGAATGGGAATTTATGTCGATGTGGTACGTACACTAGAATCCGTAAAGCTATACACACAGCTGTCAGTAAATCTCAGAATGGGGGTGATGTATGAACGGCAAACATCTTCACGAAATTATTGACGAAATGAAAGGTGCTTCTAATATCCAAGACAAGCCTTGGATAGGGTCTATAGAGAGGCGTTCTTTTCTTAAGTTTTTTGGTGTTGCGGGCGGAGGCCTGGTTTTAGCCTTTTCTTTGGAAGGGCAGAATAGTGTTCTTGCAGCACTAGAAGAGGGAGCAGAATCTGCTGATTTTGTTCCGAACGTATTTCTTCGCATATCTCCAGATGGATCTATCTTGATTTATTCTACAAGTCCCGAAGTTGGTCAGGGTATTAAGACAGCTTTTCCTATGATTGTGGCAGAAGAACTCGATGCTGATTGGTCAGATGTGCAGGTCGAACAGTCACCGATTGACGAGTCGATATATGGTCGGCAACGTGCTGGCGGCTCGCGCTCTATTCCTGAGGGTTGGAATCAGTTTAGGCGGGCTGGTGCTGTAGCTCGTGCCATGTTGGTTTCAGCAGCAGCTCAGCAGTGGGGTGTATCGACTGCTGATTGTGTCACTGAGAAGAGTGAGGTTATTCACCGGCGTAATGGACAGCGGTTAGGATATGGTGAGTTGGCTGAAAAGGCTGCTAGGTTGCCAGTTCCAGATGCTGATTCGATTCCTCTGAAAAAAAGTACTGACTACAACATAATAGGTCAAAGAATTACCGGTGTGGATAATTACAAGCTGGTTACTGGAGAACCTCTTTTTGGTGTTGATCAAGTTGTACCAGGTATGCTTTATGCTATTTACGAAAAATGTCCAGCCACGGGAGGCCGAGTTGAAAGTGCTAATCTGGACGAAATTCGTTCGCTTTCAGGGGTAAAAGATGCTTTTGTTTTTGAGGGCAACGGAAATGCTGATGAGTTGATGCCAGGTGTAGCGATTGTAGCCAGTTCTACTTGGGCAGCTTTCGATGCTAGACGTCATCTTAAGGTGAATTGGGATGAAGCGGAGGCTGCTAAAGATGATTCGAAGAAGGCTATTGCACAGGCGAAGAAACTAGCAAATGAGACAGGTGTTCAGACCATTCGTGATAGTGGCAATGTAGATCAAGCATTGAATGACGCTCATAAAAAACTGGAATCCTTCTATATTTATCCGTTTGTTTCACATGCCCCTCTTGAACCCCAAAATTGTTTAGCTTGGTATCGTGATGATGGTACCGTCGAGATTTGGGCTCCTACCCAGGCTCCTGAACGAGCGGTTGGGGGTGTATCCAACACTTTAAACATTCCGAAGAATAAAATTTCCATCCATTTGATTCGAGCGGGCGGAGGTTTTGGTCGTCGTTTGTTCAATGACTCCGTGTGTGAAGCTGCAGCTATTTCTAAGCGCGTAGGTGCACCTGTAAAGCTACAATGGATGCGTGAAGATGATATGGGTCACGATTTCTATCGGGTAGCGGGATTCCATTCTCTCAAGGGGGCAATTGATTCTTCGGGAAAACTAACGGGTTGGCAAGACCATTTCATCACCTTTTCCAGTGATGGGAAAGAACCTGTTCGTGGTGGTGATATTTCCGAGACAGAGTTTCCTGCTCCTCTAATTCCTAATTTTAAATTAACCCAAACTATGCTGCCATTGGATACCCCATGTGGATGGTGGCGTGCTCCACGTTCCAATGGTATTGCTTTTGCTGTGCAGTGTTTTCTGCACGAGTTGGCATTAGCTGCTGGTCGAGATCATGTAGATTTTTTATTGGAGGTAATGGGGGAGCCTCAGGGGTTTGAACCGAGTGAAGAGGATGCGCTTAATAATCGTGCTAATTTTTCTCCTAGTCGAGCTGCAGGTGTAATCAAGTTGGCAGCTGAAAAAGCGAATTGGGGTGGATCCCTTCCGTCTGGGAGAGGGTTAGGTTTGGCGTTCCATTTTAGTCATTCGGGTCATTTTGCCGAAGTAGTTGAAGTGAGTGTGGACAAGAATAAAAAACTCAAGATACATAAAGTTACGGTAGCTGGGGATGTGGGACCCATTATCAACTTGAGTAGTGCGGAAAATCAGTGTGAAGGATCGGTGATTGATGGTTTGAGTACTGCGTTGGGCTTGGAGATTTCAATAAAAAACGGGCGTATTCAAGAGTCCAATTTTGATAAGTATCCTATTATGAGAATTGGTGATGCTCCAGAGGTGGCAGTTTATTTTGTGGAAAGCAATGTTCACCCAACCGGGTTAGGAGAACCAGCACTGCCTCCATTAGCACCAGCTTTATGTAACGCTATTTTTGATGCTTCCGGACATCGTGTGCGGGAGCTTCCTCTGGTCAAGGAGGGTTTCACCGTTTAGTCTCCGGCGATTAAACTACGCTACTTTCTATTTTATTGATTCGATAGAGCGTTGTATGCGTTTTGGGGTTGAGGATGTTCGCATCTATTTTGGTGAAATTGTGAATTCTGCTAATCGTTATCACAAACAGAGAGCATTTTTCGTTTTTTAGGAGGGGAGTGCGTATGTGGAGTAGAAGTTTTTTAGTAATAGTTGCTACTACTGTTACGATGATTCTATTCAGCGCAAGACTTGATGCTGTGCGCGTCCAAAGTCCTGGGCTTGTTGCGTTAACTGGCCAGGTTAGCTCGGCGGAAGAAGATTCTATGGAGGGAGTTCTGGTCAGTGCCAAGAGAATCGGTTCGACGGTTACAGTCACCGTGGTGAGTGATGCGCAGGGACGTTATGGCTTTGCCCGGACAAGATTGCAACCGGGACAATACTCTATACGTATCAGAGCAGTGGGGTATGAATTGGAAGGTTCCGATCTGGTAGAGGTGATTGCCCAAACGACGACCCGTCTTGATTTGAGACTCCGTAAAGCACAAGACCTTGCCTATCAGCTCACCAATACAGAATGGATTATGAGTATGCCGGGCAGTCAGGAGCAGAAGGATATTTTTACAGGTTGTGTAAGCTGCCATACATTGGAGAGGGTTGCACGTTCCCGTTACACGAAAACTGAGTTTGTGCAAGTTATGCAGCGGATGAGGGACTATATTCAAGGAAGTACCCCACTACGATCCCAAAAGCGTCCCAAGTCGCGACCCTTTTCTGGGATGCAGAAGGAGCGAGTAGCTAAACAGGCTGAATATTTAAGCACAATTAATCTTAGTTCTACTTCCAGTTGGAATTATTCTTTGAAGACTTTGCCTCGTCCTCAGGGAAAGGCCACGCAGGTAATCATTACCGAATACGATTTGCCACGTATAGACACGCAGCCACATGACGCAGCGGTGGATTCAGAGGGGATGGTGTGGTACGCCGATTTTGGAAATCATTACATGGGGAGGTTAGATCCTGCAACCGCCAAGGTGATGGAGTATCGTGTGCCAGATATCATACCAGGATATCCTTCTGGATCGCTCGATCTACAGTTCGATCAGGAGGAGAATATTTGGTTGAGTATGATGCATCAGAGAGGTGTTGCAAAGTTTGACCGGAAGACTCAAAAATTTCAGACTTGGGCTGCGCCCAAGGATCCGACCGATGAGTCTTGGATTTCAATGGTGATGCCCTGGCAGCATCATGTAGATGGTAAAGTTTGGGTTGGTGGCGACCCCCTCGATTGGCAGTTGGATGTGCGGACTGGCGAGTGGATAGCCATTGATTTTTTGAGGGATGTACCTAAAGACTCTCCAATTGCAGCTCGTTCACACGATACCTATGGTGTTGCTGTTGATATGCAGAACAATTTTTATGGTATGGAATTGGGGACTGACTATGTCATAAGGGTGAATTCAAAAACTTTAAAAGCAACTTTCTATACAACTCCTACTTCCAATTCGAGTCCGAGGAGGGGACATATGGATTCCCAAGAGCGCTTATGGTTTGCTGAGTATCGTGGCAACAGGATTGGAATGTTCGACACCAAGTCCGAACAGATCCAGGAATGGGAACTTCCGACACAGTCAACTTACCCTTATGATGCAATTTTGGATGAGTATGGGGAGGCTTGGGCTGGTGGAATGAACAGCGACCGGGTGGTGCGTCTGAACACACAGAGTGGTGAGTTCGTTGAATACTTACTTCCTCGATCGACCAATATTCGACGAGTGGACGTCGACAACTCTACAAATCCGGCTACCTTTTGGATAGGTAACAATCATGGCGCTTCTCTCATCAAGTTGGAACCTTTAGAATAAAGGTGACGAAGGCTTGGTTTTAACAGAAAGATGTTAAGCCCAATGCGGAAGACAAATTCAATCATTCTGGTGTTCTTAATATGACGGATTCAGTAATACTTGAAGTTTTTTCAGACTACACTTGACCTTGGTGTTATCTCTGTACCGGGCGTATAGAACGACTTAAGTCTGCATACGATATTTCTATCAAAATCACGCACTTTCCTTTGCACCCCGACACACCTGAGGAGGGAATAACTCTTGAGGAGCTATTTGCTGGACGAGATTTTGATATTGAAGCTGCAAAAGATCGTTTTGCCAAATTGATGACACAGGAGGGACTGCCTAATGGCGATCGCACAATGACTTATAACGCTCGTTTAGCCCAGGAACTCGCCAGTTGGGTTGATAGTTTCTCGGATAAAGGAGAAATTCATCATGCCCTCTTCCAAGCCTATTTTGCTCAGAATATCAATCTGGCTTGTATTGAGGAACTTATTCAAATTACCGGAAAAATTGGATTATCTGAGGATAAGGCCCGAGAGGTTCTTGAGACTCGGAGCTTTCGGGAGATAGTGGACTCTGATTGGCAGCGTTGCCGTGAATTGACCGTCACCGGAGTCCCGACTTTTGTTGTTGGAAATCAAAGGATCAATGGAGCCCAGTCTTATGAGATTCTTGAGGAATTACTTGTAGAGTCGGGAGCAGTGGTACGCAATTGTGATTAATTTAACAACTATTTAGAGTGGCTATGGTTTGTCAGAAGGATAATATTTGCATTGAGAATTGTCAGATTTGACATAGTAGGATTTGTAATTTAAAGCTTGTGGGTCGGTGCACCCCATTAGGTTGAGTAGTTCTATCTTGCGAAATTCTATAGGATGACTTTCACTTTGAAGGACGATGTAGCCTCTTTCGAGTAGTGTTCCATCTTCTAGTACTGTTTCGTCTGCTTTGGCATTGGGATCAAAATAATCTCTTTTATCCTGTAAAATTCGAGGTTTTGTGTAGGTCATAACCGTAGTGCCTTCCACAATATGTTCTATTTTGGTTCCCCCAAAAACGTTGATTTCCATTCGAACCCACTGATTTTCAGGGTAGGTTCGAGAGCGAGACATAATACAGTCTTCGGTAGCCGGTTTGCCGTTTAACTCCACAACGGTTCCTAGTGGGCACAGATTGGCTGTTGGGATTGTTTCTGATCCTGCTGCACCCCTCAATTGAATTGCAATGGAGATGGGGAAGTTCTGATTTTTCCCCATGCTATGAGGAGACTGGGCATGGAACATTACTCCACTGTTTATGGGTGATACCCAGTCTGGAGCACCGGGGATAGGCTTTCCTACAAATCTGTATTCTACTGCTAAAGTGTAATAAGAGAACTTCTCGCGATGGAAAAGAAAGCCAAACTTGCCACCAAATTCTTCATATTCGTCGTAGGAAATTTTAATTTTCCCATCTTCAACTCGAAATGTATTACCGTAATTATCATTTACATCATGGCCAACAATTTTGATATTCCAATTCAGCAAGTCTTTTCCATTGAACAGTTGAGTCCAATTCTTTTCATTGGGATTGTTTTGGGCCATTGTGGGTACAAAGCTAGTTAGAAAAACAAACAGGAAAATAAAATTGAAAAATCTTAGCACGACATAAGATGATATTAATTTCATAACCCTTTGATGATAACTAATACTCTGTGTTCGGAAAAGCCAGTTGTAATATTTAAATTTGTTGATATGTATCATTTGTGTGAAAAGGGGAGATATTAGATTGTCTTGATATCAGATGGTCTGTGTGTTAGAGGTCGTCTTACCACGAATTATCTAACCAAATGGATTTTAGGAGGAGTTATGAATTTAAAGCCCTCTGGTCGTAGGAAATTCCTGAAGAAAGGTGTGGCTCTGGCTGGTTCAGCTGTCGGGGTAATTCATTCGGCGAATGGCCAAATAATTGGGCCGGAACTGCGCCCAAATGAGCTGTATGATTATGGTATACGCTCACGTTTTGTTACTTCAGAACGTATTGGCACTAATGGTTTTGGTGGCAGAGATATAAGGCCAGGAGTCCCTCGAGACTGGGGTTTCAGGACTCCACTTCAAGATTCAGTTGGAATTGTTACACCAAATTCACTTCATTTTGTTCTCAACCACGGGTACGATCCTCCAGATATTGATCCTCAAAAACATCGTCTTTTGATCCATGGTTTAGTAGAGCGGCCGATCATTTTCACACTAGAGGAACTACAACGATTGCCTTCCGTATCTCGAATTCACTTTATCGAATGTGGTGGTAATAGTGCAGCTGGGGGTCCTGGGTTTATTCCTGGATTAGTTCGGACTATGCCCCCTGCGAACGTTCAGCAGACTCATGGGCTGACCAGTTGCAGTGAATGGACTGGAGTACCGCTATCCTTACTACTTGATCAGGCAGGTGTAAAGACGAAGGGAATATGGATTATTGCAGAAGGGGAAGAGAGAGGAATGCATACAAAGAGCATCCCAATTGAAAAGGCTATGGATGATGTATTGGTAGTTTATGGCCAAAATGGAGAACCCATACGCCCTGAACAGGGTTATCCTCTAAGGTTGTTGGTGCCTGGTTGGGAAGGAATAAACAATGTGAAGTGGTTGCGAAGAATTAAGGTTACTAATCAGCCTGCTATGGGTATGAAGGAGATGACTCGTTATACTCGTTTGCTATCGAATGGTAAATCTCATTGGTTTGAATTCGAGATGGGGCCAAAATCAGTCATTACCCGTCCTTCCGGCGGACAGCAATTATCTGGACCAGGATTCCATGAAATTACAGGTCTAGCATGGTCTGGAGGGGGTAGTATTCAAATGGTAGAAGTTTCCACTGATAATGGAAGAACTTGGACGGAGGCTACACTACAGAATCCTGTACATCGTAAGTCCCACACTCGGTTTCGCTTTGCATGGAATTGGGATGGTAAAGAAACTGTACTTTTATCTCGTTGCATAGATGATCAAGGCTGGGTGCAGCCATCAGTAGCTGAGTTAGGTAAAACTTTAGGGTTGGATTTAAGTTTGGATTTTTTCAAAGAGAGATCTGGACCTGTCACTCATTTTAATGCCATTCAACCTTGGAAGGTGAACCGGGATGGGAGTGTTCAAAATGCATTATTTGTTTAGTGGTCTGGTTTCTGTAATGGTCTGGGCTTTCTGTTGTGCTGTAGGGGAAGCACAGACTCCCGATTATAGTAATGTGGGGCGGACACCAACCAAACAGGAAATTCAAGATTGGGATCTTTCGATTGGTGTAGATGGTGCGGAACTCCCATCTGGACATGGAACGGCCAAAGAAGGTGCCCTTCTTTATAGAAACCAGTGCGCTTCGTGTCACGGTCAAAATCTTGAAGGCAGTCAGCTCGGCAAGGCACTAGTTGGAGGTGAGGGAACTCTCGTCTCAAATAATTCTGTAGAGACTGTTGGCAGTTATTGGGCTTTTGCAACAGCTCTCTGGGATTATATCAATCGTGCAATGCCTCTTTATCGGGAGGGAACTCTTACTGCAAACGAAGTGTATGCCTTAACTGCCTACGTACTTTACCGAAATAATATAGTTCAAGAGAGCGATGTTATAAATGCACAGAGTCTACCTAAGGTCCAGATGCCAAATAGAGATGGCTTTATTCCACAACGAGTAGAGAATCTTCCAGATATTCAAGAGAGAGGCTGCAAGGCTGGACATTGTCCTTGAAAGATTTGATAGCGCTATCGTGTTTTTAGTCAGACTAGTCCATTTTTGGTTTTGGAATTTCTTTTGTTACGTAGTCCATAGAGGCTACGCCTGCCGGGGGTTGAGCACCGGCTATCGAAGACATTCTCCAGCCCCAGGGATGGAGAACAGTGGAGACTCCCGCGTTGCTGCCGCCTGCCACTACTAATAGTATATCTTCTGGAGTTTGACCTAGTTGTACGAAGCCCTTTACATCTTTAGGGTTATTAACTTTTTCAGGGTTGATTGTAGGAAGTTGTTCAAAGCTATGAATTGGCCGACAGGAATTTTCGAATAAAAATTGTTTAGTATCAGCTTTTGACCAGCCGTGTCTTGCGATCAGATTAGCATGTTCAGGTCCCATGATGACGGCTGTCTGACGGTTATTCTGAACTGAACTGATTTGACACATGGTGTCGATTATTGTGAAAAGAACCCCTTCTGGATTTTCGGCTCGACGTTGCTGGACCTGTACAGCACTGCGGGCACCCCATACAGTTACTGCATCGCTTTCGAGGGGCAGTCCTTTTTCTGCGTGAAGGGGCTCCCAAGGACTTTCTTCTTCATTTTCCCCAATGCAAAGAGTGTATTTACCTGGAAAACCTTGGGTGGACTGGTCAAAGGTTCCGGGATACATGCCAAACACGTTTAGTTGGATGAGACGAATGGTGCGGCCGATGGTAGCATTAGGGCGGAATCCAGGACCGAATACATTTATGCCACTGTTAACACCTAATCGTTGGCAAATGGGTCCATTAATTATGAGGAGCGGGGCGCAGCTACCCGTACTAGCTGTGCTGCCATGAAAATTATAACGATCATCTTCCATTGCTTCTAGAGCAGATAAAATAGTAGGGAAGTACTCAGGGAGACAGCCGGCCATAACGGCGTTAATAGCTGCTTTTTCTACACTACACTTTCGATGGATAGGTTCCATAGTCACTACTATTTCATCAGGATCCCGTTCTGCGTAATCCAAAAACTCTTGAACATGTTCTGGAGTGGGAGGAACGACTGGGAGACCGTCAGAGGCCCATCCTTTTTTGTAGCAGTAATCGATTGCAGCTCGAACGTCTTCTCCTTTTGCCATCTTTCTGACTCCTTTAGACTACGAGAACCTTACAACTTAGTAACCGGTTGTTTTTGAACGAGCAACTCACATTTGATCCTTAATCTTCTTTAGGAGAACTTTGAGAGGTAAGAAGAGATACTATTTTGGGCAAAATAAATCGAGCTCGTTCTTCTACCTCAGTATCTGTCAAGCTGGCTAGAGGATGGGGAATTACGGCATAGTCGTAGTTTGGTAAACCCTGTACCTCAGCCATTGATTCAGCTACTGTGGTAAAGGCTTCGGTGCAGATAACTGCAGTGGGAATGCCTCTTTTTTCCATTTGTGTTCCGTCGTGCATACAGCACGCACTACAAGATCCTCAATCGCCAGTACCGGCTACTACCACATCACATTGGTTAGCCACTTCATCCAATATTGTGGCCGGTGTAGGTTTTCCAGATTCGGCTGCTAATTGGAAAAGCACTTCTTTGATTGGGAGCTCACGTTTCAGAAGATCGCCTATAGATTTGAGTAGTTTGTCTCCATTGTACTTTCTATTCCACAGGAGGCCGACTGTAACACCATCTAGGGTTTCTGGTCGGACGGCAACATGATTGGTTGCATCTTCTGTTGCTCCGGTAGGATCCATGAATATATTTTCCATATTATCCATTTTTCTCCTTATATTAGGCTGAAAATAACATACCTTCAGAACCAGTTACAAGATGTTGAAGGGTGTTAGCCCTTTGGGGTTGTTTGTGTCTAATTATCGATTAAGCAGGCACAAAACGTGCCAGAGTTAAATCGTCGGTTACGTCATCATAGCGTACCCGAACATTCATGCCGATTTGGACATTTTCGGGTTGGCATTCTACGACGTTAGCCCACACTTTGGCTCCTTCGTCTAATTCGATGATAGATAAATTGTAAGGGACTTCTTCCTTGTAAGCTGGTCGGTAAGATTGATGCATGGTTACCCAGGCCCAGACTTTTCCGGTACCAGCGACCGGTTTCCAGGGAACCTCTTCAGTTAGGCAATTCGGACAATGAGTGCTGGGAGGAAAGAACCATTTTTTACAGGAATGACAATTTTGTATATGCATCTCATGTTGTCGGAGATATTCCCAGAAAGGCATGGCTTCAGGTTCCATTTGAGGTGTTGGCTTGGTATAGGTTTCTACAGACATTTTTTCCTCCCTGTTAAGCTTTAACGAGAATTTGAAATTATTTGTGGACCGAACTAGTGGGGTGAAGTACCCACAATTAGGGTGCTATGCATGCAGCCAACACCTCCGTGTCCACTTACAACTCCTAGTTCTGCATTGGCCACTTGGCGTTCTGATTCCACTTCACATCTCAGTTGTTTTACAGCTTCAGTTACATGAAGCATTCCTTCTACGTGGCCATGAGATAATAAACCTCCGTGGGTGTTAACTGGCAATTCTCCCCCAGGGCCGATGCGTCCACCTTCTACAAATGCTCCTCCTTCTCCCTTACTACAAAACCCGTAGTCTTCCAGTGTTACCAGAGTAGTTATTGAGAAACAGTCGTAAATTTCAGCAAAGTCGATATCTTGGGGGGTTAGTTGAGCCATAGAATAGGCTCGTTCAGAAGAACGAGCACCGCCTAAAGTGGTTAATTCTTCGGCTTGAGCTAGGCTGGCATGTGGGTGGTGTTGTCCCATTCCAAGAATATAAATTGGAGGTTTTTTGAAATCCTTAGCCCGTTCAGCTGAGGTGACTAAATATGCTCCCCCTCCATCAGAGACCAGTGAACAGTCAAATAATCGAAGAGGTTCGGCAATCCATCGAGAAGCCAAATGGTCTTCTATAGTTATAGGTTTTTGCATGGTAGCGGTGGGGTTTAGGACAGCGTGAGCACGAGTTGATACTGCTACCGCTGCCAGTTGTTCATAAGTGGTCCCGTAGTTATGCATATGTCGTGAAGCAATAAACGCATGGTTGGCAACTGCTCCTAAAAATCCATACGGTTCATCAAAATCTTCATATCCATCCCGAATCTGAGCTCTTTGGGGAAGTTCTCTGATAGTGGCTTGATTACGTGCATGAACACACACGACTATGTCACAAAGTCCCGCTTCAATTGCCATGGCAGCATGTTGAGCCATAGCTACAGGAGTTGCCCCTCCTAGGGCAAGGTCTGTGAGAAAGTTGCGCTTGACTCCAGCAGCATGAGCTACTGCCAATGCATAGGAACGCATCGGGTCGTGCATGGGTTGGTTTGTCAGGAGGCCGTCCACTTCTTGGGCTGATAGACCTGCATCATCCAAGGCCTTGGCTATGGCTTCCAGATGAAGCGACATGGTACTTCTTCCATGCAACTTTCCTACGTCTGTTTCTCCAATTCCCACAATGGCATATTTACCTGAAATTCCTTGTGGCATGACATACTCTCCTTGCTAATTATTTTTTGAATTGATGCTTAATATCGTCAAATACCTTTCCAAGTAGGGTTCCGTTTTTCTCGGAAAGCATTTACTCCTTCCTTAAAGTCTTCACTATTTCTCAGTTTGGCAGCTATTGATTTTTCAAGATCTAGAGCTACTTCAATATCCATATTAGAACCCTCCCAGACTACTTTTTTGGCTGCGATCAATGCTAGAGGTGCTTGTTTGGAAATTGTATTGGCCCACTCAAGAGCGGTATTTTTTAACTGTTTATCAGGAACTACTGTATTTACAAGTCCAAAATTTTCAGCTTTTGATGCCGAGATTAGTTCGGCAGTAAGAAGTAACTCTAAAGTTCTAGGAACCCCAATTAGGCGGCTGAGGCGCTGGGTTCCTCCATTTCCGGGAATAGTCCCACGACGCAACTCTACCAATCCAAGGCGGGCTCCTTCAGCGGCGATTCGAATATCACAAGCCAGACAAAGCTCCAATCCTCCTCCCACAGCTAGACCGTTGATTGCCGCAATAGTCGGTTTGGAAAAGTTCGCTACTTGGGAGATATCGTTCCATTCTCCTACAATCATTCCAGGACTCTGCTTAGCGGAATTTTTTGCCAACTCGGCAAGATCAAGTCCGGTCGAGAAGGCTCGCGTTCCACCTCCTGTCAGGATGATGGCTTGGACAGTAGCGTCCTTTTCCAATTTCTGACAAGTTTCTACTAGTGCTTGGCGCATGGCTTGGTTTCTGGCATTTAGAACTTGTGGACGGTTCAAAGTGATTATTGCTACTGCCTCATGGCGTTCCACAATTAGTACGTCTTCGTTTTCCGAGCTAGCTACTTTATTGGTATTTTCCTGTTTTTCCATTGAATTCCCCTCAGTTCAATTCAAAGCATGGTCTTAAGCCGTCGGGGCCGAATAGTTCTGTTATTTAATCTGCCCAACGAGTAGATTTGTATTCTACATTTTGGACGAGCCAGTTTAGCACAAGCGCCACTGCTGTTATAACGACTGCTATCCCTGCTACTTCAGCTGTTTTCATTTGTCCCCCATATCTCTGAGCGAGGGCACCAATGCCTACAAAAGCTAAAAACATTTCACCATTAATCATGCCCTTAACAGCTCGACCTACAGCTAGTCTCAAGCCAGCAAAAATCATTGGTAGAGCCGCTGGAAGTATTACACGGGTGATTATCTGTATTCGTGAAGCTCCAAACGAGTGTGCCATTTCAGCCAGACGTTGATCAGCCAACTTAACACCAGTTGTAGTGTTGACGATGATAACAAACATTGAGTACATAACGATGACGGCAACTTGAGTATTTCTCGCCAATCCAAACAGAGCAAAAAAGACGGGAGCAAAGGCTAAGGAAGGTGAAATTAGAAGAGCGTTAACATATGGATCGAGGGCTTCATTGACAATTTTAAACAGTCCCATGAGTAGGCCTACTGTCAGTCCAACTCCTAGAGCAATAGAAAGGCCAAGCGCAAGAGATCCAAGACTAACGAGCAAGTTTTCTAAAATTTCTCCACTATAAATCATGCGGACAACGGCTTTGGCGACTTGGGATGCCGGTGGTAGCCATAGTAACCCCATCACTTTTGCCGCAATCTCCCAGAGGATAATACCGGCTAGCAGTGAAACCACTTCTATCCGAGTTGACATGCCTGAGAGTAATAGTGGACTTTCTTTTTTGGATTGACTGGTTTCGTGTTTTACTTTCATTCAACTTCCCCAGACCAGGCGTAGGCTCGTCGTTCTATTATCTGCATGATAGAAACCAGTAAAATTGCTTCAATTACCACGGCTCCAACAATTGCAAATACATAATCGGGTTCGAATCGTCCTTTGTGCTCCAGGATAAGTGCTCCAATACCAGGTGCTACCAGTAAAAGTTCTACTACGATCATTCCAGTGATAGCCCGCGCCAGGCCAATTCTCAAACCAGCAAATATTCCAGGAACAGCCCCGGGAAGTAATATTCTTTTCCAGATCTGAGCCTCGCTAGCTCCGAAGGACCAGGCCATTTCAACTAGACGCTGATCGATGGAGCGTATGCCAGCTCGGGCATTTACAGTGACGAATACCAGGGAAAAGAAAACAACAATGAAGACTCTGGCTGCTAAGGTCAATCCTAGGGCGATAACTATTAGTGGAATCAGGGGAGCTAGGGGAACGGATACCCAAATTGCTATGTAAGGTTTGGCAGCTCCATCTAGTAGCTCAATTCGAGCCATGGCCAAACCGAGGGTAATTCCCAATGTTGCTGATATTCCAAATCCAATCACCATCGCTTGATTGCTGATAAGAAGGGGATACCAGAGAGTTTTACTTCCCAAAGATAAATCGGTGAGGGCTTTTAGGATATCCAAGAAACTAGGAATTAAAATGCTATTTTTTAGGTGAGCGAAGGTTTCCCATAGGCATCCAGCCACAATAAAAACAGCTATTCGAAGAATCCAAATCTGCGTTTTCTTCATAGCGTTGTTATCTTGGAGTACCCTTTTCATTTTTTTCAACACAATACTACCGTTTCTCTTCAATCCGTCCAATTGTGTCGAGGGCGTCTTCTAGAAAGGATGTATCAAATATTTTTTCAGCATTCAAGTCGCTGATTTCTCCTAGGGGTTCAAAGAAAGTAATGGCATTTTTTACTATTGAAACATCTCCTCCATTAACCGGGAACCCTCCTAAGTCGCGATGGACAGCGATTGTTTGAGAGGCGGTTTCAGGATCGAGTTCGGGTAGATGTTCCTGGACAGCTTTCTCGAATTCTTGGGGATTATACTCAGCCATTCTGTAGGCTTTGAGTAATTCAATGGTGTAGGTTCTGACAATTTCTCGATTTTGATCGGCCCAGTTACCGCTAATCCAAAGTCCAGAACCACCGGTAGTGTAAGTGTTGCCAGTAGGAAAGATGGAAAAACGTCCTGGTGCTTCTCGTTCCAAAACTACGAAGTCGGCTAATTGCATGAACGTTGAATCTATTTGATTAGTTAACAGCGCGGCTACCCGGGCTTCTCCTTCCAGAATATATATTATTTCGGGATCTAAACGGCAGTCCTGTGCCAAAAAGCTGGCAGTTGCCATAGAGTTGGTCGAGGTCTTGCTGGAAAGTGCTACTTTGAGTCCGTTTAGATCTGCACACGTCTGAGTCCCTGTAGGTGCAATTAGCACGAAATCCCCTGGATTGTTTTCAAGTATCCAACGCACATCCATTCCTTTATCAATTACCCTAAGAGGATCGAGAGGTTGCATCAATGTGAACTGAGTAGCCCCTTGAGCTAAAGCTGCCGCTGCTAGGTCAGTCTGGGTAAAGAATACTGAATCGATATCCCATCCTCTCTGGCGAAGTCTCTGATTTGCAATTTCTACTGGAATTCCCTTGAAAGAAGGGGAAGCGGGGTGACCAATCCGAATTGGGATATTGGGAACTAGTGCGCCTGTAGAATCACGATGTGGAGTTGACGGAGATGAACTACTAGAACAGCCAGAAATACTGATTGTCAAAAGGATGACAAACGATAGAACCCCTGCTGCTGGATTAACCTTCATTTTTTTTACCTGACTTGTGTTGCTTGGCTAAATATTCTTCAACATTTTCTAGGGGATCTAGGTGTAGACGCAGGTGGGCTGCCAGCAGAGCATCGGTTTTGAAAGCTTCCGATAAGTTGCCAGATTGGGCTAGGTAGGCAGCGATCTTAGCGTGTTCGAGTGTGCTCCTCTTATATTCTGATATTTGGGAGGCTAACTTATAAGTAAAATCATTCAAATCAGAATCGGGGACTACGTGTGTGACTAGACCCAGTCTTTCTGCTTCTGTCCCGTCGATTTGGTTTCCAGTGAGTTGCATTAGAAAGGCTTTTTTAGGTGAAAGACCCGAGTGAAATAGAGATGCTGTGGTGAGTTTCCCAAATTCTCCTCTTATTATTTCAGGAGCTCCAAACCAAGAAGATTGAGCCGTTACTGCTAATTCGTGAGCAGCTACTAGGGTAATTCCACCACCCAGACAATATCCTCGGATTTTAGATATGGTTATTTGAGGGAGACTGCGAAGTGTTTCAGCAGCCTGTACCAGTAAGGGAGTTTCACTCCAATGCTGGCCGGTTTTTTGGATTTTCCGAAGGTAATGCAAGTCCATTCCTGCAGTATAGGCCTTGTTTCCCGCACCCGAGGTTATGATGACTTTAATTTCTTGATCTTTTTTTAGTTCTTGTAGGGCCTCTAAGAAGCTTTCTAGGGTAGGTCCATCTAGAGCATTTCTTTTTTCAGGCCTGTCGAAAATTATTTCGACAATGCTACTGCCCGCCGATTTTTGGATAATGATGCCCACTAAATTTTCCTTTCTTCATCATTAGCTTTGGCAACAATGTCGCGAATCGTATTGCGGGCCAGTCTCCATCGAAGCACTTCGGTAACGCCTTCGGTGATACGGATTCCACGTAATTGACGATACCAATATTCCAAGGGTAGATCAGTAGTGAGGCCTAATCCACCCGTAATCTGAATGGCTCGATCAAGGATTCGGTTAGCCATCTCGGTACAGAATACTTTGGTCATAAAAGATTCGTTGCGAACATCTTCTCCTTGGTCAAATTTTGTTGCCGTCTCATAAACTAAGAGTCGTGCCAATTTAATATCGATGGCAGAGTCTGCAATCATGAACTGAATGGCTTGGCGATCAGTTAGAGGTTCTCCATAGGTTATGCGGTTAGCTGCGTAACCTACGGCGATTTCCATAGCGCGTTCGGCAATTCCTACGCAGCGGGCTCCGTGACCCTTTACCCGGCCGATGGTGAGCCAGCTTTGAGCTAGAGCAAACCCATCGCCTTCCTTGCCTATTCGGTTTTCTGCGGGCACCTTTACGTTGTCAAAGGTGATTTCAAAGGGAGCATCTCCCATCATGGTCGGCCAACGTCGGGCAATTGTTGCACCAGGAGAATCCATGTCTACTACCAAACAACTGATGCCCCCACGAGCTCTTTTTTCCTGATCGGTAACAGCAATCACCTGAGCATATTTAGCTCTTCCTGCTCCTGTAATGAATCTTTTGGTGCCGTTTAGGGTATAGATTTCACCGTCTTTTACCGCCAAGGTTCGCATTCCAGCAGGGTCGGAGCCTGCGTCTGGCTCGGTTTGAGCAAAACAGACGCTAATCTCTTCCCGGATCACTGGGTAGAGGAATCTTTCTATTTGTTCTTCCGAGCCCTGATATAGGATAGGACCTATGTTAGGAGAGAATAATTCATTGTGACGAAAGGGTAAGGCTGTTGTTTTGGCAATTTCCTCCTGTATGACACATTGTTCTAAAAGAGACATTCCTAAGCCCCCAAATTTTTTGGGAACGTCATAAAGCCAAAGACCTAAATTGGATGCCTTGTCTCTGAAAATCAGTAATTGATCGCGAGTCAAGTCTTCCTTCTGATTTACTTGACTTTCGATTGGAATTAATTCTTCTGCCACAAAACGATGTAATTTTTTTTGCAGCTTAATTAGTTTATCTGGTAAGCGAAAATCCATTAGTTAAATTTCCTAGTATGTTTTTATAATGTCGATATTTGTTCCTATTATTCGATGACTCCCTTTGATTTTAGATTTGCAATCTGTGAAGACGAAAGTCCTAGATGGCCCAGTATTTCTTCAGTATGTTGGCCCATTTCCGGGGGAAGTGATGGTTGCCGCAGTTTGGATTGTTCAAAGGAAAAAGGTGGCCCCACAATTTGGACAGATCCCTCGCTGGGGTGGTCTAGTTTTTGAAAAGGATTTAAAGTTTGAATTTGTGGATCCGATGCCACTTCTGAAATTCGATAAACTGGGGCATGAGGTATTTCAGTATTTCCCAATACTTCTAGCCATTCTCCCCTCGTTTTAGACTCCAATATAGGTGTTAGAAGGTTGGTGAGTTCTTGATAGTGTCGGGTACGTGTTCGATGTGAAGCAAACCGGGGATCGTTATCTAATTCAGTGAGCTCTAATATTGCCAGAAGTTCTTTCCAAAATTTTTCGGGTGATGAGAGATGGATTGATAGCGGGAGATTGTCCCGGCAGCGAAAAACAAAAGAGAGTGAATTCGCAGGCCTGCTTTTAGAACTAGGATCAACACCGGTTGTGAAGTAGTAGGAGTATGCTTCGCCTAGAAAACTCATGGTGGCTTGAAGCATATTTAATCGGATACGCTCTCCCTTTCCCGTTGTGGAACGAGCTTTTAATGCAGCTGATATAGCCAGCGCCCCGTATGTGCCAGTTAAGGAGTCAGACAATGCTGGGCCGCGAATTTCGGGCTGGTCGAAATCAATATTGAGACCTAAAAGACCACTCAGGCTTTGACCTACTGTGTCGTAAGAAGGACGATCCCGGTTTGGGCCTTCTTCACCTAGTCCAGAGATGCCACAGTAAATAACCGATGGATTTAAACTATGGACGCTGTCGTAGTCTATCTTGAGACGTTTAGCAACTCCTGGTCTAAAGTTATGTACAACCACATCAGCTGTTTGAAAGAGCAGTTCCTTGATTTCTTGACCTTCTTCGGTCTTAAGGTTTACCGCTAAGCTTTGTTTGTTACGGTTGAATGCATAAAATACTGGGCTGTAGGCATGGGCTTCCCAATTTCGAAAAGGGTCTCCTAGGGGAGGTTGTTCGACCTTTATTACCTCAGCTCCCAGATCAGCTAGTAGTTGAGTTGTTAAAGGGGCGGTTATGAAGGCTCCTAATTCTACTACGCGGGTTCCCGAAAGAGGTGCTTCATTTTTGCTGCTATCAAACCACATTGTGCTCATAAACTTTTACGTATTGTTAGAGGCCGGGAGACTGCGCGTGAATGACCAAAACTGGGGATCCATAGAGAGTGTTTTCCAGCTCCACCAGCAACTAATATTAGAATATTTTCGGGTGAGCAGAAAGCAGGAGAGGTTTGAGGAGATAATCTTACGATTCTCCTAAATAATTCTTCTGCTACCTGGCACACATCAAGTCCTGAATCAGCTAGCAGAGTGGCATGTTCTGGACACAAGACAAAGAGCGTATCAGATTCATGAGTATGTATTAGCGGTATAATTCCAGAAGTTACATTACTTAGTGCATCTAGAATTTCATCAGCAGAACTGGCAGAGTGCTCTTGTACATTCAATGGGGCTTCTCCTGCGAATACGGTGACTATTGATTCATGAGTTTCTAGCCTTCTTCTCGTAGCTAGTGACTCCCAAGGAGTTTCCTGTTGGTTTTCGGCTAGACAATAAGTAAATTTCCCCGAATGTCCATGGGTGGCTCTGTCCACTACACCCGGTTGAGCTCCGCCTGTAGCCTGTAGAATTAGTCGAACAGCTCTTCCTATTGTGGAGTTGGCGCGAAATCCTGGCCCGAGACATCCAGCACCACTATTGATACCAGCATTTTCTGCGACTGGACCGCTTGCAATGATGAGAACTGCACAGGGACTAGTGGTGGTCTGAACGGTGTGTAATCCGAAGTTGGGATCTAGCATCGCCTGACAGGCTCCGACTACTACAGGAAAATGATTGGGTTGGCATCCGGCTGCGACAGAGAAAGTGGCAGCAGTTTTTATATTCAGGCTTTTTTGTTTAGGCGGAACTTTGCCGAGGGTTTCTTCTAAATCTTGATTGGTAGATTTGACCATGGCATGCACCAAATCATTTGTTGGTGTTATCAGCGGCAGGCCATCTCCCCAACCTTCTAAAAGAGACACTTCGATTAGTTGGTCAGGATCATTAATTTTGGTCCATTCAAAGCTCATTTTTATTTATGCCAGTTGTTGTAATGTTTAAGAATTTGACTAGGTTGGGGTAAGCTTCGGTGCATTTTTTTTCAACCTCTTCTGTAGGACGTCCTCCTATAGGATGCGTCAAGGCAATCAATTTGAATTCCTTGATTTTTCTTGCTTCTGCTTCGATCTCAGCCAAAGTACGAAATGAGTCAGTGCCGATTAATACACAGAGAACGCCTCGCTGTTGCAAAGTAGCTAGATCATGGACACTCCATGACGTACATGATCCTCAGTCAGCAGTGCCAATGACGGCTGCATTGTAATTGGCCAGTTTATTAAAAATTGTTTCTTCTGCTGGACCGGACGGTGCGTTTTTCTGAATCAAATCTATTTGAATTCCAAAATCATTTACTAGATGTTGTCCAAACCATTGAAGCACCAGATCCGCATTGTGCTTGCCATTGCTAAGCAAGCCAATTGTTGGTTTTTCATTCACGTGATCTGGGTCTTTTGAATTCATTGGTTAACTTAACGTTCGATAGACTATCGTCTAGCTCTCATTAGATTACGTGCTAGACGCCAACGAAGTACTTCAGTTGCCCCTTCGGTAATGCGTAGACTGCGAAGTTGACGAAACCACCACTCTAAGGGCAGGTCGGTGGTTAATCCCACGCCGCCATGGACTTGAATAGAACGATCTACAACTCTACTAGCCATTTCGGTGCTGGCTATCTTTACCATATAGGACAGATCGCGCACATTTTCGCCACGGTCATGTCGCCAAGCACATTCGTACACCATAAGACGTGCGGCATGTAATTCCATTGCAGAATCGGCTACCATAAATTGAATGCTTTGGCGTTCTGACAAGGGCTTTCCGAAGGTTTCTCGATGTTCGGAGTACTCCATCATCATATTTAGAGATCGTTGAGCAATCCCCAAAGGTCGCGCTCCTTGGGTTCGAATGCGTCCTTCTGTAATCCATTTTTGGCCCAAGCTAAAACCCTCTCCTAGTTCTCCAATCATGTTGGTGGCTGGAACTCGAACTTTGTCGAAAACTATTTCCCAGGGAGCATCTCCCATCATGGTAGGCCACTGGCGTTCTAGTGAAATTCCCGAGCTTTTTAGATCTACCATAAAGCAGGTAATTCCGCCGCGGGCTCCTTTTTCTGAATCAGTAACTGCCAGTACTTGGGCAAAGTCAGCTCTTCCAGCTCCTGTAATAAATCGCTTGGTACCGCTGATAATGTAATCTTGACCGTCGGGTGTAGCTGAGGTCCGCATAGCACCTGGATCGCTTCCTGCATCTGGCTCAGTTTGGGCAAAACAGATGCGTTTTTCTCCCCGAATTACCGGATAAAGAAATAGTTCTTTTTGCTCATCGCTGCAGTGAAATAGTACCGGCCGTACATTGGGTCCAAAAATCTCATTCTCTCGGAAGGGAAGAAGTACAGTGCGGGACAGTTCTTCAGTGATGATGCAACGGGGCAGAAGTCCCAGACCAGCTCCTCCGTATTCTTCCGGGACTTCGAGTAACCAAAGGCCCAAATCTTTAGCTTTTTCTTGTAGAGGTTTAAGGATTTCTTCCGGCATTCCTTCTTCCCCTTCGGGACGGTATTCATTTTCTTTAGGAATTAATTCTTCATCTACGAATCTTTGGGCAATCTCCTTCAGTAATTTAACTTCACCTGGTAAATCAAAATCCATAGCAGATACTCTCCCTCAAAACGTGTTCGATTAGCGAGCTGCTGTCTAGCACAACAGATATCTATACTCTAAGTAGCATAGCGGTTCAGAACAACAGCTAACGTACTCCAGAAGACAAGCAAGTGTAGCAGATTTTCTAGTATGTCGTTCAATATTTTAGGTTGTTCAGGTAGCACAAAAGGAATGAATTGGAAGAGGATTTTTTATGGATGGACTCCTGTTATTCACCTCTATTTAAATTGGTATAAGGTGGAATAGATCTAATGATTCATTTTAAAGATTTGCAATAGTGTAGGAAGAGTTGTTTCCACATGTGGTATCTTGGTGGCCAAGTTATTGTTGTTAAAAATGAAAAAATCCTCGATTTTATAAGAGCTGGTGTAAAATAGTTCCATGCGTGTGTACTTAGTTAATCCTAGTGATGTTGCTTTTGGTTTGGGTGTAATCACTCCGCGATGGTTATATGTTCTCGCTGCGGCCACTCCAAGTAGTTTTGGAGATCCTGTACCAGTTGACGAAACATTAGAGCCATTTGATTTAACACCGGTTCAACCGGGTGACGTGGTTGGTATCGGGATTCATACTTCCAACGCGGTGAAGGGTTACGAAATCGGACGCCAGGCCCGTGAGCAGGGTGCCTACGTTATTTTTGGTGGAATTCATGCCACTCTTTTCCCTGAGGAAGCTCAAGAGCTAGGAGCCGCTCATGCGGTAGTCAAAGGTGACGGTGACCTCATTTGGGGGCAAGTGTTGTCTGATTGCCAGTCAGGCAGTCTCCAAGAGATCTATGATGGAGGGAAAATTGATTCTGATCAGTTTTTGCCGGCACGCTGGGATTTGATGCCAGAAGATGGGTACATGTGGGCCTCTGTTCAAACCGTGCGTGGGTGTCCGAAGCACTGTTCTTTTTGTTCAGTTTGGCGCACCGATGGCCAAAAACCGAGGCAGCGGACTACCGATATGATAATTCAGGAAATTGTCCAATTGCGTCGAATGGGATTCCGGTTTATTGCGCTGGCCGATGACAACTTTTATCCAGTAACAATGGAAGACTTGAAATTGGCCAAGGAGCGCAACCAGACGCAGCGGTTGGCCGAATTACAGTCTTTACGCGACGAACGGTTTGAACTAATGGAGCGTATGGCCAAATTGCCAAAGGATATGAACTTTTTTACACAAATCACCATGGAGGCCGCGGAAGACCCAGATTTTTTGGATGCTATGAATCGGGCTAAAATCCGAGGGGCCTTGGTGGGAATTGAATCGGTAACAGAGGAAGGACTCAAAGCAGTCTACAAGGAGTTTAACTCTTCGGGCAAAAACTTGGTACAGCGACTTCAAACTTTCAGAGACCACAAAGTGTATGTGCTAGGTTCATTTATTTTTGGGCTGCCCACTGATCGAGAGGACACATTTGACACGACGGTTGATCTGGCGCAGGAAGCTGATATAGCTTTTGCTCAGTTTGTAATGCTGACTCCATTTCCTGGTACGGTAGATTTTCAGCGATGGGAAAAGAGCTTTGGAGATAACCCACCCCGCATTGCAGATGCCCCTTTGACTCGATATTGGTTGATTCCAGGACATCTCCGACCTAAGCTGTTTTCTCCCCACCCCCATATGGATAACGAACTAATCCTCCGGCGTGCCCAAGACGTTTGGGATCGTTTTTACAGCCTGTCTTGGATTTGGAAGAGATCTAGTTGTACACCGACTCTGCGCTCCCGACTAGCCTTTGTGTTGCTCTCAAAGCTATACCGCCAGATGTATGCCAACACAGGTCTTGCCACTGATAGCGCACGGCACAAAAAATCAAAGAGTTGGGCGAGATGGTTAGCAAAACCCGCGCAGAAGTTGTTTCGTGCAGCACCCATGCCTCATTTGGAAATACCTCCGAATTAGCGATTTTTGGTGGTTTTGGCGAATAGAGCATTCGATACTGGCTAAATACAGTATTTTCTTTTTTCCAATACATGAGTCTTCAGAAGTCCAGTCCGCGTTAAGTAGTCCGGCCAGTGTATTATTTTTTTAAAGAATCTATGTCACGACTTGTCTCGAGAAGATCTTCGTTGTTGGGCCGGATGGCCCTCCTTGGCCCTGGGATTGTCTACGTTCTGCAAGTCCAAGGAACGGGAGACATTATTTCCAATGCTGCGACGGGTGCTAGCTACGGGTATACCCTCATATGGGCTCTGGCGGTAACTCTTATTTTTCGATTTGTATGGGTCAATACCTCTGCCAAATATGTATTGGTGACCGAAGAAAGCCTTCTCACTGGTTATGCCCGTTTGGGAAACTGGATGGTATGGATTGTTTTAATTTCCATTATTGTTCTCAGACATTTTTACAGTTCTTATCAGATTCTGATGATGGGTAGTGCGGCCGACTTACTATTTCACCTGCCCACGGAGTGGAGTATGTCTATTTGGTCACTGCTTTTTACTCTTTTGGGATTTGCTCTGATGTTTTGGGGCGGCTATCGAACAATTGAAATTTTTTGCAAGATACTGATTGGACTTATGGGGAGTTCCTTAATTTTGGTAGCTGTAATCTCCCGTCCCGATATCACACAAATTGCTAAAGGGATGTTTGTTCCAACAATTCCAGATTCACAAGGTGTGTACGGAGTATTTTTTTTATTAATGGCCTTAGTCGGGACTGAAGCGGGCTCAATGGGTAATCTAACCTATTCTTACTATTTGAGGGAAAAGGGATGGAGTGATGTTTCCTATCTAAAACAGCAACGCTTTGACTTAGGATTTAGTATTGTTTGTCTGTTTGTTATGGGAGTTCTGCTGCAAACTGCAGCAGCAGCAGTAGTCCATCCTATGGGAGTAGAGATAGAAGATGCAGACGATTTAGTCCGAATTTTTTCAGAAACTTTAGGAACAACTGGATGGATTGTTTTTGCTCTAGGATTGTGGGGAGCAACTTTTTCCACTTTTGTCGGGGCCAACATAGGTTTTGTGTTGATCTTTACAGATATTTGTCGGAAGTTTGTTCCAGGTTTAAAAAGGTCTCCAGAGAGCAAAAATAAAAATAATCAACCTACCAATAAAGATCCGGTTTACCAATGGGCAATTTCCTTCTGTGCTCTTTCGCCTCTTTACATTATTTTTACCGATATGAGTCCCATTTGGCTGGTATTAATCATTAATGCACTTGTCGTAATTCTCATTCCAGTTCTAGCGCTTCCTCTATTGCTTATTACTAATAGTGGTCATTTAATGGGGAAACATAAAAATGGTTGGATCAGCAACACAATATTAGTCATTCTTATTTTGGTTGCAATGCATTTTACCTACACAAACGGTATTGATCTGCTCAGTAGTCTAGCGAGAGGATTTTAAAAACAGGTTGGATCGGGATATTGGTTCTGGGCAGATTTGATATGTCTAGTGAACCTTTTGGGCTTAAATTGCGCCTAAGTAAATGTATGTCGCAAGGGGCTTGTCATGTGTATTCCAATTCTTTTTGTTTTTGGTATAGAGAGCACAACGATTCCCCACTTAAGGTGATATATGAAAATGGCAGAAATACTTATTTTTTTGGGATTATTGTTGTTCGCAAGTATTTATTTCTTGTGGCATCTAGCTAACCAATAGGGAGGTTATTATGGATGATTATGCTCAACCTACAATCTTGGCTGTTCTGTTTCATATCATTCTTCTCTTCGTAGTGTCTTTTTAGATGCCAACAAAAGATGAGATATTTTAATTGAGTTGCGCTAGAGCTTTTTGGGCACTAAGATCAGCTTCAACATTGTATTGGGCGTCAATTATTATGCCCTCTTCATCAATTACAAAGTGGCTACGTGAAATTCCCATTTTTGTTTCCCCATCCCTTGTTTTTTCGACCCAGACGCCGAATTGTTCAGCTACCACGTGTTCTGTATCGACTAGAAGTTGGAAAGGCAGTTCATATTTGGTCCGGAATTTTTGATGAGATTCGGCTCCATCTGGGCTCACACCCAGCACCACTGCATTTTTTTCTTGAACCTCTACGTAATTATCGCGAAAGGAACAGGCCTGGGTTGTACATCCCGGTGTGTCGTCTTTAGGGTAGAAGTAAATGATTACTTTTTGTCCTTTGAAGTCATCGAGACGAACCATCTCATTTTGGTCGTTTAGTGCTTCGAAGATAGGAGCTTGATCACCCTGATTAAGTTTTTTCGTTGAGAGAACTTCAGTATTTGTGGAATTTTCGGGTGTTGGGCCACAAGCAAAAAAAAGGCTAAGAGAAATAATCCCGACTATTCCAACATATATGTTTTTTATCATGTCTATATTTTCCTTTTCTTATAAGTCGATGTGTATGGAAGAAATGTTTTCAGCGTGTATGCAGTATATATCTTTGACAAATGCAAACACTAATCCTAAGGCTAACTAGACGATTCTTCAAGATAATTGGCTGGGTTTTATTTTTTAATTTTTATGTTGATCTTTTGAAATGTCAGAGATAAAATTTAGCCTAGGCTAAATTTTATAAGAGGAACCCGATTTGATCTTAAGTAATGAAAATTTCAGAAAGCTATTGAATAGTTTTCTTGTTCTTGTCGTTCTCTTTTTTGGGGTAAATCAGGGGATTGAGGTTGCCCATCCGCTAGAAGAGCAAGGACATCTGCCTCACCATGAGCATGGAGGCGTAGTCTATCATGAACCGCTTCCTTGTGATTTTGGGAATCATCACTCTCATTTCTGTTTTCATAGCTCACAGTCTAATATTGCCATACAACATCAACAGTCTTGTATTAGTCTAAAATTTGAATCGGTTTTTTCAGTCTCAGAAACTTATGATGCTGTCTTTGCACCTGCCTTTTATACTATTCGAGCTCCGCCTTCTTTAGCTTAATTAGCAGTTTTTCTAGCAATCAATTAGTTTGTTTTCGTTGATAGTTCTGTTTGTGCATTCAGCAGATGGCATTTGTTCCTTATGTGAAAATTTTCAGGAGAGTGTGAGTGTATCGGTCTGATTTAAAGTATTTTAGAGCTATTTTAATAGTGATCATTTGCTCACTGTTTCAGGGAGCAGTGTGGGCACAACCAGATGCAATTGTTCAGGGACAGGTCACTTTTAAAGTCAATAAGGAACCTGTCTATCGAGCTCAAGTAATGCTTGTTCAACTAGGTCGTATTGCTGAAACTGATGAGGAAGGACACTATATTTTCAACGAGGTTCCTCCAGGGGTCTATGACGTCATAGCCTATTTAACCGGTCTGAGTGCTCCCGGCCAAACCATTGATATTTCTTCTGGGCAAAACCAGACCCTTAACTTCGCACTCAGTATTTCTCCCCTCAAGCATGAATTGACAGTTACAGCTGGACTGCGAAAGGAATCTGCCTTTGAAACCGTACAATCAGTAACCAGTGTTGATGCATTCGAGATTGCCGAGAATCTATCTACAGCAATTGGGGAAGTTTTAGATGGACAATCCGGTGTATCGAAAAGGAGTTTTGGTTCAGGTAATGCCCGTCCAGTAATTCGAGGTTTTGATGGAGATCGTGTTTTAGTTCTTCAAGATGGCGTTAGGACAGGATCGTTAGGTGCAACGGCAGCGGATCATTCTGAACCTGTAGATGCTACCAACGTAGAACGACTGGAGATTCTCAAGGGTCCGTCGACACTGCTTTATGGAAGCAATGCAGTGGGAGGGGTGGTCAATGCTGTTACGGGACGCCAGGATTACGAACATGAACCGCGTCAAGGTTTACGGGGACAGATTACTAGTGTAGTGGGGTCCAATGGAGGACAGGCAGGCACCAGTGCTAATGCGGAATTTGGTGATGGCAACTGGCTCTTCTGGGGTGGTGGAGGAGGCCAGAGAAGTGGAGATTATCAAAGTCCTTTGGGTACGGTTGAAAACTCCAAAACTCGAGTGAATAACGCTCGTGTTGGTGGAGGTTGGTTTGGAGATAAGGGATTTACAAGTATTGGATATGATTTTTCAGACGGACGCTTTGGGGTGCCGGGATATAGTCTGAATGATCCAATAGAAAACGATTTTCAATGGAACAAGTTTCAGTTTTCTGGGGGCTTAAAGAATCTTGGATCGTTTGTTGATACCTTTCGTTTGAGCCTGACGTATGTTGATTGGTGGCACAAGGAGCTAGCAATCCTTGAAGGTAATGTCGAAGACCTGACTTATATTTTCAGTAATGAGCAGTTCGTTTATCGGGGAGTCTTTGAACAAACTCCAAAAGGGCGTCTGTCGGGGAGTTTTGGTTTTTGGGGGTTGGATCGCAAGTATGATGTATTTGATCCCGGTTCTCTGGGGTCGCTATCTCCACCTACAGATCAGAATTCTTTCGCTTTTTTTGGTCTCGAAGAGCTGACTTTTGATCGGGTGAAGGTGCAGTTTGGAGCAAGAGTAGAGCGCACGGAATACCATCCGAAAGCAAAAACTAGTCGTAAGTTTGATGGTTTGTCAGGAGGCATCGGAGTCCGATTTAGATTGACCGAGACATTAGCTTTTGTGGCCAACTATACTGGATCTTATCGGGCTCCTTCTCTTGAGGAACTCTACAATCACGGTCCTCATCCGGGACTTAGTAGTTATGAAATAGGAAATCAGAATCTGAAACGTGAGCGCAGTCACAGCTTTGATTTTTCTTTGCGCCAATCGAGTGAGAGGATGCAAAGCCAGGCCAATTTTTTCTATTATCCGATTCGTGATTTTATTTTTCTTGCTCCGACAGGAAGTATAAGAGAGGGACTTGTCGAGGCTATTCACTCTCAAGGAGATGTTCGGTTTTTGGGTGCTGAGTTTAGTGTGAATAGAGAGTTGCGTGATCAAATTTGGTTGGATTTTGGACTAGATTGGGTAGATGCAGCACTGACTACTAGTGGAGTGCCGTTGCCTCGCATTCCGCCGCTTAGAGCCCGAGTTGGTTTAGATTTTCGTCATAAAGGATTTAGCTTTAATCCGGAAGTTGTTTTGACTGATGATCAAGACCGCGTCTATACCACTGGGGGTGAAACTAGAACTAGCGGACATTCAGTTATTAATTTAAAGGCGTCGTATACCCTGCCTAGAAGGCACTTTTCGCACCATTTTTCTATGAATGCGTTTAACGTGGGGGATCGGCTCTATCGGAATCATGTTTCATTTATTAAAGGTTTGGCCCCCGAGAAAGGTCGAGGAATCCGTTTTTCCTATGTGGTGAAATTTTTCTGATGAATAGTTGAATTTAAAGATTAGTTAGATTTGTCTTATAAGAGAGGTGACTGGTTTGATTTTGAGTAATGAGAGGTTTATCAAGCTATGTAGTAGTTTCCTTGCTCTATTATTTCTCTTTTTTAGTCTGAGTCAGGGAGTAGAGATTGCCCATCCACTAGAAGAGCAAGGGCATCTGCCTCACCATGAGCACGGAGGAATGGTTTATCATGAACCGCTTCCGTGTGATTCTGGAGATCATCACTCTCATTTTTGTCTTCATGGTTCATATTTTAATACGACTGTACAACATCAGCAGTTTTTTATTGGTTTAAAATCTGGATCAGTTTGTTTAGTTTCAGAGACTTGCAATATTGTCTTTGGGATTACCTGTCGTGCTATCCGTGCTCCACCTTTCCTAGCCTAGTTAGAAGCTTTTCCAGTAGTCAATTATCTATTTTTGTTAGCAGTTTTGTCTGTGTACTCATCAGATAGACGGTTTGATTTACTGCATATTTTAGAAGTTGTTAGGTAAGGAACATGCGAATGTACAGATCTGATGTAAAGTATTTTAGAGCTATTTTAATAGTGATTATTTGCTCACTGTTTCAGGGAGCAGTGTGGGCACAGTCAGATACAATTGTTCAGGGACAGGTTACTTTTGAAGTCAATGAGGAACCGGTCCATCGAGCTCAGGTGATGCTCGTTCAACTAGGTCTTATTGTTGAAACTGATGAGGAAGGACACTATATTTTCAACGAGATCCCTCCAGGGGTCTATGACGTCATAGCCTATTTAATTGGTCTGAGTTCTCCTAGCCAGACCATTGATATTTCTTCTGGCCAGAGCCACATTCTGAATTTTGCACTTAGTATTTCTCCTCTCAAACATGAGTTAACGGTTACAGCTGGACTGCGAAAGGAATCTGCCTTTGAAACCGTACAATCAGTGACCAGTATTGATGCATTCGAGATTGCCGAGAATCTGTCTGCATCAATTGGAGAAGTCTTGGATGGACAATCTGGTGTATCAAAAAGGAGTTTTGGTTCAGGTAATGCCCGTCCAGTAATTCGGGGTTTTGATGGAGATCGGGTTTTAGTTCTTCAAGACGGAGTTAGAACAGGATCGTTAGCTTCAACAGGGGCAGATCACGCTGAACCTGTAGATGCTAGCAACGTAGAACGACTGGAGATTCTCAAGGGTCCGTCGACACTGCTTTATGGAAGTAATGCAGTGGGGGGAGTGGTGAATGCTGTTACGGGACGCCAGGACTACGAACATGAACCGCGTCAAGGTTTACGGGGACAGATTACTAGTGTAGTGGGGTCCAATGGAGGACAGGCAGGCACCAGTGCTAATGCGGAATTTGGTGATGGCAACTGGCTCTTCTGGGGTGGTGGAGGAGGCCAGAGAAGTGGAGATTATCAAAGTCCTTTGGGTGCGGTTGAAAACTCCAAAACTCGAGTGAATAACGCTCGTGTTGGTGGAGGTTGGTTTGGAGATAAAGGATTTGTAAGTATTGGATATGATTTTGCAGACGGACGCTTTGGGGTGCCTGGACATGTTGAGCATGAAGATGAAGAGCATGAGGGTGAAGAACATTTGCCTGAAGGAGATTTTCAATGGAACAAGTTTCAGTTTTCTGGGGGCTTGAAGAATCTTGGATCATTTGTTGACACCTTCCGTTTGAGCTTGACGTATACCGACTGGATGCAGAAAGAGTTGCATATTGAGGAAGGAGGGGTCGAGGAGATAGCTCTGATCGGTGATAAAGAGCAGTTTGTTTATCGGGGAGTCTTTGAACAAACTCCAAAGGGGCGTCTGTCAGGGAGTTTTGGGTTTTGGGGGTTAAAGAATAAATTATTAAGGACTGGAGAAGAGAATTTAATGCCATCTGCCGATCGGGATTCTTTTGCTTTTTTTGGTCTCGAAGAGCTGATTTTTGATCGGGTGAAGGTGCAGTTTGGAGCAAGAGTAGAGCGCACGGAATACCATCCGAAAGCAAAAACTAGTCGTAAGTTTGATGGTTTGTCAGGAGGCATCGGAGTTCGATTTAGATTGACTGATGCATTAGCGTTTGTGGCCAATTACACTGGATCCTATCGGGCTCCTTCTGTTGAGGAACTCTATAATTATGGTTCTCATCCGGGACTTAGTAGTTATGAAATAGGAAATCCGAATCTGAAACGTGAGCGCAGTCACAGTTTCGATTTTTCTTTGCGCCAGTCGGATGAGAAGATGCAAAGCCAGGCCAACTTTTTCTACTATCCAGTCAGTGATTTCATTTTCCTTGCTCCAACAGGAAATATAAGGGAGGGACTCGTCGAGGCTATTTACTCTCAGGGGGATGTTCGGTTCCTGGGTGCTGAGTTCAGTTTGAATAGAGAGGTGTATGATCAGATTTGGTTGGATCTTGGACTAGATTGGGTAGATGCAGAACTGACTACCAGTGGAGTGCCGTTGCCTCGCATTCCACCGCTTAGGGCTCGAGTCGGTTTGGATTTTCGGCATAAAGGACTTAGCTTTAATCCGGAAGTTGTCTTGACTGATGATCAAGATCGCATCTATGCCACTGGGAGTGAAACCAGAACTAGCGGACATACAGTTATTAATTTGAAGGCGTCGTATACCCTGCCTAGAAGGCACTTTTCGCATCATTTTTCTTTGAATGCCTTTAATGTGGGGGATCGACTCTATCGGAACCATGTTTCATTTATCAAAGATTTGGCTCCTGAGAGAGGTCGAGGAATTCGCTTTTCATATGTGGCTAAATTTTTCTGATGGAGTAGAAAATGAAGGAGATCATAGGCTTGATTTTTTTGGGATACTCTGATTTTTTAGAAAATTTAGAGGTGTCAGGGTTGGGAGCTTAAAAAATTCAGAACGATCTGATTGAATTTTTCAGGTTGATCCATATTGGCCAAGTGAGCAGCGTCTAACATTACAATCTTTTGAGCCCCTGAAATACTTTTTTTCCAAGTATCGGCATTAGCACGAGCTAACGGATGATCATGATTTCCTGAGATGATCATTGTGGGAAGTTCAAGTTCGTTTAGTCTCTGGTGGACGGGGGGATCGAGACGTTGATCCAGCTTGGAACCAAACAAAAACAGAAACATGGGAAGATTGTCTGACAAAATTATCCTCAGTTGTTGGCGAGCTCTTAGATTTTTTTTCCTGGGTGCCTGAAAAGGATCTTCTAGGAATACTTCCACTGCGCGGACGAGCCCCTCTTGGTGGATTGTTGACAAAACTTTAGCAAATCCCTGTCGGTAGGCTTCTGGCAAACGGCCTAGATTGGAAGAAACTAGGATCAAATTTTGTGCCATCTCCGGATGTTCTAAGATAAGGCTGATGGCAATTCGGCCTCCCCGTGATAAGCCCACCAAAGAGGTTTTTTCTATCTTTAGAAACCTCAATAAATTATATAGATCTTGGGAATGAGAGTATGGCTTTTTAGGGAAATCAGAACGTCCGGCACCACGAACATCGTAACGAATCACCTTGTAGTGTTTAGCAAATATTTCAAATTGGTCATCCCACATTCGATGGTCGGTACCACCCCCATGGATCAGGACCAACGATGGACCGTCCCCCATTACTTCATAGTAGAGCGTGCCTCCATCAATTTCAGTTGTACCAGTGGATAGTAACTCTTTCTCTTTTCGTTCAAGAGAATCATCCAATTTGTTACAACCTGTAAGGAATAACAATAAAATAGGTAAGGTTTGAACTATTGCTTTATTCACTTTTTATCCTAGCTCTCCTATCTAAACTGTAGTCTCACCAATTTGTTGGACTTGAAGTAGGCGGTCCAAATAGTAGGGGGAGTTGTACTGTTGTCAACTTCTACATGTCTCATATCCATACCCAATGCCGGTATTCGGTAGGCTATCCAACGTTCGTTGAAAGGGTTGAACTTGTAAATATGATCTGAGTTTAACCCCACGACCCAGACCATATGACTTTTATCAACACCCACAGCGTAAGGCTTGGTATAACGGAAAGGCAGCGGATACTCAGTGACCTCGTGAGTATCGATGTCTATTTTGGCAAGTTTGCCAGCTATGAATTCTGGTACCCAGACACTATTACCGCTTCTATCCGCTCGCAATTTGCGCGGGCCCTTTTGGTTTGGAGGAGCAACAGAAGAGGATGCCTCAAACGTGGGGATCCTAGTTCCTCCAAAAGATTCCTTGCCTAGAAAAATTTCGCTTACCTCACCAGTCTTGGCATCTACTACTCCAACTCGATCTTTGGTAATCATGGTGAACCAAACATTGTCTCGCCCATCAATGCTCAATCCATAGTAACTTCCGGAAACGCCTGGACTAGCCGCAGTAATGGAAGAATAGAATGTGTACTCTCCAGTCCCTGGTTTCAGTTTCATTACACCTCCTGCAGCACAAACCCATGGATTTCCTTCAGAATCTATTTCCAGTGTTCTGCCGCCGCCAGGAGGAAGTGAAGTGGGTTGAGGAAAACGCTGAAATTGCTCGGTTTTAGGATCGAATTTTAAAGTGGTGGATTCAGGACTGTTGGTGAGCCAAATATCTCCATTTTGATCTCTCCCTATACCATGTGTTCCGACTGCCTGATTTCCTTCAGTATAGAGTGCATAGCTTTCAACCTGACCAGTTTTCGGATTTAATTTACCGATCGTGCGTCCGGGAGTCACATTGTCAGCAAACCAGACAGTATCCTCATCCTGAACAACCATATCGTGAGTTGCCCCAAACCCCCCATATTTGGAAGGTGGACCTAAAGACCAATCCGTACCATCATGAGTTTTTTCATATCTCGATCTGTCAACCAGCAATACATCGTATTCAGTAATTACTACCTGAGTGGCCTCTCCGGTAGGTCTAGGGTTGGGCTTAAATTGTATTGGGTGGGATTCAGGTCCACGTACACGGGTTAAATACCAGAGAGCCTCCTCTCGATAAAAACGAACAAATTCCGAGGCATTATATGTATTGGGAGTCCAAATATTACCCCAAGCTCGAGGGGCTCTTATGGCTTGCATAGAGTCTAGGATTACTCCCCAGCCATGCGAGTCAAAACTATTCTGTAAGGGTAAATTGGTTGAATGACAGCCACTACAAGTGCTATTTAAAATGGCCTTTGCCTGACGATCCATAGGAGTGTTTTCGGGCAAACTGTTCATCCACTCAGCCCCGCTTAGCTGGCGGCTAAAGTCCTCCAATGCTTCCATGATAAAGTTTTGTTGCACTTTCTTGTTACTAGAGAGTGCGACTTCTGCATAACCTGCCTGAAAGCCGACTGCCTGTGCCCACATTTTGTAGTGCCCAGAGGCGAGTTCAGGAAAATGATATGCTCCCTTTTGATCCGTATAAACACTGGTAGTAAAGCTTGTACCACCAGCTCGGGCCGAAACAACTACTCCCTCTAGTGGCTTTCCTTCAGCCGACCCTATGACACCACCCAAACCAATTTCTTCGGAAAAAACGGTTTGAGTCCCTGTCAGGGACAATAAAACGAAAAGGGCTAAAAAAAGAGAGAATCCAATTTTTATTTTTGACATAGTATCCCCAATTTTTTGAACTAATTAAGAGTTTTTATGTATGCAATTATTGCGTCTATCTCTTCTAGTTTGAGAGTGTGTTCAAAACCAGGCATTTTACCTGGAATGCCTTTTAAGATGGTCTGCTTTACTCTCATCTCCTGACTTGAATTGGTCTTCTGAAACAGACTAGTAAGAAGTCCACCACTCGGAACTTTGGAATCAGCCCCTGCCTTAGTGGTCCTTGGAACATGACAAAAGGAGCATCGCTGCATAAAGAACGCATGCCCCATTCTCTGCTGTTTATTAAATTCCGAATCCTTCCCAATTTGAGCAACTGGATTGATGGAAACTCCTACTGCCGTCACGAAGAACAATAAAGCAGTCGAAAATAATGAACAGCTAATTCTGAACAACATTTTCATTTTTGTCCTCCTTTCAGTTTTGCGTGCTGATTACTTGTTTTCCTGTTGCGATTTTCGTTCACTTTTCGAGTGTGAACCCAAAAACTCTATCCGGATTTTCCAGTAATCATTCAACTCTACCGTATCCTGCTTAGGGACCTTCAGTTGATGGAAGGAATATTTATCCAAAGCCTAAACCCTACATCGTTTAAAAGCAATCCTATGTAAAAAAGTAACTGCTAATTTCTATCTAGACGATTAGAAAAAAATGTATCTTTTTAGTATCTAGAAGGTGGTAACATTCTGAGATCATAGAAATTTAAATGTCAGTTAGTGGAGGCAGGGTCAAGATGAAAAAAATATTATTCTGCAGGCGTTCCACCCTTCTATTTCCCATTTTCGTTATGGTTGTATCGGTACTGTTTTTGCAGTGTAGGGACAGCAATGCGGAGAGAGTGCTTCTTAGTGGTCGAGTCCTTTCTTCAGATGGAGAGGCTCTGCCTGGAATACCGATCCGAACCCGTCTGGCAAACAAAAATATGACAATGACGGTCTTTACCAACCGAGAAGGGTACTATTCCTATCGAGACCTGTTACCGGGAGTCCATTCAGTGAGTATAAGGGCTGTAGGATTTGAGCCAGTGGAGAGAGAAGGAGTGAGTATCACTCGGGGAAAGTCAGAGCAGTTGGATTTCACATTAACATCCGTCTTGCCGACGATTAGTGATCTGACAACCTATGAAGTAGTCACTGCTCTTCCGGGCACTAAAGAGCAAAAAGCAGAAGCCGCTGGATGTTCTGATTGTCATTCTCTACAGTTTGTTTTGCAGCAGCCCAGACGGAGCCGAGAAGGCTGGCTAAGGACTGTCGAAAGAATGCGAGGGGTCCTGCCTAATGGGACTACTAAATCAGAAGAAACTCTTAAAGCTATTCTCAACCAAACGGAGACTGCAAATAATCAACTAGCTGAACTTTTGGTCTCTGTCAGGGGACCCGATTCTCCTGACATCCCTTATAATCGTCTCGAACTTCCTGCCAACGATGCCTATTCCCGTGCACTGATCACCGAATATCACATTCCCCGGGGAGCCCGGACTGTGATTTTGCGGGGCGATATCAATGGAGCCTGGACGCATGATCTTCTGCTCGATTCGGAAAGAGGTTATGTTTGGTACACCGATCACTTTTCAAATATCTTGGGCAGATTGGATCCTGAAAATGGAGATCTGAAGGAATTTTCCTATCCTGATACCCGGCCTGGAAGAGGGGGTGGTGGGCACAAATTGGTCTTTGGTAGAGAAGGGAATATCTGGATCGGGGCTATTTGGCAGGGGACAGTTGTCAAGTTTGATCCCCGTGAGGAAAAGTTCGAACAGTGGGTGATGGAAGATTTTGAGTCAGACGGGCGCCTTCCAATGGTCGAAATGGATTTGGATGGTATTGTCTGGGCTTCTTCCACCAGTGGCAATATTTACAAAATTAATCCGCAAAGTGGAGCAACTACCAAGTATGTAAATCCTAACGGGAAACGTCGAATTTACGGCATGGGTATTGATTCGAAAGGTGTTCTTTTTTTCTGTCACATGAGTGTAGGAAAAGTAGGACGCTTCGATCCCAGAACGGAAAAATTCACAGAATGGGCCACCTCTTCTCCTAATTCTTTTCCACGACGCTTGGATATAGATGATCAAGATCGACTTTGGTTTGCCGAGTTTGAGGGTGGAAAATTGGGGATGTTGGATCCTCAAACGGGAACTGTTCGCGAGTGGGTACTTGCAGATCGACCCTACGTAGCTCCTTACGATGTGGCTATTGATAGAAAAAATAAAATGGTCTGGACGACAGATTTCAATAGTGATCGAGTTTTCCGCTTTGACATGAATACGGAGCAAGTTACCGAATTTCTTATGCCTGAACCGGACGTGGAGATTCGAGACATTATGGTGGATAGTTCTACAACTCCCGCAACTGTTTGGATTCCAGATTATAGGCCTCCGGGTAAACTGCTCAAACTTCAGGTTTGGTAAGAGTGAAATAAGAAGGGAATAATGATATGTCATTAGATAGTGACCTTGGCATGGATCGAGAAATTAGCCGTCGCGATTTCTTGGATGGAGTCGGCCTGACCCTTGGCGGTTCGCTTCTGATACCGGGTTGTCGTCAGATCCGTTCTTCTTTTGAGGAAAACCCCGCATATTATCCTCCTGCTTTGACCGGACTTCGCGGAAGCCATCCAGGCTCTTTTGAGGTCGCTCACCAACTCCGAGACGGGCAATCCTGGGACCATCTGGGTCCCGATGCGGACATAGGTGAATCTTATGATCTGGTAGTGGTAGGAGGTGGACTCAGCGGTCTTTCGGCTGCCTATTTTTTTCAGAAGGCTGCCGGGTTCGGAGCAAGAGTTCTCATTCTTGACAACCACGATGACTTTGGAGGCCATGCCAAACGAAACGAGTTCCAGTACAATGGGCGTCTCCTGCTTATGAACGGTGGCACCCTCAATATTGAAGGCCCTTCCCAGTACAGCCCTGAAGCCATGGGATTGCTCAAAGAAATAGGGGTAGACACCGCCCGTTACTACAAGGCTGCGGCCGCGGCCGAAGATCACTACCGTTCTCTGAATCTAAATCCAGGTATTTTTTTTGACAGGGAAACTTTTGGCGAGGATCGTCTGGTATTGGGAAGCGGCCAACTTCCCTGGCCCGAGTTTCTGGATCAGACTCCTCTATCCGACAGGGTCCGAAAAGATATTGCTCGACTCTATAAGGACCACACAGACTATATGCCGGGTCTCTCCTCGAGTGAAAAGAAGAAACGGCTCGCTCGAATGAGTTATCGTGATTTCTTGCTACAGGCTGCCAAGGTCCATCCTGACGTCATTCCTTTTTTTCAGAATAGAACCCACGGCAATTTTTGCCTGGGAATTGATGCGGTTCCCGCTCTCTACTGTTGGGAGATGGGAGAGTTGCCCGGCTTTCAGGGAATGGCTCTGGACCCCACCCCACCCGAGAACCTGATCGGTGAACCGGGTGGCCAGCATGGACGTGAAAACGAAGCTCGCTTGAGGAGCGGTGATCCCGATATTTATTTGCCAGACGGTAATGCCACCATTGCCCGGCTGTTGGTGAGAGAGCTCATTCCGGAGGCGATCCCTGGACATTCCATGGAGGATGTCATCACTGGACAGTTGGACTATGGTAGTCTCGACAATACAGGTTCAGCCAACCGAATCCGGCTCGACAGCACCGTTGTTCGTGTCCGCCACTTAGGCGACCCGGCCACTGCCAATCAAGCTGAAGTCACCTATGTCAGGGGAGGCAAGGCTTGCAAGGTGAGTTGCAATGCCTGTGTGATGGCCTGTTGGAATACCGTGATTCCGTATCTTTGTCCCGAGCTTCCAGAACAGCAAAAAGTAGCTCTGGCTTACGGGACAAAGACTCCTATCGTCTATACTAGCGTGCTGCTTCGCGATTGGACTTCGTTTCAAAAGCTTGGGGTCAGTGACATCCAGGCCCCGGGCGGTTACCACTCCAGTCTCTATCTGTCTCTCCGGGCAAGCCTTGGGGAATATCGTGCCTCTCACTCTCCCCAGGAGCCTGTGGTGGTCCGGATGGTCCGTACTCCCTGCGCTCCTGGGCTGTCAAAAAGAGAGCAACACCGGGCAGGAAAACTGGACCTTTTCTCCACCACTTTTGAGACCTTTGAGCGTCAGATTCGGGATCAACTAGGTCGAATGCTGTCCCAGGGTGGATTCGATTCAGCTCGGGATATCGAAGCCATCACGGTGAATCGCTGGCCACACGGTTACACATACAAATACAACACGTTGTACGATCCTGTCGAATGGGCGCTTGCCACCCCCGATGATCGCCCCTTTGTAGTGGGCCGGAAGCGTTTCGGGCTGATCTCCATCGCCAATGCTGACTCGACGGGCAGTAGCCATACAGATGCCGCTATCGACGCAGCCTATAGGGCCATCCAAGAGCTTCTAAATGTCTAGTAAAAGTCAAAGATTCCACTTGATTGTTGTAAAAGAGGTATTATAGATATTAGCTTTTTCAGTTTGGACCCTCCTGGAACGGCATAAACAAATATTGAGGGTTTTTTTATTAGTCGTATTTTTTGAAGACTTCCAAGGAAAAAGGTGCGGTAGCACTTGCATGCAAAGCCTGCCATGTTCTATTCCCTCCGTGGTCAGTATTTCAGGGTTAACGACAATAACATTATTCGTAAGGGAGAAATTAAATGCATGGTAACAAACTTTATGTAGGTGGCTTACCCTATTCAGTAACTGAAGATCAGCTGCGAGATATATTTGCAGCACACGGAACTGTAGAGTCCGCTGTGGTTATTTCGGATAGAATGACAGGCCGGTCAAAGGGTTTTGGTTTTGTCGAAATGGGTTCTCAAGAAGAAGCTCAAGCGGCGATGGACAACCTTAATCAAACCCAATTAGAAGGACGTAGTCTAACTGTGAATGAGGCCAAACCTCGTCAGCCACGAACCGGTGGCGGCGGCGGCGGTGGCGGCGGTGGTGGAAGAGGCGGTTGGTAATCCAACGTTCTCTTTAATCGCTAAAAGCCTAACTAGTCAAACAACCATTCTTTGAACTCAGTGTCCAAAATATTTGAAGTGCTTTCTGCTCTCAAATAGGACACACAGAGATAGGCTATAGGCTGTAATAACAAGCATGTCTGGTAGGTTTGTATGGTTTAAGCCTACCAAGACTACCGTTTATCCTCATGTAGAGTGGAGATATGGAAGGAAGACCCTAGCCATATAGATGCCGCTATCGACGCAGCCCATAGGGCCATCCAAGAGATTCTCAATATCAGTTAGACTCCCCATAACCCGATTCCAAATATTCGAGCCATGATCAACAGTGCGGTTAAACCTGTAAATATTATTAGGCTTCCCCAGCCAAACCATGTGGCAAAAGTGGATGGATAAAATGTTTTATTGTTACTGGGTATTACGGAAAAGCAGTAATATAAATTGAGAGCAAACACCACAGGTGCCACAAAAAAAGCCAACGCAGAAGCTACTAATACAAGCCATACAGGTCTCGGTATTCCAGCAATGATAGCAACGGCGGTTACTAGGGAAAAAAACATGGTTATGCGATAAATATTGTATTCCGAGTACCACTTACTTTTATGTTCGGTTGTGAGGTCTTTTGTGGACACGCCTTTTAGTTCAAAAGTTGGTTGGTACAGATTTCGAAAGCAAGCTGCCACTACCCGTGGCCAGCCATCAAAGTAGTTGAAGGCTGTGGAATAGGTGGCGGCGAAGGCGCCAATTAGAAATATAGCCATCATCGAAGGACCCGTACTGCGCGTAAAAATTTTAGCAATTTCACCCATTACCGCATGGCCTTGCACGGGACTCGGATACAGCCAAACTGCTGACAATAGAAGAAAAAGGCAAGCAATCAAAAAGGATACTAGGTGGCCAAATCGAAAATCCCATAAGCCAATTTTGAACCATGTGCTGCAATAGTGAAGAACATGTGGGGATAATTTGGACGTGTCCAACATAAGATCTTTTTTAGTTGATGTGAATGGGTTAAAAGTTGAGGTTGCCCTGCTTTTTTCGAACAAATCTCTTACCTTCCCCATGCCTACTTTCTTGGCTTTTCCCCACTCTGAAGCCTGCAGAGATACATCTATTCCGGTTGGTAGAAGCCCCAGAAAGGCTGCCACGATCAACCATGAACCGGAGGGAGTTTCGATGGAAAAGAAATGGCTCATAGATGCAAGAGGTGCGGGTTTAGCCATATAGATGACTGCGCTCGATAAAACTAATAAACCGGCTGTTATTTTGGAAATCAATTCGATTACTTTGTATTTTCCGGCCAAAAGAATAGATACGGATAAGACTCCTAGTAGAAGTCCATAGGCGGACATGGGTGCCTCCAGACCTATGTATTGGGCAAAGAAATAGTAGAGAACAGCTGAGCATGCAACTAGTCTTCCAGCCTGTCCTACAATGCATTGAATCAAGGTGGTTACTAAGACATACCACACGGGCCACTTTTTCCAGGCAGTAGCATACGCATCTAACAAACTTTTACCCGTGGCATTTGTAAATCTGAAGGCCATTTCGAAACCGTAATATTTAAAGATATAGGCTACTGGAATACACCACAGCAGATCATAGGCAAATCGGCCTCCCGCGACAGGGGCAGCTACCAAATGACTGGTCCCTATACCCGTCATCATTAGAATCATTCCTGGACCAAAATGTTTTATCAGATGCAATGGAGAAGTCTGGGGAATTTCAAATGTCTCCAACTCGTCTTTGACCTCTTTTTCTGATTTACCGTTTAACATACCTGCCTATATTTTCGAGTTGTCCATTGTTTCGATTAATTACATTGTGTCGGGTTATGTTTAGTCTAGTGTGTTCCGAAAGTAATGGTTCCAAGCGTCTATCGGTTCAGGGCGCGTTCTCTTTTGCAAATCGTTCCTCGATCCATTCAAAGATAGTGTTTAGTGTTTGAGTTCTTTGATCTCCTTTACCTGACTTGGACCCGGAAGGACGAAAACCGTGGTTTGCGCCTTCGATAAACACCAAACTCTTGTCCTTTGCTTGGCTAGCTTTATAAATTGCTCGTGTGGTGCTCGGGTAAATTCCACGATCAGCCGTTCCACAAATGACCAAAGTAGGAACTGAAACTTTGGCAATATTTTTGAGCATATCAGCATTGGAGGAGATACCTGAGCGAGTACTGAGGTAGGCTCTGGGTGTGAGAACTCTGGAAGCCCCACGGGGAGCTCGGTTTCTTAAATCAGGTCGGGTATTAGCTGTGTTGGATCCCAGTGAACGATCAGAAGGATCTAGAGACAGATCCATGTAGCGAGGGTCGGCTTCTGTTCCATAGATAATCATTAAGGGCATGGCAGCAGCCTTTCGTTCAATTTCCAATCTCTCTTTGAGAGGGAGGTTTTTAAAGTCTGAGCTCTTCATTAAATTTTGGTAATGTCTTTGTTGTTGAATCATTGAACGGGCCAAAACGTCCAATCTATGTGCCCGAATTTTTTGAGCGTCTCGAAACCTCTTTAGAAAGGTAGTTGTGTAATGACTTTCTTCAGGTGGAAGTCGATATCCGTTATCCGGGTTATACATATCGAGTGAGGCGTCTACCAGGTAGGGATTGCTTTCATCTGCAACAGCCGGATCGAGCCGGTGTTCGTTGTGTATTCCTTCTCCTTCATGAGAAGCTAAAGTTACTACAGCATCGGCTTCCGGAAGATCATAATTGTTCAAGTTGGGTGGATCTCCGGCAGGAGTACTTTTGATCCGCATGGGTGAATTAGTGGTGGCCTGACTTTGGTACAAAGTTAACAAGGGCCCACCGCCACTGTGGGCGATCAGAACTACCGTTTTGTACTTCCGATCATTGCGTAGGTAGCGTATAGCTGCGGCAATGTCGAGCATGAGTTCTTCTTTAATAATGAATGCTTCCTGATGGAGATGACGGCCGGCAATTCCGAATCCTGCCATCCCTCTGCTAGCTGCCGGAGCCAGTGTGAAGTGGTTTGTTTGATCCGAGCGTGGATGCATTGCTACTAGCACAATGTCAGATTGGCTATCTGGATTGGTGTGCAAAACACCATAAGAGCGCCCCCCATCTTCAGCCGTTAGTTTCACTATTTTTTGATCAACTTTTCTCTCCTGGCCGATTAAACATGGGTTTAAGACTACCGTTGCCAGGAAGGCAATTATAAAAAATCGATATACCATTATCTCATTTCCTTTCTAGGAGATTCCCTAATGGAGGTGGGGCTCCTTTACCTACATTCTATACAGCACAAGTCCTTAAGGCACTAGTTTTCAGGAAATTCTTTAAACCTAATAATCTATTGTTTTTGAGGCAGAGTATAAAGAATGAAACCCATAAGGATTAAAGATAAAATGTGAGCACAAAATAGGCAAATTTTGGAAACATTGTCCATATTCAGTGATTTCAGTCTAGAGACTTGTTGGATGTAAGTTTTTGATATTGCTGAGTTAAAGTTGGCGCGCCCGGCAGGATTCGAACCTGCGGCCTACGGATTAGAAGTCCGTTGCTCTATCCAGGCTGAGCTACGGGCGCATGTAACAGATTTAATGGTTTAACTCACCTAAGGTTGTATTTTATCAGTTGAGGCAAGAGCCAGCACTAAAAGGGAGCAGGCTGCAACCCAGGACCCTAAAATACGTACTGGAATGCCCTGCCAATATTTTTTAAGAAGTTCTCCTAGCCCAGTCATATAGATCAGCCCGGAGCTTGCTCCAATTCCCGTTCCAAAAAGTGTCATGATTCTGGCGCGAGGTATCAGAGTTTCCGGTGATGAATCCAGTCCCAGAATCAGTCCAGACACAGTTGCAATGGTAATACTGATGGAAATTTTAGGTTTTGGTGAAACTGCCACTAGGACTCCAGTTAGTGCAGGAATAATCAATACTGCTGGGACTGGAGGAGCAGATGATAGATTTAATCCCGTTACTAGTAGTCCTATCGCAAGCGTAAGTACAAAGACCGGAAAGGATATTTGAGAATAAGAAAGTCCGTGTTGACCCAGTAAGAGTCCTAGGCTAAGCAAAACTAAAAGGTGGGCTGGTACAAGTGCGGGGTGTAGAATTCCACTGTAGAAATCACCAATCCCTTCAATTGAGCCATGTGCCAGAGCAGTGCCGGGAGCAGTTAAAATGGTTATTAAGAAGACTGCCGTTCGGCGTGGGATCAATTTATTCCGATCAAGAAAGCTAGGCCGGCGCAGGCAATAAGACCGCCTACTACTTGAACTGCAATCTTTCCAATGGGCCAGCGTATAATCAACCCAAGGGAAATGCCAGCCAAGTGCAAAAGCCCAGTAGCGGTAACAAATCCTGCACTGTAGGTTAATGCGTTCACAGCGTGTGGTAATTCCGTACCGTGGGCATGTCCATGAAAGACTGCAAAAGCTCCTGCTATTACCGTAGCAATCCAAATTGGCGTGCGTGCAGCTAAAGCAATCATAGAACCTAGGACAATTGCTGACAAAGCAATGCCGATTTCTACTCCTGGGATGGGTACTCCTATTACTCCAATTGCGCCTCCACAAGCCATGATTAGAGGAAATACTACGGGCAGTAACCAGATTGCCGGTACGCCTAAGAAAGCACCCCAAAGACCTACAGCTACCATGGCTGCCACGTGATCCCAACCCAAGAGGGGATGCATGAAACCACTCATGAATCCACCAGCTATTCCGACTTCCCCATGTGCAGAGACAGGCGGTGTTGCGACTACAATTAGTAAGATTGTTAGGATGAATGCAGTAACCAATCGGCTCATTAATTATCCTCCCCTAGGGTGATTAATTCATATACTACATTCTTTGGTTTAGTGTGACAACCGTAGCATGCGCTGGGGTAACTGGTGACGGTACTAGTCAATCGTATATACTTTGGCGTCGAAGAAAACGAACTTGAGTGTGGAAATTCAGCTGATTAGAAGGGATAAATTAATTTATGGAGTTACATAAGTGTGAAGGTAGATTGTTGTTGGGTCCAGGGCCATCAAATGTTTCCTCCAGGGTGTTAACAGCTATGAGCAGACCGTTGTTAGGTCATTTGGACCCGGAATTTTTGGAAATTATGAATAGCATTCAGGATAAGCTTCGCCAGGTCTTTCAGACCTCTAACGCTTTGACAATCCCGATATCGGGGACAGGTAGTGCAGGTATGGAAGCCTTGGTTGCTAACTTTGTCGAGGATGGCGATTCGGTCTTAATAGGAGTCAATGGTGTTTTTGGACAGAGACTTGCTGAAATGGTGAGGCGCCATGGAGGTTCTCCAACTTTGGTGGAGTCTAGTTGGGGTGATCCTGTGGATGAGAAGGGAATGTTAGAGGCAGCTCAAAAGTGCAATCCTCGGATTGTTGCTGTTGTTCATGCTGAAACCTCTACAGGAGTTTTACAGCCTGTAGAACCTTTTAAGGAGATTTGTGACCAGTTTGGCTCTTTGTTGTTGGTGGATACGGTTACATCCCTGGGTGGACATCCTGTTGAAGTCGATTCTTGGGGAATAGATCTTTGTTATAGCGGAACTCAAAAATGTCTGAGTTGTCCTCCTGGACTGGGTCCTATTACAGTTTCGGAGAAGGCTGAGCAACGACTGAGGCAGAGAACTAGTAAGTGTAAGAGTTGGTATTTGGATCTGAATTTGGTCAATTCCTACTGGGGAGCAGATAGGACCTATCATCATACAGCTCCCATTTCTATGAATTATGCTTTTCTGGAGACGCTTAATTTGGTTATCGAAGAGGGATTGCAAAAGCGTTGGGAACGACACCGTCTAAATCATCAAGCTTTTGTGGCCGGTATTGAAGGATTGGGTCTCCAGATGTTTGTTGCACCTGCACATCGATTATGGTCCTTGAATACAGTAACCATACCTGAAGGCATAGATGATGCAAAGATTCGAGCTCAACTGCTTAGTGACCATAACTTGGAGATTGGGGGCGGATTAGGAGAGTTGGCTGGCAGGGTGTGGCGAGTTGGATTGATGGGAGAGAATAGTTCTTCTGAAAATGTACTATATTTTCTTTTTACACTTGGTAAGTGCTTGAAAAAACAGGGATTTAAATGTGATCCTGGAGCAGGAGTTCAGGCAGCGGCTTCTTTTTATGCCCAAAATTGAGTAATTGGTGGTAACAATTTTTAGGTGAAGAGAACGAAATATTTTAGTGCTAGACCACAAGAATCTTGTTTTTGTTCGAATTGATATTTGAATCTAATCTTTTTCCAAGATAATTTTCATGCCATCGTGGGCGACAACTGCTTGGCCCCGATAGCCTGAGCTTCGAATTTCAGCTAGAAGATCGTAATTGTCACATACTGGGTAAAGATGTGTGATGATGAGTTGGTTGACTTTAGCTTGAAGCGCAATTTGTCCTGCCAATTTAGGTGTGAGATGACCAGTTACCTTCAGTTGAGATGGTTGAGCTGCTTCGATGAGTGCTGCATCAGCATTTAGGGTTAGTTCGATTAGTTCCTGACAATAGTCACTGTCTCCAGAGTAAGCAAAGGTATTGTTGTGGAAATCGTTGAAACGTAGTCCAATACTATTGTGGGTGTGGGGAACAGATAGAGACGTTAGGGCCCAATCTGAAAATTGCAACTGCTCCTCTTCAATTTCATGGATGACAAGGGACTCTTTTTCTAGTTGAATCCAGTTTCCGTATAAGTTCAAGAGTTTATTATGGAGATCTTGTAGTCCAGTGGGACCGATTAGGGTAATTGTTTTAGAGTCAAAATACTCATTATTCTTAAGGGCGAATAAAAGAGGGACGAGATCGCCGGTATGGTCAGGGTGGAAGTGGGTAAATAGCACATAATCAATTTTTTTAACGGAGATGCCAAATTTCTCGGCCCGATGCAGAGAACCAGAACTTGGATCTACCAAAATAGTAGTATGATCAAACTGAACGGTGAAACCTGGAGAAGCACGTTCTGGATGGGGAATGGAAGTGCCGCTGCCCAAAATTGTAATCTGCATATATTCCCCCAATTCCGGAGTCTTTTGTGCATTAGTGAGTAAATGATCTGGACCAGTGAACTGTATAATCTATTTGCAGCATAAAATTGTAAAGTATTTAGAGCGTACAGGGTGTCTTGATTTACAGAACTTGGTAATAAGCGGCGGACAAGCACATCATTAAGCTGTACAATCGCCTTAAAGTTTCGGAGAGTTGGAGGCTTACATGAGATATCTTGTCATGCCCGCCATGGCGGTGCTTTTACCTGTGATTATCATCTGGAGTATGACAACTCCTACCGAGAAGATGTCAATCGAATGGCAGTTGGCGGTTGTTAATGCCGAAGATCGGATTTCCGAACACCACCCCAGTGTTCTTGAGTTTGCAGAGTTGCTAGACAGTCTAGAAAGAAAATGCTCTAACTCTAGGTCTGAGATTGCGGAAGTTTCTATGACAGCACATGCTTTTTTGAAAGAGAGGGGAAGTCTTTTAACCTTGATGGAGTTTACTGCCCGCTTGGACAAATCAATTCCTGAAAATCTTGAGAAAGATGTTCGCCAGATAGTTCGGGATATGGTTGGTCAGTAGTAACCCACCCCAATTCGAATAATGACTGAGGAAGAAATCCGGAGAATTATGGAAGAGGCTTTGCCTTATACTTCTGCTAAGGATTCTCAAATTAGTTTGGTAGTCAAACAATCCTCTGCTTGGGTTATTATTTTGCAGGATGGTCAGGAAGAGGTGGCAATTAGGGTAGAGTTAACTGCAAATTCCACTCCAAGTTCTCTGCAGAAAGAGTTCATCCAAGAGGTCGCTAAGCTGTTCTAAAATCAGATCTTAGAAAATCAGTTCAAAAGAAAGTGGAGATGACAAGAGTCATGCGATATACGAGCTCAGTAAATCCACTAGAGTTCCTCTGTTTTCCCATGTCAAAAAGATGGCTACTGCAACCAGAACCCCCAAAATCGTGTTAGTGAGCCAGCCATTTTTATACTGGCCCATCAAGCTTTTTTTGTTGGTGATTATGAGTAGAGCTGGTGTTAATACCGGAATTAGGACAGCGAACAGAGCATTTACCACCAGTACCAGCCATATTGGTTTGACTCCAGTGAAGACGATGTAAAGTGGGGAAAAGGCCAAAAAGGCTACGAAGACGCGGTAGACGGGATGGCGATTGGCTGTTTGCTGGCTTTTCTCAGTCGCTGAATGTTTTCCAATTGAAGGGAAGAGAAAGCGACTGATGTCAGTTACCACTAAAGCATAACCTGTGATGATGCCCACCAGAGTGGAGAAGGCAGCTCCCCACAGCCCTAGTCCGAATATGATGCCGCCTACCGCTCCCTGAGTTTCGGAGAAGATTCGCACTAGGTCGCTTGCATCTTCTAGTTGAACTCCCATTGGATGAACAGTGGCCGCTGCTGCAATTTGAAGCAGAGATCCCATCACGAACATACAGGCAAGTCCAAAGATCAAGTCCAATCGCTGCCGTCCTAGGAAAGATACGTTTTTCCATCCTTTTTCACGAATAAAGTAGGAGTAGGTGAGATTGCTGGTTGAGCCAGCCCCTGTGCCTATCAGTGCCATGACAATGAAAAAGGAACTGTATATGCCTTCATTGCCGGGAATTGTGGGAACGAGTGTGCCTTGTAAAATTTGTGCCGGATCGGGTCGGGAGATAATGGCTACCACAACCAGAGAAACTCCCATGATGGCAATAAGCACCTTGCAGAAGGTTTCAATTATAGGGTAGCCGCCCCAGAACACCATGGTAAATCCCAGAAGTGTAAAACTGATAGACCAGATGGTGGTACTCCATTCAGTGGGTAGGTGGAAGAGCAGATCAGCTCCTCGTCCTGTCATGACAATTTGAGTCATGATATCAAGATGACCGATGACGATAATGGATACTAATATAATCCAGAGCATTCCTCGGCCCAGTCGTGCGTACCCTTCCAAAAGGGTTTCTCCGGTAACCAGCACATATTTGGCGGAAACGCTGATCCAGACAAAGCGAAAGATTAGTGTCATTGGGATCGCCCACAAGAGTGCGTACCCATAGCCGGCTCCGGCGGCCGAATGAGAAACTAAATCCCCCGTTCCTAACACGGTAAGGGCGTAAACGAAGCCTGGGCCTAAACGTCTGAGTTCAAAGATTAGACGAGATAAAGGTCTAACATTGCTTTGGTTTGTTGGTTGTTTCAATATATTTTTTGCTAAACGATTGCTTGGCCTTCTCCTATGAAATACCAGTATTTTAACGATTTAGCGAAGAACAATGGGTTATAGCAACCAATATACAACAGAGGTGGTCTATTTGGTTATCTAAATAGCTGGGGAAATTAGGGATACCTAAAATAGCATATCCACAAATCGCCACATTTGGGCTACTGCGAAGACCACTATAAACCCCATTATCAATGGTAATAGTGCCGATACAGTTGTCCACTTTATACTTCCAGTTTCTTTATAAATGGTGTAGATGGTAGTGCTGCAGGGATTATGAATTAAGCTGAATAGCATTAGATTGATGCCAGTCAGCAGTGTCCAACTTCCAGTACGGAAGATGTCCATAATTCCCGATTCAGAGTCGAGTTCAAACATTATTCCCGCTCCTTCACCTACACCTTCTAGTCCAGTAGATACTACGGTGAACATTAAAATAGTGGGGATAATAATTTCATTAGCGGGAATGGCCACAATATAGGCAAGTAAGATAACACCATTTAAACCAATGATAAGGCCAAAGGGATTCAGATAATTAATAAGATGAATCGCCACGCTGGAGTCACCTATTATAATGTTTGAGCTTGCCCAGATGACTGCTCCTGCTGGTAGTGCGAAGACTATGGCTCTCCATAGGACATAGATCGTTCGATCAATTAAAGAAGTGTACAGAGTTTGCATAACTCTCGGAGGTCGGTAGGGTGGTAATTCCAAGTTAAAAGCGGAAGCCTCACCCTTGAGCCATGTGGATGAAAGACCCCAGGAGACTAGGAAGGTTAGCAGGACCCCTAGTACAGCCACTCCTACCACGGAAAGGGCGGAAATTAGGCCAGCTAGATGGGCTGGAACTAGCGTACCGATAAATAGTGTGGCAATTAAAATTTGAGTGGGCCAGCGTCCGTTACATAGGGCAAAATTGTTGGTAATAATAGCAATTAAACGTTCTCTAGGACTATCAATGATGCGGGTGGCAATGATTCCAGCAGCGTTGCATCCAAAACCCATGGCCATACTGAGTGCTTGCTTTCCGTGGCCTCCTGCTTTTTTGAAAAGATGATCCAAGTTAAAGGCCACACGAGGTAAGTATCCAAAATCTTCCAATAGTGTAAAGAGAGGAAAGAAAATTGCCATAGGTGGAAGCATGACCGACACTACCCAGGCAGTGGACATATACATGCCGTCAATAAGTAGACCATCTAGCCACCAAGGTAGACCTATAAAAGTGGATATATTTTTAAGCATTGGATGACCCATGTCGAGAAATAGGGTTGCTAGCATAGATGACGGAACATTGGCGCCTGAGATAGTGATCCAGAAGACGATTGTGAGCATTATTAGCATCATTGGAAATCCCCACATCCGACTTGTAATAATGCGGTCGATGGTGCGGTCTAGATCAAAACGCGAACTTTTTTCAGGATAGACCACGGCTCTTTCAGCTAGTCGCGCTGCTTCTGCATACATGGTTTCCATTAACTCTTGATGGAAGTCGCTTCCTACTTTCCAACGCAGAGATTCAGCATTTGTTACCAGTTGTTCTGGAACGAGCTGTTTTGTGCTGCTCATGGGATCAGTTCCTTTGCGTTTTCTTTATCCATCTCGCTGTTCAGAATAGGGGGGATATTTTGTGCCAAGTTTTCCAGTTCTCCTTCTAAGATAGCTTCAATAATACGTCTGTCTCCGTCCAGTAGGCGCAGAGCTACCCAGCGTGAATTGGGGAGTTCAGGGAAGAGAGTTTGGATTTGATCTACCAATTGGGAGAGTGCCCCTTTTAAAGAGAGAGATTCGCTTTTAATTCGGTGTGGTTGACAGACAAATTGTCCAGTAGCTACTTCATCAATAGCCTGCAGAAGCTGAGGGATTCCTTCATCATAGCGGGCTGAAGTTGGTATCACGGGGACTCCCAAATCACGAGCTAAACGCCGATCATCTATTTTTAAGTTATGACTACGTGCTTGATCCATTAGATTTAGGCAAATTACAGTGCGATCTGTGATCTCCATTATTTGCAAGGCCAGATTTAGATTTCGTTCTAGACGAGTTGCATCTACTACTACTACCGTTACATCGGGTTTCCCGAATAGAACGAAATTACGGGCTACTTCTTCATCTGGACTGGTTGAGAGCAAGGAGTAGGTGCCGGGTAGATCTACTAATTTGTAACGATGGTCTTGATAAACAAATCCACCCTCTGCGCGGACGACGGTTTTTCCAGGCCAATTTCCAGTGTGCTGTCGTAGTCCAGTAAGAGCATTGAAAACTGTACTTTTACCAGTGTTAGGGTTGCCTGCCATTGTTACTACATAATCCCAGTTCTGCATGTCGATACCCAGCTTGAGCAGGTTTCCTTCATGATGAGCCGGGCAATCCAAGCAGGCATTGCTACTGATCGGTTTATTCATGGATTAATCTCCTTGATCTGGTCGATATAGATCAGTTCCGATTGTGCACGGCGCAATGCTATTACTGCTCCTCGAACGCGGTAGGCGGTGGGATCTCCACTAGGGCTTCTTAATTCCGCTTCAATAGTTGTTCCTGGCAGAATACCTAAATCCATAAAACGTCGTCGTTCAAATCCTCTGCAGGAACGCGAAATGCCTACGACTTTAGCCTGTTTACCCGGGTCTAGCTTTGACAACCTTTGGCGGTATGTTGGCTTGATAATATCTCCTGTAGGAGGATTGGCTACTGAGATTTTTGTGGCCAAAATCGGAGTAAGTACACACTCATCTCCGTCAGCTGAAATCCGAATTTCTTGTTCTGAAACTTCAATTACCTGAACAATCATTCCTGGGCAAATACCTTTAGATACTAGCTGGGTGTAGAGGGTTTTCGGTTCATCTTCTACGTGAACGATCTGAACCAATTCTCCAGGGACTATCGATGTTAGGGGTCGACTCTCATAGGATTGGATTTTCCCTTCGGCAGTGGGGATAGCATCTCCATGGGGGTCATGGGTAGGGTGTCCCAACTGAGCTGATAAATTGTTTACTTGGTCGGTTGTCAGAATATGTTCGTAACGTTCAGCCGAGGTGTGCCACTCTGTTTCCCTGAAGCCTGTTGTATCTGCTAGATGTCGTTCCCAAAGGCGATGGGCGCGGATAATGCGAAGGGCGTATTCTTGTCCACTCAAAGTAAGACGAAATTCGTTTCCTATGACTTGTAACAATTGTCTTTCCTGCATTTTTAATAAGAGTCTAGCTACCCGATCGCGTGTAATCTGAAGGTCTCCGGCAATACTTTCCATAGTGGAATTTAGGCCGTCTAGCTCAGATTTATAAATATGCTTGAGGGCATCCTCTCTTAATACTCGTTCTGTGCTCTTTCTACCATTCCACAGGGTGTTAACTAGTCCTTTTTTCGGCCAAAAAAGAGCACCTGCTAAACTAGCAATTAATGTGCCGAGTAGTAGTGTATTCACATTTTTCCTTTCAAAATCCCTTCCCGGTGTTGGGGTTTGTATTAGTATTCTTTGGGAGAGGTTTTTGATAAAAGTTAGTCTAAGCTAAATTTTAACCCTGACATTCCAATTAGGTCAAGTTTTTGCAGTTAATACAAGACTTTATTGTAAATGTTTAAGTGGTTGTTTTTAAATGACATAAAGTCATACTAGTATGTTTTTTTTGAAAAAATTAATGTTAATATTTAATTTATTTGGAATATCTCAAATATATAGTTATTTCAAAAAGGGGTAAACTTGTATGTCATCTGCTAGAAGTGTATGGGAGAAACTATTTTAATGTTTTCAAATGGATTCTATTGGCTTGCTCAAGTTTCCACAATGGTTTTTTGGGTAGTGTTAATCCCATCTGTTTGTGCGCAAGATATAAGTGCAAACGATTTATTGAAAATAGCTCGTAAGGGTGATGCAAAGGCTCAGTACAGTCTTGGGCATATGTACGATCGAGGAGAGGGAGTGTCTAAGGATTACAAGGAAGCTCTCCGATGGTTTCAATTATCCGCTGCTCAAGGATATGCGTCGGCCCAGCATAATCTTGGAGTAATGTACGCTATGGGACAGTCTGTGACTCAGGATGATATTCAAGCTTACATGTGGCTTAGTTTGGCAGCTTTACAACTGAAAAACAGGGATTATGAAGTATTTGTAGCCACTAGAGACGCTGTTTCCAAGGCGATGACTTCAGAGCAGATAGAAAGGGCCGAGAAACTGATCCGTGAGTGGAAGCCAAAGCAATAAGCTGGATTAATCCTATCTGTTTATCCAAGCCCAGGTTAGTAGCAGAATTAGTCCGGGAGACAAGACGATTGTCCAGAGAAGGATTGTTTTTCTCCAATTAGATTGCATAATTCATTCTTGCCCACTCAGCCATATCCACGTGACAGGAACTAGGAATAGGAGAATGATCAGTCCAAAAAACCAAACGAGGGGGTGTGAGTAAGGGTAGATGCCTGACCATGGAATCGAAATCCATCCAAATAAACCGCAAACCCAAAGAAGAACAACCTTTCCAGAGTGCCAGTTCTTTATTTTCTTTTTGCCTTTTGTCGTTTTCTGATTTTCTTCTAAACTTCCCCCGTAGTCGGGAAGATTACTTCTTCCTATTTTGGTCCTCCTTCCAGTCCCGGGTAGAATCCCTTAGTGTGTTCTTAGAGCCTAAACTGTGGGACGGTGAAAGGCAATCTAAGATATGTTGTGAGTTTAAAGAAATCAGAAAAATTGTTACACCCTTGAAAAATTGGTCGGGGCAGAGGGATTCGAACCCCCGACTTCCTGCTCCCAAAGCAGGCGCGCTACCAGGCTGCGCCATGCCCCGACATCAAAGGAAGGGAACCGTGAGGGAGAAGTATATCAGAGTTCCTAGTGGCCCCAGATTCGTTATTCAAACTTGCTATAGTTCAGTCAATAATCCAGAAAGAGATCTATAGGAGACTTGCTTCCCATCAAAGGGTCTTTAATGATAAGAATAGTGGAATCTGAAAGTAGACTAATTAGAGGCATATATTTGAAACTTAGATTAGGTTTCAGATTTGAAAGACTTCTTTTGGTTGATGATTTGCGAAAGTGGCGGAATTTGGCAGACGCGCCAGATTTAGGATCTGGTGGGGTAATTCCCGTGGGGGTTCGAGTCCCCCCTTTCGCACCATTAGGCCGGTATATTCTATTCTTGAATTTTAATTCCACTGGTGTTTAAGCATGAACGACTGGGACCTTCTACGCTTGCGTTTTAAGGTCTAAAAGAACATACTGCCGAGGATAATCTAAGAAATGTTTAAGATCTTGCACTAGTTAGATCGAGGAGTAAAGTAACAGGAGGATTACTCGAAATGAAAGCAACAATAGGAGAGTTAATAGGAACGTTCACCTTGGTATTTGTTGGGACGGCAACAGCGGTATTTGCTGGTTCGGGTATTCTGGGAGAAGGAAAAGGTATGGGCATTTTGGCAATTGCTTTTGCCTTTGGTTTTACACTTCTAGTTTTGGTTTATGCTGTGGGACCTATTTCGGGTTGTCATATTAATCCTGCGGTAACGATTACCATGATGGTTGCTGGAAAGATTGAGTCCAGCAAGGCAATGCTTTATATCGCTGCACAAATCGTGGGGGCAATCCTTGCTAGTCTGGCCCTGATGGGCATTCTTAATGGGGTTACTGGGTACTCACTAGAAGCCCACGGTTTAGGGGCTAACGATGTGCCATCTTTTCTTTCCGTACAGTCGGCCTTTGCTTTAGAGGTGATATTAACTGCCCTGTTTCTCTTTGTTATTTTTAATGCGACTTCTTCAAGGGCTAACCCTAATGCGGTAGGTTGGACTATTGGAGGATATCTTTTTGTGGCTCACTTGATTGGTGTGCCTCTGGGAGACTCTTCTTTGAATCCTGCTCGAAGCATTGGTCCGGCTATTTTACAGGGTGGCACTGCACTGGATAATTTGTGGGTGTTTATTGTAGCGCCGATTATAGGTGGCCTCTTAGGAATGGTTCTGTACAAGCTGACTGCAGACGATCTTTAGTATAGAAATTTGACAGGTCTAATTTGCCCGGTTCTCAAAGAGTAGGGTATGGAACCTCAGATAGGCGTTTGTGCTGCCATATCATATCCATTAATTTACGTATTTGGATTTCTTGCTCTTGTGGAGAGCTTATACTCGGTTGTGGGGGGTATCGAGTATTCTAGACTTCTACGTAAGTGGATAAATAGATGTCCTGGAGACTTTGCTCCTCCTGCTACTCTAATAGTTCCTTGTCGAGGAATTGATCCTGGACTTGAAGCCAATCTAAGCGCGTATTTTGAACAGGATTATCCCGATTTTCAGATTCTTTTGGTTACAGGTGAGAGGGATGATCTTTGTGTTGACGTGCTGCGTCAGATGCAACTCAAGTATCCTGATGTAAGTGCCCAAATTCTTTTTGCTGGCAAGGCCAATAAGAGAGGGCAGAAAGTTCATAATCTTTTGTGTGCTGTTGGGCATGTTAGGACGCAAGACGAGGTCTTTGCTTTTGGGGATTCTGACATCCGTCCTTCTAGTCTGTGGTTGCGTTATTTGATTGATCCTCTTCAAGATGAGTCGGTAGGTATAAGTACTGGTTTCCGTTGGTATCTCTCCCAACGTGGTAATTTTGCTTCATTGCTTCGATCAGTTTGGAATGCAGGTAGTGCTTCTTTGATGAAAGATACTGATTGCTATTTTGCTTGGGGAGGAGCTATGGCAATTCAGAGAGAGTTATTCCAGATTTGTAAAATAAAAGACCGGTGGGAAAATGCATTAAGTGATGATTTTGTTATCAGTCGGGCGATTCATCAGCATGGATTGAGTATCCGCTTCCAGCCACTATGTCTGAGTTTTTCTCACGAGGATTGCACACTTAAACAATTGTGGAAATGGAGTGTGAGACAATTGTCTTTAACTCGTATTTATCATCCTAGTCTTTGGAAAAAAGCCGTTCTGTCACAGGTCTTGTTTAGTTCTGCTTTGTGGGGTGGCAGTTTTTTTATTTTGTGTCATCTATGGAATAAGACGTTGGCTATAAATGGACGGCACGAGGTGTTGATTTTAACTGTTGTGATGATTTATGGGTTAAGTTGTGTGAAAGGCTGGATTCGACTTCGATCTCTTCTCTTACTATTTCCCCATCACCGTAGAGTTCTCCAAAAGGGTTTAGTGGCCTATGTGTGTTGGGGTCCATTAGCTTCACTAATCTCGTTGGTTGGGCTGTTTTGCTCTCTATGTAGCAGGAAAATATGGTGGCGTGGCATTCTTTATAAGATGGTTTCACCTGACAAAACTTTAGTGTTGAAATAGTAATTGAAGTGAATGCTCTACAGAAAAAGGAATAAGGTTGTTTGGTAATAGTTTTGAGGAACTTATTTCATTAAGTCGGCTACCCTTTAGTAGGGGTTTTTGTATATGTAGGTATACAATTAGCAGGTGATTGGTTGTTTGCAAAGATCATTACGTGAGGGGGCAGGGTATGGATTCTAAATGGAAAAAATGAATTGTGAACTTTCAGAAGTCAGTGAAGATCGTAGGGGGTTTCTGGGACGATTAAAGACAATTTTGGGAGGTGTCGCTGTTTGCATAGGAATTCCAGGATTGTCTTCAGCTCAAGAGAGTTCATCGGAAGCTAATAAAAAGAAAAGGAAGAAAGCTACCAAAAAGAAAAGGAAGAAAGCTACCAAAAAGAAAAGGAAAAAATCTGCTCAAAAAAACAAGAAGAATTCTAAGGAAAAACAAAGACGGAATCGCAGAAGAAATGGATCTTCGAGAGGAAGATCTAGAAGTAGAAGGTCACCAGGTGGAGGTAGAAGAGGTGGAGGGAGAAGAAGATAATAGTTAATGATCTAATGTTGTTAAGACTGCAACTTAATCCGTAGAACTTCACTATCTGTAATGTTTAAACACTGTGTTTCCCTATTTCTTTTATTTTTAGGGGGTAATGTCTTTATTGCCGCCCAGACATATGGCAGAGAATCTCTCCGAGATATTCAAGGAGTATCTATACAAATCGTTGCAAATGATTTGGTAGAGGAGACCAATTTAGAGGTAGAAGAACTTCAAATTATTGTAGAGTTGGAACTGCGTAAATCTGGTATTAGGGTGTTGACAGAGGATGAAAGGTTGGACGTTCCCGGGCAGCCTTTTTTATCCGTGAATATTGCTGGTGCTGGTTTTAGATTGAGTCAAGATAGAAGTACCCTCGGACATGCATTTTGGATGCAACTTCGGCTTTTTCAGAACACCAAATTGCTCAAAGACTTAGCGCGTTTGAATGATTCGTTGGATAATTCTGGTGAAGATTACAGGAAATTTTATTACAGAGGCTCGGTGGAATCTTTGAGTACCGTGTCCAGTGGAACATGGCATACTGCGAGTGTGTTTGGAGTTGTGCCATTGAGCGACATGTATAAAGATGCTGTGCAAGATACAATGCGTGACAGTTTAGTCAATCTGACCAAGCTGTTTATCAGTGATTATTTGTCTGAAAATTCCGAGCAAGTGAACTAGCTCTAACACACTAAAATCCAATCTGATTAGGGAATTTTATTTTTAGTCTCGAGTAGCCCCAATCCATCCTGTTTCCGATAAATCAAATAAAATATCGTTAGGATCGTAATATTTGACCTCAAAGTGTGTGCGGCTGACATCACCCTCTTTTTCTGATGGTCGGCCTGCAAAATATCGACCTCCTTTTTTCTCTATAGCCTCACCTGTTTTGTCTATATCGTCGACCCAGAAGCCAATATGATGGATGCCTTTACCTTGTCCACCGGCCCACTCACCCGTTTTGAAATTGAGAATTGCAAGACAGATGGTGCCATCTGAAAGGTATACCCCTCGAGCTACTGGAGAATCGGTTTCGCCCACTTGTTCCATACCTAAGGCTTCTTTGAAAAACTGGGCTGTCTTGAATGGGTCATCCACTGACAAAGCAATGTGTCGTAGTTTTGGTTTGGGCATAGATGTTTAACTCCTTTTAATATTTTAGGGACAAACACTTCAATTCGAGTTGATAGCTATGGGCGCAAACTACTAGCAAGACTAATATTCGGCAGTATAACACTGGCTAGTATTTATATATCGATCTTAAAATTTAAGAGTTGGATACAGTTAATCGATGTTGTATAGCCGCTTGAGCAGATAGTAATGCATCTGCGGCTTTGTTAGGGTTGCTCCCAATGTCCAGTGTCTGCGATTCACTCAGCAATTCGAGATATTCTTTGATTAGATTACTTTGAAAAATCGATTCAGCCTGTTTGAGTTTCCCCAAAAATATCTTTCCGTTATTACCGTCTATAGAGACGTAATCCCCCTCATTCAGTATTTTTCTTGGAGTTTTAACCGTTTTTTGTTTCTCATCGATTTGAAGGTTTTCGCATCCTACAACACAGCATTTCCCCATTTCACGAGTAAGAATTGCCGCATGACTGGTCATTCCTCCTCTGGTGGTGAGTATTGCTTGAGCAGCTTTCATTCCTTCAATATCTGCAGGGAATATTTCAGAACATACCAAGACTACTGATTTGCCTTTTTGAGACCAATCAATTGCATCATTAGCTGAAAAAACGATTTGTCCTATTGAGGTTCCTGGAGAAGCTGGAAGTCCTATGGAAAATAGCTCTTCGTCTGTATGTTGGAAGACTGGGTGCAACAATTGTCTCAGTTGTTCTGGATTGACTCTCATAACAGCCTCTTCTCGACTGATTAATCCCTCTTTATACATATCTCGGGCCATTCGAACTGCTGCTAAGTCGGTTTTCTCCCCAGCTTTAGTGCGAAGTGCATAGATTTTTCCTGTTTCGATCACAAACTCAAATTCTTGCATTTCACGGTATTCTTTTTCCAGATCTGCGACATACGTGTGTAATTTCTGATGAGCATCAGGAAAAAACTGTTGCATTTCCTCTAGTACTAGAGGGGTTCGGATTCCGGTTGTTAGTTCCTCTCCCTGACTACGAGGAAGGAATTTGCCGTATATGGTTGGTTCCCCTGTCGAGGGGTTTCGAGTGAAAATGACGCCACTGGCTGAATTGGATTTTCTATTACCTAGTACCATCATTTGTACACTAATAGCAGTTCCTAAGTCTTCGGGGACATCATTGAGTTGGCGATAGATTATTGCTTGGGGATTATTCCAGGATAGGAAGGCAGCTTCTACAGATAAGCGAAGTTGCTCCAGAGGGTCTTGTGGAAAAAGTTCATTTCTGTTTTTGATTAATTTCTGGAATTCTTCACAAATTTTTATTAGTTCATCTGATCTGAACTCGATGTCATGCAGAACGTTATTTTTTTCTCTTTGACTGGCTAGAATTTTTTCAAAGTTTCTTCTGGGGATATTCAGGACAACAGTCCCAAACATCTGTAAAAGACGGCGATAACAGTCATATATCAATTCGGCTTCTTCATTTTGTTGAAGGAGATCGTTGACGATACAGTCATTGAGTCCGATATTTGAAACCGTATCCAGCATGCTTGGCATAGATAATTGAGTTCCTGAGCGAACTGATAACAAAAGGGGACAGGAGGCCTCCCCCAATTGTTTACCTGTAAGCCCTTCCAGACTTTGAAGAGCCTCCAGTACCTCTGGCCATACTAGTTGCCGAAATTTTTTTTTGTCTTGATGAAAGAGGGTACAGGCTTGTGTCGAAATGGTAAAACCTTGCGGAACCGGTAACCCGATGCTGTACATGTTTGCCAGACAGACTCCCTTTTCTCCTAGCAAATTTGTTAATTCGGGTTCGTCATGAATGTGTTGTTGATTGAATTCATACACGAATTTAAAAGGATTGATTACTGAATTATCTTTGTTCATTAGTCAGAATATGTTTCTTTATCCTGAGACCCCCAACACCCTAAGCTGATCCAAGAAAGTATTTGGATATACAGATAAGCTGGTTGCTATGTCCTAGGGTAAATATCAGTTGGACTCTCCGTTTTCTTCTAGTCTCAGAAAGCGGACCGCGTTGTTATAGAAAATGTCTCTTTTTTGCTGATTAGTCAGGAAAGGAGCCGATTCGGTTGCTTCGATGGCCAGTTTAATAGAATCGGGCCACACCATTTGGTCAGATCCGAACATAATTCGTTTGGAAAATCCGGCTTCTACCAAGCGACGCAGATAGCTGTGAAACTCTTCGCGCGGAATATGCCAGTTTAGAACTGCAATATCGACATAAACCTGGGGATGTGAATAGAGCAGGTGCACCATTTCATCTAGCATAGGCCAACCAGCGTGCTGAACATAGAGACGAAGTTTGGGGTGTCGGATTAGCACTTCTTCTAGAAGTAAAGGGTTGCTGAGTGTAGCTCTATAAGCTGGATCTCCCGTGTAAGCTGCTCCAGGTGATCCTAATCCCACGTGAACACCAACGGGCACATCGAGTTCTTCGGCTAGAGCAAAATATTTTTCCACGCTGGGATCGGTTGGTTTAAATCCGCGATATTGGGTGGTTACTTCTCCTAGAACTTGAATTTCTCCACTGGACATCAGGTTGCGTAGATCTGTCAATCCAGTTTTTTGATTGGGACTAGTTAGGGAAATACCTGAAATAATTCTATCTTTTCCGTATTGTTTCCACTTTCTTACCGATTCTAGGGGGCCACTAAGAACACCGGCAATGATATTATGGCGTTCCATTTCTTCCAATGTGCGCTCGATCAACTCGGCATCGCTAGTAGCTGAGAGTAGAGGTTCGTCACAAGAAAGCAATTCAAAGCGGGTTTTTGTGCCAGGATCAAAGGCGGGCAAAAAAGTTGGATAAGCACAAGTTTTTATTGGTAGTGGATTGTAGGATTCGACTGGAAATGCATGTAGGTGCATGTCGATAATAGGTGGTGGTGATTTCTGGTCTGACTCCAGTGGTTGCTGAACCGGAGTACAGCCGATACCTACGATTCCAAAAAACAGGATAAAGAAGCTAAGAGCCTTCATCTGTTCCTCCTTTCAAAGATAGTTTGCTTTAAAAAAATCGATTTCATTTAGGAAATACTTTTATCGGATAGCTTTTGGGGCCTGCTGATTTTCTGGAATTAATGTAACGAAATTCAGCGGTTTACGAATATTGTGAAAATCAGTTCGAACCTGGTGTAGTAAATCAGGGGACTTATAAAGTTCAATAGCTGAGGCAGCAAGGGTTTTGGCTGCCACTATCATGCCCTTTTCACCGATACTACCACCTGTGCAGGCCACGATTTGCCAGCTATGGCCAGGAGCTCCAAAAGTGTAGGAGGCCACCCTAAGTCTTCCCACTGGTACAAACCAGCTGATATCTCCGGTGTCAGTGGAACCTCGGCTTTGCCCTGGTATATCTGGTAAGGGTTCGATTTCTTCTGATAAGGATTTTGTGAATTGACGTCCCAGTGGTTTTTGTGTTTTTCTGGCAAAATCTTTCTCCTCCTCAGAAAAGTGAGGAGCTCCTACCAGTTTGAGATTATCATGAATAATTTTTGAAAGGGCGCGATTGGGGAGGACTTCGTGCATATCTGAATCTATCCTCACACTAGTCAACTTTGTGCGTGACATCAAAGCTGCAGCTTGGGCAATTTCCTGGACCCACTCAAAGTACTTTTCTACATCCGAATGTTTGTTGGCTCGGACGTAATACCACACTTCTGCTTCAGGGGGTACAACATTAGGTTGTCCTCCACCTTCAGTGATTACATAGTGTAATCTGGCATCCTCCTTAATGTGTTCGCGCATGTAATTAACGCCATGATTCATTAATTCCACTGCATCCAATGCACTGCGTCCTTCATGAGGAGCAGAGGAGGCGTGGGCTGGTAGACCTGAAAAACGGAATTTTACCGATACTACAGCTTTTGAATAACCATATCTGGCAGTACTAATATCTCCTGCATGCCAAGAGAAAACGCTATCATCGTCTTTAAAAATGCCATCACGTAACATATAGATTTTCCCAATACCTGTTTCTTCAGCTGGGGTTCCGTATAGACGTACAGTTCCCTTAAGTGAACCCGATTCTAATACTTGTTTTATTGCAATAGCAGCAGCGACGCTACCAGTACCAAAAATGCTATGGCCACAGCCATGACCGGCTGTTACTCCAGTCCGTTCCTTGGGTTCTGGGGCTACCTGTTGAGATAAACCCGGTAGGGCGTCATATTCGGCTAGGATACCAATGGAAGGTCGACCATTTCCGTAGGAGGCAACAAATGCGGTGGGCATTCCAGCGACCCCTTCCACAACTTTGAAGCCATTATTTTTCAAAAGATGTATTAATTCTTGGGACGATTTGAATTCTTGTAGTCCTATTTCGGCCCAAGTCCAAATTTTTCTGTTGATTTTTTTAAGGATCTCAGCGTTTTGATCAACCCAGTCAAAGGCAATCTGTTTTTCGGCATGCTGGGCCTCGATCCAGAAAGAAAAAGGGGATAATGTCAGAAATCCCAGTAAGGTAATTGTCACAAAACAGTTTTTAGACATGATGACCTCCAGACTGTGTATTGTATCTCTGGTGGCTAGGAGGTGTCACACAGATTAATGGGTGTTTGTTGACCATAGAAAATAAAATAACAATTTAGAATTGAAATAGTAGATAGGGAAATAGTTAAATGGCGACATGATTCGTTTACTTTTACCCGTTTCGATTGTTTGTTTGTTAGTAATTTCTCCAGCAATTATTGTGGGACAGGTCAAGGACTTTAATCCGGTCACTGAGGAAATTTTACTCAATCCAGCCGATGAAGATTGGTTAATGCCTAGTCGGACTTTTGATTGGCAACGCTTTAGTCCATTAGATCAGATTCATCGAGATAATGTTTCTCAACTCGGTCTGGCTTGGGTTCGTGGTCTCAATTCGGGTCTCCAGGAAGATATTCCTTTGGTATACGACGGTGTGATGTATATAGCTGCACCGGGAGATTTGATTCAAGCCTTGGATGCGACGAATGGAGACTTGATCTGGGAATATCAGAGAGAACTTCCTGAGGATCTTTTTGAATTTGTATCTTTATCGGACATTAGTCGTAATTTAGCGATCTACCAGGACATGATCTATCATGGCGCTGCTGACGGCTATATTGTTGCTTTAGATGCTCGTACTGGAGAAGTGCGTTGGGAGACAAAAGCGCATGATTACAAGACGGGTAATCGTCATTCATCGGGCTTTATTACCATGGATGGAAAGGTGTTGAGTGGCCGTGCTTGTCCTAGCACCCGTTGTTTCATTGCAGCTCATGATGCTATGACTGGAGAGGAAGTCTGGCGCACATATACAGCAGCTATTCCAGGTGAGCCAGGAGGCGATACTTGGGGAAATTTGCCACTGGAGAGACGTATTCATGTTTCCCCTTGGGGAAATCCCGGATCCTATGATGCAAAACGTGGATTAGTCTATTGGGGTGTGGCTGTGCCCAGACCATATCCACGGATTCTCCGTCATGATGGCAATGTAGATGCTGTACCTCGTTCTAGTCCTTCAGAACTCTATGTTAATTGCACTTTGGCTCTTGATGTCAAGACTGGGAAAATAGTTTGGTACTACCAACATCTTCCCGGAGACGATTGGGATGCTGATCATGTGGAAGAGCGGATTTTAGTGAGATCAACAGTCAATCCAAACCCCAATTTTGTCAAGTGGATCAGTCCTAATATTTCTTCTAGTAAAGAACGAGACATTTTGGTCACTATGGGAGAGCCAGGGGGGCTATTTGCCTTGGATAGAGATACAGGTGAGTTCCTGTGGGCTACTCCCTTTCCTCATGACAGTCCCGAATTTCATATAGGGCATATAGATGTGGCAACTGGAAAGACTTTTTTGAACTGGGACGGAGTTACCAAGAATATTGGAGATACTGTGGTTGGTTGCTACAAGAATGCTAAGAGCTATTGGCCTATGGCCTATAGTCCCTTAAACAACTCTCTCTATATTCCATATAATGAGGAGTGTGTAAAACAGACTTCTAATCCTGATACACCTACTGGTACTGGTCCTCGTATTGGGATTCCGCGTCCCGGAGTAGATCCAGATAAGTGGACAGGTTTGGCCAAGGTTAATGTCTCTACTGGGGAAACAGATCATTTTTATACCCAGCGTGTTTCTGGTAATGGAGCTACTCTGGTTACAGCTGGCAATCTTCTTTTCTGGGGAGATTTAGGTCGTCGGTTTCGAGCTTTTGATGCTGACACAGGTGAAGTGCTTTGGGAAACGATTTTAGGTGATGCAATCCAGAACAGTACCATTACATATGCGGTCAATGGGCGACAATATGTAGCGGTGCTAACAGGGTGGGGAGTACTAACAGGAAAGTATCTCAGCTATACTCCTGAGGTGAGTGTACCTGGAAAGCACAATGCAATTTACGTTTTTGCTTTGCCTCATTAATAGTGAGAATTTTGGTCAAGTTTTTGACCTATTTTAAGATGTGACTTGGCCATTGTGTGGTGTATACGTATAATCCAGCAAGTGTATCTGAGAGGTGTATATTAGTCTTGAGGAGGATGGCTTGATGAAATTGTTAATACATCGACTATTTATTTCCCTGTTTAGCTTACTATTCCTGTATATGTGTCCTCTATTTTTGTTGGCTCAGGATCCGATTCAGGCTCCCGAGGGTATTCCTCCAGAATCTGATTATATGATGCGCCAACATCAAACGCAGATAGAAGAAATCATGAAAGTTTCTAATCTAGGAGACCGGGAGACGGCTTTGGAAAGTTTCAGGAAAAAGCTTGATCCTAAATCCCTGATTTTAAGTTATTACGAGAATTATTTTTCTCGAACTGTTCAAGCCTATACTCAAGCTGGTAACACAGCTAAGGCCCAAGCTTTATCTCAGAAAATGAGAAAGCTTTTTCCCAATAGCCTTAACACTCACATGGCGTTGATGAGTGAGGCATTCAATTCCCAGAATTACGCGAAGGCTATCCAATCTGGTGAAAAAATAAATTCCGCAAGTCCCAATCAGCAAACTACAGAAATTTTGGCCCGGAGCTATATGGCCACTAATAACTTAGACAATGCGGCAAAGTATAGTCTAAAGGTGTTGGAGAGTACCGATGCTAAGAAGGGAGTGGGATATGTAGAGTTTTTAGCAAGGTATTATAGTGGCAAAGGAGATCTCGTTAACTCCGCCAAATACTACAACACACTTCTCAAGGCTTTTCCCGGAAGTGGGCCTCAAGGTTACGATTGGAATAGTATAAAAATCTCTGCTTACTACAGACTTGCTCAGAAAGCCTATTATGCTGACAAGAATTACAATGCTGCCATCAAGGAGTATCGTGCAGTGTTGAAGATAAATCCTAAGCATGATGCAAGTCACGCTGGTATCGGTATGAGTCATTGGAGGCTGCAGCAATTAGAGGAGGCTATGGATGCCTTTGCCAAAGCTGTTGTGATTGGTCAGACAGCAGCAGCCAAAGCCCGCGTGAATCTGGAACAAATTTACAAACCTCTCAACAACAATTCGGTAGAAGGATTAGATGCTCGCTTGGAGAAGGCCAGAGCTGCCCTACAGTAATTTGAGGGAGCTCTGGATCAATTCTCCTTTAGAGAAAGAATCTGAAGACAGGAAAACAACAGTCCTCTTAGTCTCGTCTGGGTGATTAGTACCAATCTAGTAGCTCGACCTTTACCCCGGGTGCGGTGACTGCTTTCTGAAAAGCGTCCATGTCAGAATCTCGATAATGATAGGGGTAGACTACTCCGGGCTTAAAGGAGTTGACACAGCCAGCAGCTTCTTCGGGGGTCATAGTGTAAGGGAGATTCATGCACACAAAAGCTGCATCAATGTTTTTCAAGTTTTCCATTTCAGGGATACATTCTGTATCACCGGAGATGTAAATTCTTCGATTCCCAAAGGTGAGAATATAGCCGTTGCCTCTTCCTTTAGGGTGATACAACTTGCCTTCTTCAGGACCTCTTTTAATGTTGTACATGGGCACAGCCTGAATCTGAATTCCAATTATAGTTTTTTCTTCCCCGTTACTCATTATCTGGGCCTGCTTTACGGTTTGTTGAACAGCTGCTGGAGCGATTACCACAGTTCCTGGTTTGCTCACTTTCTCAATTTGTTCAGCATCCATATGATCTCCATGGATGTCAGTGACTAGGATGAGGTCGGCTTGAGGTTGACCCTGGTAGTTCCCCTTACTCCATGGATCAATATGAACAATTTTATTCTCCCATTTGAGAATCAGAGAACCATGAGTGATAGGGACAATCTCAACATCATCCACACTGGGAGATAAAATGAAAAAAGGAAGCAGAAGTAGTAAGTGCATAAGTTCCTCCTAAAATTAGTTTGATTAACAAGACTGGCTAGATAATACCTCCAGAGCAATTGAATGCAAATGACCATTTGAGGCAAGTACTCCTCGACTATTAGATAAAAATCTGCCTTGAGAAAAATCTAAATTATTGCCTTCTAGGTCAGTGACTCGTCCTCCTGATTCTTCAACAAGTAGCGAACCAGTGGCGTGATCCCAAATTTTTTCTTGATAATTGGGATGGGTTGGAGAAGACAGTCGAAATAACAGATCTCCTTTCCCAGCAGCTAGAACAGCATACTTGGCCTGACTGTCCATAGGGATTGGTTTATTTTGGGTCCCCAGAATTTTTTGCAGTTGTTTCATTTGTTCTTCGTTGGTATGAGCGGATTCAAAGGAGCGTAATATTGTTGCTAACCGCGGGTTTTTACAGTCTGAAACCTGGAGTTGATCGAAAACTTTGTGTCCATTCAGGGAGGTTTTCCAGCAGCCTTCACCGCGAGTAGCTATTACCAACCAGCCTTCATCCAAATTTGGACAGCCTAAGGCACCAACTTGAACCTGTCCTTTCTCCACTAAAGCTAGAGCTACTGCATACTGGTCTCCTCTCAAGAATCCTTTTGTGCCATCGATGGGATCTAGTGTCCAAAAGCGAGACGCACACTCTCCTCTTCCTCGGTCAATTAGATCACATACCTGCTGTTGGTTAATGTCGGGGATTGAAGTGGTTAAGAAATTGGTGATTTGTTGTAAAGTTTGTTGGCCTAGTCCGTTTTTTAGAGGCCCAGTGTCTTCTTCCGCTATGAAACAATCGTTAGGGAAGGAATTGGCCAAAGCGTGACTGATCAGTGCCTGAATTGCAAAATCAGCTACTGTAACTGGTGACTGATCCTCTTTAGAGAGAGAGGGAGGGATTAGCATTTCCTGCCATATTTTTTTGGCCAACTGTGCAGATTGTTTTACAACGTTTAGTGCGAAGCTGGTTTCTGGTCTGACTTGATTAATCATTTCTAGTTAATTTTCTCATAATTTTATGGGTTAACTGTAGACCTGATAACCGACTGAATTGATCGTTGTACTGTTTCCCACTACAATACCAAGGTTGTAATATGGTGGGCGTAGCTCAGTTGGTAGAGCTCATGGTTGTGGTCCATGAGGCCGCGGGTTCGAGCCCCGTCGCCCACCCCAAAGCACCTATACGTCTCTTTTCAGTTCATGTTATGAGGCAAAAAAATTAAAAATTTTTTTCTAGATGAAGTACAGGGATATTGGTTAGTCAAGTCGGCCAGTCTGATTGGTTGCCTAACTTGTCTGTTGGCTGGTCTCTGGGCTCAGAGTTTAGACGATGAGTTGATGAATGTTGTTAGAAGTGGCGACAGCCAGCGCATTTCGGTCCTTTTGCAGACTGGTCCCAATGTAAATAGTAAGTATCAGTTTGGGAGAACTCTTCTTATGGAGGCTGCTCGCCAAGGTCATATTGAAGTTGTTCGGACATTGCTCGATTCAGGAGCAGATGTAAATAGCCAAGATGAATTTGGTTGGACATCTTTGATGGATGCCGCTTATCAAGGGCATGTTGAAACTGTGGATATTTTGTTAAAGGCAGGAGCCAATACGAACTCGAGGGATAAGTTTGGTTCGACGGCTCTTCTAGAGGCCGCTCGCCGAAGTCATGCAGGTGTGGTGAAAGTATTACTTGATTGGGGAGTCGAAATTGATGTTAGTGATGACGAGTTGTCCTTTACAGCACTAATGTGGTCGTCTTTAGAAAATCGACTACAGATTGTTAAAAATTTGGTAGAGGCTGGTGCTGATGTAAATTTGAAAGACAAGAAGGGTTTTAGTGCAGTCGACTACACTCGAGATGATCGTATTGTCAATTTTTTGGTAAGTGCAGGAGCTGAAAGAACTGATCAAGCTTTCACTCAAGGTTATGGAATGATTTACTCCAGTAGTCAGTGTATGGGGTTTCTAATTGGTTTGTTGGGCTTAAGTATTTTTTCTGTTAGGAGAAAACAGATAAGAGGAAAACAGCTATTGATTTGGATGAGCATGGGATTGTTTTCGATAGCGATTCTGTCTTATTCTATGACTTCAGGTATGGGTGCTACCTTTTGGGAGGAAATTCTGGTTCGGTCAGTTTTTTTACTATGGATAGTGGCTCCTCTAGGAAGTTTTTACTTAGCTGGATGCAAGGGCCGTGGCCGTTTGATGTGGGTGTTGCTAACTCTTTTTTTAGGAGCATTGCCTTTACTGATTTTATTGGGTATTCCCCTAAAAAAACAATCTTAACTAAGGGAGATTCTAATGAAAGAAAGTCGATATATGAGACAGCAGTATTTAGTTCAGATTGTACTTTTCTGCTGGATGATGGCGACGTTAGTTGCAGCACCTAGTGGTATTGAGCAAAAACTATATATTCTGAACAGCAATTCCAACGATATGACCGTGGTGGATGTGTCTACCAATCAAGTGATCAAGACCATTGAAGTGGGTGAACTACCGCACGGTATTGCTGCTACAAAGTCACAAGATTTACTTTATGTTTCTACTGAGGGAGATCGTGGGCTGACAGTAGTGGATGCTGTGACGGACGAGGTTATTCGCAGGTACAATATTTTCGGACATCGTCCCAACGAAATTGATTGCACCTCTGATGGAAGATATGTTTATGTTCCTGCTTTAGGAGATGGTGTTTATGAAGTTTTTGATTCTCTGAGAGAAAAGATTATTGCCAGGATTCCTGTAGATGGTTTTCCACACAATGTCGTTGCTTCTCCCGATGATCGTTACATGTATCTTTCTGCTTACGATCGAGAAAGTCGTCCAGGTGAGATCGTAGTTGAGGGAGGGGAACTTACTACCCTCAATAAGAAAATTTACGTAGTGGATACCACCAGTCATAGTGTAGTGGCTACTATCCCCACTAAAAATACTCCTCGCCCTATTGCCATCAGTTCTGATGGTAATCGTCTCTATGTTAATGTTGATTATTGGTTGGGTTTTTTGGTGCTTGATTTATCGAGTCAGAGAGTAATTAATCAAGTGGCATACGATCTTACTTCAGAGGAAAAGGCAGTAAGCAGTCGTTCACATGGTATTGGAGTGACGCCTGATCGCCGGGAGGTTTGGTCAACTGATGTTAATCATAATCTTGTCCATGTTTTTGATGTCACGAACGATTCTCCTCAGCAAATTGCTCGATTAGAAACGGGCAATACTCCTTTATGGCTCACCATAACTCCTGACGGGAAGACTGTCTATGTAGCTAATACCATTGACGATACGATATCGGTTTTCGATGTTGCTAGCAAAAGAGAGAGAGATCGCATTTCTTTGGGAGAAAGAAAATCACCCATGGGAAAGAGAAAATCACCCAAACGAATGTTGGTGTTGAATGTCCCGAATCGGTAGTTTGTGTACGCCAGTTTAGCTTTTATCCTCTACACAGTTTTTGACCAAAATCTGTTATCTAGTGAGAGTAATTCACTGATACTTTCACAATTGAAATTTTAAAGAATATGGGTTATCAGAAAAACACTGTGAAATAATCCAATGACAATGATTAGGAAAAGACTAGCATCCATTGGACCCGGATTTGTTTATGTTTTGACGGTAATGGGGGCTGGAGATATTGTCTCCAATGCTACAGCCGGTGCTAGTTACGGCTATCATCTCATTTGGGCTTTGGGAATGACTCTGGTTTTTCGGTTTGTTTGGGTCAATGCCTCGGCCAAGTACGTTTTAGTAACTGGGGAAACTTTGCTTGCGGGCTATGGCCGTGTGGGGAGTTGGGTTCCTTGGTTGTTCTTAATTGCAATTGTTCCTGTTCGGCACCTTTCCAATCTCTATGCAATTCTCATGATCGGTAGTTCTGCGGATCTCCTATTTCCGTTACCCACACAGTGGAGTCCTGCGATTTGGGGGATTCTGTTCACTCTCATTGGATTTGGTATGACTTGCTGGGGAGGTTATCCAGTAGTGGAAAATTTTTGTAAGGCATTGGTGGGAATATTAGGGGCTTCTTTGCTTACTGCAGCCGTTATGTCCAATCCAGATCCAGCACGAATTTTGTCGGGGACCTTCATTCCCTCTATACCTCAAGCACAGGGACTTTACAGTGCTGTTTTGATTGTGATGGCGCTGATTGGTACTGAGGTGGGATCGGTTGCCAATATGATGTATGCCTATTTTGTGCACGAGAAAGGATGGAGAGATGTTTCCTATTTGAAACGCCAACGCTTGGATTTGATTACCGGTGTAGTAGCCATGTTTATTATGGGGAGCCTGTTGCAGATTGCCGCGGCAGGAATAATTCATCCGTTAGGAATTAATGTAGAGAATTCTGGAGATTTAGCCCGAATTTTTTCTGAAACACAGGGTACAGTGGGATTGATTATTTTTGGCCTAGGATTGTGGGGAGCTTCCTTTTCTACTCTGGTGGGTGGTAATACTGGTGGTTCATTGATGTTTACTGACGTTTGCAGGACATTTATTCCTCAGTTTAAAAATTTAGATCGAAGCAAAGAAGAATATGATGCTAAAAAAGATCCGATATATCGGTGGGCACTTTTTTTCTGGATGTTTTCTCCTCTATATATTGTTTTCACAGGTGTTGGTCCAGTATGGCTGGTATTGATGGTTAACGCTGTTTACGTATTTCTAATTCCGGTTTTGGTGTTGCCGCTATTGGTGATTACGAATGATAAAAATCTAATGGGTAAGTATAGGAATGGTTGGTTTACTAATTCCATAATGATCATGCTTGTTGTAGTCACTATTTATTTTACTTGCACGCATTTGATTGAGTTATGGCCCAGTATTGGCAGATGAAATTTTTGGAAGTATTGATAGAAGGTTTAGTGTGAGAAAAGAATGCTAGATGCTAGTTCAGCAATGTGTTACAGGTAAGGAGTTGTTGTGATTTTTTACACGTAATTTTCTTTGGGATGTCGTTGGTTACTACAAGATGTTAAAAAAAATTATTGAATCAGGCAAAACATTTGTTGCTCCCGGTGCTTACGATGCCTTGTCGGCTCGGATCATTGAGATGGCGGGTTTTGAGGCCATCTATCTTACGAGTTATGGAGGAACTGGGAGCCTTTTGGCCAAGGCGGATATGGGATGGTTGACTATGACTGAGATGGTGGATCATGTGCGCCGTATCTCTAGTGCTGTCGATGTGCCCGTGATAGCAGATGCTGAACAGGGCTACGGAGATGCTGTTCATATTGGTCGTACGGTGGAAGAATTCCAAAAAGCTGGTGCACAGGCAATTCATATTGATGATGAAGTTCCAATGGAAGCAAAATGTGAATTTCTTATTCCCTCTACGGGTTTGGTAACTAAAGGGTTACCTTCAAGACGCTTAATCCCTATCGAAGAAATGGTTGGCAAGATTAAAGCTGCTAACGATGCCAAAAACGATGATTTTGTAATTATAGCCAGGTGTAATCTTAACGGCACTGCGGATTATCATATAAATAAGTTGATAGAACGCTCTGTGAGATATGTAGAGGCAGGGGCTGATATGATCTTTTCCAGTGGTTCTGAAGAAGATAAGCGAATATTTGCGGAAAATGTAAAGGGTGTTCCTTTATGCACTGTTTCAAGCTTGGCTGCACCGTGCTCGGTAGAGGAATACGTCGAGATGGGATATCAGTTGATCATTTATGCCTCTCCCTTAATGTATGTGGCGGCTAATGCTGTTATGGAAGCAGCAGCGAAACTTCAAAAAACTGGTTCATTGAAATCCATAGTAGATATGATGATTACTCATGAACAGTACTGGGATATTGTCCGGCTAAAAGAGATTGTTGAACAATATGATAACTACGTTCCAACCTCTTCTCAGGATTAATGAGATTGCTTTAGAGGAAATTATCTGAGCAAATGAGTGAGCCTGCGGGTCCAGCTATGGCAGGATGGGGCCCTTCTCTGGTCTGTTGACCTTTTTGACAACCTCGTGACCTGCTTTTTTCCAATCCAGAATTCCGCAAAACTGACCTGCTGTATAGCCTGCATTAATGAATTTTTGGGAGGCACGCGACGCGCGCCCGCCACCAGCTCAGTAGAAGACAATTCGGATATCTTTGGGAATATCTTTCATTCGCTCATCGAGTTCTGCTACTGGAATATGAATAGCTCCAGGAATTGCGCCGTCAGCTTCTAGTTCCTGGTCTCTACGAACATCGATCAACAGGAATTCTACACCGCTTTCAAGTTTGCTTTTTAGTTCCGAGATGGAGATGCGTTCTGTCTGTGCTTGCTGGGACAATATCACCTCCGAGGACAACGTTGGAATTGCAATAAATGTTATAAATAAGGCGGTTGTTAGTTCTTTAATATTCACTGTTCAAAACTTTCTAAAGTAGATGCTTCCATATCTACCCGACATTTTGTGCAATGTGTATCTAGATGGGATGTGGAAAAGAATGTGCAGTGGTAGAGTCTCCTGAATTATCTGGGATTGAAGGAATGAACTGGAAGAGAGATGCTATTAGGGTTATAAAATATTTTACTGTTGCGGGTGTTTTGTGGATTCTTTTTATGATCATAGAGAAAATATTGGTAATCATTTCCCAATAACTGGGGTTCTGGTTTTTCTCTGGCCGTTTTACTTAGGCATGTAAACTCATAGGATTCTTTGCTGGTTAAGCTCAAGCTGATTAGCAAGAGTGACATTTTCTGTGAGTGATGCTAGATTGTTAATCTCTGTTATGCGCGCCCGTAGCTCAGCTGGATAGAGCGGCGGACTTCGAATCCGTAGGTCGGAGGTTCGAATCCTCTCGGGCGTACCATCCCTTCCTCAACAATATCAATCAGTTATAGATAATGAGCCTTTAGCCATAAATCACTGAATATGGGCAATGTCTCCAAAATGTCTCCACTTGTGTGCTGATTTTGGGTATTTCACTGGTTACCAATTAGTATCCTGTAAACCATTAGACACACCCCTAAATGCTTGATACCCCCCAAACCGCACCCGTCCCACTAATGCATCCTTGAATATCATGCGATGCCGCAGTGATATGCACAAGTCGTCAAGAGGCTTCAATTCATACGCTGCAGGTGATAGGGTAAGCAAAACAACCGGATGTTTTTCCGTTAGGAGGAGAACGCATGCGTATCGTCGGACCACCCACAAGGCTGATTAAGGCCTTCCTAGCCCTCGCTACCTTGACCTTTATGTCCATGGCCGTTCTGACCGGGCAGACCCTGGCACAGTCCAGGTCGCTCGTAATCGAAGGCGGCACACTGATTGATGGCACTGGAAGAGCGGTTAGAAAAAACAGCCTGATCATTATTCAAAACAACAGAATAGAGTCTGTTTCAGAGCGAGGTCAGTTGGCTATTCCGGAAGGAGCTGAGATCATCCGCGCTGAAGGTCAGTTCATTCTTCCAGGACTAATTGACATGCACATCCACTATGCCGGAAACGCGGCCGAACTCATGGTGGGACATGGGATCACTTCAATTTTTGACACCAGTGTGAGTGCGCCTAAGACGGCCTGGATGGTGGCCCAGCGGGATGGAGTTGCCAAGGGCAAAATTCGTGGCCCAAGGGTTTTCTGGGGCGCTTGGATGGATGGGCCACCCACGCCAGGACGCAATGCCGGGCCGGGCCACGTTTTTCATCGTCGTTATGCCAGAACTCCGGAACAGGCCCGACAAATCGTCAAGGATCGAGCTGCATCCGGTTTAATTGATGGAATCAAGCTTTACTGGAATACCACCCTCCCACTGATGAAGGCCTTCGCCGATGAAGCCCACAAAGCCAACCTGCCCGTTTCGATACACGTTATCGACGCCACTTCTGATGCCAGGGAGATGGTCGAAGCAGGAGCCGATGTCCTGATCCATTCCAGTGGTATCTGTCTGGCGAATATCCAAGATCCGGAGAAGCGCAAACGGTTTCAGGAATATTCTCTTCCCGAAGTGCCAACAGGAGCGTTCCCCAACTATGTCTGGGTGGAAGATCCTTCGAATCAAGCCTGTCATTTGATGGAACCTGAGGTTTTTGATGAAACCATCGAATTCCTAGTAAGCCACAATGTTTCCATTAACCCGACCAATGCGTTCGGGTGGAGATGTGTTCATGGCAGGCAGGCCGATTTTGATCAACAAGTTCTGAAGCTCTGTCGAAACCCAGAACTCGGTTACATTTCCAAAACTTCTTGCAATGTGAAGTGGCTAGGCAACATTGATGCCGGATGTGTTCAGTTGACAGAAAATGAACTGGAAAACATGAGCCAAGGCTACCAGAAACTGAAGGAATTTCTTCGTAAGTTTGTGGACGCCGGTGGCAGGGTACTGCCCGGTTCCGATGCATCGGGTTCAGGCGTGACGGGCTTAGGACTACACCAAGAACTGCAGTTGCTGACCGATGCTGGAATATCTCCTATGGATGCGATTGTTTCCACCACTAAACATTCCGCCGAGTATATGAGACAGGGCGACGAACTGGGCACGGTCGAAGCTGGTAAGCTTGCAGACATCATCATCGTTGCAGAAGATCCACTGGCCGACATTCGTAACCTGATGAAGCTCACCAAAGTCATACAGAACGGCCGAGTCCTGGATCACAGCTATCACCGTGATTGGAAAAATCCCATCCCGTCCGCTGGGGGTGGTATGCCTCGCGATGTGCTGTTGGGAGTGACGCAGCGGATTAGTTCAATCTCCCCTTCGGTGGTAATTGAAGGCCAGGGAGGCCTTACGCTCACGGTGAAGGGCAACAACTTCTATCGAAATTCGACCGTTCGGTTCGGAGATGAGCGACTCCCCACCAGATTTATCAATGTCATGGAACTGGAAGCAGAAGTGCCGGCGCGATTGATCCAGCACACTGGGACGTTTTTAATTGCGGTCACCACTTCCACCATGGGGGGACGGGATCAGGTCACCAGACCCCGGTCATTGATCGTTAAATTCAAGTAATTCCATTCACCAGAAAAGGGGCACAGTCATGATCAAATGGTTAACTTTCTTTTCAATAGTTGTTTCGCTACTGAGTTTTGTCTTCGTTCCATTGGCAGGCACGGAGATGAAAGGGCAAACCAGGGTCGAGGCCTCGCCGGATGATCCGGCGGCTACCGATGTGGACCGTAAATTTATCCGCCGTGCTTTTGAAATCGCTCGAGAAGCAGTGGCCAAAGGCAACCGTCCCTACGGGGCCTTACTGGTCCATGAGGGAAAGATTCTTGCAGAAGATAGCAATACCGTAAATCAGACGGGAGACATCACCAAGCATGCTGAGAGTGGCTTGCTGGCGTTAGCAACTCAGAAATATTCTCGAGATGTCTTGTCACAAAGCACGCTCTACGCTAGTGGTGAACCCTGTCTCATGTGTCGCGGGGCCATTAACTGGGCACGTTTGTCCAGACTAGTCTACGGCTCGAGTGCTAGCCAGACGAACAAGGTCTATGGAAGACAGTCTCGTGGGATTCCCATCAAAGAGACTTTTGAACGGACCAATCCAAATCTGATGCTAGTGGGTCCGGTACTGGAAGAGGAAGGGTTGAAAGTCCATGTCGATTTCACTTCAAAGTGAGGGCAATTATGCGCATCAAAGTCAAAAGTGCGGTCAGCTTGTGGATAGAGTTCGGGAGGAGGCTGAGCGGAGGGGCTGAACGACCTGCTACGTTTTCGAGCCCTTTCTCGCGAAGAGTTGATCGCAGGTCAGATTACTCGATTCTCACTAGCTTTTTGAGAATTTGTGTATCCGGGAAAAGGAAATACTGCACCCCCTCGCGGGAGTATTCATCGACCAGCGTCAACCATAGTGTGTCATTCTCGACCTCATATTCGTAGCTGGCGGACCCTCCCATAAAATTCGGTATTCTCGCAACGATCGGATGTGTTGTCATTGTCGAGTCCGTTAGCTCATAGGTTCCAGCATTAACGACAATCGAATCATAGGCTGCGATCTTCTCTGTATCGGTAGGTCGAAACGCCTCGGCAAACAATGATCGGGGCTCATTGCTCAGCACCAGTACTGCGCTATAGTGATGGTCTGTAAAAATGTAGAGGCTCGGCTGTGGGTTAGAGTTCTTGGTTTCACCATCGGCTCTGATGCGCGTTTCCTCAACGATTCTCCACACTCCTTCCAAAGGATTCTTGGCATCGGCTGCAGATGGTTGACATGCAGCCATGCCCAACAAGAGTGAAACAAACGAAACCAAGAGTTTATGGGAATTCGGCATGGTGATTTTTCCTTAAGTCAATTGCAAGGTTGTTGTCATTGGTTATCTGGAAATCTAGTCCCCCAACACATTGTGGCCAATGTGCCTATTGGGGTGTCGACTATAATGATTTGTGCATCTCTTTATACCAAGGAAGAACTTATCCTCCTGGTCCGTCGGCGGTAAAATAAGCTTCCATAGAATTTAACTGGTTTAGAAGATCTTCCACCAGATACTGGAGCAGGTTTCGAATGGAAAGTAACCCGGCTAGGTGTTTGTCAGTATCTAAAACTGGAAGGTGACGAATGTGTTTGGAAACCATAAGTTCGAGGGCCTGTAAGGCCTCTGTTTCAGTGGAGACCGTTTCTAGAGAGGTAGTCATGACTTCCTGAATTTTTATTGTTTGGGGGTCGAGCTGAGCTGCCACAATGCGACGCATTACATCTCGTTCGGAAAAGATACCCACCAAACAATCTTTATCCGTTACTACACAAGCACCACCACGAGCCTGCTGCATAACTCTTACCGCATCACTTACTGTAGCATTGACAGACACGACGGGGGCTGGGACTTGGGAAATTTTGATAACCCTCATATATCCCCTCCGTGGGTTCTAGAATAGTTATTTTGAATTCCTACTTGGATTCTCCCTTTTTTGGCTCCTTTTGTCCAGAGATAGAAGAGGGGATTCCTTCGATGCTGTGAACTATTAACAAAGGGTATTGACTAGTTTCTAAATAGTACCCTTAAATAAAAATTCGAATCCCCTCGGGCGTGTCATCTTTCTAAAAAATTGTGTAAATAAATGGTGCGAGGGCTGAGGTTTGAGCAAATATAAGCAGGGCCCCAAGCAGTAGCATTACGAGAATGATCGGTAATAGCCACCACTTCTTACGGATTTTCAGAAAGTACCAGAGTTCTCTAATGAGAGGGAATTTTGCCATAACGTTGAGATTCCTTATCAAAATTGATTGTACATTGAGCCCCGTCTATCTTTTTCTTGTTTCCGGTCAACCCAGAATCCTCCACTATGCTCTTTCTGTTTAATAGGGTTATGGCCGAGCACACGCATCGTCAAACCGATGGGGGTAATGACTAGAAAATACACTAGGGCCATAAGAACGGGTGTCGTAATTTTTGATATGACCAGTGCTAAGGCCATCCACGAACGCAATAGAGGTCCAAGTCGAGTAGGAACTACTATGCCTGCAATAATAAGAATAACCCCTGTGGCCCCTAATGCATTCACAGCTAGTCCTCCGGCACGCCAGTACACCAGGCCAGCTAGAGCCAGAAATGCAAAGCCCACTGTCAGGCCAAACTGTTGTCCTTCTGAAGGTGTTAGTCGAGTTAAAACTCTTTTTGTCAACTGCTCTCCTTTTGCCATTTTGCCTGATCGGTTTTTTTCAGCAAGAACGGTCCGAGAACCAAATAGTCCATATTTGTTTTCATGAAACATTTGTACGCATCTTCAGGACTGCATACGATTGGTTCTCCTCTGATGTTAAAAGAAGTATTTACGAGTACTGCATAACCGGTTAGTGCTTCGAATTGTTTAATTAAATCGTAGTAATCTGGGTTAGTTTCTCGAGTAACGGTTTGAACCCTAGCAGAATAGTCTATATGTGTTACTGCTGGAATGTCTGACCGTGGCACATTTAGGCGGTCGAACCCCTGTAGGGTGTTTTGTTTCTCGGATATAGGGAGTTGCCTTGTTTTTTTCACCTGATCTACGAGGAGCATATATGGTGAGTCACGATCTAGGTCAAAGTAATCATTGACGCGCTCTGCTAGAACACTTGGAGCAAATGGACGGAAACCTTCACGGAACTTAATCTTCAAATTTATCTGGGCTTGGATGTTGGGACTTCTCGGATCTCCTAGAATACTTCTGGAACCCAACGCTCTCGGTCCGAACTCCATTCGTCCACTAAACCACCCAATAACATTTTCCTCTGTTAAGAGTTTTGCCACGCGTTCCAGCAGCGGAACTCGTTTTAACTTTTTATATTTAGCATCGAAATTACACAAAGTCTGTTCAATACTTTCGGCTGGAAAAGAGGGCCCTAAGTAGGTTCCTTTCATTGCATCCTGCGTAGCTCCAACGATTCGTTTTTGGCCACAGTGGTGATGCCATATCAATTGAGCTACACCTAAGGCACCTCCTGCATCGCCGGCTGCCGGTTGAATCCAAATATCTTCGAATGGACCTTCTCGAAGTAGCTTTCCATTCCCGACACAGTTCAACGCTACACCACCAGCTAGGCAAAGTTTCTGCAAACCCGTCTGATTGTGAATCCAACGACTCATTCTCAGCATAATTTCTTCACATACCTCTTGGATGGATCGTGCAAGATCCATTTCTCGCTGCGTAATATCGGATTCTGGAACACGTGGAGGGCCCTCAAAAAGATCCGAGAACGCCTTGTTTGTCATAGTGAGGCCGCTTAAGTAGTTAAAGTACTTCTGATTTAGAATAAATGATCCGTCATCACGCAAATCGATGAGTTCTTGATAGATAAGGTCAACGTATTTTGGTTCACCGTAAGGCGCTAATCCCATTACTTTGTACTCTCCAGAATTCACCTTGAACCCTGTGTAATAGGTGAATGCGGAGTACAGTAGTCCAAGTGAATTGGGCCAATGTAGTTCCTTAATTAGTTCCAGGTTGTTTCCGTGGCCTACACCTAATGAGGAAGTTGCCCATTCTCCAACACCATCCATTGTCAGAATTGCAGCTTCGTTAAATGGAGAGGGAAAGAACGCACTAGCTGCGTGAGATTCGTGATGTTCAGCATACAATAATTCCCCTTGGAATCCGGTTAGGTTTTTGCGTAGTTTCCGATCGAGAAATAGTTTGTCTTTAATCCATACTGGTCCAGCCTTCATGAATTGCCTGAACCCTCTGGGTGCGATGCCTAGATAGGTTTCTAGTATCCGTTCAAACTTCAGCAAAGGCTTGTCATAAAAGCCAACATAGTCTAGTTGAGATTCTGTGATGCCTGCCTCACTTAGGCAATATTGAAGTGCATTCATGGGAAAGGATGCATCTCCTTTTTGGCGGGTAAATCGTTCTTCTTGAGCTGCGGCTATGATTTCCCCATTGCACAGCAGGCAAGCAGCGCTGTCGTGGTAAAAAGCAGATAGTCCTAATATGTACCGATCAGTCATCCTTGTCGCTAGTCAGGGAATTCATCGTTGATTGTTGGTGTAAATTCATTTCGTGGTAAGCAAAGGTTCCGCGGCAGGAGTTTACAAGTATGAGTGTAAAAACAATTGATAAAATTATAAAGGTTGAGTGTATACCGAATACAATAATTGAACTGGCTACTTCAATCAGGAAAACTAGGAGTGCTATTACTGAGGCAACTTTATTTTGTTGGAGTATTCCCCAAGCAGCAACAGCAAATATTCCTCCATTTATTAGGAGTCCTGGATTTCCTAGTACTCCCATCATCGTGAACAAGAATGCGAGAAATCCGGCAGCCAACACACCTGGCCTAGAGGCTTCTTTGGCTGTTTGCAAGTCAACAATTTCAGGCCACAACTTTTGGATAAGGTTCATATTGGATTCCTTGAGTATCCGCAAAGCCTAAACCTTGAGTTGTGTAAAGGCAATTCAATATATGTAAAGAATACTTGATTGTTTGTGTTTTTTTTACATACAATGGCTATATATAGTAATATAAATGAAAAACATAGGGATTTTAAATCCAAATTGCAAGCATCTATGGAAGGTTTATAAGACGACTCCTGTGGGGAAGTTGAATGTTATTAGAGTTCGTTATTATTGTTGCAAAAAGTGCCATTCCACCATGAAGACTGAGGAGCACTCTATAGATTTTAATGACGACAGATATTTACGCCCGGAAATAATCTATCTAAAGTCTTAAGCTAGTTTTATATTAATTTGTTGTAACTAGTCTGTTAATAGGCTACGTAATAAGTCTTTGCTTGCCTGTTCATCTTCCTTGGCTACTTGCAAACGTGTTGGTTTTTTTCTGCCATAAAGAGCTATTGTACTCAGAGGATCCATAATACTTTCTCCCTCAACTACATAATTGATTTTTGCAGCATCTAGGACAGACTTGGAAACCATTAGCAAGTTGATATCAATTGTCTCAAGGACAGTTACCAAGTTCATGTGTGGTTGAGGAGAAATTTTTGGTGGGAGTTCTTGGATTAACGGCACTTGACAGTCGGAGCATTGAGTAAAACCATCTCTGTATTCAGCAAGACATTTGGGGCAAAACATATTATTGATTTGCTAGAGCGTCATCCCATTGGGGAGCCGAGAAGAGAGTTTTCCAGCATTCAAGGTGCCTAAGAAATATGTTATGTGAAATAATAATCCTACGACACAGAGACCGTTATTTTTACTGTTTCTGTTTTCTGAATTCTTCTGATTTTTCTTTTAGTCCGGTTTGTAAGGCAGTTTGTTCGTCCAAGCCTTTTTGCAGCGCATAGTCGCGCAGCTGTTGGGTAATTTCCATTGAACAGAAACGAGGTCCACACATGGAGCAGAAGTGAGCTATTTTAGCTCCTGCAGCAGGGAGAGTTTCATCATGAAATAATTTAGCTGTATCGGGATCCAGTGAAAGATTAAATTGGTCTTCCCAGCGGAATTCGAAGCGAGCCTTTGATAAGGCATTATCTCTAGCTTGTGCTCCAGGATGACCTTTAGCTAGATCTGCAGCATGTGCAGCTATTTTGTAGGTAATAACGCCGGACTTAACGTCTTCTTTGTTAGGCAAACCCAGATGTTCTTTGGGGGTTACGTAACACAACATGGCGCAGCCGAACCAGCCAATTATTGCTGCCCCAATACCCGAAGTGATGTGGTCGTAGCCTGGAGCGATGTCAGTAGTGAGGGGACCTAGAGTATAAAAAGGAGCTTCAAAACACTCTTTTAGCTCTTTTTCCATGTTGACCTGTATCAATTGCATTGGAACATGTCCAGGACCTTCGATCATAACTTGCACGTCGTGTTTCCAAGCAATTTGAGTTAGTTCACCCAGAGTTTTTAGTTCTGCAAACTGTGCTTCATCATTGGCATCGGCAATTGAGCCTGGTCGAAGTCCATCGCCTAAACTAAAGGAAACATCGTAGGCCTTCATGATTTCACAGATTTCTTCAAAGTGAGTATAGAGAAAGTTTTCCTGGTGATGGTCTAGACACCATTTGGCCATGATAGAACCACCTCGCGAAACGATCCCTGTTACTCGGTTAGCTGTTAAAGGTACATAGCGAAGTCTTACTCCAGCATGAATAGTGAAGTAGTCGACTCCTTGTTCGGCCTGTTCTATTAAAGTGTCCCGAAATATTTTCCAGGTTAGTTTTTCTGGGACTCCTTCTACTTTTTCTAAGGCTTGGTAGATGGGTACCGTTCCAATAGGTACTGGGGAATTACGAATAATCCACTCTCTGGTTTCGTGGATGTTTTGGCCAGTAGAGAGATCCATAACTGTGTCAGCTCCCCATCGGGTAGCCCAAATCATTTTTTCGACTTCTTCTTCAATTGATGAGGTTACTGCCGAATTTCCAATGTTGGCATTAATTTTGACCAGAAAATTTCGGCCAATAATCATGGGTTCAATTTCAGGATGGTTTATATTGGCCGGAATAATAGCCCTTCCACTTGCGATTTCCTCACGTACAAAATCCGGAGTGATGGTTTTAGGAATATTGGCACCCCAAGAATTTCCAGGATGTTGATTGCCCAGGCTGGATACTTCACCAAAAGCTAATTCTCGTGCTTGGTTTTCTCGAATGGCAACATATTCCATTTCAGGGGTAATAATGCCCCTTCTTGCATAATGCATTTGACTAACATTATGGTCTGGTTTGGCTTTCAGTGGTTTTCTGATATTAGAAAAACGGTGCCCATTCATTTCAGGGTCTAGTGCTCTTTCACGTCCAAAATGGGAGCTTAGATCGGGTAGTTCCTCTACATCACCACGCTTTGAGAGCCAAGAAGAGCGCATAGGAGGCAAGCCTTTTTGAATGTTGATTTGGGCCTCAACATCCGTATAGATACCTGAGGTATCGTAGACTAGGAAAGTATTATCTTCTTCTTTAGAATCTCCAGTAAGGGAGATTTCTCTCATCGGAACTTGCAGATCAGGTTCCGTTCCTTCTATGTATACTTTGCGCGAAGCGGGCAAAGGATGGGTGGTTAAAATGGAATCAGAGTTAACTGGTTTTTCCGAATCTTGACTCATTAAAAGACTCCTTGCAATTGAGGGTGAATGGTTAGAATGCTAGTGCTACATTTGCGCAGTGTCAAGGGTTTGATATTGTTTGCTTTCAGCTCAATAAATAACTCTAACAATGGGTATCCTCTTGGTAGGTTTCTATTTCTTATGGACAAAAACTTTAAGAGAACAGATCCTCCCATAGATTGAGTCCATTTTGATAGCCAAAATACATTGCGAGGGAGATTAGAGTTAGGAGAACTATGTTAGTGACCCATCCATTTCGATAATCTCCTAGAAGTTCACGATCATTGGTGATTTTCAGTAATGAAAGTCCTAGAATGGGGATTAGCATTGCTCCAAATGCCGCCGTTATGAGGACCAACCACACTGTTTTGGTTTCAGTGGTGAAGATAATATACAGAGGGGCGAAGGACCAGAATGCAATCATTGTCCGGTAAATAGGGTCTTTCTTGGGGGAGTAGTCCTTCATCTCTCGAACTCGTTTTAGACTAGGTAAGTTTCGACAGAGATCGGTCAAGATAAGAGCGTGGCCCGTATTTAGCCCAACAAAGCTAGAAAAAGCAGATCCCCACAGCCCTAAAGCAAAAACAAATAAACCTAAATTTCCTTGAGTTCTCCAGAAAATTTCCCCTAAATCCTCTGGGTTTTCTACCTGTATATTTAGTGGGTGAATGACACCTGCTGCTGCAATCTGTAAAAGCCCTCCCATAATAAAAAGGCATAATGCTCCAACGGCCAGATCCACTCTTTGACGTTTTAGGTAGGAGGCCCCCTTCCATCCTTTTTCTTGGATAAAGTAGGAGTAAGTAAGATTCGCTATGGAACCGGCTTCTGTTCCAATTAGAGCTAGTACGATAAGAATTGAACTATACAATCCTTGGGTTTGAGGAAGAGTTGGAATAAAGATCCCATGCAATATATCCGCAGGATCAGGATTGGACATAAGTGCGGCAGCAACTAGTGAAACTCCCATTATTCCTATTAGTATTTTGCAGAGAGATTCAATACTTGGATAACCTCCCCAGAAGGCAATAGCAAATCCTAGGAAGGTAAATAGGCAGGCCCAGATTTCTGCACTCCACGCTAAAGGGAGTGGCCATAACATGTGGGCAGCGCTTCCCATCATTAGTATTAGATATTGATTGGTCATGTGCCTGAGAGGGAAAAAAGCAGCTATGACCACCCACGGTACCCATCGGGCTACTCGGCCATATCCAGTCAGAAGGCTCTCGCCAGTTATCAGAACATATTTAGCTGAGGTATTGACCCAGACATATCGGAAAATAAGTGCCATTCCCAATGCCCAGATTAAGCTGTATCGGTAACTGGCTCCAGCCGCACTATTGGATACAATGTCTCCTGTCCCAAGAACGGCTAACCCGTAAACTACACCCGGACCGATGAAACCTAATTTTTGTTTCAATCGAGAACGGATTGAAGGAGTTGATTTTTCCACTAGCGCTTCCCTTTAATGTTTCAAAATATTGAATTTTGTTTTTCTAAATAATTCATAAAAAATTAGTTATAAGAATTGGACCCGATATATTTTGATTAGATAGATCTTGGATGAGCTGTTGGGGATTGGTAGTCGTTACTGTTTCTTCGGTAAGTCTATAAAGACGGATTGGAGAATTTCCTTCTAGTCCGTGTAATGCTTTTTCCAATACATTTTCGGTGCAGCATGTCTTTTCCGTGTTTGGTAAAAGAAGGGAGAAAAACTCCTTAGATTTTTGAAGGGTTCGAATACTAATGCCATCTTGTTCTTCCTGCCATGGTTTAAAGATGGTGTAGTCAATTTTGGGAGAAAATAGAATGGTATTCATGCATTTCACTACATGAAAGGCTGGACGAGGATTGCAAACTCGGTCAATCAGTCCGTGGTTGACGTCTTTGGATCGATCTAAATCTACAAGAGGGTCAAAGTAAAGAATCGAATTAGGTAGTAGTGTTAAAGCGAGTAATGCCTCAGCAGTACAGTTGGCATTTTTCAAGTCATCATCTGAGAAGGATAGGGAAAAATCAATAGCTTCCACTTGTTGGAAAGGGCCCATTTGATGAACTTTTAATAAATCCTTCCAAGAGTCGGATTCGGAAAGCAAACAGTGAAGTCGTTGGATCTGTAGATTTTCCTGTACCAGATGCTTATCTATTTGTTCTATTTCTTGGATGAGGAACCCAAATCTAGTACGTGGAAAATGTTTTCCTGCGGACTTGACTCCAGGAATTACTGCGGATAAACGTAATGGTAGGGAAGACTCTTCGTTGCATTTCCGGATAGCTGTGACACAGTCTTGAGGAGGCCAAGTGGATCCGGGGCTTTGTATTTCCCATACATCAACCTGGGATGCATGTTTTTGTATTTGTTCTAGTAAATTAAATTTTTCTGACCAAATTGATGTAGGAGTAACATTAACCCCTTCATTTCGTATCAGTGTTAACCGTTGGGTTTGGAGGCTATCTTCGAGATCGTCCCACTGGGTTCGAATCGATTTAATGCCCATCTCTAGGCAGGCCAACAAGGGATAATCATTGCGAAGTTTCTGGCGGATGGAATTAGGCCAGGACAGAGGGATTTCAGATGTTGGCGTCAACATCTCTCTTAGAGTGACTCCGACTCTTGCTTTGGAAAAGGTGGCTGGAGTACAAGTGACTAATTTAGATTGTCTGTCTGCTGTTTCCGGTACTGTAATAGCTCCCTCTGTGCGAATGAAATGGATGTCTGTGTGTTCCTTTCTTATTCGCACTAAATAAAATCCCAGTTTCCCAGTGTCATTCCTTCCTCTTTCTTCTAGTGGTCCAACTGTGTACATATAGGAGAATCCGGGACGGGTAAAAGAGGTTGAACGGGCTACGAAGTAGCGAGTTTTTCGATAGTAATCTAGAACACCCATATGTACATGAGCAGCAAACAGAATTTCTATCGAGTAACGATCGGTTAAATCCAATAACCAACTTCGTGCGGGTTCGTCCAAATTATCATAGTTTCCACGAAAGGCTTCTTCTGGTGTCGAAATATAGGGGGGAAGATGCATAAACAGAAAAATTCGCTTTCCAGAATTATTTTTCAAGTCCTGTTCCACCCACTTATGTTGTTGATCGGCTTGGGGTAGATTAGTGTTCATAATCTGGCTGTTTAGACAGATAAAATGGCAGTTTTTTTGATCAAAACTAAACCATGATGGTCCGATCTCTTGGTGGTACCAAGAGAGCAATTTTTCGGTTACTGGGGATGTGGGCATTGTTGGATCAGCTTTATCGCCTAAATCGTGATTGCCTGGGATCGTTTTGAGTTGGATACCGCTGGCTTTCAACTGTGTGCGGGCTTCTAGCATAGCTTTATAGAAGGTGGGGGTATCCGGATATTCTCCTACCAAGTCGCCCAGATGTATCACAAAGTCGGTCTTAAGAGCACCAATCTGACGTAAAGCAACACGAGCCCGTTCAGATTGTTGGCGTCGTGATTCAAATCGTACTGGTTCCCCTTCTTGATCGAGCATGTAGTGGGTATCGGAGACCACCACGAACTCCACCAAAGCTTCGGGTAGAAATGTGCAATCGAAATCAAAATCCTTACTCATCTCTGTTCCTGTTCAGGATTATATTTTTTCAAATCATGAGATCTTAGCATGAGGAAAACAGTAAGTCTTATTACTAGGAAAGAATATTTGGATCTCTCTCTTGGCATAAATTTGATTTACTGATTTTCCCCCAAGGATTTGGTGCGAATGGTGCTGGCCCGTCTTTGGAGATTTTCTGCCTTTTGACTTTGTCCTATCTGTTTTAAGACAGCAGCATAATTTTCCAAGGTTGAAGCTAGGTCGAGATGGTCCAATCCAAGAACTTTTTCTTTGATGGCCAGTGAGCGTTGGAAGATGGATTCAGACTCATTATATTTTTTTTGAGCACGGTAGAGCACACCCAGGTTGTTGAGAGATTGTGCTACATCGAGATGATTGGGTCCCAGTATTGTTTCGAGGATGTCCAGGGCTTGCTTTATCATCCGTTCTGCCTGGGCGTATCTGCCCTGGTACATATGTAAGGTAGATAAATTGTCGAGGATAACAGCTATTTCAGGATGGTTTGACCCAAGTGTTTTTGTATTGATTTCTAAGGATTGTTGGAGCAGAGCCTCCGCTTCATCGTATCTGTTCTGAGTTCTATAGAGCAATCCTAGATTATTGAGAGCTAAAGCAGTTTCAGGATGATTGATCCCCCGTGTTTTTTGTTTGATTTCCAGTGAACGACGAAATAATGGTTCTGCTTCACTATATCTACCTTGGGCCATATACATAGAAGCTAGATTGTTTAGGCCAACTGCTACTCCACGATGTTCTGGCCCAAGTGTTTTCTCTTTAAGAATCAGATAACGTTTGAAGAGTAATTCTGCTTTTTCATGTTTGTTCTGGGAGTCATAAACCAGTGCCAAGTTATTTAGAACTGCGCCTACGTCATTATGGTCCGGTCCTAAATTTTGTTCTTGAATGGTTAGTGAGCGTAGTAGCAGTTTTTCTGCCTCTGGGTATCTGTTTTGAGCTTTGTACACTGATGATAAGTTATTGAGAGCCACAGCCACTTCGGAGTGTTTTAGACCAAGCAGCCGCTCCTTCATAGCTAGAGAGCGAACAAAAAGAGGTTCAGCTTGGCTATATTTGCCCTGTTTATAGTAAACAAAACCTAGATTGTGGAGGCTAATAGCATAGTGTTTTTGCTGTTCTCCAAAATTTTCAGCTTGTTTGAGTGCGGTCATGTAATATTTTTCGGCTTCAACGAAACGAGATTGTCTCAATGCTTTCCGTCCGGCATCGTTCAGGTTTTCCCAAAGTTTATCTTGTGCTGAAACCGAATTTTGTCCCAGACTAAGAAAGATGATTCCTGTCAGAAGTAAGTAGGGTTTAAAATGCATTGCATCTCTTTTACAGATTACGCACGTCCATATTTATAAGATGAGTTTACCTACAAGAAGGTCGTCGACCGTCCAGTAGGATTCTGCTAAACTCCTGAGTCTTAATCTTATGCGCCCGTAGCTCAGTTGGATAGAGCGTTGGTCTCCGGAACCAAAGGTCGGAGGTTCGAATCCTCTCGGGCGTACCATCCTTTCTTCTCTATTATCAATACTTTAGAGAGGGCAAGGGTATTGGGGTAAAATTGATGAATAGGCGAATCTTACCCATTTACTGTCCTTCTCCTCCGCAAGACACGCTTCCATTGCCTCCATATGCGCATTCAGATGACGAATTAACACCGGGAAAATCAGCACCCCAACTGAACCCAGTACTCCAGGCAACCAATATGATGACCCATATGTTTCTAGTAATAGTTTTCATTAGAGATTAAACGCTCGGAAGTATAAGTTTGCCTGTGCTATCACCAAATCTTTCTCGTTGAATACCCAATTTATCTAGCATCGTCAAATATAAATTTGTCATTGGTGTATGTTGAGAATATTCGATATGGGAACCTCCCTTGATTCGGCCTGATGCTCCACCTACCAACAAGGTCGGTATGTCAAAATGTTCATGCATATTTCCATCACTCAATGCACTACCATAAACAATCATGGAGTGATCCAGTAAATTTCCATCACCATCAGGAGTAGCTCGCATCTTCTCTAGAAAATAAGCAAATACTTCGGTATGCAACTTATCAATCTTGAGTATTTTTGCCACCTTATCTGGATCGTTTTGGTGATGAGAAAGAGGATGGTATCCCTCACTAAGACCCAGTTCGTGGTAAACCCGAGTATTGGCTTCACGTCCCATCATTACAGTAACCACGCGAGTCATATCGGTTTGATAGGCCAGAACCTGTAAATCCATCATCAACTTGGCATGCTCTGTAAAAGTTGAAGGAATTCCACCTTGTGGTCTTTCAACGGCAGGTAATTCCCGATTCGCTTGCTTTTCTGAAATCTCAATACGTCGCTCAATATCTCGAATGGAATCTAAATACTCGGTTAATTTAGCCTGGTCTTTCGCTCCTAATGCCTTAAATAACCGGGATACATCTTGAGACACCAAATCAAGGAGACTGCGTTCCTGAAATATACGAGTCTGTCGAGCAGATGCATCCGTACTCTCAAGATCTCCAAATAAACGTTCAAAGACAGCCCGTGGCCTGTTTTCCATTGGAACAGGCGTAGTAGGGGTGCTCCAAGAAAGAGTATTCTGATACGCACAACTGTAACCACTTCCACAGGTGCCGACCACAAAATTATCGTCTAAAATCATCTCCAGGGAACCCAACTGAGTATGCTGCCGGAATTCCTGGGCCATAACTTGGTCTATCGAAATTCCTGCGCGCAGATCCGCTCCCTCTGTTTTCTTGGGATGCTCACCTGTGAGCCAGACAGCACCAGCACGTTGATGATCTCCTGCTCCTTCACCAGCCCAGGCTACCCCGTTGTTTTGAGCCAATCCACTCAACACTAACATCTGATCTTGGAAAGGAGCCAGAGGCTTCAGAATGGGGGACATTTCATATCCAGCCCCTACAATACTAGGAGTCCACTGCTTCATGATCATGCCATTTGGAACGTAAGCAAAACCAATACGGGTTGGTGTGTTGGCTGCTATGCTGCTGGAGGCTGCCAAAGCTGGAACCATTGCGTCCAGCACCGGCAAGGCCAGGGCGGCACCTACTCCACGCAAAAATGTACGGCGAGGCAAAGCTTTATTGGTAATAATCATAACTCTTTGGACCTCCTCTAAATTAACGGTAAGAACTTACCTGATATCCTACCATTCCCCTATCAGTACGGATACAAACCACTACAAACTATTAATAACCAATAAATGGGTGTATCCGTTATCAGCAGGGTGTTTGTGCGATCTACAGCGATTTAATACAAACTGATCCAAAGGGTATTTATAGGACTTCGGAACCAAAGGTCACAGGTTCAAATCCTGTCGGGCGTACCATCCTTAAACTCCTTATATCTTCAATCTCCATAGAGATTAAACGCTCGGAAGTATCTTATTCTTCTTTGGATCTGGCGCGGTAGATTCCCGTATGAATTTCTGTTTCTTTTTGAGGATTTCGATCGTCACCTACAGGTGTAATTCTGAACTCCTTATTGGGGGGAGGAATGACAGCCCTTTCGACGGGCCTTTCCAGTTGTGGAATCCAATCGTATGGGATCCGATAGGTGCGATAGACTTTTCCATCTTCGGGATGGACGAATTCC